>Ga0315556_1002624_pt1 | contig 10139 bp, 9 predicted proteins | sample SalMarSW160310MG_FD_202112 | JGI IMG/M metagenome (GOLD analysis project Ga0315556, IMG submission 202112) | Salt marsh sediment microbial communities from the Plum Island Ecosystem LTER, Massachusetts, United States - Salt Marsh Sediment SW1603-10 ... | reverse complement strand
CCGTGACGGCCTGGAGATTGCCCGCAGCCCGGTCGCTGCCGGTGACCTGGGCCAGCTGCTGCAGCGGATCCATGACGGCACACTGTCCGGCAAGCTGGCCAAGCAGGTGTTCGAGGCGATGTGGAACGGCGCCGGCAGCGCCGACACGGTGATCGAGCAGCAGGGCCTGAAGCAGATCTCCGATGCCTCCGCCATCGAGGGCATCATCGACGAAGTACTCGCGCGCAGCGCGAAGCAGATCGAGCAGTACCGGGGCGGGCAGGAAAAACTGTTCGGTTATTTTGTCGGGCAGGTGATGAAGGCCACGCAGGGCAAGGCGAATCCGCAGCAGGTGAACGAGTTGCTGAAGAAGAAGCTGGATGGCTAGTCTCTGCCCGGGATTTCTGTGAATGTTTTATGTGTGGGTTGCGCCCTGACGGGCGAGGTACTTTTCCTTGCTCCGCCAGGGAAAAGTACCCGAAAGAAAGGCGGCCCGAAGGCTCGCCCGGACATGAGCCTGCTCATGTCCGGGTACCCTGCGCGCCCCGGCCTTTCGGGCGTTCACCGATCTCGCTGCAGCCATTCTTAAAATCCAGCTGTGCAGGATTTCCTGTCGATGCCGGGCATCGCCTGACGGGGCCCGGAATCATCCGCACATGCGACTGGCAAGCCTGGATCGAACCTGTTCCCGCCATCCGTCCGTTGCGGCGTTCGGTGCCACCCCGGGGTGCCCTTCCTTTTCGTCCCTTTTCCCTGGGCACGCAAGGAAAAGGGACTCGCCCGGCAGGGTGAAACAATACCATGGAATACGCACATTCCAGGTCCGGGCACGGAATCGTATGTTGGCCTGAATACACGGGAAGACAAAAGACTGAATGAACATCGTTGCGGATGAAAATATCCCCGCCGTGGCGGAGGCCTTCGGCACACTGGGAGCGGTTACGCTGGTGAACGGGCGTGCCATGAGCGCGGCACAGGTCAGGGATGCCGACCTGTTGCTGGTGCGCTCGGTGACGCGGGTCGACGAATCACTGCTCGCCGGTTCGCGCGTACGCTTCGTCGGTTCGGCCACCATCGGCTTCGACCATGTCGACCGCGAATACCTCGCCGCGCGCGGGATCGGTTTCGCCACCGCGCCCGGCAGCAACGCGACCTCCGCTGCGGAATACGTGGTCAGTGCCCTGCTGGTGCTTTCCGAACGCCAGCAGCGCCCGCTGGCCGGACGCACGGTCGGCATTATCGGCTGTGGCAATGTCGGCTCCCGGGTGCGTGCGCGCCTGACTGCGCTGGGCATGCATTGCCATATCAACGACCCGCCGCGTGCGGCGCGCGGCGAGGCGGACGACTACGTCGATCTCGCAACCGCGCTGGCCTGTGACGTGGTGACACTGCATGTGCCGCTGACACACGGTGGAGCGCATCCGACCTTTCACCTGCTGGATGCGCCGGCACTGGACCGGTTGCGCCCCGGCGCGGTGCTGGTCAATACCGCGCGCGGTGCGGCACTCGACAATGTTGCGCTCGATGCCCTGCTGGCCCGTCGCCGTGACATTGACGTGGTGCTGGATGTCTGGGAAGGCGAGCCGGACATCCGGTTATCGCTGCTGGAGCGGGTAGCACTGGGCACGCCACACATTGCCGGCTACAGCCTCGATGGCAAGTTGCGTGGCACGGCCATGATCTACACGGCCGTTTGTGAATACCTGGGGCAGTTACCGGCCTGGGACGTGGGTGCCGTCCTGCCGGCGCTGCAGCCGCTGTCGATCCGTGGTGGCGAGCGTCTGCCGGTGGAAGCGGTGGTGCGTGACGCGGTAACCGGTTGCTATGACATCCGTGCCGACGATGCCCGACTGCGGGAATCGGCCGGTCTGGGGCCGGCCGCGCGAGCGTTGTATTTCGATCGTCTGCGCAAGGAATACCCGGTACGCCGGGAGTTCGGGAGCGCACCGTTGCAGGCCGATGCCTGGACCGCCGGACAGCGGCAGTTGTTGTCGGCGCTCGGGTTCCCGCTGCAGGAATAACCGGGAGCCAGATCCCGGTGCTTACGATCCGAACAGGCGCTTGAGGAAACCGGCCTTCTTCGGGGTCTGCAGGTCCATCGCGTAGCGGACGATTTCCGCGTAGTCGGCGTCGTCGCGCTTGATGTGATTGATCAGCCAGGTACGCAGGGTGGTCAGCAGCTGGCGTGAAACGTCTTCGCCAAGCTCGAACCGCATCTGGAAATCCGCCACTTTCTTCGTGAACATCTGGTGAACTTTCTTGTGGGCCGCTATGAAACCATAGCCGGCCTGTTCCATCAGTTCTTCCTCGAAGGCAAAGTGGGACATCGTGTAGTCAACCAGCTGTTCCAGTATCTCTCCGACCTGCTCACGGTCAGCGGAAACGATCGCGTCGTGCAGTTCGTTGATGTACTCGACGATCCTGCGATGCTGGTTGTCGATCACAGAAATATTCGTGTCCAGCTCATGATCCCAGCCAAGGTATGCCATTGTATTTCATCCATAGTGTCTGCGTTGCGGTGGACACGCATGCCTGGGCGCGGGCAATGCCGTGCCGCGTGTTTGCTGTTTCTCGTGTTACGCAATCGGCAGTCGGGCGATGATCTTTAGCCGGCAAAAAGGGGCCGGATACATTTTTCTAGAGAAAAATGTATCCGGCCCCTTTTTGCCCTAGAAAAATGTATCCGGCCCCTTTTTGCCGCACACCGGGCAACCGGGGTCGGGCGGCAGTATCAGGGTGCGCCATTCGTGCGCGAGGGCATCGAACAGGACCAGCCGGCCGACCAGCGGGGTGCCCAGTGACAGGTGCACCTTGATGGCCTCCAGTGCCTGCAGGGTGCCGAGTACGCCGACCACCGGCGCCAGCACACCGTTTGCCGCGCAGGTCCGGTCCTCTTCCTCGCCGGCCCGATACAGGCACGCATAACACGGACTGTCGTCGCGGCGGGAGTCGAACACGGCGAGTTGACCCTCGAAGCGGACGGCGGCCGCGGAGACCAGCGGCGTCCGGTGTGTGACGCAGGCGGCATTGATCGCAAAGCGCGTGGCGAAATTGTCCGTGCAGTCGAGCACCACGTCGGCCGCCGCCACCTCGCTGCCAAGCCGGTCACCAGCCAGGCGGGTCTGCAGGGCGGTGACCTGCAGTTGCGGGTTGATGGCAAGCAGGCTGTCACGGGCCGATTCGGCCTTGGGGCGGCCGATGTCCCGGTCCTGGTGCAGCAGTTGCCGTTGCAGGTTGGAGAGTTCCACGCGGTCGTGGTCGGCGATCACCAGCTGGCCGACGCCGGCTGCCGCGAGGTACAGTGCGGCCGGCGAGCCCAGTCCGCCGGCACCGATCACCAGCATGCGCGCCGCAAGGAGCGCTTCCTGTCCGCGCACATCCATCTCTGGCAGCAGGATCTGGCGGCTGTAGCGAAGCAGTTCGTCGTCGTTCATTGTGAACGGGGCTGGCTCAAAAATGTATCCGGCCCCTTGATTGATGCGCTTCTACAGGTACCTGCGCAGATACTCCGGCCGGTGGTCCTGGCAACCGTGCGGGCGTTCCAGGTAGCGGTTGATGAAGGCCTCGCGCGTGCAGTCGGCCTGGTCATGCTTGCAGCTGCTGCACTCGATGTCTTCCAGGTAATAGCACATGCCGCGCATGACGCGGCAGAACAGGCTGGTGCGCAGGCGGTAGCCGAACTCGGTAAGCAGCGCCTCGATCACCTGCATGGTGATGCGGCGTACGTTGTAACTGACCACCAGCTTGCCGGGGGCGGCGATGCGCACCCGCAGCACGCCACGTACATCCCGTAACAGTGCGGCCGCGGCCTCGGTAATGTCCGGATCCCGGGTGTCTCCCTCGATCCGGATGGTGCGCTGCTTGAGTTTCTCGATCATGACTCCATTCTAGCGCCAGACCGGCTCCGGTTCCTGCTTTTACCTGGTTATATTAAGGATAAATGGCTTGAGGATAAATGGCCATTGCAGCGCATGCGGTTCCGGGCACGTTGCCCCGCTTATCGGCGCGCGCTGGCGACCCGGTCAATCCCCGCCGGGTCCGGGTGGTCTTCCACTTCCCGGTAGCCGGCCTGCACCAGCAGGGTACACACGGCCGGGCCCTGGTCGTACCCATGCTCCATCAGCAAGCGGCCGTCATCGCGCAGGCAGGCCGGTGCGTCCCGCAGGATCCGGCGTATCGCCTCCAGGCCGTCGTTACCGGCCGCCAGTGCGTTGCGCGGTTCGAAACGGACATCACCCTGGTCGAGGTGCGGGTCCTGCGCGGGGATGTACGGCGGGTTGCTGACCACCAGGTCAAGGCGGCGACCGGCCAGCGGGGCGAGCCAGTCGCCGGCGACAAACTCGATATTGTGGATCTGCAGGTGCCCGGCATTGCGACGTGCCACGGCCAGCGCGGCGGTCGAACGGTCGGTGGCGACCAGCCGGCAGCGCGGGCGTTCATGCGCCAGAGCCAGCGCGATGGCGCCACTGCCGGTCCCGAGGTCGGCGATCGTCAGCTCCGCGTCCGGTGCGATGCCCTGCAGCGCCAGTGCCACCAGGGTTTCGGTTTCCGGGCGCGGGATCAGGGTGTCGGCGGTGACTTCCAGTGGCAGGGACCAGAATTCGCGCCGGCCGGTGAGATAGGCCACCGGCTCACCGCGTTGTCGCCGTGACAGCAGCCGGGCAAAGCATTGTGCCTGTGCGGGGTCCGGACGCCGCTCGGGCCAGGCGAACAGGTAACTGCGCGGCCGGCCCAGCGCGTGGGCCAGCAGCACCTCTGCGTCGAGGCGGGCGCCGGTGTCGCCCAGTTGTCGTGTTGCGTGTGCCAGCAGTGCCGCAATGCTGTCAGCGGGACTGGTCATTGAGCGCGCTGAGCTGGTCGGCCTGGTACTCGTTGATCAGGGGTTCGATGGCCAGGTCGAGGTTACCGGCCATGAAATCGTCCAGCTTGTACACCGTCAGGTTGATGCGGTGATCGGTCATGCGGCCCTGCGGGAAATTGTAGGTGCGGATGCGCTCGGAGCGGTCGCCGCTGCCGACCAGTTTCCTGCGCGTGGCGGATTCCTCGGCCTTCTGCTTGACCTGCTCCGTGCTGAGCAGTTTCGCGGCCAGCAATGACATGGCGCGGGCACGGTTCTTGTGCTGTGAGCGCTCGTCCTGGCATTCCACCACGATGCCCGTGGGCAGGTGCGTGATGCGGATCGCCGAGTCGGTCTTGTTGACGTGCTGTCCGCCGGCGCCCGAGGCGCGGAAGGTGTCGACCTTGAGGTCGGCCGGGCTGATGTCGACCTCCTCGACCTCGTCGGCCTCGGGCAGGATCGCCACGGTTGCGGCCGAGGTGTGGATGCGCCCCTGCGATTCGGTCTCGGGGACCCGCTGTACGCGATGGGCGCCGGATTCGAATTTCAGCCGTGAATACGCGCCCTGGCCGATGATACGTGCGATGATTTCCTTGTAGCCACCGTGTTCGCCCGGACTCTCGCTGAGCACCTCCACCTGCCAGTGGCGCAGCTCGGCGTAGCGGGAATACATGCGAAACAGGTCGCCGGCAAAGATCGCCGCCTCGTCGCCGCCGGTGCCGGCACGGATTTCCAGGAAGATGTTGCTGTCATCATGCGGGTCCTTCGGCAGCAGCAGTTTCTGCAGCTGCAGTTCCAGATCCTCGATCCGCTGCTGGGTCGCGTGGTATTCCTCCTCCGCCATTTCCTTCAGGCCGGGATCGGGGTCGCGCAGCATCTCCCGGGCACTGGACAGGTCACGGCTGGCGCGTTGCCAGGCGGCAAAGGTTTCCACTACCGGGGTGAGCTGCGAATATTCCATGGTCAGCTTGCGATAGCTGTCCTGGTTGGTGGTACTGCCGGTTTCGGACAGCAGCGCACTGACCTCGTGGTGACGTTCGGCAATGGTCTCCAGCTTGCGCACGATGCTGGCCTGCATGTTACTTGTCGTGTCCGAGCCGGAACAGCGTACGTACGGCTTCCAGCAGCGTGGTATTGCCGTCGGCAATGGCGGAGCGCAGGTTGACGCTTGGCTCGTGGGTCAGCTTGCGCACCAGGTTGCGGGTCAGTGACTCGACCACCTCGGTTGCCGGAACCCCGTTATCGAGCTGGCGGCGTGCCTTTTCGAGTTCGTGTGCACCCTGCGCCTCGGCATGCTCCCGGTAGGCGCGCAGGGTGGGCACGGCATCCAGCGAACGGGTCCAGGCCATGAATCGTTCCACCTGGGTATCGATCATCTCCTCGGCCTGTTCGGCAGCCTGCTGGCGGGAACGCAGGTTTTCGTCGATCACCTGTTTCAGGTCGTCGACCGTGTACAGGTAGACGTCATCCAGTTCGGCGACATCGGGATTGATGTCCGGTGGCACGGCGATGTCCACCATCAGCACCGGGCGGTGCTTGCGCTGTCTGAAGGCCTCCCTGGCAATGGACTTGTCGATCAGCGCGTCCGGGCTGCCGGTCGAGGCGATCACCAGGTCGGCCTCGCCGATGTGGGCCGGTATCTCGTCAAGCCCGATGCCGTAACCGGCGAACTGCGCCGCCAGCTCGTGGGCGCGGCTGACGGTGCGGTTGGCGATGATGATCTTGCCGATGCCGCGTTCGTGCAGGTGGCGGGCGGTCAGCTCGATGGTCTCGCCGGCGCCAAGCAGCAATGCGCTGCGCGCCGAAAGGTCGCCGAAGATCTGCCGCGCCAGGCTGACGGCGGCAAATGCCACCGATACCGGGCTGGCGCCGATGGCGGTATCGGTGCGAATCTGCTTGGCCACCGAAAAGGTGTGCTGGTAGAGGCGGTTGAACAGGGTATCAATGCTGCCGCAGGCCAGTGCGTGCTGGTAGGAGTCCTTCATCTGGCCGAGGATCTGCGGCTCACCGAGAATCAGGGAATCCAGTCCGGCGGCCACCCGCAGCAGGTGCCGGACGGCCTCTTCCTGGGAATAGCTGTAGAGGTGCGGCTTCAGTGCGTCGCTGTCCAGTTGATGGTACCGGCACAGCCACTCGCTCAAATCATCCGGCGTATCGTCCTCCCGCGCGCAATACAGCTCGGTCCGGTTGCAGGTCGAGAGGATCGCCGCCTCGTGGACACCTGCCAGAGTGCGCAGCTCACTCAGCGCCCGTTCCAGCTGTTCGGGGGGGAAGGTGACCTGACCACGGATTTCCACGGGAGCGGTACGATGGTTGATACCCAGAACGGTCAAATACATATCAAATTCAAGAAAATCCGGATGCGAACGCAAAATTCTGCATGGTGGGGTCAGTCAATACAAGACAGGCTCCCGGAATCCTGAGGCATTCCTTACAGATATACAACTCCAGTGGTGTTGTGTTGTCATAAGAACCGGTCTCAAACCGGCCACGCCCGGCGGCTCGCCTGGCTCGGGTGTCGTCCTGTGCGGGCGCCCGCCAAATGCGGGGCAAGGACATGCATCCACGCATCGGACGGGTGTGCGACGGGCGGTTCCCGGTCGGGACACCCGGCACCGGTCCGGCGCGCCGGCGGTGCCACCGGGAGTGGAGTTTTTTAGCAGGCCAAACAATAGGCTGATAGAATGGCCGGATGGATGGATCAATGACAGCGAGTAACCGGCCCATGCGCCACCTGATGTTTGCCCTGTTGATCGGCGGAGCGCTGGTTTCCTGCGCCATATCCGGAAACCGGCACCCGACAGTTGTTGCCCCGGAAGCCGGTGAGGTGAAACAGCCAGAGCCGGTGGCTGCCGCCCCGGTCCTGCCGGAACAGCAGCTCACCGACGACATGATGTTCGACATCGTGCTGGGCGAGATTGCCGCACAGCGCGGTGCGTTCGATGTGTCACTTGAACATTACCTGGCCGCCGCCAGGGACGCGCAGGATCCACGCGTGGCGCAGCGGGCCATGCAGATAGCGTCCTATGCACACCGCTACGACCTTGCGCTGGTCGCGGCGCGCCGCTGGGTCGAACTCGACGGTGACAGCCTGGATGCCCGCAAGGCGCTCACGGCGCTTGCCCTGCAGACCGGGAAGCTGGACGAGGTCGTCACACAGCTGGATTACCTGCTCCATGCCTCGGATGATCCGGACGAGGGTTTCCGCATCGTAACCGCCGTGCTGGCCCGGCTCGAAGACCGGAAGGTGGCGCTGGATGCCACCCGGAAGCTGGTCGAACGCTACCCGGACAATGTCTACGCCCTGCTGTCGCTGTGCCGGATTGCCGTGCTGGCGGAACAGCTCGACACCGCGCTCGATGCCGTGAACCGGGCGCTGGTGCTGCAGCCGGACCTCTCCGAGGCGGTGATCCTGAAGGCACAGGTGCTGATCCGGCAGGGGCACAAGCCGGAGGCTACCGCACTGCTGAAGGCCGCTACGGAGAAGGCGCCGGCCGATACGGACCTGGCGTTTGCCTATGGCCGGATGCTGCTCGATCTCAACGACCTGGCAGGCGCGCGTGCGCAGTACGCAAAGGTCGTGAAACTCGATCCGGATTACCCCGGCGGCCTCTACTCCCTGGCGCTGCTGGAACTGGAAACCCACCAGTACAGGTCCGGTGAAAAGCACCTGAAGCAGCTGCTGAAAAAACAGGAAGACCCGAACGCCTATTACTACCTCGGCTACGCCGCCTCCGAGCAGGGCAAGTCCAGGGATGCCCTCGAGTGGTATCTCAAGGTGGATTCCGGCGATTACTGGAGCCAGGCCATACTGCGCGCCGCCGAGATCATGGCCGCCAACGGCGAGATCGGGCGCATGCGGGAGTACCTGCGGGAGATGCGGCAGAAGAATCCCGACCAGGCGGTCGAACTCTACCTGATCGAGGGCCAGGTGCTGACCGACAAGGGCATGCACCAGGCAGCCTACGACCTGTACGCCAAGGCGATGGAGATCGCGCCCGGCAACGAGGACCTGCTGTATTCCTATGCACTGTCCGCAGAGAAGCTGAACAAGCTGGATGTCACCGAGTCGACCCTGCGCCAGTTGCTGACCAGGGACCCGGACAGCGTACGCACCCTGAATGCGCTGGGTTATACGCTGGCAGATCGCACCAACCGCTACCAGGAGGCGCTGACCTATATCAGCAAGGCCTACAAGCAAAGCCCGGATGATCCCGCCATCATCGACAGTCTGGGTTGGGTGTACTTCCGCCTGGGCGACCTGGAGAAGGCGCGCACGTACCTGAAGCAGGCCTGGGATATGAACCAGGACAGCGAGATCGGCGCTCACTACGGCGAGGCGCTGTGGGCCAGCGGGCAGCGGGACGCGGCGCGCAACATCTGGAATCTGTCACGCAAGGCCGCGCCGGACAACCCGGTACTGCTGGAAGTCCTGCACCGAATCAATCCGTGACACGCGGCCGGGAACTCCTGCTGGTCCTGTTCCTGTCGGGTTGCGCCACGCTGCCCCCGGCGACCACACCCCCTCCCTGTCCGGCGCCACCCTGTGTGCGTGCGACGGTCCCTGACTGGAAGCTGCAGGGCCGGATCTCGCTGATACAGGGGGAACAGGGCTGGCACGCCGGCCTGGCCTGGGAAAATCACGCGGACCGTTTCCGACTGCAGGTGAGCGGGCCGCTGGGCCAGGGCGCATTGCAGCTGACCGGTACCGCACAGGGTGTCACGCTGGTCGATGCCAACGGCAAGGTCTACGTCGCCGCGGACGCGGAAAGCCTCCTGCAGCAGGTCTCCGGCTGGCAGCTGCCGGTGTCCGGGCTGCGGTACTGGGTGCGCGGTTTGCCCGATCCGGATGCCCGTTTCGAACAGACGCTGGACGGGCAGGGGCGTGTACAGCAACTCAACCAGTCCGGCTGGAACATCCGCTACCAGCGCTTCATGCAGGTCGATGGCGCCGAGTGGCCCAGCAAGCTGACGCTGGAGCGTGATGACCTGGTGCTGAAGCTGGTGATCGACCAGTGGCAGCCCGATCCGGCACCGGTGCTGTGAGCCGTTCCGGCATCCCGGCGACGGCCAGCGGTCCGTGGCCCGCGCCGGCCAAGCTCAACCTGTTTCTGCACATCACGGGCCGTCGTGCAGACGGCTACCACGAACTGCAGACCCTGTTCCAGTTCCTGGCCTGGGCGGACTGGCTGTATTTCGAGTGTGACGATACGGGCGTGATCCGGCGGGAGACCGGACCGGCGGCGGTCGCCGAGGAGCACGACCTGTGCGTGCGAGCCGCCTGCCTGCTGCAACAGGAAACCGGCTGCCGGCAAGGCGCCCG
>Ga0315556_1002621_pt1 | contig 10142 bp, 8 predicted proteins | sample SalMarSW160310MG_FD_202112 | JGI IMG/M metagenome (GOLD analysis project Ga0315556, IMG submission 202112) | Salt marsh sediment microbial communities from the Plum Island Ecosystem LTER, Massachusetts, United States - Salt Marsh Sediment SW1603-10 ... | reverse complement strand
GCGTGTAGGGCTGGGCTGCGACATCCTTCAGGCGGGCGCGGCGGGCGCTGGCTTTATGCGGCAGGTAGCCGAGATACAGGAAACTGTCAGTCGGTAGACCGGAAACGACCAGGGCTGAGACCGGCGCAGAAGACCCCGGGATCGGGCTGACGGCGTAGCCCGCATCAAGTGCAGCGCGCACCAATTCGTAGCCGGGATCGTTCAATCCGGGCGTCCCGGCGTCCGAGATCAGCGCCACATCCCCAGTGGCGAGCGCTCCCAGCACGGCTTCGATCTTGTTGAGTTTGTTGTGCTCAAAGTAGCTGGTCAGCGGGGTTTCGACCCCGAAATGCTTGAGCAATTTCCCGCTGTGGCGGGTGTCCTCGGCAGCGATCAGAACCGCCTCGCGCAGGATACGTACGGCACGCGCGGACATGTCTTCCAGGTTGCCGATCGGGGTGGCGACGAGATAGAGCGTGCCCATGGGGTGATTTTATCATCTCGGATGCTATAATCTGGCGGGATTTATCCAGCGATTTTTGCAGAGTGGAGGCAGGATGATCGTCGTTTCAGACTTAATGGGCACGTTGACCACCGGCTCGCCGGTGCTGGGACTGGTGGACTGGGTGCGTCACAACCAGAGTAAATGGCAGGCGAACTGGTACATGGCTTCTACGATCCTGCCCGGTTATCTGCTGGCCAAGAGCGGACTGATTGATTGGCAGAGATGGGGGCAGGGCTTGATGGTGAGCAGCCTGTCAATGATTAAGGATGCCACCCCGCAGAAGTTCGACGAAGTCGCCGAATGGCTGGTCGAGGTTGACCTGTGGAAAAAACGTCACGAGGATGTCATCCAGCGCTTGATTGATCATGTCGAGAACGGCGCGCAGGTCTACATTGCCAGCAGCGTGTACGAATCAGGCGTGGCGGCTTTCGCCCGTCGTATCAGCGTCCAGGCTGCCCCGAAAGCTGCAGATCGCACTGTCGGGGCGACCCCGACAGGTGTTGAACGCACTGTCGGGGCGATCGGTACGCCGGTCGAGTTCGTGGACGGGCGCGTGCGTATCGGGGGGGAGTTGGTCGCGGACGAGCGCAAGATCGAAAAGGTGCTTTCCCGCCTGGGCGTGGAACGGGTTGATTATGCCTATGGTGATACTATCCTGGATATCCCCTTGCTGGAACACGCCGATCATCCCGTGGCGGCCTATCCAGATGACAAATTGCGCGCCGTAGCCAAGGAGCGTGGATGGGAGATCATCGGCGAGACGGCCAGCTACCCGTAAGCTTATATATTTTCCGATTGGTCCAGAATGCTATAATGATTTTGGAATGAGAGGAGCAAAGTAAATGAACCGACCGGCGGGTTTTGTCTCTGTAAATTTTCGCTTGGCTGGTAAGCTGTTGTTAATCCTGGGGGTGATCGGTCTGCTTGCGGTCGGCGTGGATGCCCTGACGGGCTGGTTTGGATTGCCGAAGGTGGTCTTCCTGGTCAGCTTGGCGTCTATCCCTGTCAGCCTGTATCTGCTTACCGTTCCGAAAGAAGAGTAGAATCGCAATATTTCTAGTTACTGGATAGACCCCAATCGCAAGCTCTGGAACGACCAACACAAGCTGCTGTGGCATATTGCCCGCATCGAAGACATCACCGTGAACGTGCTCATGGTGGAGAAGCCGCAGCTCTTTCATCAAGGGGATTGGCTCACCAAATTGAACATCACCCTGCGGCGCATCGGCAACGTGATCATGGACGCGGCCGACGTGACCGAACTCAGTGACCGGATAAAAATGGACGCACTTAAAGCCTATCGCTTGGCGGTGGGACGCGTCACGCGGGCAGCGGTCCAGGCCCTGCAATCCGGAGATGTAGAAGCGAAAAGTGGATCCCACCCGACTGTAGGCGCTGCTGGAGGATGGCTCCGTGGCGGCTGCAAGCGACCGGCCGGATTGAAGATTGGGGGCGGCCTGACGATCGCCGGTCTGCTGCTGATGCCGCCCACCCGGCATTGCTTGGTGCATTTGAACGAGGCTTTAATGTGAAGAAGAAATGTAAGTGAAAAGCGAAAGATATGTGCTCCGCCTCTGGGTTGCTGGTAGTTTTGATTTTATGCTTGAACTTACAAAATGACTGACGGAATTGAATAATGCGAAACGAACTCTCCCTTGATTGAGTTATGTTTGAACTGATTACGATATTTTTCCATTTTGCGCTGATACAAATATTCTCGATATCGTTCAGCTTGATTAGGGCGAAAACCCTGGCATCTATTTGTGGGGTAGCATGTTTTGGCTTAGTGTCCCAGGCCAGTATGCTCATACTTAGTTTACAGGTGATGTTTGGGGCTGGATTGGGGAGTGGCTTTATAAAGCTGATAGCAGAAAACCTGACAAAGGAAAATACCGATAGGCTAAACCAAATCCTATCGACCACATATTACGTTGGCTCGCTGATAAGTGTATTAGGTGCAACATTTATTAGCTTGTTTTCACCGCGGGTCAGCACCTGGGTGTTTGGGGATGCCCGTTATACCGGATATCTCATCATTTGCGCGTGGGCCGTCTTTTTCATTTTTCAAAACACATTTTTCCTTAACTTGATTCGCGGTTTGTTGGAATGGCGTTTATATACCCGGACGGTCAATATAAGCTATGTTCTAAACACGATCATAACTGTATTATTGGTTTTTCGATTTGGGATTTCCGGGGGTATATGGGCGTTGTTGGTCGCTCAAATCGGAATTATGTTCCTGATGCTCATTATCTTGGCGAAGAAAATATTCCCGGACTACCCGGTTATTTTTTGGAAAACTCGACCCGCTCGAGAAGCGCTTGATCTCTTGGTCAACAACATTGGACTGATCGTGGTCGCACAAATAGTCTTGGTCTTCGGGAATCTGGCTGTAAGAAGCTTACTGGTGGGTTCCCTAGGGGCTGAAAAGAATGGCATTTATCAAGTCGCCAGTGGGGTATCAGACACCTATTTGACGCCTATTTTGGGTATTTTAGTTTCCTATATTCTCCCTAAGATCGTCACCTTGAACAGGATGGATTCAAGCGGTGCCAGAAAAATTCAAGACGATGGTTTGCGCCTCTCTGTGCTGGCAGTCACGCCTATCCTGATTCTCTTACTGGCTTTGCACGAGGTGTGGATACCCATTTTGTACAGCCGTGAATTTCTTGCAGCAGGAAATATCCTGGCCTGGCAATTCATAGGAGACTTTTTCTACATCGTCCGCATTTGCTTTAATGTTGACTTGATCCCCAATAACAGGTTTCGCTTCTATCTTTTAGACAGCATTGTTTTCTCAGCCGGTTCGATTATTCTGGTATCGAGTCTGTTGTCCAGACTCGATATTACAGCTATTGCGATCACGAGGTTAGCTATGAATGCGGCGCTGGTGTTATTAAGTTTCGGTTATCATCGATCAAAGGCTCTGTTTCAACTGTCTCGTGGAAGCAAGAGATTGTTGCTTAAAGCGCTGGCTTTTCTGGGAGTTGGTTTTCCCTGTATAATGGGTGTTCACAACTTAGCTGCCCGGCTGGTCTTCACAGCCATCTTACTGAGCTTGATGGCTTGGAAATTGCCTCAAAAAGGGGATTATCGAAGGCTCAAGTTGGAAATTTTAAAAATATCTCGTCAGAGAGATACTGCAGTTTTAGACATTAGACTGTCAAGATAGCGGCTCGACCAAGTAAACGAGAACACGTAATATGCTCATTCATCAGCCCCAGATCATCCATCATGGCCAAGAAGTGATTCTGCAAGCCAGGATTGAAACACGGGATTTGTCTTTAAAGCTCCCAGAATTTCTTTGGTTCAAATATCCAGAACGTTACCAACAATATCTTTCGGATAGGTCGGATGCATTTCTATGGGCATTGATTCTGATAGGCCAGTCCATTGGAGATGATATTGAGTGCTTGGGGGAAGTATCTCCGCGGACTTTATATTCATTGGATGAGTATCAAAAAATTTATATGTGTTGGTATCCGGATATTTTCCGTCGGCAAATAACGGTTCGTGCACGTCGGATTTCTCATCCCAAGCCGCTAACGACCGAGAGCAGATATGCCTTGGCTTTTTCAGGCGGTGTGGACTCGTTTTTCATGCTCCAAAATGCTCTCCAGATGAGAAAAACAAACCCGGATTTTCATCTGCAGTATGGATTGTTCGTCCATGGATCCGCTGACATTCCACTAAGATTTGCTGACAAATACGATGCCTTGCGCCAGGAATACAAGTTACTGTTCGATGAGCTTGGATTGGAATTGATCCCGGTTAGTACAAACATCATGCAATTCGGCGCTCACAGGATCCTATTGAAGCAATTCTTGAATGCCCCCCTCGTGGCTAGTGCACTAGGTCTGGGCTCGCTATTATCTGGTCTTCTATTTGGTTCAGGGGAAACCTTTACCCAATTCCATTTGCCAGGGAATGGAATGTTGATCTCACACCTCCAATCTACGGAGACTTTCGAAAATATCGAACTGGGGAGTGGCTACACCCGTTTAGAACGGATAAAGGCAATTGCAAATTGGGAGTTAGCTCAACGTCATTTACGCGTTTGTTTCGGTTTCACATCTGAATCAGTAGTTAGAAATTGCTCTGAATGTGGTAAATGCTTGCGTACCCGGATGGCTTTGCATACTTTGGGTAAACTGGAAAAGTTCTCAACGCTGCGGCCCTTCATTCGTCTTCGGGATTATGTGCTGTGGGGAAGGTGGCTAGAAGTAGGCTGGGGATACGAAATCGACGCTTTGGAATACGCCTGGCGGCATAAAAAAGCAATGGTCCTGCCTCTGATGCTAGGAATAACAATCGGTTATGTACGGTATATACTCCGTAGATATCTGCCGGGTTGGATATCAAAAAAAATTATTAGCGTAACCACGCCAACCAATGTACATGATTTGTTCGCATGATCTAGTTTGTTCGATGCGTTGAAATATTGTTAGGAAATACAAATGATTATTCACAAACCCGAAGTTATTTTTAAGGATGATAAGGTTATTTTATCTGCAAGGGTAGAATTTGAGAAATTACAAATTCAGAAGCCAGAATCCGCCTGGTTTTCTTTTCCTGAGAAATATGCTCCATTTGTTAGTGATAGGGGGGATGCTTTTGCAGCCAGTATGTTACCCATAGCAATGGCTGTTAACGAGGGTATTCAGATGGAAAGCCCACTCTCACCGTTATTAGCATGTGGTTTAGGTGAGTATCAAAGTGCATTGAAGAATTGGTTCCCCGATGAACTGCATGTTGTGCCTATAAATGCAGCCGCCTATGAGCATGTACCAGAATCTTTAGCCGACAAATCCTGCGCCGCATTATTTTCTGGTGGTGTTGATTCGTCCTTCACAATGCGAATGCATTTACCAGAATATCAGCCCCTTTCTGATTTTCAAGTGCAATACGGAATATTTGTTCAGGGTTTTGATATTGCTCTCCAAGATCAAAAATTCTACGACGCCTACTTGCAGGCGTTTTCCAATCAATTGGCGCCCAAAGGTGTTCGGATCGTGCCTTGCCGGACTAATTTGCATTATTTTTCATCAGGCTTGCTAAATTGGGGTATTGCACACGGTGGGATGCTGGCAGGTGTTGGCTTGGCGCTTGATAAATTGATCCGCTATTTCTTGATTCCATCCAGTTATTCCTTGGAGGAGTTAATTCCTTGGGGCTCGACTCCGATGACTGATCATTGGTTGTCAACGGAAACATTTAAAGTTATTCACCACGGGGTCACATTTTCTCGCATTGAGAAAGTGGAAGCCATTGCAGACTGGGAACCAGCGCAACACATCTTGCGGGTTTGTATAAATGAAAAAGAGCGAAGAGAAATGCAAAATTGTTCGCATTGCGAAAAATGTTTACGTACCATGACCATGCTTGAGGTCTGTCAGGCGCTCGGCCGCTTTCATACCTTTCAAGCACCTTTCAGCTGGGCGCAAATTATGCGGTGGACGCCCAATTATGATGCGGGTGAAGTCTGGTTACCACAAGTGCTCGAATATGCACGGTCTAAAGGGCGCAAAAAATATATTTTTCCCCTCTATATCGCACATTTGCGTGGCAGGGCGATGCGGATAATTCGCAGATTAACTCCCAGGCCGCTGTTCCTGCAGCTCAAGCGAAAACTATTCCCCTATGAATCAAATTCGTTCAATCCTAAATACCTCGAGTAGGATCGGCGCTGCCGCCTTCACCAAGTTGAGGGCCAATGCTCTTGCTCGCTAATCGTTGCCAGATGGGTTCAATATACTCCTGGCATTTAGAAGAGCCTTATCCATGCAATCATTTAGAATCTTGGGGGGAAACGGTTTTCCTAACAATGCATTGCTTGTTGATGCCACCTCGGCAGGATTGAGATCTGACAAGTCGAAACACAATTCTCCCAGGCCGATGTCGTCATAGTATGCGAGGACTTTTTCGTCCCAGGATAGTCCGATACTGGAGATGCCGAATGCATTGGACAGGATAGATGCGTGTAAGCGGGCTGCGATGACAAGTTTATATGCCTTGAGTGTATTGACCAACTCACTTGGTTGGGCGGGCTGTGGGGCGAGGCCCAGACCCCGAATCCCCTTCGCCTCTGCAAGATTCAACAACCTGGCTGCAAACTCGTAATCAAAAGGGCTTCCCGTTGTGAACAGTTCCACTTGTTGATGTTTTTGAGATAACCCAGCGATGATATCCAACCACAGATTGATCCAAGCAACGGAAGAATATTGCTTCTTCCTTGCCAGGTGCAGCCGGGCCTCGTGGTGATTGATCACGCCAAGCCCTATCTTTGAAAAACGAGGCTCTCCTTGAGTGGTTGGGAAAACGCTCCTCGCCCAGATCGCCGGATCGAAAGAGACCAGAGGCGAAACCTCTGGCATCAGAACCCCCAGACGTTCTCTCGATATGTTGTCTCGTACCGTTATTGTCTGTGCGTGTGAAATGGATTGGCGGAACAGTGCTTGTGCAGGTAGTGACCACGACTTGCCAACCCCACAGGCACTGATGTGATAAGGAATTCCCAAAGACCTCGCCAGTTTCGTTACTCCGTAGAGTTTTAACGGGAATCCAAGCGCATTATCGAATAATAATTGTCCACCACCAAGGACTAAAAGGTCAACGCTTTCAAGGGAAGCTTTCCAATCTAATAGCAATTTCCTCTTCAGTTTCAATCCTTGAAAGGCAATATTGGCGAATGGAAATATCCACCCAATAACAGGATTTGATTGCAGCAATGCAATCCGCTGCGCCAGAGTCGATTTCTGTGAGGCAATTGCTTTTGGTTGCCGCCCACTAATATCGATCGGGATGATAGTGATCGATGGCTTTGTCTTCTTTAGGAGGAAGGCCAAACTGGCATAGATAGCTTGGTCTCCAATGTTGGCACTATATATCTCACCACCGATTGCGATCCGTTTGATTGAGTTATCCATCCTTATCATTAAAGCCAACGTGATTTGTTTGAGAAGATGTCCTTCAGTAAAAATCTTCCTGTCACCCTGATGACAGCGGGTGGCTTCCTCTTGGATCGTTCTCTAATGTTCGTGCAGGATTTCGTCGTAAAGAGATTGTAAGCGCGTTAAGTAATTCTCCAGGTTATATTTTTGGGCGTTTTCTTTTCCTTTACGCACCATTTTTTTATATAAACTCCGATCGTTAATTAAATCAAGTATCACTTGAGCCAGTGCCTCGACATTCTCGTTTGGAACTAGGAGGATCGAATCATCACCGCTAATTTCTCGTGTTACGACGTTTTCAAAACCGACAACAGGGATATCGCAAGCCTGAGCCTCGACTTGAACCAGTCCGAAGGTATCTTTCTGCGAAGTGACCGCAAGGACGTCGATCGAATGATAAAACTCAACTATTTGATCTACATATCCGAGAACGAATACCCTGTCTTCCAGATTGCTTCTGTGGATTTCTCTGCGAATCTTTTTGAGATCTCGCCCATCCCCAGCCATGCAAAAGATGATGCGCTCGTTGCGTAATAAATCGGCCATTTCAAGAAAGAAACGCCAGCCCTTCCAACTGGTTAAACGCCCCACAAACCCAACAGAAGAATAACCCTCGTGTTTAGAACGTTCGATTTGCGGAAATTTATGAGACGTGCTCGTGAGGTACATTTCTGGAGCGACATAGTTCGGTAGTAAGAAAATAGTATCCGATGGAACTCCATAACTTGAAATTACATCCTTTACATAGTGAGAGACTGCTATCAAAGAACCTGTTTTATGCACCATCCTGATAAAGAAAGGATAATACCAACGCTCTAATTGCATTGAGTCGTGTTCAGTGAAGATAAATTTGGGGCGCCTGTGGGGGGGGATTGTGGCAAAGAGAATGAGTCCGAATAGCCAACTAAATTTAAGGTGGAGTTGCACGATTTGGACCTCTTCATGCAAGATCAATTTGGGTACTTTTAGAAGATTGACGAACTGCAATAGGATGTTATCTTGCGGTTTGAGAAGATATTGTCGGGCCGGGATAGATGCTTGATATGTATGGCTTTTCTTTGCCCTTAAAGGCAATACCTTGGTATTCGGGAGGGATTTGATGATGCCTTCTACAATACGTTGTGCCCCACCAAGATAAGAATGGTCAATAATGTGTAGAATGGTCATTCCTGAATTCTAATCGATAATATAAAGTTTTAGATTTCTTGGCGAACCTCATTCCAGCTCTGCACATATCAATGATAAGCCATATATATTTTTGGAGGATATGCGTTCTTTTAGTTGTGAAAAATGTTTTTTCGACATGATTCTTGCACAATGAAACTGACGTTCTGAGTTAACTTCACAGACATATTTCAGAATGGTACGGGAAAGGACCGCTGCTACACTTTTTCTCGCTCAAACTGTGTCTCATACAACTGGCTGTACAATCCGCCCTGGCGCAGCAATGACTGGTGTGTGCCACGTTCGACGATCCTGCCGCGGTCCATGACCAGGATCAAGTCGGCAGCCAGGATAGTGCTCAGGCGGTGGGCGATGACAATGCTGGTCCGCCCGGCCATGACTCGTTTCAGCGCTTCCTGGATCAGGGCTTCCGATTCGCTGTCCAGGTGGCTGGTAGCTTCGTCCAGCACCAGGATGCGCGGGTCTTTCAGGATGACGCGCGCCAGGGCGATGCGCTGTTTCTCGCCGCCGCTCAAGCGGTAGCCGCGCTCGCCGGCCACCGTGTCGTAACCCTCCGGGAGTTCGGTGATGAACTGGTGGATGTTGGCCGCCCGCGCCGCCGCTTCGGTTTCAGCCTGGGTGGCGTCCGGTTTGGCGTATGTCAGGTTGGTGCGGATGGTATCGTGGAACAGGTAGTTCTCCTGCGTCACCATGCCGATCTGCCCGGCCAGCGAGTCGAGCGTCACATCCCGCAGGTCGTGCCCGTCGATACGGATGACGCCCTCGTTCGGGTCATACAGGCGCGGGATCAGGTACGTCATGGTAGTCTTGCCGGCACCCGAAGGGCCGACCAGGGCGACTAACTGTCCGGCGGAGGCTTTGAACGAGACCGATTCGAGGGCTACCTCACGTGCCTGGGAGGTGGGCATCGCCTCGGGCGTCCCGGAAGCTGCGAGGGGGTCATCTGGTGTTTCGCTACGTTGACTCGGTTTCCCGTTCCCCCCGCTTCCACTGAGCACCGCGGTCACATTATCCATTTTCCCGTAGCGTTTGACCTCGCTGAGCAGCTTGGACTCGTCAACGCTGTAGTTGAAAGTCACATTCTCGAACTCCAGGTCGCCGTGTACATCCTGCAGGACGATGGCGTCCGGTTTTTCGACGATATCCTGCGGCAGGTCGATCACCTCGAAGACGCGCTCGAACGAGACCATGCTGGTGCTGAACTCGACCGGTGCGCCAGCCAATCCCTGCAGTGCGCTGTAAAGCTGACCGAGGTATGAGCCGAAAGCCACGATGGTGCCGATGGTGAAGGCGTCTTTGATCACGAAGTAGCCGCCCAGCCCATAGACCAGCGCCGTACCGACGGCGCTGACCAGCCCGATAATCACGAAGAAGGTCGAGCCGACTACGGCGCGGCGGATGCCGATGTCGCGTACGCCTTCCGCGCGCTGGCGGAAGCGTTCTTCCTCCTCTTTGGCGCGCCCGAACAGTTTGACCAGCAGCGCCCCGCCGATGTTGAGCGTCTCGTTCATGTGGGCGTTCAT
>Ga0315556_1002620_pt1 | contig 10145 bp, 9 predicted proteins | sample SalMarSW160310MG_FD_202112 | JGI IMG/M metagenome (GOLD analysis project Ga0315556, IMG submission 202112) | Salt marsh sediment microbial communities from the Plum Island Ecosystem LTER, Massachusetts, United States - Salt Marsh Sediment SW1603-10 ... | reverse complement strand
CCGCCAAACTGGCGCGGGTCGAGGATACCGGCAACAATTCCCTGAAGGTGATCGCCGATCACATTCGTTCCTGCGCATTTCTGATCGCCGACGGCGTAACGCCCTCCAACGAGGGGCGCGGCTATGTGCTGCGCCGCATCATCCGGCGCGCGGTGCGGCACGGTCACAGCCTGGGTTTGAAGGAGCCGTTCTTCTACAAGCTGGTGGCGCCCCTGGTCAAGGAAATGGGGGGCGCCTATCCGGAACTCGCCAAGGCACAATCTCAGGTGGAGCGCGCTTTGCAACGCGAGGAAGAACGTTTTCGCGAAACCCTGGATGACGGTATCAGGATCCTGCAGCAGGAAATCGCGACGCTGAGCGACAAGCTCATCCCCGGTGAAACGGCCTTTCGTCTCTATGACACCTTCGGCTTTCCCGTGGACCTCACCGCCGATTACGCCAAGTCCCACGGGCTGGAAGTCGACATGGCGGGTTTTGAACGCGCCATGGAACAACAGCGCGAACGGGCGCGGGCCGCCAGCCAATTCGGCGTGGCCTACGCCACCCCCACCGGCGTGGAAGGGTGCACCGAGTTTACCGGCTATGAACACCTCCAGGAGCAAAGCAAGGTCCTGGCCCTGTATCGCGGTGACGAGGCGGTATCCGAGCTCAAAGCCGGCGAAGAGGGGAGTGTCGTATTGGAGCGCACGCCATTTTACGCCGAATCCGGTGGGCAGGTGGGCGACCGCGGTGTGCTTGAAACCGCTAACAGCAAATTCGAGGTGCGCGATACCCAGAAGCTGGGCGGCGATGTATTCGGCCACATGGGCGTCGTAACCGGCGGCGGTTTGCACGTGGGTGACAGCGTCACGGCCCGCGTGGATGAAGCGGCGCGGCAGGCGACGATGCTCAATCATTCGGCGACCCATTTAATGCACGCCGCCTTGCGCAAGGTGCTGGGCGAACACGTGACTCAAAAGGGATCGCTGGTGGATCCGGCGCGTCTGCGTTTCGATTTCTCCCATTTCGCACCCGTCAGCCGCGAAGAATTGCTGGAGATCGAGCGGCTGGTAAATGAACAGATCCGCATGAATGCCGCGGTGGAGACCCGCGTCATGGCCTTTGAGGAAGCGCGCAGCAGCGGCGCCATGGCTTTGTTCGGTGAAAAATACGGCGACTCCGTCCGGGTACTGCGCATCGGCGATTTTTCCATGGAGCTGTGCGGCGGTACGCATGCCCGGCGGGCCGGCGATATCGGCTTGTTTAAGATCGTTTCCGAGACGGGTGTCGCCTCCGGCGTGCGCCGCATCGAGGCGGTGACCGGCCGGGCCGCGGTTGAGGCCATGGAGGCAGCCGATGAAACCCTGTTCCGTGTCGCCGGGCTGGTGAAGGCCGGACGCGATGATGTGGAAGACAAGGTACAGCAGCTCATCGAACGCAGCCGCAAGCTGGAAAAAGAACTGGAGCAACTCAAGGGCAAGCTGGCCAGCGCGGCAGGCAGCGACTTATCCGCCCAGGCCGTGGAGATTGCCGGGCTGAAGGTGCTGGCCGCCCGTCTCGACGGCGCCGATCCTAAATCCCTGCGCGATACCGTGGACCAGCTCAAGAACAAACTGGGTTCGGCAGCGGTAGTGCTGGCGGCGGTCAATGGCGATAAAGTGAGTCTGGTGGCGGGGGTGACGGCGGACCATACCCAGAAGGTCAAGGCCGGGGAATTGGTGAATATGGTGGCCCAGCAGGTGGGCGGCAAGGGCGGTGGTCGTCCGGATATGGCCCAAGCCGGGGGCACCGATCCCAGTGGTCTTGATGCGGCGCTGCACTCGGTTCCGGAGTGGGTGCGCCGGCAGCTCGGATAAGGTCTCCACTGTTCACGGGATGATCTTGGTATTTTAATAAGCGGCTTTTACGCCGGTGATAATGCATGGCTCTCATTGTTCAAAAATATGGCGGTACCTCGGTAGCTACCCCGGAACGCATAGAACATGTTGCGGAAAAGGTGATGGCCAGCCGCCAGCGCGGTAACGCCGTGGTCGTCGTGGTTTCCGCCATGAGCGGCGAGACCGATCGGCTAATGGGTCTGGCACATAAGATCGCCGAACACCCCGAGGCGCGCGAATTGGACGTGCTGCTGTCCACCGGCGAACAGGTGACCATCGCCCTGTTGGCCATGGCCCTGCAAAAGCGCGGTTGCCCGGCGCGATCCTATACGGGGCAACAAGTGCGGATTTTGACCGACAGCGTCCATAATAAGGCGAGGATACGCGAGATCGACGAGGCGGCGGTGCGACAGGATCTCGATGCCGGGCGGGTAGTGGTCGTCGCCGGCTTTCAGGGGGTGGATAAGAACGGCAATATCACCACCCTGGGCCGCGGGGGCTCGGATACCACCGGCGTGGCCCTGGCGGCCGCGCTCAAGGCCGACGAATGCCAGATCTACACCGACGTGGACGGTGTGTATACCACCGACCCGCGAGTCGTGCCCAATGCCCGCAGGCTGGAGCGCATCACTTTCGAAGAAATGCTGGAAATGGCCAGTCTCGGCTCCAAGGTCCTGCAGATTCGTTCCGTCGAATTCGCCGGCAAATATAATGTTCCACTCCGCGTGCTTTCCACCTTTACCGAAGGGGAAGGTACGCTGATCACTCTCGAGGATCCTCAGATGGAAGAAGCAGTCATCTCCGGTATCGCCTTTAACCGTGACGAGGCCAAATTAACCGTGATCGGGGTGCCGGACCAGCCCGGCATCGCCCACCGCATTCTCGGCCCCATTGCCGATGCCAATATCGAAGTGGATATGATTATTCAGAATATCGCCGAGGACGCGACCACCGATGTGACCTTTACCGTGCATCGCCGTGATTACGCGCAGGCCATGGAAATCCTGCAGCGCGCGGCCAAGGCCTTGGCTGCGCGGCAGGTGACGGGAGACGATAAGATCATTAAGATCTCGCTGGTGGGGGTCGGGATGCGCTCTCACGCCGGCATCGCCAGCAAGATGTTCGAGGCCCTGTCGAAAGAAGGCATCAATATTCGCATGATTTCCACATCGGAGATTAAAATCTCGGTGGTGGTCGACGAAAAATATTTGGAATTGGGTGTGCGGGCTCTGCATGAGGCGTTTCAGCTCGATCAACGCCCTAATAAATAGAAAATTTTTCGCGCAACTTACTGTCCAATAACATAGGGAATAGGGTGTAAACCGACTATTTTTGGGGTGCTATTTCCTGTTCTTGTTTTAAAAAACAGCAGGTTATAAAAATAGTTATAGTTTTACCCGGGGGTGTCGATAGCTTCATCAGTGAGCTGCAATGCTGTTGCGCTTTCTGAGTGAGGACCTATTAATATGGTAATTGATTGGAACAAGGAGACGAGATCATGCTGATTTTAACCCGGCGTGTGGGTGAGACGCTGATCATCGGGGATGACATAACGATAACCGTTCTGGGCGTTAAAGGTAACCAAGTACGGATAGGAGTCAATGCGCCAAAGAATATTTCCGTGCATCGCGAAGAAATATATGAGCGTATCCAGAAAGAAAAACAACAAGCTAATGGCGAATCCAAGGGCGATGGCGAGTTCCCAGCCCCGAACAGTGTCAAAGCGCAGGTAGGTTAATCGGAAGAAGAACAATATTCACTTTACTATTGGCGCCTTGATTAGGTATCCTTCCCCAAGTGCCAGGTATGGCGAAAGATTCAGGGATTTAGTCACCTCCCAGCGAACCCAAGATTACATCCCTCATTGAGATAGAGGGGGGCTTCTTGGGTTTGTTTATTTCGAATGTCCGGATTATCCGGCATGCTGGGTCCCGACAGAGAGATACAGAGCTTAACGGAGAGATGGCCGAGCCGGTCGAAGGCGCTCCCCTGCTAAGGGAGTATGGGTCAAAAGCCCATCGAGGGTTCGAATCCCTCTCTCTCCGCCATTTAACCGCTTAAATCGCCCCTTGCCTTGACACCTGTGGTGTATGACAAGGATAATGCGCGACCTCAATAGTTATCAAAAGCGCCCGTAGCTCAGCTGGATAGAGTACCTGGCTACGAACCAGGCGGTCGGGAGTTCGAATCTCTCCGGGCGCGCCAATCCATAAAGAGTCTGGGCACTTGATCCGCCTTGCCCCCCTCAATCAAACGTAACGTCGAGGCCACAGCGGCATGGCTGCCGGTCATGGTTGCTGTTTTACCTTTCACCACGATTTCGTCCACCAGCATGGCCAGGTAACGCTTGGCGATGGGTGAATCCTTGGCCAATAATTTCTCGCGCAATACGCGGCCAAAGGCGTCCACCTGGCTGGGCTTGATGTAGTCCACGGCGGGCAACGCATATTGCCGCCGCATCCCCGCCAACTCGATTAAGAGGGCCTCACGGGCCGCCTTGTTTTGCTGGGCACGGCGCTGCGTGATTTCGTCCATGTCGATGGTGCCGGTCTCTATGGCGTCGAGGAGGCGCTGCATGCGTTCCTCAAGGGTTTTAATCTGGCGGGTAATTTCATTGATGCGCGCCTGGTGGTGATCCTTCGCATTGCGTGTGCGCTTACGCAGTTCCACAATCATGGCGTGCAGCCGTTCGGGCGTAAACACCTTGTTAGCCAGGCGGTTTAACACCAGGTCGTCCAGTTTTTCCATGGGCAGGTTGCCGCTGGCGCAGGCGTGGTTACCCCGGCTGTGGCGGCTGGTGCATTTGTAATACTTATACCGCCCGCTCTTGCCCGTCACGAGGGTCAACGACCCGCCGCATATGCCGCATTTCAGCAAGCCGGTAAGCAGCGTAGGGGCGGCGATGACACGGGAGCGGGGTTTGTTGGGGGCGTGCGCCTCGCGCCGCTCACGGACGGCCTCAAAGGTCGCCGCGTCCATGATGGCCGGGATTTGGGTGATGACCCACTCTGCCGCCTCGCGCTTTTTGCGCTCTTTGGAGTCGATGACATTAAAGCGATATTCCCCGCGATAGAGCGGGTTGGATAACAGGGTATGCACCTTTTGAATATTCCACGGCTTGCCGCGATTCAATAGGCCGGTGGCGGTGAAGTGCTTGGCGATCTCCTTGATGCCCATGACGCGCCCTTCGTGGCCATGCAGATATAAGTCATAGGCCATGCGCACAATGCCCGCCTCGGCCTCGTTGATGGCCAATTTCTTTTTCTTGCGGCCCCGGCTGCCGTTGATGTCGGTGGCGATGACCTGATAGCCGAAGGGCGGGCGTGAGCCATTGAAAAAACCCTGGCGGGCATTTTCCTTCATGGCGCGAGAGGTATGCTTGGAATTTTCCTTGGATTGATGCTCGTCAAACAGGTTAATGATGCGGCGCATCATCTCGCCCCCGGCGTCGTCGCTGGTGGGCTGGGTGATGGAGATGACCTTGACGCCGTTTTTTTTCAACTTGCGCTCATACAGGCCAAACTCGATGCCATCGCGGAAGAAGCGCGACAGGCTGTGGATTATGATGGCGTCGAATACGGGCGGCTTTTGCAGCGCGTCGCCGATCATCTGTTGGAATACGGGGCGCTTGTCATCGGTGGCGGACGCCCCCGGCTCGACATACTCCTGCACCACGGTCGCGCTATTCGCCTTGCACCAGTCCCGCATCTGGCGCAGCTGGTCAGGGATGGACAGGTCATTGTCGGCTTGGCGGGTCGTCGATACCCGCGCATACAGCGCCACGCGCATAATCCGCTCCGGTGTTATGGGTGCCGCCGTTGCCGGTCGGCACCGCTTGCTTTTATTCGGCCTCAGTTGCCTCTAGCGCCATCATCGCATGGATGAGGTCGGGGAGCATAGATTCAAGCAAGGCCAGCTCATCGGACGATATGGGCAGACTTGCCGCACCCGGCGAGTAGCGAATATCGAAATCTATCGAATCGTCCACTCATTGCGGCACCTCCTTTCCTGCATATTTATTTCCGCCCATGCCCGTCCATTCCATGCTGTTTATCAATCAACAGCGGTTTAAGTTCACTTTCCAGTCCACGCTCCCCGAGTTCGTCGAGAAACAATTTTTTGAAGGCTATATATTGATGCTCCGGCAAGGCCGCTTGCGCGATAAGCAGTATCCGGTTTTTCCGGGCGTTCAACAGCTCGGTGACCTTGCGAAATATGTTGCTGCCTATCATTTGCCCAGCCTTATTTCGTTCATGCGTTTTTCAACGTCATGGCGCCAGGTCAGCGGGTCGTGGATTTTGGCCACTTGGTCCGCCACGCAGCGCAGGGTCTCGTCGAGAGTAATAGGCTCGGTCTTTTTCTGTTGCACGCCACGGATGGCCGCCGCCCGTTTCATATAGCCTTGTACGCTTATCGCCAGGCGCATGAATTGCTCTTTAAGCAGCGCGGCATCCTCCACGACCCGGTACACACCCTGCTGGTTAAACTCGCCGACACGGGCCTGTAAATCCGCCCATAACGGGTGCAGCGGCCAGCGCGAGCGGTTGCTGTCGCCGGACCGCTGGCGCAGGGTGTCGTGCTGGTGGGCGAGGTAGCGTAGTAAATCCCCCTGGAGCATATGCAGGTCGGCAAAGGTGTAAATACCGAATCGTTTAAGGCCGGGTTTGCGCACCTGCCATTCGATGCGCCACACGTCGCTGTCGCGGCCCCATAGGGGGAAAAACCATATTTTGTTGCTTTGCTGTTCGATCTCCGCCACCTTGTCATACAGGCGCAGCACAATGTCGCTCTTGCCGTAGGTGAAGGTTTGGATTTTGCCGTTTTCGCGGTGTTGGCTGTCCTTGTTCGACAGGCTGACCACGCTGTCCTCGTCGAAGTCCACGGCGGACAGGTGATAGTCGAAGGAAAAATCCACGCGGGATATAGCCTCGTCGCGGTAGGGGGTAAAGCCCACCGATGCCGCCCATGCGATAAATTTTTCGTGTAGGGCTTGCGCGCCCTCGCGCCATAGCGCCTCGCTGGTGAAAGTGACGAAAAACGAGGGGCTCATAAATTCCCCCATTTCGATTCGATACTCGCGGTTGGTGATGATCAGCGGATACCCGGAGGCGGTGCCGTAGGGCTGCAATAAAAACTCCATATCGCCCAGCCGGACCACCTTGGGCTCGCGGACCTTGGCCAAGCGCAGCGCCTCCTTCTCCGCCACCAGGCGCTCGAAGGAGATACCCTTGGCGCGCTGATCGCGTGCATGCAGGTAATAGGCGCAGGCCACCGTGTCGTGGCCGTGGAGGAGTTTTTCGAAGGTCATCATTTTTTGGGTTTAGCCTTGCGGCGCGGTTTTTTAGTCAGTGATTTCTCTAACGCGTCAAAATGGCCTTCCTTTTCCTTTTGATCCATCATGGCGTTGAGTTCTGGGGAGAGGCCCGCCACAGCGCCGCTGATGCCCTCCAGGGCCTCGAGGAAGAGCGGATAGTCCTTCTTGGGCACCTTTGCTTTGACCAGTACCATGACCAGTGCAGAGACCGCCTCGGCGACCTCGCGATCAAGGACCTTCATGCAAAGGGAGATGCGGGCGATTTGTAGTGCTTCATCGAGTTCACCCGTGGCCAGGGCATGCTCCGGGGCAGCGGAATCAAAAAAGGATTCCGACCCACTTAGAATATAGTTAGGGGTGAGCTTGAGGGCCTTGGCCAGTCCGATCAATTCCGGGCCGCCAGGAATCACGTTGCCTTTTTCATAATGGACAATCGCGCTGCGGCTGACGCGGGCGCGGTCGGCTACCTGTTGTTGGGTCAGCATGAGTTCCTCCCGCGCCTTTTTTAGACGCTCCGCGATTTGGCTTTCCTTGTTTACCAGTTTCTTTTTTGGTTTGGCGGCCATGGTTAACCCCTTAGCTAACAAAATGTTTTGCGGTTTAATCGTTAAGCTGTCGTTGCAGCACATCGCCATAGGTGCGCGGCTTGACGTCGTCATTTGCGGCCTCGACTATGGCGCGGCCTTGCAGTTGGCGGATCAATACATAATTGCGCGCCATCAGGTCGAGGGCCTTGTCGCTGGGCGCGGTGATGATGTCATCGGAAAACCAGTGCCGCTGGACCGGCTGGGCGGTGATCTCGGCGATGGCCGCATCATTGGCGTGGATTTGATCGAGGGCGGCCTCTACATCATCCTGGTCGAAGCCGGACAGGATGGCGAAACCGTCAACGACCGGGGCGTGGCTGGCTTCCTCGTGCGTCTCATGCGGCGTAACGGGCGCGGCCTGGGGTGGTGCCATCGTGGCCGCTGTGGCGGGCGTGGCGGCCTCCTCGAAGGTGTGGCCGTGGGATTCATAAAAGTCGCGCAGGCCACGTAGGACGCGGTCGTCCATCAAATATTTGTTGACCTCGAACAAGGCCAGGGTGCTGCGGTTGATGCCCGTTTCGCGGGCGACCTTGCTTTGCGACAGACCCAGCGCCTCGCGGGCCGCCTTGCTTTGCAGGGGGGTCAAAATCGTCATGTTCATAATCCTTTCAATTGAGCGGAATCACCGCATATGCGGATTATGCACATATGCGTATATTCGTGTCAATCTGCCGGGGTGGCATAGGCGATGACCCGCCAATCGCTTGGCCGGGGCGGGGTAATGCACTATGATTCGAAGGAAATCAGGGGGATGGGGGGCTTATCCGGTCTCCTGGGCGCTGCCCATGTATCCGTAGGCCCCCGTGTTACCTGAACGGGGGGAGATCCCAGAGGCCAAAATTTATGAAGGCGCCGGATAATACTTTTGACCCATTTGAAAAACAGATGGTTACCATGAAATCACCCGGATTAGGCGGCACAACCTACGGTGTTAGGCGGCGAAAGTGCCGCGTAATTAATAGTTGGGCGTAAAAGACAAGCATGCTAAGCCTCGATAGTCAAAAATGGTCTGAGTTAAAACACGCATATGGTGTAGCTTCTGACATTCCTACACTTTTGCGACAGCTTGATGATTTGCCAACGTCTGATAATGAAAATGAACCATGGTTCTCTCTTTGGAGTTCATTGGCGCATCAAGGTGATGTTTATCCTGCATCTTTTGCGGCTGTCCCGTATGTTGTGCGAGCATTAAAGCAAGATCCAATTAAGGCAGATTTTTCATATTTCCAATTTCCAGCTTGGGTTGAAGTGTGTCGGCAAAAGAACGCAGTAAAAATACCAAAAGAACTAGAAAAACCATATTTTGACGCGCTATCTGAATTACCATCACTTGTAGCCAAAGCGGCAGTTAGGGAATGGGATGCTAATTTCTTGTCTTGTGCTCTTTCGGCTATTGCCGCAGCAAAAGGCTTTGGTGGTGTAGCCGAAGCAGTTCAAGAAATAAATCCAGAAGTGGCTAAGGAGTTCATGGAATGGTTTTTCAGTCGTTAGCATTTGCGCCCAACAAGGCGCTCAAGTCGTTCGCTATCGCTCACTTGGACGCTTCGCCGCGGGGCGGCTCGCGCCACTTAGCTTGGCGTTAAGCTAGGGCTAGGTACTCAACCCAGTGCCCAGATTCATCAGCTCGGGCGCGCCATATAATCAAAGATTTACCAATCACACCATCTTCAATTAGGCACAACGTGGGGAAATCGTGTGAATCGCCACCAGTTTGCTAGACACCTCAAAGCCAGAGAAAATGGCAATCAGAGAGGTGCATATGAGCAGCAAACGTTATCCAGAAGAATTCAAGGTCGAAGCGGTTAAGCAGGTCACCGAGCGGGGGCATAGTGTCGCCGAAGTGGCTGTCCGGTTGGGTGTGACCGCCCATAGCCTATATGCCTGGCTGAAGAAGTACGGGCCACGCTCCGTTGAGTATCAGGCTGACAAAGACCAGGCGGCCGAGATTCGTCGTCTCAAGGCGGAGCTCAAGCGTGTCTCAGAGGAGCGCGACATCCTAAAAAAAGCCGCGGCGTACTTCGCCAAGCACCACGAGTGAGGTACGCCTTCATTGACCGGCACAAGGCGATCTATCCGGTACGCCAGCTGTGTCAGGTTCTCGAGGTGCACGCCAGCGGTTACTACGCCTGGGCCAAGGAACCACTCTCGACCAGAGCAAATGACGACCGGCGCCTTCTCGGCCTTATCAAGCAGTTCTGGATCGAAAGTGGCGGTGTCTACGGCTATCGCAAGATCTACACTGACCTGCGCGTGCACGGTGAGCTGTGTGGTCCAAATCGCGTCCATCGCCTGATGCGCAGTGCAGGGCTTCAAGCACAGGTCGGCTATGGTCGTCGCAGACCGAAAGGCAAGACCGGAACGGTATCAGTCGTAGCTCCTAACCACCTG
>Ga0315556_1002616_pt1 | contig 10149 bp, 7 predicted proteins | sample SalMarSW160310MG_FD_202112 | JGI IMG/M metagenome (GOLD analysis project Ga0315556, IMG submission 202112) | Salt marsh sediment microbial communities from the Plum Island Ecosystem LTER, Massachusetts, United States - Salt Marsh Sediment SW1603-10 ... | reverse complement strand
GTGTTCTTGCTCCGCACCGAGCACGGGAGCGGCTACTCGCCGCCCGACTGGTGCGCAGAACACCAACCTACGTTTGGGGATGTGCCCTGTTCCTTTTGGGCCATCGATTGGATCGAAGCGCTCTACGCTGAGGGCGTTACAGCCGGCTGTAACCCTCCGGAGAACACCGACTACTGCCCTTTCGATCAGGTGACCCGAGCACAAATGGCGACGTTCCTGACGCGCCTGTACGACGACCCGTCCTGCGGGGAATGAGATGGAGGTTGGATAGATGAGACAGCAACAAAGACGCTCGTTCGGTAGGCTTCTCAGAGCTACCGCTGGCCGCCAGCTGGCCCTCGTGATCGCCCTGACTGCGAGCCTGCTGGCTACGACCGCTGTGGCGCAGCTGTCGTTGAATCAGGAGCGCGGGTTTGATCCGACCGCGGTCTACTCTGCAGGGGGCATTGACCACGTCAATCTCTTCGGCGGCAATCTGTCGATGGCGATCCCGCTCGGACAGCGGTACCCGGTGGGGCCCGGCCTGTCGTACGGCTTCACGCTGGTCTACAACTCGCACGTGTGGGACTACCAGCGGAGGCAGTGCGTGAGTGACGCTCCGAGCAACGGTCCTGACGCTCCTCCGGGAGGGAGCTACTTCACGGACCAGGCGAAGCTGACGGCGCTGTCGAACGCCGGTCTCGGCTGGACGCTGACGCTAGGCCGCCTGAGCGTGGACAACAACGGCAATATAGTGGGATACGTGGGTCCGGACGGCGGCGAGCACACCTTCTACTCGAAGCTGCACGAGGACGACACGAACTCGAATTCGGCGTACGGGTATACGCGCGACGGTTCCTACCTGCGCTTGTATACGAACTGGACCAACTATGCTGTGGTCTCTTTCCCGGATGGCACGTACGATACCTTCGCGCCCCAGGTATCCGGGAGTGACTGGCGGGTCACACAGATGGCGGACCAGTTTGGGAATACGGTGACGATTACTTACCACTTCGACGCCGTCACTCACCATGACACCCAGTGGTCGATATCGGACTCCCAGGGTCGGAGCCAGACGGTCGACTTCGAGGATTCGTCAACGGGCATTCCGCGCGTCAAGGACGTAAAGCTCGCAGCATTCAATGGAGCGCAGGCGACCTACACGTTCTCCTACCCGGCGAACGACTCGACGATCGATGTCAGTAGCCTGGGAGACACCTGCAACGACACGTGGCCGACGACAGCTACCACGACCTTCCTGACGAGTATAGAGCTGCCCGATGGCTCTGCGTACTCGATGGTGGACGCTTCCGGGCAGCCGGCCTACTACACCACTGCGTCGGGAGGCGCCGACACCTCGGGCGTCATCAAGCAGGTGCAGGTGCCGACCGGTGGCATCACCAAGTGGACGTACAGCGACTGGCGACTTCCGCTCGGCTGCCTGTACGACCCATCGACGGACTGGATGCCGGACCGGGCGTACTCCCTGGGTGTGGCGACGCGGCAGCTCTGCGACTCGGGCGGGAGCAACTGCTCCGGGTGGAGCTACGACCATCCCGCACCGGGCTCTGACAGCGACGTGAACGTCAGCACGACGGTGACCTCGCCCCCGGCAATTCCGGGCGCGTCGGGCAGCGACGGGGTCGGCAATGACACGGTCTACTATTTCCGCACCCTGAGCTGCCCGACGTCGGGGAGCTACGACGGGTGGGACTACGGGCTGCCGTACACGGACGATAGCGACAGCACGGTCGGCTCGGGCAATACAAAAGGCTATCTCTCCAGCATCGCGTATCAGGGGACGGGGGCGTCGCGGACGGAACTGCGGACGACCTACGTGCGCTTCGAGCACGATATGCTGGTCACGAACCCGGGCGATAGCACTGTGGCGTGGGTGGCGTCGAATCGGCGTCCGGTATACGAGCGCACGGTCTACAACGATGACTCGGACACGTACGCCGATGTCCTCTTCTCCAACTTCGACGGACTCGGTCACTACCGCCAGCAGGTCACGGGCGGCACCTTCGACTCCGGCAACGCGCGGACGACGGTCACCAGCTTCAACCCGGACCCAGTGTCGGGGATCCACCGGACGTACCAGGTCACCGACGGCAACATACAGGTTGGGAGCTGGATGGGCTGGACGTGGGACACCTCAGAGCCGTGGATCCTGGACACGTTCGACAAGTCACATCAGACCGAGGGAACTAGTGCCTACCAGGAGGCGTGCTTCGAGAGAGATGCGAACGGCTATCCGAGCACCGGATTCCTGCGGGCGACACGGGTGCTCCTGGGCTCTTCGGAGGGCCAGCACGACCTGCTCGCGGTGTATACCCGCGACACTTCGGGGTGGACGATCTCGGAGCAGTACCTGGGTGGGGACAAGCAGTCCTCGGCCCTGCCGACGTATTGCGGGAGCCCGACGCCGACCACGACGCGGGTCAGTGGGGACCAGTACCGGATCGACCACACGTACCAGTACGGCTCCCTCAGGACCTCGAAGTACGTCAACACGACCTACTCGTTCAAGACGCTCGACCTGGACATTGACGGCAATACCGGTTTGCCGACCGCGACGCGCGACACTGCGGGATTGCAGACGAATCTGACGTACGACACGATGGGGCGCCTGACATGGGCCAAACCTACAGATAGCCAGTCGGCGTACTCGGAGAACCAGTACATCCTGTGGTCGTCCTCGGGCGGCGCGGCACGGATCGAGAGCTGCACCAAGCCCCACGGCACTACAACGGTGTGTTCGCCGTCGACGGACAGCTTGAGCCGGCAGTCGTTGCGGTTCGATCCGTTCGGGCGGCTGGCGAGCGAGAGCCACCTGCTACCGGGGACGGACTGCATCGACCCGGTGAACAACCAGTGCTTCAACGTCCGCGACACGACCTACAACGCGATGGGGTGGGTGACCGCGAGGTCGGAGTGGTACCCGTACGGGCAGAGCACGGTACCAGAGACGCAGCTCAGCAACTTCGACCCGTTCGGACGTGCCGGAACTATCACCGGACCGGACAACAAGGTGGTCACGGCTGCCTACACTGGCATGCGACAACTCACGCGCACCGTCTCGGTTGCGACCACCACGTATTCTGAGGCGCAGTCGACCACGACCGAGACGTATGACCGGCAGGGACGGCTGTATAAGGTCAAAGAGCCGTCGGGGGGTGGTACGCCGCCGGCAGAAGTCACGACCACCTATGCGTACGATGTCGGCAACCGTCTGCACACTGCGTCCACCACGTCGGGATCGACGACGCAAACGCGGACCTTCACGTACGACAATCGCGGCCTCCTGCTGTCGGAAGACGTGCCGGAGAAGACGCCGAACGTCTATTCTCACGACGTCAACTACTTCGGGTACGACGCGCGAGGCCACGCGGGCCGGGTGGTGGACGGGCCCAACGACCTGACCTTCACCTACGACAAGGCCGAGCGCGTCACGAACGTCAAAGTCACAAGCAGCGGCAGCCCTCTCACTGACTTCGTGTACGACAAGCTGAACAACAACTTCAAGGGCTCCAGCCTGGGCAAGCTGGTGCAGGGGACCCGTCACAACCGGATCGGGGGCACCGACAACCAGGTGGTGGAAACCTACACCTACTCGGGGACCGGCGGGATGGTCTCGAACCGTGAGACCACGGTGGACGGCAAGACGTTCGACCAGAGCTTCACTTGGACCCAGCTCGGGCTGCCGAACCACGTCGGCTACCCGGCCCTGGAGAACGCCCCGAACCCCGCGCTCACGACCAGCGGGCCGACCCGCACGGCCACCTACTGGTACACGAACGGTTTCTTGACCGGGGTGGCGGGGTTTGCGTCCTCGATCAGCTACCATCCGAACATGATGGTGGACCAGATTACCCTCGGCAACGACGTTGTGGTCAGCGAGGGGCTGGATGCGCACGATATGCAGCGGGTGGCTTCGATCGGGACCTCAGGGGTCTCACCGAGCAACTGGTCGACCGGGAGCTACGCCTACGACGGCGCAGGGAACATCAAGACGATGGGCACCCTGCACTTCGTTTACGACAAGGTCTCGCGGTTGACGAGCGGCCAGGTCAAGGTCGGTAGCGCGACCAAGACCCAGACCGCCGTCCACGACGCCTTCGGCAACATCACCCAGACCACGACCACCCAATGGGGGACGCAGAGCTTCTCCTTGAACGCCTCGACCAACCGTCTCAACTCGCCGGCGAGCTACGACGCCGCGGGGCACCTCCAGTACTGGGGCGGCTACAGCTACAGTTACAACGACCTCGGGCAGCTGCTGACCGCGACCGGTACCGGCGTCAACCACACCTACCTCTACACCGCGTCGGGGGAGCGCATTGCCGACCGCAACCACCTCAACAACACCACGACCCTGACCCTCCGCAACCTCGACGGGCATCTTCTGCGGACGTACTTGGAGACCGGGACCTCTGGGAATGGAAACACGACCTGGGTCGAGGACGAGGTGTGGGGCGGCGGGCAGTTGCTGGGGACGATCAGCCCGACTGCGGGCAAGCGCTACTACGCCGTCGATCACCTCGGCACGCCCAGGCTCATCTGTGACCGCTGCAAGGACCGCAAGGCGGAGCACGACTACTACGCTTTCGGCCTCGAGGCCAGCGATCCGACCCAGGACGCGGAGCCGACGCGCTTCACGAGCCAGGAGACCGACCTCCAGAACACCTCCGGCCAGACCGACGACCTCGTCAACATGCACGCCCGCTTCTACCGCCCGGCCCTCGCGCGCTTCCTGTCGGCGGATCTGCTCAGCGGTAACCCACACAGGCCACAGAGCTTCAACCTGTTTGCGTACGTCAGGGGAAATCCGACGAACTTCTGGGATCCGTATGGGTTTGGGGATGATGACAACAAGGTCGTCGACCCCAGCAAGGTTAGGCCAAACTACCCTAGCTTGTACTTCACCGGGTATACAGAGGTCACAGCGCCATTCCCCTGGACGGATCTCATCTACCTGTATTCCTACGTATACCCGGGCGGCGTTCCGGTAGTGACGTGGGCGACAGCCGCGGCAGCATCCCCGACGGCTACCCCATCCTCGACGCCTTCCGCGACCTCCGATCCGTGCGAACAAATCACAGTGCCGTTTGCGCCTGCGGGAGCGAACCTGGCTGCAAACATCAGGACTGTACAACACCAGTGGTGGCTAGGATCCCTGCAACTGCGACTGGTCGCCTTCTACCTTCACGTTCACAACCACGGCCCATGGGACTACAAGCAGATCACTCTCTTGAGTGATTTCGGTGAACTGGAGCGCCCTTCGCCGTATGAGGACTTCGGCAACTTCAACTACGGCGCGACGGGCGCGGCGGCGGGCATACCGCTTTGGCTCGTGCAGCGGGCGGCGGGGCTTGCGAGTTTGAGAGCAGAATCGAGCCGCGCTGCCAGGCTCGGCCACCCGTGGGGCGCATTCCCCTACGGTGACGAAGTAAGGGATCAGGCAGAGATCATCGAGGGATACTATTACTATAAGGGAGGCTGTTACAAGTGAAACACTCGCCGTTGCGCGTCACCCTGAGTCTTGCCTTTTGCCTGGTAATGACGAGCTGCCTGTGCTCTGACGAGGTCCTCTCCGAAGCCGTGTCCCCTGACGGAGGCCTGACGGCGACGTGTTATGCCCGGGACTGCGGTGCAACGACGGCTTACGTAACAAACGTGAGTTTGCACTTGTCATCCGAGGGGTATAAGAACGCCGACACTATAGTCTTCGGAGTCAAGGGGCGAGTGAAGTTGATCCTTACTTGGAAGGGCCCGCATGCACTTGAGATCGTTTGCAGCAATTGTACTCGCCAAGACATCGAGATTCAGGACGTGGCAGTTGGTCCCATTGATATTTCGTACCGATTGGCGCAGGCTGGGCGGGCCGGGGAGCAATAGTCTACTGCTGCCGCCCTCTGACGACTCTTCGGCGCCAAGAAAGTCGCGTGGTACATGAATCTCAGCGCCGCGACCAACCGCCTCGATTACCCGGTGACCTACGACTCCGCCGGGCACCTCGAGCACTGGAACGGCTACGACTACACCTACAACGATCTCGGGCAGCTGCTGACCGAGGGCGTCGATAGCAACGTCAACCACACCTACCTCTACACCGCCGCGGGGGAGCGCATCGCCGACCGCAACCACCTCAACAACACCACGACCCTCACCCTCCGCAACCTCGACGGTCATCTCCTGCGCACGTACCTGGAGACCGGCACCTCGGGCAACGGCGCCATGAGCTGGGTCGAGGACGAGGTCTGGGGCGGGGGGCGGCTGCTGGGGACGATCAGCCCGACCGACGGCACACGCTACTACGCGGTGGATCAGCTGGGGACGCCGCGCCTGGTGTGCGACCGCTGCAAGGATCGCAAGGCGCAGCACGACTACTACGCCTTCGGCCTGGAGGCGAGCGATCCGACCCAGGACGCGGAGCCGACGCGCTTCACCAGCCAGGAGACCGACCTCCACAACACCTCCGGCCAGACCGACGACCTCGTGAACATGCGCGCCCGCTTCTACCATCCTCTCCTTGCTCGCTTCCTCTCCGCCGACCTGCTCAGCGGCAACCCCCACTCCCCGCAGAGCTTCAACCTCTTTTCGTACGTGAAGGGGAATCCGACTGACAACTGGGATCCGTATGGGATGAAGATCACGCTGACACGTGCAGGTCAGATCGTGGTGACGGCGAACGACCCATGTCGCGAGGCGCCGCAGGGGATTTCCTGTCAGACTTGGTGGGACATTCTCGCAGCCGGGGGCTGGGCGTCGCGGAACGATTTCATGTCCGGGACACCGCCGGACTGGTTGAATGAGTCGGGAGCCGGCAGTGGGAACCAACTCGGCCACCTCGGGTATCCGACGGTAGGTGACTACGCGAGCTGGTTCTGGCAGTCCTACTACCAGGACATGCTGAATAGGGGAGTTCTCTTCGCCGGCGCTGGTGGTCCTGTCGCTGACTTGCCGCCGCTGGGAGGCAGCCTTGCCGCCACGGTCGCGCAAGGGCAGCTTGGGGGGCGCATTGCCAGCGCAGTGCCAGTATTTGGCGCCAGCGCCTTCGCGGGAGCTGGTCTGAGCTTCGGCTCAACTACAAGTCCATTGAATTACGGAGTGACTCTTACTGCAGCCGAGGTCGTAGGCCTGCGGGTCGAGTACCGGGCTGATATGAATGGGAACCGGCAGGTTCGCGTCATGGTTGGCTTTGGTGTGGGAAGCTCCGTATCTGTCACGCCGTTTGGCATTGGCTGGTGATTGGAGGCTAGGTGTGCCGCTTTTCGTACCGCTCTTTGTTCTGGTATTCATCCTGTGTATTATCTGGGCGTTCCTGCACCGAGCGTTTGAGAGTACCGTCAGGAAGAGGTACCCATCTCAGTTCGAGGCTCTCGGCGGGCCAAGAGGGGCCTTCGACTACTCTCTTCGCACGTTCGTTCAGTGGTATGGGTTTGTCTTCCGGAGACAATATCGCAAACTGGGCGACAAACACCTGGACCGCCTGGGCAACGCGCTGCTTTTTGTAGTGATCATCATGGTCGGCGCGTGGGTGACCCTGATGGTGGCGCCGAAGGGGGCATTTATCAGGTTACCTTTCTGAGGCGTCAATGCACGACTACTACGCTTTCGGCCTCGAGGCCAGCGATCCTACCCAGGATGCCGAGCCGACCCGCTTCACGAGCCAGGAGACCGACCTCCACAACACCTCCGGCCAGACCGACGATTTGATCAACATGCACGCCCGCTTCTATCACCCGATCCTCGCCCGATTCCTCTCTGCCGACCTGCTCAGCGGCAACCCGCATTCCCCGCAGAGCTTCAACCTGTTCGCGTACGTCAGCGACAACCCAACCAACTACTGGGATCCGTATGGGATGAAGATCACGCTGACACGTGCAGGTCAGATCGTGGTGACGGCGAACGACCCATGTCGCGAGGCGCCGCAGGGGATTTCCTGTCAGACTTGGTGGGACATTCTCGCAGCCGGGGGCTGGGCGTCGCGGGATGCGTTCTTCTTCGGGACGGCTTCCGGGGTGCGGGAGGATGGCGGGGGGCACAAGAGCCTGAGAGAGAAGATATGCTCTGCGCTCCCTTCGGGAAGGACCTTCGGGGTCTCAGGTACGTTCGGTGGTCTGGGTGCCGCCGGGGGCGGCGGCGAGCTCCTCCTCAACTACAACACCGGCCAGGTCAGCGCCTTTGGTTTTGGCGTTGGAGGAGTCGGATGGAACGGCGCTCTTCAAGTCTCTGCGTACACCGGGTTCGTGAGAGGTATTGTGGGCGACAACTCTAACTATTCTGGTGGTTTTAGCGGATACAACGGGGGGTGGATTGGCGGCGTCTTTCACGAGTGGTCGAGTGAAGGCCTGTCAGGATTGGTGCACCGTGGACCTAGTGCCCTGCCAGCCAACGGCCCAGTCAGGGTCACGGGATTCAGCTTGTCCTGGACACCAGTCAACCTTCCAACTGGCGGGCTGACGGCCGCGGATTATTCGAAGCCCTCTCAGCTGGGCAGATTGTGGGCATTCACGCCGATTGATGGTCTGATCTACGAGGCGAGGCAGGTGTTCTGCAAATGAACCTGATGATGTTGCTTGCGGTATTGTCCTTGTGCTTTGTGGCGTCTGGAGCAATCTTCGCGACGCTCGTCGGTTTCATGATGATAGGGGAAGTCAATCGCAAGAGGGACGGAGACAACCAGATCCCGTACTTCTCCTTCTCCCCCCTGCAGACCCTCAAGAGGCTGGGGCTACCTCGGGAGTACAGTCGTCTTTATCCGAACGGGCACCTTCACATATACTTCTTCATTGCTCTAGCGGTGATGTTGATTGCAGTGTTTGGATTAGGCTTCTTTATTAACCATATGGGGACGGCTGCTCCCGCAATCCCTCACGTGCGGTGAGGTGTGGACCATCGGCCACGGACGAAGGAAAGAACCGGTGCCTGGCATCCGGTTGTTTGGGCAGGTACCGCCTCGACCCATTCAAATCCGGTGCAACTGGGAAATGTTGTAGGGCCTAGTGCCCTGGACAACATGCTGTACTACGCGAGGCAGGTGCTCTGCAGATGAACTTCCTCACCGTTCTTGCTATCGCTTCCGTTTGCCTGGGTTCTTCCGCGGCGATCATCGGGACACTCCTCGTCTTCATGATGGTCGGAGAGATCAACCGTAAGCGGGGCCAGGGCAGTCAGGTACCTTACATTACGGCCACGCCCTGGAAGCAGATCGACATTATCCCCGAGTATAGGCGGCTGTATCCTGAGGGACACCTGCACCTCTGGCTGTTCGCCCTGGTAGCCTTGATGGTGATCGCGATGCTTGGCCTCTTCGCAAGCCTCTACCTCATGGGGCGAGTATCCGCCCAGATGCCTTCTGGGCAGTGACTCGTGGAGTCTATCGTGAGCGTGAACGTACAAGGCGCGTGATGTTCTGACACTAGGCTGGAGGCGAGCTTGTCTGGAGGCGGCGATGAGTGGGCCGCGAAGGGTGCTGGTGGAAGGTGGCGTGTAGCCTCTGTGAAAGACAACGATGAGCGCATCGCCGACCGCAACGTCTTGAACAACACCACCACTCTCACACTCCGCGGCCTCGACGGCCATCTCCTGCGGACGTACTTGGAGACCGGCACGTCCGGGAATGGGGACATGACCTGGGTAGAGGACCATGCCTGGGGCGCGGGCCGGCTGCTGGGGACCATCAGCCCGACCGAGGGCACGCGCTACTACGCGGTGGATCAGCTGGGCACGCCACGCCTGGTATGCGACCGTTGCAGGGACTCGGTGGCGCAGCACGACTACTACCCGTTCGGTCTCGAAGCCTCAGATCCGACCCAGGACGAGGAGCCCACCCGCTTCACCAGCCAGGAGACGGACCTGCAGAACACCTCCGGCCAGGCCGACGACCTCGTGAACATGCACGCCCGCTTCTATCACCCGATCCTCGCCCGATTCCTCTCTGCCGACCTGCTCAGCGGCAACCCGCATTCCCCGCAGAGCTTCAACCTGTTCGCGTACGTCAGCGACAACCCAACCAACTACTGGGATCCGTATGGGATGAAGATCACGCTGACACGTGCAGGTCAGATCGTGGTGACGGCGAACGACCCATGTCGCGAGGCGCCGCAGGGGATTTCCTGTCAGACTTGGTGGGACATTCTCGCAGCCGGGGGCTGGGCGTCGCGG
>Ga0315556_1002615_pt1 | contig 10150 bp, 9 predicted proteins | sample SalMarSW160310MG_FD_202112 | JGI IMG/M metagenome (GOLD analysis project Ga0315556, IMG submission 202112) | Salt marsh sediment microbial communities from the Plum Island Ecosystem LTER, Massachusetts, United States - Salt Marsh Sediment SW1603-10 ... | reverse complement strand
TTTCCCCGTACAATATTTGCACCATCAATTAAATGTATAAATAAAATTTAATGTAGATAATATAAAATTTGAATGTAATAATTCCAATTTAGAATAAAACAATATTGTATGAATAAATTAAAAAAAATTTTACTGTACTAAGTTTGTGCATTTTATTTCATTGTGAGATTTAAGTTGAAGTTATTATAGGGGAATTAACATTTTGTATCGGGCAAGCATTAATAAAGATAATTCTTCTCAATCTCAAAAATCATTCCCGGTTAAATACTTTAACATCTCTTTTATTTAGAATTTATATGATACTTAAAGAAAATATTAAGATGTAGCTTTATAGAAGAAGCATTTTAGAATTTCTCATATCTGTCACAGATATTTTGGAAGTGGTATTATTAATTACGATAAATCAAGAAATGTATTACAAATACCACTATTTAAGTTTATTTGCATAAAACATAAGCTGCTTTATTATAGAAACAACACCGTTCGCCCTGGCAGGAGAAAGATTTGTACTTAAACCTATTTTCTCAACGAAATACAGATTGCAGTTAATTATGTCTTCCGGGGATTGATTGTTTAGAACCTGAAGTAACAAAGCTAATATTCCTTTTGTGATTAAAGTATCGCTATCAGCCGCCAGACAAATTTTGTTATTCTTCTTCTCTGCTCTCAGCCATACTTTTGACTGGCAACCTTTAATGAGGTTATCATCTGTTTTAAATTCTTCATCTAAAGGTTTAAGAGCTTTCCCCAGACTAACCAGGTATTCGTACTTTTCAAACCAGTCATTTAACGGTAATAACTCTTCAATAATCTGATCCTGGTTTTCGTTTATTGTCATTCTATGTTCCGGCGCACATAATTTTTTGAACTTTCTTTATGCTTTCAACTAATTTATCAACATCATCCCTTGTGTTATATAAAGCAAAACTGGTGCGGATTGTTCCGTCTATGCCAAAATGTTTCATAAGAGGTTCAGTGCAATGTGTACCGGTACGAACAAAGACTCCCGCTTTATCCATAATTAAAGCTGCATCATACGGATGAATTTTATCAAGGTTAAATGATATCACCCCGCACCTGCTGGATGCATTTCCATAAGTTGTAACTTTTTCAAGCTCTTTGAATTTTCCAACAGCATAATCAAACACATCCCTTTCGTGCGCCATTATATCGCTAAAGCCAATGTTATTGATATACTCAATTGCTGCTTTAAGGCTAACTGCTCCTGCGAAATTACTTGTACCTGCTTCAAATTTCAGGGGAGGATCGGCGAATGAAGTTTCTTCAACTTCTACTTTCTTTACCATTCCACCCCCGAATCTTGGGGGTGCTAATTTTTCCAGCCATTTTTGTTTTCCGTATAAAACCCCGATGCCTGTTTCAGCAAATATTTTATGTCCTGAAAAAACAAAAAAATCACAGTCCAGTGCTTTAACATCAACAGGGAAATGTTGAACAGCCTGGGCTCCGTCTATCAAAACAGGTACGTCGAATGAATGTGCGGTTTTTACAATTTCTACTACCGGGTTTATTACACCCAATACATTAGAAACATAAGTCAGCGAGATAAATTTTGTCTTTTGGGTAATAAGCTCACTTAATTTTTCAATTATTAGTGTTCCATTCTCATCAACAGGTATAACTTTCAAGATCCCCCCTTTCCGTTTACAAAGCATCTGCCAGGGAATAAAATTTGAGTGATGCTCCATAGCCGTAACAATAATTTCATCGCCCTGATTGATAAATGTCTGTCCGAAAGAATCAGCAATTATATTTATTGAATCAGTAGTACCATGCGTGAAAATAATTTCCGAAACATCATCAGCATTGAGAAATTTTCTAACAGTTTCTCTTGCCGATTCATAAGCAGCAGTTGCCTGCTCACTTAAATAATGAACACCTCGGTGGATATTACTATTTCGTGTTGTATAGAATTCCAACATTTTATCGAGAACAACCTGTGGTTTCTGGGTGGTTGCAGCATTATCGAGATAAACAAAAGGCTTGCCGTAAATTAGTCTTTTCAGAATAGGAAAATCTTCCCGCAGATGATTAATATCATTCATTAAAGCCTCCCTCCGGCAATCCGGTTTCATACGGTAAATTATTATTACTCCATTCAAACCAGCCGCCGTCGTACACTGCAATTTCGGACCATCCTAAAAGCCATGCGTTAAAGAAGGCTTCGCTTCCCCGCCAGCCGGTTCCACAATAAAATGCGTTAAACTTTTCCGGGGTAATCCCTTCCTTTGCCCATTGATTTTCTATTTCATGATATTCCCTGGTAGTGTGATCGAGATTTCGATAGTTTTCCATGTTGTACGCATCGCTGCCACAGTCAGCAAATACTGCACCGGGGATTCTGCCCTTTTTCTCTATATAATTATATCCACTTACTTTTCCTATATACTCATCCCGGCTACGAACACAAACAAGGTTTTTATTTTTATCTTTAAGAATATCTTTAGCTTCCTGCAGATCAACAGCAAAATGTGGATTGGAAGGAACGACAGTTCCAAAATCTTTAACCGGCTCTTTAATGAATTCTTCAGTTGAAATTTCGTAACCTTCATCTATCCATGAATGAATTCCCCCGTTTAAGAGTCGAACATCTTTTACACCTGCATACATCATAATAAATGCACACCGCATCGCGCCTAAATGACCAGCGCTGCTTCCGGGGAAAGGATCATTGTTATCAGGATAAGAAAACCTTCCATATAAAATAACAGTTGTATCATGCGTGATACCAAGATTTTCCAGCACATTTTTTAATTCTTCCGGTGAACGACGGTTCCAGGTCTCAGGAGATTCGAGTAAATTAGTGTCTACATCAATTGCGCCGGGAATATGACCTTCTTCATAATCTTTCCTTTTCTGATAATGTGCGTGACAAACCACAAATCTTTTATTATTATAATTAGGATCTGCATGTTTATCCAGTAAATTCTTTAGCCATTCAGGTGAAACTAATTGTGTATATCTTTCCAGTTTTTCAATCGGATATTTTTCATGTGCACTCCATTCATCAATAAATGAATGATAAACAAATACATTCGGGTAGCCGGATTTGACAAATTGTTTCGCAACTATCTCAATATCAGTTTTATCGTACCCGTAAATAACCAATGCGTGTTCAGGTGATATTTTCTTTGACCTTACTATTTCAATCCAGTCTATATACTTGCTCCATTTAAATGGTAGACTTTTAGCTCCTTTAATATGACCTCCTCTTATCTCATTCTTTTCAATCCAGCCGTTATATGCATCAGGAGATCTTATATCAATTATGGTTACATCAGGTTCTTCCATCTTTTTGAGTAATTCTTCTGAAGTAATTTGTTTAAAGCTTATATCTTTCATAATATTAATCCGATTAATGCAACACTTAACAGAACTTTATTTTACCAAAAACCAGGCAAGGGAGATAAAATAAGATTAATTACGTTTCTATTGGTGTAGAATAGTTCTCTACTTTGCTGAATTTTATTAAAAAGTTAATTATCACAAGGTAAGTAAATATAAAAACTATAATTGCCAGAAATTGAAGCGGGGGAAAAGGCACTGCTTCATGTCCTGTGAGAATAAAATTTATATAATATCCGAAGGTAATTAAATCTAAAATCAGACCTATACTAAACCCCCAGATTGCTAACCCAATTGGTAAGCGTAAAGAATTTCTTGCTGGAATTATTTTATTAAAAAAAATAAAAAACATTAAGATTGAAAAAGAATTTAATAATCTGATAGCTTCGAAAATTGAATTTCTTAATATCCTGTTAATTGGTATTAATTCTACAGGTAGCTTAAGCAATACTATTATACCCGTAAACAAAATTATTAATTGTAAAGATATTTTGATTTGTGAATTAAGCGGAGTAACTTCTTTTATGAAGAAATAGATAAATATTATTATCGTAAAAGCAGAAATCAACCATAAGAGAGAGAGAATATTTTTTAAAAAGTTACTGTTTGATACGGCAGGCAATATCCATAAAATAACTTTATAAAATACGGTATATAGTAGACCTATTATTAAAAGTAACGATGCTTTTTTTAAATTCATTTTTTCTCCCTCTAAATTCATATTAAAGTACTTTACCCCCTAATTTTTCTTTATCTTCCTTGCATTATATACTATTAATATTAATCCAACTAGTGCCCAGAAAATCACTTTAGTTATAATCACCAATGATCTTTTTCGGGTAGCTCTAGTTTATCAGTGCATAAATAGTAGCTATAACATCATTTTATCGCTTAATTTATCAGCTCTTCTTTTTATATGAATTGCTGAACCCTTCAACCGCTTTTACAAATCTATATGTCATCACCATGAAAAATGCTATAATAAAAGCGAAGATTAAATATAATATTATGGATAATAATTCTACTGTTCCCATTATGTACCTCCTCTATTCTCCTATTATTAAATTAATGAATAATTCTTTTTTAAACCTAAAAAAATAAAACGCAAACTTTTTTAGATAAATAATTTCTTCACTCAATCCGGATATTATCGCAGTTCAGGAAATTACATCTCTGGTAGATGTGGATGGTTTTATGATTATATTTTCAAACAATCCCATAAATTTATAAAATAGGATTATTAGACCAGTCTAATACGATCTCCTCAACCTTTAATTCCTTAACTCCGCTGTAAATCACTCCAAGTTCTTCCGCAGCAGCTTTTGAAAGATCCATCTGCCTGCCGGGTATATAAGGGCCACGGTCATTAACTCTAACAATAATAGATTTATTGGTTTTTATATTCGTAATTCTTAACAGAGTTCCAAAGCTAAATGATTTATGAGCTACCGTTAATGCGTTCTGATCATAAATCTCTCCGTTAGCTGTCAACCTTCCGTGAAACCTTGGGCCATACCAGGAAGCATTCATCAATCCGTGGTCTATATACCGGATACTTGAAGCATTAATTGAATGTACTTCGGAAACCGGCTTAAATTCTGCTATAAATATCGGATTAGCAGAGGAACCTAATTCATTCGTTGCAATTGCGAATCCGGACAATCCAATCAACGCCATAATCATTATTATTTTTCTAGTCGCATTCAAAATTACCTCTAAATTTGTTTTACTAATTTTATAATTCATAAATCAGAATGCTGTAATCATTACTAACCCAATTGCTGCCGAACATTTCTTTATCATATCTTCCTGTTTTATCATAATTAATTGCATTATAAAATTGAATTTCCGTTTATTAATAGTTTGAACTATAATTTTATTGGAGTGATTAACTTGAGGAGTTTGCAGAAAGAGGGTTTTAACTTCTGAAATATTTATTAACTTAAGTAATAACAGCTACATTAAATGTGTGCTATATCACACAATTGGACATTTATATTTTCAAAACTGTTCTTTAGCACCTTAATTTAACTTAGATAATATCTAAATGGCTTTGAATTCATACAGTGTTGAAAAAATCTCCAGTAACCTACGAAGTCGAATTCAACATTAGCTCCACTCCAAATCAGTCATTCCGGTTTACCTTTAGGCGAAGTCCGGAACCGGCCTCCGCTACCTGTCTACCGATAGGTAAAGGCAAGGTCTCCCAAGTGGTATCTACTTTTACAGAATTATTGCAGGTAATTTATCAGCCACACAGCGAATGGTTTTATTAATATGATTTCTCCTCAACTTACTTCCCCCCAGTCCCACGTAAAACTAATGAAATACAATCTCCTTAACTATTCCGGAGCAGATACAATAACGCGCAATCCATATTTAAGGGAAAAAATTTCTTCAATCAATCCGGATATTATCCTTGTTCAGGAAATGACCTCTCAGGCAGGTGTAGATGGTTTTAAAAATATTGTATTGCTTAACAACTACTCAGCAGGCACATTCCTAAATGATTACGACACAGAAAACGCAATTATCTAAAAACCTGATAAATGTCAATTAATCAGCAACATTCCAATTACAACGGATGGTTGCTGAAATTAATAATATATTATATTCTCGGGTCTGAATATGCGAACCTGGTGAATGAATATCAGCTGGTAGGAAAATATGAAACGAAATTTAATGCGGCTGATATTTTAAGTAGAGTGTATTTTTACAGATTGACTTCCTGTAATTTTTCAGAGACAAAAAAGTTACTCTTAACGAAATAATAGAAGAAAGCGGTCAAAAAACAGATTCAGGTTACTAAATGAATGCTTTTATATAATAAAAGAATTTACTGAAAGTTAACTAAATACCGGTATCTTCAGCGTTCGTCTTTATTAATCTGATCATTCCCCGGAAAATCAAACCGTGCAATGGATATAAAGCATACCAGTAAAGCAAACCCCATAAACCTTTAGGTTCGTAAAATGCCGTCTGTGTTAATATCGATTTATTATTGTTTGTTTCTTCAGCCTGGAACTGAAGCCATGCTTTACCCGGTACTTTCATCTCTGCGCGAAGACGCAGCATTTTATTTTTTTCAATAGCTTCAACACGCCAGAAGTCCAGAGGGTCCCCGGTTATTAATTCATTCTCGCTTCTCCTTCCGCGTCTTAACCCTACCCCCCCAAATAATAGGTCAATATAGCCCCGAATTTTCCAGAGAGTAACTGCATACCATCCATTCTTTCCTCCAAGCGAGGTAAAAGCATTAAATGTCATTTCTGCTGAAGCTTTAACAACCATTTCCCGTTTCTCAATCATCATTCCTTCTTTTTGTACTAAATGATGAGGAACTATTTTACTTTTAACTCCCGAAGAATAGGAACTGAACCAGATCGTTTCGGTTTTACCTTCTTTATTTTGCTGTAGAGCTAACTTTACAGCTTCTTTGTAAGAGATTGTCTTAAAACCAAATAACTCTTTCGCTTTATTAATTTTACAAAGCAGTTCGTTTTTTAAACCATCAACCAGGGGTTTTGCAATTCTTGAGGGAAGGGGAGTAACTAACCCTATCCAGTGCGAAGACAATCTGGGTGTAAGTACCGGAACTTTGATAAAGTATCTTTTTAATCCTCTTACTTCTGCATATATGCTCATCAATTCTCTGTAGGTAAGTATATCCTCTCCGCCGATATCAATTATTTCCCCACGACTTTTTTCAATTGTAAGCGCTTCGATCAGGTAACGCAGAACATCTCTTATTGCAATTGGTTGTGTTTTTGTATTAACCCACTTCGGCGTTATCATAATTGCAAGCCGCTCAGTTAAATATCTTATCATTTCAAATGAGAGACTACCTGAACCTACAATTACTCCTGCACGGAATTCTGTTACAGGTACATTAAACTTTCTTAAAGTGTCTCCGGTTTTAATTCTACTTAATAAGTGTTTTGATAGATTTTCTTCTGAAGAACCTAATCCACCAAGATAAATGATTCTTTTTACTCCCTGTTGTTCTGCTGCTCTTGCAAAATTTTCAGCAGCAATTAAATCTGTTTTTGAAAATTCATTATCACCCCCCATTGAATGAATTAAATAATAAGCTGCTTCAATACCATCAAATTTTTTTATAAGTGAATCCTTTTCGAGAACATCCGCCTGAACGACCTCAACACCTTCCCATCTACCCATCAATCTTGATGAATCACGCGCAAGGCAGCGTACTGAATATCCCTTTTCTAAAAGGCGTGGCACTAATCTGCCGCCTATATAGCCCGTTGTCCCGGTTACTAAAATCATTTTAATATTTAAATGGTTTTTATATGACTAAGAAACTCTTTCCGGATGTCATCATTCATAAACTTACCACCGTAACTGGATGTTACAGTTGAACTGTTAGTATCATTAACACCTCTCGAAGCTACACATAAATGATCTGCATCGATAAAAACGGCAACATCATCTGTTTGTAAGATTTCCTTTAATTCACTGGCAATTTGAATAGTTAACCTTTCCTGAACCTGCGGATTTTTTGCATAATATTGTGGGATCCTGTTCAGCTTCGATAAACCAATAACATGATTTTTAGGGAAATAAGCAATATGTGCTTTGCCTATAATCGGGACAAAATGATGTTCGCAATAGGAATAAATGGTAATGTTTCTTTCAACCAGCATTTCATTGAATCGGAATTTATTTTCAAATATTGTTGGCTGCGGTTTGTTTTCAGGATTCAATCCCCTGAAAATTTCCTTAACATACATTTTAGCAACCCGTTTCGGTGTGTCTTTCAGGCTTTCATCGTTAAGATCGAGACCGAGCACATGCATTATTTCTTTAAAATTCTTTTCGATCAATTCAATTTTTAGATCATCATTAAGTTTGAAAGCATCACTTCTTAAAGGCGTTTCGATTGATGTTAGCAAATGATCATCTGAAATATTTTCAAATTCCATGCTTTCAACAATGCTTTTTCCTGGATCTCTCATTTCATTTCCCTTTTTTAACATTAAGAACAATTGGAATCAGGAGAAAGTTCAATTGTTTAAATAAATTACTTACTGCTTAAAATAAAGCACTGATTCCAATTGATGGAAGAATACCAATCGATTCATTAAACTCAGGTTTCTGAGTCCTGACATCCCACCTAACACTTGTAATATTTTTACGGTTATAAATATTTTGAATATCGATATAGGTTATAAGAGTCCAATCGCTGAAAAACCAGAGTTTATCCAAACGTAAATCCAGACTATGATTTGCTGAAAAACGAAGGGAATTATAATCGCTAACATTTTGTGTCCCATTAGATTTATACGGTGTATATGGTTTACCTGTTGAATAACGGAATTTAAGACTGCTTTCCCATTCATTATTAAATTTATATCCGCCGCTTAAGCTTATGATCCACGTTTGATCATAGGTCCCTCTTCGTTCAACCTGATCAAGAGCTTTGTAATCGGCAGCGCTGTAGGTTAAGCTTGCAATACCATAATATGGTGAACCCGATAATTTTTTCTGAAGTGAAACTTCTACACCTCTCGCTTTACCGTTACCCTCAGGTAGTAGCGGTTCTAAACCGAACGATTCATAATTTTCATCTGCAAACCCTGCACCTGTATTTGCCATTATCAGGTACGGTCTTATTGCACTAACAGGGTAATCAGAATATTTTTTATAAAATCCTTCAACTTTTACTAAAGCATCATCGCTAAGATAGTTATCAAATCCCAAAATGAATTGATCAACCTTCATATTTCTTAATTGCGTATTAATCGTATTACCTGCAAGCCAGATGTATGAAGGTGATTGATAGTAAATCCCTGTGCTGAAATTTATTCTTGTTATATCCGTTAGCAAATATGAAATTGAAAAACGGGGACTAAAATAGAATTTGTTTTCGAGGACACTAAAATAATCTTCTCTAATTCCGAAGTTTGCAATAATTTTATTAAACAACGTGGTATTAAAATTCAGGTAAAGTGCGCCTTTGGAATAAGTAGTGCTTGTATCAAGTTTGGTTACAGGAAGTGAATCATTAAAAGTTGTTTTAAATGTCGGGAGAAGAATATCCGCTTTAAATTCGATCAGCTTTGCATCTCCGCCAACTGTTAAATCCGAATTATTGGAAATTTTGTATGTTAATCCGGCATTAAAAGTATTTTCAACTTCTTTTGATTTATTTGTAAACACCGGATTTAAAAGTGAATCGCGCTGCTGTGTATCATAATCGACATAATTTCTGCTTAGTGATATCTTGACAAAACCATTGTCAATCAGGTGGCGGTATTTTATACCAGCAAGATATTGTACTTGTCCGCTGCCGATGATCTTTGAGTTATCGTATCTTTGATCCTGAGTATCGTTAAAGTAGTTAACGTTATCGATGGCAGAAATCACTAAAACAGATAAGAAATTATTTTTATCAATTTCAAAATCGGCTTTACCTAAAAAATCCCAGTATTCAGGCACGAAAGAAAAATCTGCAGCTTTAAATATGAAATCGAGATAACTTCTCCTTGCTGAAAATATAAATTGTGAGTTTTCAGATATCGGTCCTTCTAAATTTAATCCGAATTGAGAAGCAGAAATTGTGGCTTTCCCTCCAATACGATCCTGTCTTCCCCTTCGAAGATCAATTGATAGGGTGGAAGAAAGTTTATCGCCATTTATTACTGAGAAACCGCCGGTAGAAAATGTAGTGCCGCTAACGAAATCGAGATTTATATAACTTAACGGACCACCGGTGGCGCCCTGTGTTCCGAAATGATTTATATTCGGAACCTGGTAGCCGTCA
>Ga0315556_1002613_pt1 | contig 10160 bp, 6 predicted proteins | sample SalMarSW160310MG_FD_202112 | JGI IMG/M metagenome (GOLD analysis project Ga0315556, IMG submission 202112) | Salt marsh sediment microbial communities from the Plum Island Ecosystem LTER, Massachusetts, United States - Salt Marsh Sediment SW1603-10 ... | reverse complement strand
CATGGGCCTGACATTCGGCCCCATGGCCCACATGGCCCAGGGCAAGATCCCGTTCGACAAGAAGGCGTTCACCGCCGACGCACTGCGGCTGGAGGCGGTCTGGCAGATGGACCCGGCGAAGTACTTCTTCCCCGGCACCGGCAAAGCGATTCCCGGCTCGAAGATCGCCGAATACACGAAAGCCAAGTCGGAAATCTGGTCCGAGCCGGACAAGTTCAAGAAGGCGGCGGAGCATGCCGGCGAGGCGATCGGCAAGCTCGCGCAGGCCGCGCGCTCGGGCGACGAAAGCGCGATGAAGTCGGCCGCCGGCGACGTCGGCAAGGCCTGCAAGGCCTGCCACGACGACTTCCACGCCAAGTAACCTAGACGTTCAGAATCGCGACCAGCGCCGCCGCGGCCAGCGCGGCGAGCGCTAGCGCGCGCAGCGCCCCCGGGAAGCGCAGCGCGCCGAGTGGCTGCGCCGGCATCTGCTTGACCCCGGTGAGCATCGGCCGGAGCAGGTTCTCGCGCTTGTACCAGAGGTAGTACAGCACCGCCGCGACGTGCAGCCCGATCAGCGCCAGCAGCACCACGGCGTTGGCCTGGTGCACCGCGCTGATCGTATCGGAAGTCGCCTTGCTGACCTTGTCGTAGAGCGGCCCCTCGGTCGCGATGTCGTCGTTGGCGAACAGTCCGGTGCCGGCCTGCAGGGTCGCCGAGGCGAGAAGCGCCAGCACCATCCAGCCGCCGATCGGGTTGTGGCCCGCGCTGTGCGAGGGCGCGCGCGCCAGCAGCCCGCGCGCGTAGCCGAGCGCCGCGCGCGGCCCGCGCACGAAGTGCGCGAAGCGCGCCGTGGTGCTGCCGGCGAAGCCCCACAGCAGGCGGAAGATCAGCAGCCCCAGGATCGCGCAACCCGACCACACGTGCCAGCGCATGAGGTTGCCGCCCAGGTAGCCGGTGCTCGCCGAGACCGCGACCAGCGCCACCAGCAGCCAGTGGAACAACCTGACCGGCGCGTCCCACACCTTGATCGTCACGCTCGCGTCCTGCCGCCCCATGCACTGCTCCGAGTGGTTCGCACCCGCCCTATGGTATTTCAAACCAGGAACGACCTAGTTGAATTCATAGCGCAGGTTCAGCGCGGCGAGCTCGTGCGTGTGAGGTCGTCGCCCGGCGCCCCGCCTGTCGCCCCGGACAGCTTGGTCTGGCCTCGCGCGCCGGCGCCGGATAAACTCCCGCCCCATTCCACGACGCGGAGGTGATCCATGGCGAGCAGGCCCCGGTTGTTCACGCCCATTGCGCTGCGCGGCGTGACGCTCAAGAACCGCGTCGTGATCTCGCCCATGTGCCAGTACTCGGCCGTCGACGGCCACGCCAGCGACTGGCACCTGGTGCACCTGGGCCGCTTCGCGCTCGGCGGCGCGGCAATGGTGTTCACCGAGGCGACCGCGGTTGAGGCGCGCGGGCGCATCACCCACGGCGACCTCGGCCTGTGGTCGGACGAGCAGGTGCCGGGCCTGCGGCGGATCGCGACGTTCCTGCGCGAGCACGGCTCGGTGCCCGCGATCCAGCTCGCGCACGCCGGGCGCAAGGCGAGCATGCAGCGTCCCTGGCACGGCAACGGCCCGCTCGACGAGCACGACCGCGCGCGCGGCGACCTGCCGTGGCAGATCGTCGCGCCGAGCGCGCTGCCGCTGGACGAGGGCTGGCTCACGCCGCACGAACTGAGCGTGGCCGAGATCGGCGCGCTGCAGCAGTCCTGGCGCGCCGCCGCGTTGCGCGCGCTCGAGGCCGGATTCGAGGCGCTCGAGCTGCACTCTGCGCACGGCTACCTCGGGCACGAGTTTCTTTCGCCGCTGTCGAATCGACGCAGCGACGGTTACGGTGGCGACCTCGCCGGGCGCATGCGCTTCACCCTCGAGCTGGCCGAGACGGTACGCGCCGCCTGGCCGGCCGACAAGCCGCTGTTCGCGCGCATCTCGTCGGTCGACGGCCTCGATGGCGGCTGGGCGATCGAGGACAGCGTGGTCCTGGCGCGCGAGCTCGCGGCGCGCGAGGTGGACGTGATCGACTGCTCGTCGGGCGGCCTCGCCGGCTCGGCGACCGCGGCCAGGATCAAGCGCGGCCCCGGCTTCCAGGTGCCCTACGCCGAGCGCGTGCGGCGCGAAGCGGGGGTCAAGACCATGGCGGTCGGGCTGATCCTCCAGCCGGCGCAGGCCGACGCGATTCTCGAGGCCGGGCAGGCCGACCTGATCGCGATCGGGCGCGAGGCGCTCTACGACCCGAGCTGGGCGCTGCACGCAGAAGGCGCGCTCGGCGTGCAAGGCGAGTTCGAGTCCTGGCCGGTGCAGGCGGGCTGGTGGCTCGAGCGGCGCCGCCGCACGATGGCGCGCAACGCCTGAGATGGGGCTCGTCGAGGCGACCCTCGAGCTGCGGGACGAGGTCGAGGCGCTTCGCTTCGCGCCGCCGGTGGCCTACGTCTACGATCCGCTCGAGTACGCCTGGGCGCCGCAGCGCGAGTACCTGGAGCGCTACGGCGCGGCGCCACGCGAGGTGGTGCTGCTGGGGATGAACCCAGGGCCGTTCGGCATGGCGCAGACCGGCGTGCCGTTCGGCGACGTCGGCATGGTGCGCGACTGGCTCGGCATCGAAGCGCCGGTGGGCCATCCGGCACGCGAGCATCCGAAGCGCCCGGTGCAGGGCTTCGCCTGCGCGCGCGGCGAAGTGAGCGGGCGCAGGCTGTGGGGCTGGGCGCGGGCCCGGTTCGGCGAGCCGCAGCGCTTCTTCGAACGTTTTTTCGTCGCTAATTACTGCCCGCTCGCGTTCATGGAGGCGAGCGGGCGCAACCTGACGCCCGACAAGCTGCCGCGCGCCGAGCGCGAGCGCCTGTTCGCGGCCTGCGACCGCGCGCTGCGCGCATGCGTGGCGCAACTTCGCCCCGCGCACGTGGTCGGAGTAGGACGCTTCGCCTCCGATCGCGCCGCGGCCGCGCTCGCGGGCAGCGGCGTCAGCTTCGGCAGCGTGCCGCACCCGAGCCCGGCCAGTCCGGCCGCGAACCGCGGCTGGGAAGCGCTGATGGACCGCGCGCTGTCCGATCTGGGTATCCTGTCCCCGCAAGCACCAGGAGGAGCACGCTCATGAGCCAGCCGCTGACGAAGGACCCGGCCTGGAAGGCGCTCGCCGAGCACGCGCGCGAGATGCGCGATGCGCAGCTCGGCAAGCTGTTCGCTGACGACCCCGGTCGCGGCGAGCGGCTCGCGGCCGAGGCCGAGGGGATTTACCTCGACTACTCCAAGAACCGCCTCAGCGACGAGACGCTGCGCCTGCTACTCAAGCTGGCCGAGGCGCGCGGCCTGCGCGCGCGCATCGAGTCGATGTTCCGCGGCGAGAGGATCAACCGCACCGAAAACCGCCCGGTGCTGCACGTCGCGCTGCGCGCATCCGAGCGCGAATCGATTCTGGTCGATGGCCATGACGTCGTGCCCGGAGTGCACGCGGTGCTGACGCAAATGGCCGACTTCAGCGCCGAAGTGCGCGAAGGGCGCTGGCTTGGGCACAGCGGCAGGCGGATCCGCAACGTGATCAACATCGGCATCGGCGGCTCCGACCTCGGGCCGGCGATGGCCACCCAGGCGCTGCGCCACTACGGCGCGCGCGAGATGACGTTCCGCTTCGTCTCCAACGTCGACGGCACCGATCTTGCCGAGGCGACACGCGAGCTCGACCCGGCCGAGACCCTTTTCATCGTCTGCTCCAAGACCTTCACCACGCTCGAGACGCTCACCAACGCGCGCAGCGCGCGCGCCTGGAGCCTGGCCGCGCTGCGCGACGAAAGCGCGGTGCGGCGCCACTTCGTCGCGGTCTCGACCAATGCCGAGGAGGTGGCGAAGTTCGGCATCGACCCGGCCAACATGTTCGGCTTCTGGGACTGGGTCGGCGGACGATATTCGCTGTGCTCGGCGGTGGGCCTGTCGCTGATGCTCTCGATCGGGGCGGAGAACTTCCGCGCCATGCTGGCGGGATTCCACTCCATGGACCGGCACTTCCGCAGCGCGCCGCTGGAGCAGAACCTGCCGGTGCTGATGGGGCTGATCTCGCTCTGGTACAACGAGTTTTTCGGCGCGCAGTGCACCGCGGTGCTGCCCTACGAGCAGTACCTCGCGCGCCTGCCGGCCTACCTGCAGCAGCTGGTGATGGAGAGCAACGGCAAGCAGACGACCCTGGACGGGGCGCGGGTCGACTACCAGACCTCGCCCGTGGTGTGGGGCGAGCCCGGCACCAACGGCCAGCACTCGTTCTACCAGATGCTGCATCAGGGCACGCGCCTGGTGCCGTGCGACTTCATCGGCTTCTGCCGCCCGCTCAACCCGCTCGACGGCCACCACGACCTGCTGCTGGCGAACATGTTCGCCCAGGCCGAGGCGCTCGCCTTCGGCAAGACGGCGGACGACAAGGCGCCGCAGCGCAACTTCGAGGGCAACCGCCCGAGCAACACCCTCCTCGCCGAGCAACTCACCCCGCGCACGCTCGGCTTGCTGATCGCACTCTACGAGCACAACGTGTTCACCCAGGGCGCGATCTGGGACATCGACTCGTTCGACCAGTGGGGCGTCGAGCTGGGCAAGGTGCTCGCGCAGCGCATCGCGGGCGAGCTGCAGGCCGAGGGCGAGCCTGCGCAGGCGCACGACAGCTCGACCGCGGCGCTGCTGCGGCGCTACCGCCGGCTGCGCACCAAAGGGACAACCAATTGATTTTCCAAGGGTTTGTCGCGCACGATAGGGTGTGTTAACTTAGTCACGAGCGGAGCGTGGCGTGCGCGTTGGCTGCGCTCCCCCCCCATACGCCTGTGGCACGCGCTGCACGGCGGTCAACCGGCCCGGCGCGGCCAGCAAACGACGGAGCGAACACCGTGTTGACCGATCACGACGTCTATCTGTTTCGCGAAGGCTCGCACGGCCGGCTGTACGACAAGCTCGGCTGCCATCTTTCGTCCGACGGCAAGAGCGCGCAGTTCGCGGTCTGGGCGCCGAACGCGCAAACGGTGTCGGTGATCGGCGAATGGAACGGCTGGGACCCGGGCGCGCACCCGCTCGCGGTGCGCGCCGACGGCAGCGGCGTGTGGGAAGGCAAGGTGGCCGGCGTCGGGCGCGGCCAGGCCTACAAGTACCGCGTCCACTCCAGCGTCGGCGGGCACGTGGTCGACAAGGCCGATCCGTTCGGCTTCTACTCCGAGCACCCGCCGGCGACCGGCTCGCGCGTGTGGACGCTCGATTACGAGTGGAACGACGCCGAGTGGATGAAGACGCGCGCGGCGAGGAACGGTCTCGATTCGCCGATGGCGATCTACGAGCTGCACCCCGGCTCGTGGCGGCGCAAGGACGGCGAGTTCCTCACCTACCGCGAGCTGGCGCACGCGCTGGCCGAATACATGAACTGGATGGGCTTCACTCACGTCGAGCTGATGCCGATCACCGAGCATCCGTTCTACGGCTCCTGGGGCTACCAGACCACCGGCTACTTCGCCCCCACCGCGCGCTACGGCACGCCGCAGGACTTCATGTACTTCGTCGATCACCTGCACCAGCAGGGCCTGGGCGTGATCCTCGACTGGGTGCCGTCGCATTTCCCGACCGACGCGCACGGGCTGGCGTACTTCGACGGCACGCACCTGTACGAGCACGCCGACCCGCGCCAGGGCTTCCACCCCGAATGGGGCTCGAGCATCTTCAATTACGGCAGGAACGAGGTACGCGGCTTTCTCATGTCCTCGGGCCTGTTCTGGCTCGACAAGTACCACCTCGACGGGCTGCGCGTGGACGCGGTGGCGTCGATGCTCTACCTCGACTACGCGCGCAAGGAAGGCGAGTGGATCCCCAACCGTTACGGCGGCAGGGAAAACCTGGAGGCGATCGATTTCCTGCGCCAGATGAACGAAGCGGCCTACCGCGACCACCCGGACACCGTCACCATCGCGGAGGAGTCGACCGCCTGGCCGATGGTGTCGCGCCCGGTTTACGTCGGCGGCCTGGGTTTCGGCATGAAGTGGAACATGGGCTGGATGCACGACAACCTCTCGTACATGAAAGAGGACCCGATCAACCGCAAGTACCACCACGGCAAGCTCACCTTCTCGCTGATCTACGCCTTCAACGAGAATTTCGTGCTGCCCCTGTCGCACGACGAAGTGGTGCACGGCAAGGGCTCGCTGATCGGCAAGATGCCGGGCGACAGCTGGCAGCAGTTCGCCAACCTCAGGGTGCTGTTCGGCTACATGTGGGCCCACCCGGGCAAGAAGATGCTGTTCATGGGCGACGAGTTCGGCCAGCGCCGCGAGTGGAACCACGACGACCAGCTCGAATGGTGGGTCAACGATCGCCCCGAGCACGCCGGGTTGCAGCGCTTCGTCAAGGACCTGAACCGGGTCTACCGTGAGGAGCCCGCGCTGTACCAGGTCGATTTCTCCTGGGAAGGCTTCGAATGGATCGACGCGAGCGACGCGCTGTCGAGCGTGATCTCATTCCTGCGCAAGCCCAAGCCGGGCGCCGGCGCGCCGCTGCTGGTGGTGTGCAACTTCACTCCTTTGCCGCGCACCAACTACGTGGTGGGCGTTCCGCAGCCCGGGTTCTGGCGCGAAATCGTCAACAGCGACGCGGCCGACTTCGGCGGCGCCGGCTGGGGCAACCTGGGTGGCGTCGAGTCGGCGCCGGTGGGCGCGCACGGCCGCCCGAACTCGATCAGCCTGACCCTGCCGCCGCTTTCCGCCCTCATTCTCAAGCATGAGCCGCATGGCTGAGACCCGGCGCCCGCGCAAAGGCGACGACGACGGCCGCGTGCGTGCGGTGATCGACGCCGTGTTGCCGTGCGTCGACGGCGGGCGCTTCGCCGCCAAGCGCATCGCCGGCGAGCGCTGCGAGATCGAGGCCCACTGCCTGACCGACGGGCACGACGTGCTGCGCGTGGTGCTGCGCTGGCGCGCCGAGGACGAAAAGGACTGGCGCGAGGTCGAGATGAAGCCGCTCGGCAACGACCGCTACAGTGCCGCCTTCGTGCCGCCCGCGCCCGGACGCTACCGCTATACGGTGACCGCCTGGGTCGACCATTTCGAGTCCTGGCGCCACGAGCTCGAGCGCCGCATCGACGCAGAGGACATCCGCAGCGCCGCGCTGGCCGGCGCCGAGCTGATCGAGGCCGCCGCCGGGCGCGCCGCCGACAAGGACCTCAAGACGCTGCTCGACTGGGCCGCAAGGCTGCGTGCCGGCGCGGGCAAGAAGTCCGGCGACGCTCGGACGCTGCAGGCGCTGGCGCTGGACGAGACCCTGGCCGAGGTCGCGGCGCGCTACCCCGATCGCGGGCGCGCCGCGACCTTCCCGCTCGAGCTGCCGCTGATGGCCGACCGCGAGCGCGCGCGCTACAGCACCTGGTACGAGCTGTTTCCGCGCTCGGCCTGCCCTACGCCGGGCAAGCACGGAACGTTCAAGGATGTCGAGGCACGCCTGGCCTACGTCGCCGAGCTCGGCTTCGACGTGCTTTATTTCCCGCCCATTCACCCGATCGGGCGCGAAAAGAGGAAGGGCAAGAACAACTCGCTCACGCCGCAGCCGGACGACGTCGGCAGTCCGTGGGCAATCGGCGCGAAAGAAGGCGGCCACAAGGACATCCTGCCCGCGCTCGGCACGCTCGAGGATTTCCGCCGCCTGGTGAAGAAAGCGGCCGAGCACGGGATCGAGATCGCGCTCGACATCGCCTACCAGTGCGCGCCGGACCATCCCTACGTCAAGGCGCACCCGGAGTGGTTCCGCATCCGTCCGGACGGCAGCGTGCAGTACGCCGAGAACCCGCCCAAGAAATACCAGGACATCTATCCGTTCAATTTCGAGAGCGAGGACTGGCAGGGCCTGTGGGCCGAGCTGAAGAGCGTGCTCGACTACTGGATCGAACAGGGGGTGAAGATCTTCCGCGTCGACAACCCGCACACCAAGGCCTTTCCGTTCTGGGAATGGGCGATCGGCGAGATCAAGCGCAAGCACCCCGAGGTCATCTTCCTGGCCGAGGCCTTCACCCGGCCCAAGGTGATGCACCGCCTGGCCAAGCTCGGCTTTTCGCAGTCCTACACCTACTTCACCTGGCGCAACACCAAGCACGAGCTGACCGAGTACTTCAGCGAGCTCGCGCACGGCCCCGGGCGCGAGTACTTCCGCCCCAACGCCTGGCCCAACACGCCCGACATCCTGGCCGAGAACCTGCAGTTCGGCGGCCGGCCGGTGTTCATGGCGCGCCTGGTGCTCGCCGCCACGCTCGCCGCCAGCTACGGCATCTACGGCCCGGCCTTCGAGCTGATGGAGGCCGCGCCGCGCGAGCCCGGCAGCGAGGAGTACCTCGACTCGGAGAAATATCAGCTTCGGGCCTGGGATCTCGATCGCCCCGACAGCCTGCGCGCCTTCATCGCGCGCGTGAACCGCATCCGGCGCGACAACCCGGCGCTGCACTCGGACGGGAGCCTGGAGTTCGTGCCGACCGACAACGAGCAGCTCATCGCCTACCTCAAGTCGGCGCCCGGGAACGACGACGTGGTGCTGACCGTGGTCAACCTCGACCCGCGCAACACGCAGTCGGGCTGGCTCGAGCTCGACGCAGGCGCGCTCGGCATCGACCCCGACAAGCAGTTCCAGATGCACGACCTGCTCTCCGGTCAGCGCTTCCTGTGGCAGGGCGGGCGCAATTTCGTGCAGCTCGACCCGCAGCGCGCGCCGGCGCACATCTTCCGCCTGCGCCGGCGCGTGCGGCGCGAACAGGACTTCGACTACTTCCTGTGAGGCGAGATCTGCAATGAATGCGCCCGCGACCGGCAGCGTCGAGACCCGCACCCGCGAAGAAAGCGCGGCGGCGGCGTCCGACCCGCTCTGGTACAAGGACGCGGTCGTCTACCAGCTGCACATCAAGGCCTTCTTCGACTCGAACGACGACGGCCTGGGCGACTTCCGCGGCCTGACTTCGAAGCTCGATTACGTCAAGGACCTCGGCGTCAACACGATCTGGTTGCTGCCGTTCTACCCCTCGCCGCTCAAGGACGACGGCTACGACGTCGCCGACTACCACAACATCCATCCGCAGTACGGCACGCGCCAGGACTTCCGCGGCTTCGTGCGCGAGGCGCACCGGCGCAACCTGCGCGTAATCACCGAGCTGGTGGTCAACCATACGTCGGATCAGCACCCCTGGTTCCAGGCCGCGCGCCGCGCGCCGCCGGGCTCGCCCAAGCGCGACTACTACGTCTGGAGCGACTCCGACGCCAAGTACAAGGACACGCGCATCATCTTCACCGACACCGAGAGCTCGAACTGGACCTGGGACCCGGTGGCGAAGGCGTTCTACTGGCACCGCTTCTTCAGCCACCAGCCCGACCTCAACTTCGACAACCCTCAGGTGATGAAGGCGGTGCTGCGCACCATGCGCTTCTGGCTCGACATCGGGGTGGACGGGTTCCGGCTGGACGCCATTCCCTACCTGATCGAGCGCGAAGGCACCTCGAACGAGAACCTGCCCGAGACGCACGCGGTGCTGAAGCACATCCGCGCCGAGCTCGACAAGAAGTACACCGGCAAGCTGTTCCTCGCGGAGGCCAACCAGTGGCCCGAGGACGTGCGCGAGTACTTCGGCGACGGCGACGAGTGCCACATGGCCTACCACTTCCCGCTCATGCCGCGCATCTACATGGCGATCGCGCAGGAAGACCGGCACCCAGTGGTCGAGATCATGCAGCAGACCCCGGAAATTCCGGACAACTGCCAGTGGGCGATCTTCCTGCGCAACCACGACGAGCTGACCCTGGAGATGGTGACCAGCAAGGAGCGCGACTACATGTACCGCATGTACGCCGCCGACCCGCGCGCGAAGATCAACCTCGGCATCCGGCGGCGCCTCGCGCCGCTGATGGAGAACGACCAGGACCGCATCAAGCTGATGAACAGCATGCTGCTGTCGATGCCCGGCTCGCCGATCATTTATTACGGCGACGAGATCGGCATGGGCGACAACATCTTCCTCGGCGACCGCAACGGCGTCAGGACGCCGATGCAGTGGACCCCGGACCGCAACGCCGGCTTCTCGCGCGCCGACCCGCAGCGCCTGTACCTGCCGCCGATCATGGACGCGATCTACGGCTACGAGGCGGTCAACGTCGA
>Ga0315556_1002610_pt1 | contig 10165 bp, 6 predicted proteins | sample SalMarSW160310MG_FD_202112 | JGI IMG/M metagenome (GOLD analysis project Ga0315556, IMG submission 202112) | Salt marsh sediment microbial communities from the Plum Island Ecosystem LTER, Massachusetts, United States - Salt Marsh Sediment SW1603-10 ... | reverse complement strand
CATGCCGCCGCCGGGCCCCATGCCCTGGCCGCGCGCCGGCGGTTGGTCCGGCATGCTCTTGCCTTGCTCCTTGGCGCGCGCTTTCATGCGTTCGTGCCATTCCTTGCGCAATTTTGCACGTTCTTCCTTGGTGCGCGCGTTGCGCAGTTCCTTGCTGTGCTGGAGGCGTTCTTCGCGCGTCATTATCTGGCTACCGCGAACCTGCTGTTGCTGCTGGACTCCAGGCGGTGCGCTGACCTGGTCTTCCGCGAATGCATAGCTGGCGGGGAGCAGTGAAGCGCCGGCCAGTGCCAAAACTACCAATGTACGTTGGAACATGATTGTCTCCTTGTTATGAGGTTGTCGAGTAGTGTCCGGTACGGCAGCGCCCCCCGGTCTGCCGTGCGCACGCTAGAATATCAGTAAATGCTAATTTAACTGTACTAATCTAGTCCTGAATCTGCTGCCAGGCAAGCAGTAGAAATACTGAGTCTGACACTTTTTCCAGACATATCAACGAGAAAAAATCTTGGGTAATTTTGGCTTGGCTGGGGTGTTAAAATTGCAACTCAATTCATTACCACGCCGTCATGTCATCGCCCGCTTTTGTCCATCTCAGGCTGCACAGTGAATATTCCATCGTGGATGGCATTGTGCGCGTGGGCGATGCGGTGTCTGTCGCGAAGAACGATGCCCAGCCCGCGCTGGCGCTGACCGATTTTAATAACGTATTCGGCCTGGTCAAGTTCTACAAGGCTGCGCGCGCCAGCGGCATCAAGCCCGTCATCGGTTGCGATGTATTTGTCAGCAACGAGGCCGAGCGCGACAAACCTTTCCGTCTGTTGCTGTTGTGCCAGAGCCATACCGGCTACCTGCGCCTGTGCGATTTGCTCACCCGCGCCTATCTGGAGAACCAGAACCGCGGGCGCCCGGAAATACGCAAGGAATGGCTGCGCGCGGGCAGCGACGGGCTGATTGCGCTGTCCGGCGCCTGCCTCGGCGAAATCGGCAATGCGCTGATCAATGGCAACCAGGCGATGGCGCGGCAGCTTGCGCACGAATGGGCGGGGCTGTTTCCGGAACGCTTCTACCTCGAAGTGCAGCGCGCCGGCGGACCGCGCGAGGAACTGCATGTGCGCGAAACCGTGCGTCTGGCCAGCGAGACCGGCCTGCCGCTGGTGGCGACGCATCCGGTGCAGTTTCTCACCATCGACGACTTCAAGGCGCACGAGGCGCGCGTGTGCATTGCAGAAGGCTATGTGCTGAACGACAGGCGCCGCGCGCGCCGCTTTACCGCACAGCAGTATTTCAAGACCCAGGCCGAGATGGCGGAACTGTTTGCCGACCTGCCGGAGGCATTGCAGAACAGCATCGAGATTGCCAAGCGCTGCAACCTGGACCTGCCGCTGGGCAAACCGCACCTGCCGGACTTCCCGACGCCGAACAACGTGAGTCTGGACGAGTTCCTGCGCGCCGAGTCGGAACGCGGACTGGCCGCGCGTATGGCGCAACTGTATCCGGATGAAGCAGAGCGCACGGCGAAAATGCCGGAATACCAGGCGCGTCTCGATTTCGAGATCAGGACCATTATCGATATGGGCTTCCCCGGCTACTTCCTGATCGTGGCCGACTTCATCCGCTGGGCCAAGAGCAACGGCGTGCCGGTGGGGCCGGGGCGCGGTTCCGGTGCCGGCTCACTGGTGGCCTACAGTCTCGGCATCACCGATCTCGACCCGCTGCGCTATGCGCTGCTGTTCGAGCGCTTCCTCAATCCGGAACGGGTGTCGATGCCCGACTTCGACGTCGACTTCTGCCAGGACGGGCGCGAGCGGGTGATCGACTACGTCAAACAGAAATACGGCGCAGAGTGCGTGTCGCAGATCGCCACCTTCGGCACCATGGCATCCAAGGCGGTGATCCGCGATGTCGGCCGGGTGCTGGATTTCCCCTACGGCCTGTGTGACCGCCTGTCCAAGCTGGTGCCGCTGGAAGGCGTGAAACCGGTGTCGCTACGCAAGGCGCGCGAGCTGGAGCCGGAATTCAACGCGGTGATCGACAGCGAAGAGGGCGTGGACGAACTGCTGGAACTGGGCGAACGGCTGGAAGACCTGACGCGCAACGTCGGCATGCATGCCGGCGGTGTGCTGATCGCGCCGGGCAAACTCACCGATTTCTGTCCGCTGTATTGCGCCGAGGGCGGCAGCAGCGTGGTGAGCCAGCTCGACAAGGACGACGTGGAGGCGGTCGGCCTGGTCAAGTTCGACTTCCTTGGCCTGCGCACGCTGACCATCATCGACTGGGCAGTGAAGTACGTTAATGCGCTGGAACAGGGCAGGAATCTCCGGATCGAGGAAATTCCACTCGACGATCAGGAAACCTATGATCGCATCTTCAAGCCCGCCAACTCCACGGCGGTGTTCCAGTTCGAGTCGCGTGGCATGAAGGACACGCTGGTCAAGGCCAGACCGGACAGTCTGGAAGACCTGATCGCGTTGAACGCGCTGTATCGTCCCGGGCCGATGGATTACATCCCCGACTTCATCAACCGCAAGCACGGCCGCGAGAGCGTAGTCATTCCGCATCCCAGCCTGGAGCCGGTGCTCGCTACTACCTACGGCATCATGGTGTACCAGGAGCAGGTGATGCAGACGGCGCAGGTGGTGGCCGGCTACAGCCTGGGCGGTGCCGACCTGCTGCGCCGCGCGATGGGCAAGAAAAAGGCCGAGGAGATGGCCAAGCAGCGCGAGATCTTCGTCGCGGGCGCGGAAAAGAACAATATCGATGCGAGGAAGGCCAACGAAATCTTTGACACCATGGAGAAGTTCGCGGGCTATGGCTTCAACAAGTCGCACGCCGCCGCCTATTCGCTGGTTGCCTACCAGACCGCGTGGCTCAAGTGTCATCATCCCGCTGCCTTCATGGCGGCCACGCTGTCCTCGGAAATGGACAATACCGACAAGGTCAGCTTTTTCTACCAGGACACGCTGCAGCAGGGCGTGAATATCCTGCCGCCGGATATCAACTCCTCGGGGTTCCGCTTTGCGCCGGTGGACGAGAAAACCATTTCCTACGGATTGGGCGCGATCAAGGGCACGGGCGAATCTGCGGTCGGGAACATCGTGGCGGTGCGCGAGGCGGACGGGCCGTTCAAGGACCTGTTCGATTTCTGCCATCGCGTCGACAACCGCATCGTCAACCGCCGGGCGGTCGAGGCGCTGATCAGGAGCGGGGCGTTCGATGCCATCAACGATCACCGCCATCAACTGCTGGCTTCGCTGGATGTTGCGCTGGGCAGTGCCGAACAGCAGGCGCGCGCCGCCAACCAGGTCAGCCTGTTTGGCGACGATGAGGCGCAGGCGATGCCGCTGGACCTGGCCGAGGTGGCGCGCTGGGGCACGCGCGAGCAATTGCAGAACGAGAAGCAGGCGCTGGGCTTTTACCTCAGCGGGCACCCCTATCACGAATATGCGGAAGAACTTGGGCATTTCGTCAAATACAAGCTTGCCGAGCTTTCGCCGCAGCTTGTGGGCCAGGGAAGCAATGGCAACGGCGGAAACGGACGGCGCGGTGGAGGCATTTCGCTGGTGCTGGCGGGCATGGTGTCCGGCATCCGTATCCAGCAGACGCGACGCGGCCGCATGGGCGTAGTCACGCTGGACGATGGCAGTGCGCAGGTCGAGATGACGGTATTCAACGAAATCTTTGAGGCCAGCCGTCCGTGGATACGCGAGGATGAGTTGCTGGTGGTGCGCGGCAAGGTCAGTCTCGATGATTATTCCGGCAACATGCGCATTACTGCGGATGAACTGTTCGATTTCCCTTCTGCGCGTTCGACCTTCGCCAGGCGGCTGGAATTGCTGGTGGGCGAGCAGAACCGGGTGCGGGTGACGCAATTGAAGGAAATGTTCAAGCCGCATTGCGGCGGCAAGTGCCAGGTAGTGATCGATTACCGCAACCATCTCGGTTGTGCACAACTGCCACTGGGCGACGACTGGCGCGTATCGCTGCACGATGACCTGTTGGGCGGATTGCGCGCCAGGCTCGGCGACCAGGCGGTTCGGTTGGTGTATGACTGAAACTTGCAGATCGCAGGAACTTAACGGCGCCAGCAGGCTCAATCAGACGGTAACCACGATGACATAACGGGATAATGTCTCTGCCACGGATTGCGGCAGACGTGTCATTGCAACATCTTCGGGAGATGAGCAGACATGGATCATACGGGAAAAACAGACGACTACGCCCGCTTGCAGGTAACAGAAACGCTGGCGCAGCTTGAAGTGAAGGCGGAACATGGCCTGAGCGGGCAGGAAGTTTCCAGACGGCTTGCGCAGTTCGGCTATAACGAAATCTCGGAAAAGGAAGAGCCGCTCTGGCACCGCGTGTTCCGCAGGTTCTGGGGGCCGATCCCGTGGATGATCGAGGTTGCGGCGATTCTTTCCGCAGCGGTGCAGAAGTGGGAAGACTTCGCCATCATCACGGTGCTGTTGCTGGTCAATGCCGGCCTCGACTTCTTCCAGGAACATCGCGCGCTCAACGCGCTGAAGGCACTCAAGCAACGCCTCGCCAACGAAGTGATCGTGCTGCGCGACAGCAGTTTCCACAGCATTCCCGCGCGCGAACTGGTACCCGGCGACATCGTCAAGCTGCGCATCGGCAACATCGTGCCGGCCGACGTGCAACTGATGCAGGGCAACTACCTGTTGATCGACCAGTCCGCGCTTACCGGCGAGTCGCTGCCGGTCAGCAAGAAAGACGGAGAGCTGGCTTACGCCAACACCATTGTGAAGCAGGGCGAGATGCTTGCGGTGGTGGTCAACACCGGCAGCAACACCAATTTCCAGACCGTGGTATCGCTGGTGGCCAAGGCCAGCCTGGAAGAGCGCAGCCACTTCCAGAAGATGGTGATCCGCATCGGCAACTTCCTGATCCTGATCACCGTCGCGCTGATCACCGTGATCATCATGGTGGCGCTGTTCCGTCATCAGCCGTTCCTTGAGATTGCACGCTTCTCGCTGGTGCTGACCGTGGCCGCGATTCCGGTGGCGCTGCCGGCGGTGCTGTCGGTCACCATGGCGGTCGGGGCGGTCAACCTGGCGCGGCGCCAGGCCATCGTTTCCAGATTGACGGCGATCGAGGAACTGGCCGGGGTGGACGTATTCTGTTCGGACAAGACGGGCACCCTGACCATGAACGAGATGCAGGTCGCGGAACCCGTGGTGTTCGACGGCTTCGACGAACGCGCCCTGTTCCTGACGGCAGCGCTGGCCTCCAGGCTGGAAAATCGCGACCCGATCGAAATGCCGGTGTTCCACTATATCGACGAACATTTTCCGGATCTCGACTGGAAGAACTGGAGCCAGACTTCCTTCGTACCCTTCGATCCGGTGCTCAAGCGCACCGAGGCGGAAGTCGAGCAGGGAGAGCAGAAATTCAAGGTGATCAAGGGTGCGCCGCAGGTGCTGATCGAGATGGCCAGGCTGGATGACGACAGCGCGCAGAACATCCACAAGATGGTTGACCTGCTGGCGGCCAAGGGCTACCGCACGCTGGCCGTGGGGCGCGAGGCGGAAGGCAAGTTTTCGCTGGTCGGGCTGATTCCGCTGTATGACCCGCCGCGCGAAGATTCGCGCGCGGTGATTGCTGACCTGGTCGATCACGGCGTCAAGGTGAAGATGGTCACCGGCGACAACATGGCGATCGCGCGCGAGATCGGCTCCATCCTCGGCCTGCCGCAGCATGCGCTGCGCTCGTCGCAGCTATCGGGCAGTGCCAGCAACGAACTGCTGGCGCTGGCGGAAGTGTTGTCCGCGGCCATCTACCGCCGGCTCAAGCCGGAAGTGTCGCAGGGCGATGCGGCAAGTTTTGCGAAAGAGGTGATGTCCACCGTCGCCACGCTGTACGACACCAGCCTGCTGGAACACGAGTTCATCCATACCCACGAGTCGGCGATCGTCGAGATGATCGAGCAGGTCACCATCTTTTCCGAGGTGGTGCCTGAGGACAAGTTCCGCATCGTCGACACCCTGCAGAAAGGCGGCCACATCGTGGCGATGACCGGTGATGGTGTCAATGATGCGCCCGCGCTCAAGCGCGCGGACTGCGGCATTGCGGTTTCCAATGCCACCGATGCGGCACGTGCCGCCGCCGATATCATCCTGACCGCGCCGGGTCTCGGTGTGATCAACGACGCCGTGAAGGAAGCGCGCATCACCTTCGAGCGGATGAAGAGCTACTCCGTTTATCGTATCGCCGAGACGGTGCGCGTGATCATCTTCATGACGCTGAGTATCGTGCTGTTCAATTTCTATCCGGTGACGGCGTTGATGATCATCCTGCTGGCGCTGCTCAACGACCTGCCGATCCTGTCCATCGCTTATGACCGGACACGGGTGCAGAAGGAGCCGGTCAGGTGGAGCATGCAGGAGCTACTGACCGTATCCACGCTGCTCGGGCTGATTGGTGTGGTCGCCTCGTTCGGCCTGTTCTACATATTGATGCGCATGGGTTTTTCCAAGGAGATGATCCAGTCGATGATCTTCCTGAAACTGCTGGTGGCCGGGCACGCCACCATCTTCCTCACGCGCACCGACGACTGGTTCTGGAAGCGCCCGTTCCCGGCGCCCATCCTGGTGCATGCCAGCTTCTGGTCGGCCGTGGCGGGAACGCTGATCGTGGTTTACGGCTTTCTGGTCACCCCCATCGGCTGGGAGCACGCGCTCTGGATATGGGCATATGCCCTTGCCTGGCTGCTGGCCAACGATTTCGTCAAGTTGTCGGCTTATCGCATGCTGCGTGCGCACAACGATTAGCGTGCAGCGCTGGCTGGTGATTAATTCAATGCCGGCTCGGCGCCCTTGGGAAACAGCACCCACATCTTGCCCATCTGTTTCATGCGCCCGGCTTCCTCGCCGGCCTGGTCGCCGGAACCCCAGAAGAAGTCTGCGCGCACCGGGCCCTTGATCGCGCCACCGGTGTCCTGCGCCAGCATCAGCCGGTTGAGCGGGACGTTGCTGTCGGGTTCGGTGGTGGCGAGGAATACCGGCGTCCCCAGCGGCACGATGCTTCTGTCCACGGCCAGGCTGTATGCGCCGGTGAGCGGCACGCCCAGTGCGCCGACCGGCCCGTCCAGGCCGTCCGGCAACACGCGAAAGAACACGTAGCTGGGATTCTGTTCGAGCAGCGCGGGCAGCTCGTCCGGATTCTTTTCGGCCCAGTCCTTGATGCTCTGCATGGAAGCCTGGTCCAGCGTCATCTCGCCCATCTCGACCAGCTTGCGGCCGATGGAGACGTAGGGATAGCCGTTCTGGTTGGCATAACCGACCCTGACCTGCGTGCCGTCCGGCAGCGCGATGCGCCCCGAGCCTTGCACCTGCAGGAAGAACAGGTCAACCGGGTTGTCCACCCAGAACAGCACATGGGCCTTCAGCGACTTGGGCCGGGCATCGATTCCGGCGCGGTCGTAATAAGGCACCACGCGCTTGCCTTCCAGCCGCCCGCGCAGCCGCATGCCCTTGAGTTGCGGATAGACATCGCTCAGGTCTATGGTCAGCAAGTCGTCCGGTTCGCCGTACAGCGGATAGCGGTAACGCCTGGTCTTGACGCGGCTGCCGTGCAGCATGGGTTCGTAGTAGCCGGTGATCAGCCCCTGGTCACTGCCGTCCGGGTTGTACACCTGGTAAGGCACGAACCACTGCTCGTAGAACGCGCGCTGCGCTGCGCTGTCGCCCGGTGCTACCTGCGCGGCGGCGGTGCAGATATCCTGCCAGTGCGGCTTGTTCTTCAGCGCATCGCAGCTTTCGAGAAAAGCCGGCCATGACAGCGCGAGATTGATTGACTGCCAGTCCGGCAGCATTTCCCACTTGCTCACCGCGAATGCCGGGGTCGGCGGCACCACGACCGGCGGCGGCACGGTCGTCGTACACGCCGCCAGCACCATGCCCAACACCATTACCAGCCATTTTCTGCTTGCCCAAGACATCATCATTCCTTCTGTAATTCAATCAGCCGGAACCAGCCGCCGGCCAGCGCCGGCTCGTCCGATAGCTTGCGCAACTGCGGCACCTGCTCCAGCACGTCCTCGAATACCACGTCCAGCCGTGTTGCCAGTTGCGCCACCAGCGGGCTGGCCGCGCGGCGCAGCCAGGCCTGCTGGCCACGCCGCAAAAACTTGTCGAACAGCAGGATGCGTCCGCCCGGCTTCAGCACGCGCGCCGCTTCCGCCAGGCAGCGCTGCGGCTGCGGCACCACCGCGGTGATCAGGTGCAACACCACCGTGTCGAAACCGGCATCGGCGAACGGCAGCGCCATGCTGTCGCCCTGGATCAATTCCATGTGCAAACCTTGCACCCGCTCTAGCGAACGCCCCAGCATTGCGGCGGTCAGGTCGAGCGCGACATAGTCGTGCTGCTGCGGCAGGAACGGGAAATCCAGGCCGGTGCCCGCGCCGCCGATCAGCACGCGCTGCTCTTGCTGCTGCGCCAGCCTGGCCAGGCTGCGCTGCCGCGCGCCAGCCGAGGCGCGTTCGAGAAAGGCGTCGTAGAACGGCGCGATGAAGTGGTAGCTGGTTTTTAAGGACATACGGAACTAGTGCAATACGCGCGGCACGCTCAACACAAACATCGGGATCGGCGCCTCGAACTCGGTGCCATCTTCCGCCACCATCTGGTAGCTGCCCTGCATGGTGCCAACCTGGGTGGCGAGCACGGTACCGCTGGAATATTCGAAGCTCTGCCCGGGTTTCAGCACCGGCTGTTCACCTACCACGCCCTTGCCGCGCACTTCCTGTACGTGGTTTTCGGAATCGGTAATGATCCAGTGGCGGCTGATCAGTTGCACCGGGGTGTTGCCGGCGTTGGTGAGGGTGATGGTATAGGCGAAAACGAACCGGCTATCCTCCTCATCGGATTGTTCGGCCAGATAATTTACCCGTGCGTTGATATCGATTGGAAATTTGTTGTCGTTGTCCATCGCCGCCATTTCACCTGATTTTGCGCATTCTGACAAGATGTTAAGCTTCCGCCATCGGGCGCGGCGGCATTTCGGGTAAAATGGCGCCCTTTCATTTTTATTTAGCAGAGGGCTCCACCATGTACATGATCGCACCCAGCATTCTTTCCGCCAACTTCGCCCGGCTCGGCGAGGAGGTCGACGACGTGCTCGCCTCCGGCGCCGACATCGTGCACTTCGACGTGATGGACAACCATTACGTGCCCAACCTGACCATAGGTCCGCTGGTGTGCGACGCGCTGCGCAAGCACGGCGTGACTGCCCCCATCGACGTGCACCTGATGGTCAAGCCGGTGGACCGCATCATTCCCGACTTCGCCAAGGCCGGCGCCAGCTACATCACCTTCCACCCGGAGGCTTCCGAGCACATCGACCGCACCATCGGCCTGATCAAGGAAAGCGGCTGCAAGGCCGGCCTGGTGTTCAATCCGGCCACCCCGCTGGATGTGCTGGAATACACGCTGCCCAAGCTGGACATGGTGCTGCTGATGTCGGTAAACCCCGGCTTCGGCGGCCAGAAATTCATTCCCTACGTGCTGGACAAGGCGCGCGCCGTGCGCAAGATGATAGATGCAGGCGGCCACGACTGCCGCCTCGAGATCGACGGCGGCGTGGGCCCGGCCAACATCAGGGAAGTGGCCGAAGCCGGCGTGGACACCTTCGTTGCCGGCTCCGCCATCTTCAGCAAGCGCAACGAGAGCGACGCCAACCGCTACGACACCGTGGTCGGCGAGATGCGCGCAGAGCTGGCCAAAGTAGCGAAATAATGGCGTTCAAGGATTTCCCGCTGGCGGTTTCCGCCATCGTCATTGATCTCGACGGCACGCTGCTGCATACCGCACCCGAGCTGGCCGAATCGGCCAACCGCATGCTGCGCGACATGGGACGTCCTGCCGTGTCGCAAGAGCTGCTGATGAGCTACATCGGCAACGGCATCTCGTGGCTGGTAAAGCGTGCGCTGACCGGCGACATGCATGCCGAGCCGGATGTCGCGCTGTACGACCAGGCGCTGCCGATTTTCGAGAAGCACTACACCGAACTGCTGCTGCAGAGCAAGCCGTTCGCCGGCGTGGTCGAAGGGCTCGACGCGATGAAGGCCGCCGGATACCGCCTGGGCTGCATCACCAACAAGCTCGCGCGCTATACCGAGCCGCTGCTCAAGGGCATCGGTCTTGCC
>Ga0315556_1002608_pt1 | contig 10166 bp, 9 predicted proteins | sample SalMarSW160310MG_FD_202112 | JGI IMG/M metagenome (GOLD analysis project Ga0315556, IMG submission 202112) | Salt marsh sediment microbial communities from the Plum Island Ecosystem LTER, Massachusetts, United States - Salt Marsh Sediment SW1603-10 ... | reverse complement strand
CGTTCGCTGCAGATTCTCCTGGACCGATTGGAGCAGGAGGCGGATGGCGGCTAGAAACAGCACACCGAGTGCGGAGGAATCCGCCCTCCTCAAACGCTATCTCAGGGAAATCTCCCGTTACCCCCTCATCAAGCCGGAGGAGGAAAAAGAACTCGGCCGACGAATCAAACAGGGCGATAAGGAAGCACTGCAGAAACTCGTGGAATCGAATCTCCGGTTCGTCGTGTCATTCTCCAAGAAGTACCGCGGCTGGGGGCTGTCTTTCCAGGACCTCATCAACGAAGGCAACATAGGCCTCATTGAGGCGGCGAAACGTTTCGACCCGGAGAAGGGCGTCAAGTTCATCACTTATGCCGTCTGGTGGATCCGGCAGGCCATCATTCACGCACTTAGCGAACAGGGCGGTCCCTTTCGCATACCCCAGAAGCAGGCCAATCTCCTTTACAACATCCACAAGACCATTGCGGCCATGACGCCCATTCTCGAGCGTGTACCGACCGTCGGTGAGGTCGCCGAAGAGCTGGATGTGCCGAGGGAAAACGTCGAGGTCCTCATGCAGGCGGAGACCGAAGACCTGCCGCTCGAATCCCTGTCCGACGATGATTCCGACTTCCAGCTCCTTGATAAAATCGAACAGTTCACCATGCCGCCGGTCGACCAGAACCTCATGGAGGAATCCTTCAGAAACCTCCTCGAGGCCATGCTCATCAAGGATCTGGATCCAAAAGAACGCGAGGTGCTCACCCTGCGCTTCGGACTCAAGGCGAACGAACCGCACACGCTCAAGGAAGTGGGCGAGAAGCTGGGGCTCAGCCGCGAGCGTATCCGGCAGATAGAGACGCAAGCCCTGAGAAAACTGAAGCGCAGCAAAATGAGCAAGCAGCTTGAAGGGTACCTGAACTGATACGGGAAGGCGGTTGATTCCGCCGGAAGCCCGGTCACGCATTTCTTTCCGGATGACAATCAAGGCGAGGCGTTCGATGAAGCAGCCTGCAGGAAAAGTACGAGTTCAGACACTTCTCGCAATCTTAGTCGCCCTGATGTTTGCGGCGGCTGCGGCGGCTCAGTTGAGCCAGGGGTCGCGGGATCCCCAGGTCCTGCTGGAGAACGGCGCACGCCTCTTGAAACAGGGACACCTCGATTCGTCCCAAGCCATGCTCATGCAGGCGGCCGCGCTTGCCCCTGAGAACGCCATGGTTCACCTGTACCTGGGCAGGGTGCTCATGGCCGAACAGAAGTACGGGGACGCGGCGCCCGAATTCTCGGAGGCTCTCAGGCTGGACGCGGCCAAGCCCGCCCTCGGCCTCCAGAACCGGCGGGAAGCCCAGGACAATCTCGGGCTCGCCTACGCCTTCGCCCGGAACTATGCCGCCGCCCGGAAGGTCTACGAGGCGGCGCTCAAGAAGGACCCGGACTACCCGTCCTTCAGCTACAATCTCGCGTGCGTGTGCGCACTTTCCGGGGACAGAAAGGGAGCCCTCATCGCCTTGAAGGAGGCTGAGGATGCAGACTCACGGTCCAGTCTCGGCCGGACGCTCCCGGACCCGACGGCGGACACGGACCTCAAAGGCCTGTGGGGCGATCCCGTTTTCCAGGCGATCCTCGTCATGGACCAGGGCCCCCAACCGAATGACGGCCCCGGAAGCGACCTCATGCGGGAGGGCGCGCGCTATCTCTTTTCGGGCGACTACGAATCCGCGGCGGCCAAGGAGAAGGCCGCCGCGCAGAAGGAACCCGACAGCGCGCGGGCCTGGTATTTCCTCGGAGCGGCCCTCGATTCGGGCGGGCACGGCGTCGAGGCCGCCGACGCCTTTACCCGTGCAATCGGTCTCAACGTGCCCCCGCACAACCTCCTTTCCAAACCCATGATCAGGTATGCCGCCACCCGGGCGGGCCTCGCCCTGCTCGACGCCCATAAGAACGGCGAAGCCGTCAAGGCCTTTCTCCGGGCCGGGGACGCGTCACCCTACCACCCCACCGCCTACTACGACCTCGCCCGGGCGTACGCCGCCCTCGGCGAGAAGGCAAAAGCGGGCGAAGCCCTCAAAAAGGCGTTCTCACTCAAAGACAATCTTCTCGCCGTCGATCCGCCGTTGCCCGACCCCGCGGGGGACCCGGCCTTCTCGGCGTGGAAGAAGGACGAGGCATGGAAGGCCACGCTCGCGGAAGTGGCCGCCGAGTCCCGAGGCGATTGAACGTGAAAGCAGCTCCGGGGTCAGGAGTCGGGCTTTGATTTAAGGCAGGGAGCGGGCCTTCGAAGGACTCCCGGCGCCCGATCCCTGAACCCTCCGATCACCTGATTCCTTGACCTTCCGGCCCCTCGCCCCTCCGGGTCCGCCTTGACACATGGGGGTTTCCCGCGTCACAATACACCAACTCGGGAGTCTGAATGACCAAGTATCGTCTGATCGTCTCGGTCTTTTTTTTATGTCTCGCCATAGGGGTTCTGGCCCAGATCCCGGCGCAGCAGGTCAGCCTGGTTCCCCTGGCGGACGGGCGCACTCTGTGGCTCCCCGCCGGGACCCCCGAGCAGGTCCAGCCCCTGGCAACCACCTACTATCGACATTTTAAGAGCGCGTGGGCCGCTTTCTTCGGGACACCGCCCTCCTTTCCCGAGACACTCGTCGTCCCGCCGTCGAGGGACCTGTACGAGTCCTTGTTCTCAACGCTCTGGCTAAACGCAAGAGACAGCATTCCGCCTGCTGACCGGCCCGCGGCGCTCGGCGCCATGCGGTATGTCGTTATGAACGATCCGTCACCGTACGTGGACGCGCTCGCCCGCGTCATTTCGACGCGCAGCCTGGGTGACGGCCTCTTCAGGACCCCGCTGGTCTACCTCTTTCTCCTGGACCAGGTGGAAGACCCGGCCTTCCTTTCCCAGGCCCTGCCGCCGGGACCGGACGGTGCAAAAGTTCGAAAGGCCCTTCAGAACAGAGGCGTCAGCTGGAAGGCCTTCAAGAACCGACTTGCCGCATGGGTCCTGGAAAAAGGGATCGAAACACACCTCCTATCCCTGTCGAAGGGCAACCTTCCCGCCGTTTGGGTCCTGGATTCGGACCTCGGCCCCGGCGCTTTCACCGGATGGAGTTTCGCCATTTCCGACGTGGAGGAGGGCGTTGGATACGAGGTGGCCGGCGACGCGCCGGATGGCCTGCGCATGGTGAGCTTCTTCACGGGCCCGGAAGGCCGTGTGATCCAGGCCGGCATGGCGTCGCTGACCAACGGCCCCATGCGGTTGCCGAAGAAAGGCGACAGGCTCTGGGTTTTCGTCTGGAACGCCTCACAACAGCCCGAGGGAACCGGCCTGACGATCACTCTCTGGAAACTCTACGACCTGCCCTTCGAAATTAAGAAATCGGACCACGAGAACCGGACTCTCGATCTGCTCCTGCAGGAAGGCCCGGGTATCGCCGACTACAGCCTGTGGGGCCGGCTTCACGCTGAAACGCCCGTGTCGCCGTTGCCGCTCCCGCCGTTTCCCTCGAAAGGGGAGGGCGCGCATCGCTACCTTCTCCAGCTTCCGACGTCCTTGAAAAACGTGCGCGACCTCCGGCTCTTCTGCCGCATGTTATCGGGCGGAACCTATTCCGCGCCCGTTACCAGTTCCGAGACACCTGCACAATGATGGTTCGCCTCCATTCGGCGGACCTCAACGGCATCGAGGCCGTGTCCGTGGAAGTGGAGGTGGATGTCCAGCCGGGCCTCCCTTCCTACATCACGGTCGGCCTTCCGGACGCGGCCGTCAAGGAGAGCCGCGAGAGGGTGAAGAGCGCGCTCCTCAATTCCGGCTTCCAGTTCCCGCTGGAACAGGTGACCGTTAACCTGGCGCCCGCGGATCTCAAAAAGGAAGGCGCCCAGCTCGACCTCGCAATCGCCCTGGCCCTCCTCGAGGCAACGGGGCAGATTCCCGCGGGCAACGGCCACGATCGTTTTCTTCTGTCGGGCGAGCTCGCACTCGGCGGGAGACTCAGACCCGTCAAGGGGATGCTGGCCATGGCCATGCTGGCCAAGGCACGTGGAAGAGCGCTGATCTGTCCGGAGGCGAACGCGGGCGAGGCAGCCATCGTAGACGGGTGCGAGATCTACGCCGTATCGACCCTTACCCAGGCGGTGGAGTTCTTTCGCGGGGAGCAGGAACTCGCACCCCACCCCCACAGATCCTACGAGGCTATCCTGGCGGCCCCGCCCTCTCGCCTGGATTTCCAGGATGTGAAGGGCCAGTCGCACGTCAAGCGTTCCATGGAAGTCGCGGCCGCCGGCGCCCACAACGTACTGTTGATCGGGCCGCCGGGGTCTGGAAAGTCAATGCTGGCCAAGCGCCTCCCCACCGTCCTTCCGCCCATGTCCTTCGAGGAGGCCCTCGAAACGACGAGAATACACTCCGCCAGGGGGGTGACCGCCGACAACGGGCAGGGAATCGTGTCCCTCCGGCCTTTCAGGGCCCCGCACCATACGATCTCCTACGCGGGCATGATCGGGGGCGGCACTCATATTCAGCCGGGCGAGATCTCCATGGCACACAACGGCGTTCTCTTTCTAGACGAGTTGACCGAATTCAAGCGGGACGTTCTCGAGAGCCTCAGGCAGCCGCTCGAAGACCGCGCCATCTCCATATCCCGGGTCAAGGGGCACCTCACCTTCCCAGCGGCCTTCACCCTACTCGCGGCAACCAATCCATGCCCCTGCGGTTATTACGGCGATCCGACCCGCCGCTGCCGGTGCACGCCGCCCCAGATCAACCGCTATCTTTCGCGCCTTTCCGGTCCCCTGCTCGACCGGATGGACATCCAGGTGGAAGTCACCGCCATCCCGCCGGACGAATTGCGCAAGGCGCCTCCCGGAGAACCTTCCCAATCCATACGCGAGAGAGTCATCAGGGCCAGGAACGTCCAGTGGAATCGCTTCAAGGGATCGGGCATTCACGCCAACGCCCAGATGGACGAGAAGATGGTGGACAGGTACTGCGCGCTGGGAAGCGAGGCGGAGACCTTCCTGCTCGCAGCCATGCGCTCCATGGGCATCACGGCGCGAGGGCACCACCGCATCCTGAAGGTCGCCCGGACCCTCGCCGACCTCGCCGGCGAAGAGGCCATTGCCACGCCTCACATCGCGGAGGCGGTGCAATACCGCACCTTCGACCGCAAGCTTTTCTCGCTCTGACCCCACCCTGAAAAGCCGTCAGTACATCTGTGCGTGCATGAAAAAAGGCCGCGGGACGAATCCCGCACCCTGGACAAGTACAGTCGGTTCGATGTTCGATCCCTATCGATCTCCAAGAAGCGGACGTTTCATCGGATGCAAAAGGGCATTGGCGGCACCACCATGCCGTCAAGCCTCTTCGACGAGTTATCTGATTAAGGAAGCCTCGGGCTACCTGGAGGCCGCTGTCAGTGGCCCTTGATCTTCCAGCTGAACCGCCCGAGGATTTCGTTCAGGAAGCTGTTCCTCGCGAGAAAACGCAAGGGCGGCTTGCGGCGGATGCCGATCGTCCTGTAGTAGCCCATGAGCTGACCCCTGTGTGGCGATTTCTGCCTGAGCCCGCGCTGGATCGCCCGGACGCACTGAAATCGGTCGCCCATAGTCAGATGGACCTTGGCGAGATTGAGGTAGCAGAGGGGCTCGTCGCTGTCCTTCCTCAATGCCTCCTGGCACTGTTCCAGGCCCTCGAGGTGGTCTCCGTCGTGAACGCCCTTGATCATGCCCAGGAAGGACAGGGCCAGAGCGCTGTCCGGCTGGGCATCCAGGTAACCCTGAAAGACGCCCCTCGCAGTTTCGAGGTTCCCGATGTTCACCAGCTTGATGCCTTCTTTCAATCTCTGCGGCACGTCCACCATTTCGAGGTCGGCCATCGCGTCGCTCCCTCAGCCCGAGGTCATCCGGTTCCGTCAATTCCCAGACCCTGCTTCCACGAAGAAAAGAACGGCCGTCCATGCTTGATCGTTCGTCGCCGCGGCCGATGTTCATCAAAGCGCTTCCATTTTTACACTTTAACCCCGGGCGACACAAGGGGGTGCAGGCACGGCGAAGAACCCGGACAGCCGGACGCCTGTTCAATTTTTGAGTGCGCGGCAGTTTGATAGGCTCCCGCCTTCTCGACGGGCGGAGGATGGCGCTCATGGCGCCCATACGCATGTGAGTGAAGACTCTCACCTCAACCCTGAAATGAGCACCTTGACATGGATTTGATGGAGTTGTAGTGTGTATTTGGTAAGTAAGTGCATACATTCATTGGAGGCCGCGGTGGAACTGATCATAGAAGAAAGCAAGAAAGATACTAAGCTGCCCGAGATCCTTCGCGCCGCCCTCGAGCTGTTCACCGAGAAGGGGATCCACGCAACGACGACGAAAGACATAGCACGGCGGGCCGGCGTGAGCGAGGGGGCCCTCTACCGCCACTTCCAGAGCAAGCAGGAGCTCGCCGAGGACCTGTACCTGACCCACCTGTCTTACTTCACGGCCCAACTGGACCGCAGCGTGCTCGTGGTGCCCTCCCTGCGGGAGCGCCTCGACGCCTTCGTGGACGGGTGCTTTCACTTCTTCGACGAGGACAGGACGCTCTTCACTTACCTCATCCTGAGCGAACACAACGAGTTGGGGAGGACCAGCAGGAAGGTCCGTCACATTCGCCATCTGGTGCGGGACATCCTTGTGGACGGCCAGAAGAAAGGTGAAATCCGGGAAGGAGACGTCGAAGTCTTCGGCGCCTTGATCATCGGGATGATCATCCGGGTCGCCATTTTCCGCATCTACGGCCTCATCAGCGGCGACCTGAAAAGCCGGTCCAGGGAGGTCGCCGCCGCCTGCTTCCGCGTGGTCGCTCCCGACGCCGTCATAGGCCGCGGCACGGCGGTGTGAGCCGGGCAACCGGGTGAACGATTAATCCAGCCATCAAGAAGTAGTTGTCGGGGTGCACACCGCGCCCGGCCGTAAGCGCCTCGAATCCTCCATCTTGTCCGTTGGCCTCACGCCCCGGCCTTCGAGAAGGGTCCTTTTCTCGCGCCATTGTGTTCCCCCCATCCACAATCCCGGTGCCCCGTGTTATTCTGATCGTATCTCCTCGGATCGAGCGCCGGCCTGCAGTGAAGAAGCTCTTTTCAGCCGATCCGGCTCCCGATCCCCCAAGAGCGGCGCCGACCCAAACGGTCGTGACCAGGGAGGCCAGAAATGAATGCGCAGGAGAAACTCAAGCTCATAGCCGAAGGGAAGGGGCCATCAAAAGAAGGCCTGGCAGAAGGTGCGGCTATTTTCGCACAGGCCGTGGGCGAAGAGCTGGGCGTCAAGGACGACGAGGTGGCCGTTCTCGTTCTTACCAGCACCGGCCAGACCCTCAAATTCGTGTGGCCGCCCCTTCTCGTCGAGAGCCTGGCCGCATTTCCCGCAGACCACAAAAGCGCCTTCGCATCCTCCGTCCTCACGACGCTTAAAGGGAAGGTCGACAACAAACTGTCCGCGAGCAAGCACCTCCGGTTCTACGAGAGCGTGAAGGGCGCTGAGATGACGGGATTGCCCATCCAGCGGATGATAGCCGTACCGCTCGTCCATGATGATCGCGCCGTCGGCGTGGTCGAAGTATCTCGCAAGGGAAAAACCGCCGAGGATTCCGGGGCAGCCTTCACTCAAGAGGATGCCCGAAAACTTCTGGCGGTCTGCAAGGCATTCACGCCGGCCCTGGCGGCGTTGGTGCCCCAGCCCTTTTTCTGAGCCCGGCCATGAGGTGCGTAACCGGGGCCGCTCGTCCCTGTCCCGATCGAGCGCGACGTCCATGCCGATGAACCCCATCGGCCCGGACCTCTGGCTTACCGACGAACCCCTGGTCCTTCCCGTAAAGGGAACATCGATGAAGCCGCTCCTGCGGGACGGCGACGTCATCGAAGTCGTGCGAGCCGCGCCGGAGTCCGTCGGGCGTGGGGACATATTGGTTTTCATGCGGTCGGGCGAACTCACGGTCCACCGCTTCCTCACGAGGCGAGGCGACAGGTTCCTGGAGAAGGGAGACGCCCAGGGCCAGGGGAACTGGCATTCGTGGCCGGATTCCGTGGGCATCGTCCGCCGCATACGGCGAAGCGGAATATGGACGGACCTGAATGCCGGTCGGGAAAGACGCGCCCTGCGCAGGGCGGGCCGAAGGCACCTGATTCGGCACAGGGCCTGCCGCACGGCCTCCTTTCTACCCGGGTCCCTCACTCGAAGGGTCTTTCTGAAAGCCGTCGAATTGCTTCTTCGCGCATGAAGCGCCCCCCACGAAAGCGCGTCGTCTTCGCGGAGCATCCTCCGGCCTGGCCAAAAAGGCAAAGGCGTGGTATGTTTGCGCTCCGATGAAGAAGCCGACCTCTTTCAGAAAAAAAGACCACCCTCCCGGAAAAGGAAGGCGGAGCGTCGCGCCCCGAAGGACCGCGGCGCCCCTGACGCTGGACATCGAAAAACTGACCTGGGGGGGGCGGGGGCTGGGCCATTACGAGGGGAAGGTGATCTTCGTTTCCAAGTCCGTTCCCGGCGACAAGCTGCTGGTTCGGCTCGACAAGGTCAAATCCAGCTATGGAGAAGGACACATCGAGGCCGTACTCTCCCCCTCGGAAGACCGCGTGGAGCCCAAGTGCAAGTTTTTCAGCCATTGCGGCGGCTGCCAGTGGCTCTCTACGGCCTACGAGCGGCAACTGGCCGAAAAACGGGCCCTCGTTACCTCCAACCTGAGACACCTGCTGGACGGCGTAACGCTCGAAGAGATCGAACCCGCGGTACCGCCGACCGGCTACCGGCACCGCGCGGACTTCCACGTGAAACCCTCCGGCGGGCAGGTTCGCATAGGCTTCTACCAGGAAGCCAGCCACCAGATCGTGAACCTGGACACCTGTCGTCTTTTCGACGGGGTCTTCAACGAATTCTACGCCGCCCTGCGCCGGGTACTCAAGGAGGAACCCGCCGCCCGCTGCCTGGATGGCATGACTCTCGTACGATCCGAATTCGGGGACCACTTCGCTCTGCATCTCCGGACGGGAGAAAGGGCGCGGCGGGATGACGCCGTCGTGCTCGCTGAGGCCGCGGTCGGCATGGGCGCCGGCGGATGCCTCGTCACGCCGTCCATCGAAGCGGGACGCGTGCTGGTCGAGCGCGGGAGTCCGCGCATCGAGTACGGCGTGGACCACCCGAATTCGAGCCGCGACATTGCGCTCCGGGCGGACGTGCGGTCCTTCACGCAGCCCAGTTACGCCATGAACCGCATCCTCGTCCGCAGGGCCCTGGAATGGCTCGATCCCGGCCGTCACGAGCGCCTCCTGGATCTCTATTCGGGCATCGGGAACTTCAGCCTGCCCCTGGCCACGGTATGCCGCGAGGTCGTGGCCGTGGAAGCCAGCCCCTTTGCGAACGAAGATGCAAAGGACAATGCCGGCCGGAACGAAATATTCAACGTCAAGCATCTGCCCGGAGATGTGCTGGAGTGGAGCCGGAAGCTGGCCGCCGCGAGCGAGTCCTTCGATGCCGTCCTTCTCGATCCGCCCCGCACCGGAGCGCGGGGTCTCGTGGAACCGCTGGTCTACCTGCGCCCCAAGCGCATTCTCTACGTATCGTGCAGCCTGCCCTCTCTGGAGCGCGACCTCCAGGACTTCCACGGCGCAGGCTACAAATTGGTCCGGATTCTGCCCCTGGACCTCTTTCCTCAGACCTACGGTGTGGAAACGATCTGTCTGCTCAAGCGCTGAAGCCCTCACGGAACGTCTGCGCGACCCGCTTGGCGGTGGCCTTGACACAACTGGCCGTTCCACGTAATATACCCAATCGAGCGGGAATAGCTCAGCTGGTAGAGCACAACCTTGCCAAGGTTGGGGTCGCGGGTTCGAATCCCGTTTCCCGCTCCAGAAAAAGCGAAACGAGAGGGACCGAACGGTCCCTTTTTTCATTTCACCCACCAGAAAACCCGACGGGATTCGAGACCGCGACCGGTCGAGGGGTGCGGGGGACGGGGAGGTCCCCCGCCCAGAGGACTCCCCGCGCGAGGGCAGGGGGTAGCAGGCCGCCCTGCGGCCGTCGGAGGGGGCCGGCCGAGGCCCCCTCTGAGGAGCCGTGCACGGCGACAGAGCGGGTTCGAATCCCGTTTCCCGCTCCAGAAAAAGCGAAACGAGAGGGACCGAACGGTCCCTTTTTCATTGCACCCACCAGAAGACTTAACG
>Ga0315556_1002607_pt1 | contig 10166 bp, 11 predicted proteins | sample SalMarSW160310MG_FD_202112 | JGI IMG/M metagenome (GOLD analysis project Ga0315556, IMG submission 202112) | Salt marsh sediment microbial communities from the Plum Island Ecosystem LTER, Massachusetts, United States - Salt Marsh Sediment SW1603-10 ... | reverse complement strand
GCCGTCCATACCGCATAGCGCGGTGAGTGGCTGGTGGAGCGCAGGTGTGCACGGATGCGTTCGGCCTGATCCGGGTGTGACGCCTGCACGATGTAGTACGACGGGCGCCCATCGCCGCCCGGACTGAGATCGCGCGCGGTGGCCATGGAAGTGACGATATCCACCCCGCCCAAAGCGCGAATGCCGTGCGCGACGCCGACCAGGCGAACCCGCCGACCGTTGAGAATGCCCGTCTCGCCGGCGCGGATCCCCAGTTTCGAAACATCCGCCGCATCGGCGATGATCGCATCGGGTTGATTGAGACGTGCCCGCAGTTGCGGCGGAATGACGCGCGCGAAGGCCAGCCCGTCCGCTGCCGGGTCGATGCCGGAAACGAACACCGAAACACCACCCAGGGCCGGCTTGCCGAACCAGTCGCCGTTCAGCCAATAGAATGGTTCGACGCGCTTCACGCCGGGATCCATCAGCGGACCGAGTTCGGCATCGGGAGAGATTCGCCGGCCGAGATCGATGCTCTGGGTGCCGGGATAACCGATCCACAACTGGCCGCGCGAAGCATTGATGTATACGGCGGCGCCACCGAAGATGCCCAACACCAGGGCCAGCTGGACCAACAGCAGCATGCCGGAAAAGGCCACCGCAAGCGTCGCCGGCAAATAGCGGCGCCATTCGTACAGCAGCGTCTTGCGGGCCAGGGCGATCAATGCGACTGCCCATGGGTTTCCGGCGCCATTGTCTTGCCCTTCTCCGGCAGCGCCGCGCCGCCCACCGCCTTGTACAGTGCCACCCACGCCACACTCTCCCGAGTGCCCGCCTGGTTGGCCGTCAGCTCCGCCTCCACCCGTGCCGATTCGGCGGCCTCACGGCTAAGACCGTCCCCCAGCCCAAGGCGATCACGCAGCTCGGCCGCCTTCGCAGCCGTGCCAAGCGACTGCACCTCGCCTCGACTCCATTCGGAGCGGACCTGGGCCGCATGCAGTCGTGCCAACGCGATCTCGGTGTCGGCCACGGCGGCATACACCGTTCGGCGGTAGCCGAGCAGCGCGGCCTGGAGCAGGTGATTCCGGCCTCTGAGCGTCGCGGCCCGTTCCCCCCAGTCGAACAACGGGATGTCGATCACCGGGCCGAAGAACGGCACCGCCGACGAGGTCGACAGCTGATCGGAGACTTGAGTGACCGACCAACTCAGGCCGGCGCCGAGCGCCAGATGGGGATAGAGATTCGATTTCGCAATGCCCGCCTTCCCGGCGGCCTCAAGAACCTGAGCTTCGGCACGCTGCACATCCGGGCGGGTCCGCAGCAGGTCCGCCGGAAGCACGTGCAGGGCGAGGTTCGCAGGCCGGGGCACGGAACCGGACTGTTGCAGCCAGTGCGGTGGGTCGACCCGGCCGATCAACAGGGCGATCTTCTGTTCCGCGATGCCGGCCGTGGCGCGGGCTTGGGCAGCATCCGCAATGCGCCGCTTCAGCGCGGCGCGCGCCTCGGAAAGCGCGGTGACGTCTTGGAGCTTTTCCCGTACGCGGACTTCAAGCAGCGCCTGCTTCCGCCTTTGCAGCACGATCAGTTGCTGTTCGAGCTGCGACTGGTGCTGCGCGGCCCTCAGCACGAGGTAGTCGCGTACACATTCGGCGACCACGGCGACCCGCGCGGCGGCGATGTCGGCACGGGCGATATCGGTCTTGCCCGCGGCGACGCGCCCGCTGCTCGTGGCGCGCCCGAACAAGCCGAGCTCCCACTGCGAATCGAAATTCACCTGATAGTAGCTTTGGGTCGCCCCGGGGGTCGGCGTCGATCCGCCCTGGATGCCGAACCGGGGACGAAAACGCCCCGCATCGGCGGAGGCAAAGGCGCGGGCGGCGGCGAGGCGTTCCTGCGCGGCGCGCAAATCCAGATTCTGTGCAAGCACCGTGTCAACGAGCCTGTCCAGACCCGGGTCGTGGAACATCCGCCACCAAGTGTGCAGGTCCGGCGCAGGACCGAGGGGTTTCCGGGTCTCCGCCAGTCGCCAGGTCGGCGACAGCTTCACCTGCGCTCGCGGTACGGCCGGCGCACCGGCGCAACCGGCCAGCCCCACCGCCATCACGAGAGCCAGAATTCCTGCCACCGCTGCGCGGCGATAGTTCATCCGCACCGCCGAGAAGTACACCGGCCGCGAGCGCGGCCAGGCGCCGCGCGGAAGCGGACAGGATCAGGGGGAGCGGAAGCAGGCGCGGACATCGTTCGGCAACACCACATGGAGTCTGGATGAATTGCCTAGAATATCCCGTTACGCCGTCACGATACTTTACCGGCAGCTTACGGAAGCCCCCTGTCCGCGCTTACCAAATGGACAGGAATGGGGGCGGCTTGCCTTGCCCGCCCCTATTCGGATTCCCGTTCCAGACGCAAACGGCGTTCAATGTCGGCCAGGGGCACCGCCGTCCCACGGCCGATGCCCTCGCAGCGGCGCGCCTCGCGCTGCCAGGCCGCGCGGGTGCTGACCACTTCCGGCCAGAAGGGATAGGTGCGGCACTGGCGCGGGCGCTGGGCGTACACGCGGCAGCGCATGTCGGAGCCCAGCAGAGAGCAACGGCCGTCGGGGTCGATGCGGATGCCCTGGCCCAAGCCGTCCTCCAGGCGCATGAGATAGCGGCGCCGGAACCAGGCCCGGGACACCCCCAGTTGCGCGCGGATGCCCTCCGCCTCCGCCTCGGTGACCTGAATATACGAATCGGCGTCGCCGAAGCAGCAACGCCCGCAGCCGGTACATTCGAATTTGAGCCTGGCGATCCGGTAGTACATCAGCGGTTGCGCTCCGCCCCTTCGGCATCCTTGACCGCGTCCCAGTGCCGATCCATCGCTTCCAGGCCCGCCTGTTGCGGCGTGCTGCCCTCGGCGGCCAGGCGCGCCTCCACGGCGCGGAAGCGGCGCTCGAACTTGACGCTGGCCTCACGCAGTGCCGTTTCCGCATCCACGCCGGCGTGGCGGGCCAGGTTGACGCAGGCGAACAGCAGATCGCCGACCTCCTCCTGCACCGCGTCCTTCGCCTCGCCCCGGGCCAGTTCCACCCGGCACTCTTCCAGCTCCTCGACCACCTTGTCGATCACGCCGTCCACGTCGTCCCAATCGAAACCGACACGCGCCGCGCGCCGCTGCAGCTTCTGCGCGCGCACCAGCGCCGGCAGCGCCAGGGCGACGCCATCCAGGGCGCTGGCCGCGCCCTGCGCACGCTCGGCCCGCTCACGCGCCTTGTGCTGTTCCCACGCCGCGGTCTGATGCTGCGCGTCGCGCACCGTCGCGTCACCGAACACATGGGGATGGCGCCGGGTGAGCTTGTCGGCAATGGCGCCCACGACGTCGCCGAAGGCAAAACGCCCCTCCTCCTCGGCGATGCGGGCATAGAACACCACCTGGAACAGCAGATCGCCCAACTCATCGCGCAACTCGTCGAAGTCTTCGGCCGCGATGGACTCGGCCACCTCATAGGCCTCTTCCAGCGTGTAGGGGACCAGCGATGCATAGGTCTGCTCGCGGTCCCAGGGGCAGCCGCCCTCCGGCGCGCGCAACCGCGCCATGATGTCGAGCAGGGCTTGAATGTCGGACATGGGCGTCTCACCAGGGGGCGGAAATGTTCGGAGAGCTAAGGTACCAGCGTGGAAAGGCTGCGGCAAAGACAGGTGTGCGCGGACCCGCTCAGCTGGCCGGCAGGATCAGCACCACACGCGCACCGCCCAGGCCGTCGGCGCGTCCAATTTCCAGACGCCCGCCATAGGCGGCCAGCACGTCACGCACCACCGCCAGGCCGATGCCGTGGCCGGCCACCTGCTCGTCGGCGCGCACACCCCGGCGCAACACGTCGTCGCGGCGTTCTTCGGCGATACCGGGGCCGTCATCATCCACGGTTACCACCAGTGATTCGTCGCGCCGGGCGGCCGCAATATGCACTCGGGCGCGCGCCCACTTGCAGGCATTGTCCAGCACGTTGCCCAACACCTCGAGGAGATCGCCTTCGTCGCCAAGAAAGGTCAGCCCGTCGGGAATGTCAGTCTCGATGACAACCCCGCGGGCGGCATAGACCTTGGTCAGGCTGGAGGTCAACCGCTCCACGCTGCGGCGCAGCGCCACCGGCGTGGCGAGGGCGGGTTTGCCCGACGTGGCCGCCCGCTGCAACTGGTAGTCGACGATCTGCGCGATGCGATCCACCTGCTCGTCCACCGCACCGGCCTCGCCGGCATTCTCCGGCAGCGCACCGCGCAGCACGGCCAGGGGCGTCTTCAGACTGTGGGCCAGATCACTGAGACTGTTGCGGTAGCGGTCGCGCTGGGCGCGCTCCGAGGCGATGAAGGTATTGATGCTGCCGGTCAGGCCTTCGAGTTCCTTCGGATAGGCACCGCCGAGATTGGCGGCACTTCCGGAACGCACCTGCTCCAGATCGTCGGCCACCCGGCGCAGGGGCGCCAGCCCCCAACGCAGGATCAGGCCCTGCACCAGCAGCAGCAGGGCCGCCACACCGGCCAGCCAGCCCCACAGATGGCGCCGGAAGCTGCCCACCTGATCGCGGTAACTGGCGTCGTTTTCGCTCACCTGGAACACGTACCGCGTGGGTGTGCCGCGCCCGCTCTCCCACACCACCTCCAGAGCCATGGCGAAATAACCCTTGGCGGGCATACGCTGAAAATGGAACTTGCCGGCGGCGGCGGCGGAAGTGAACGGCACCTCCACACCCACGGTGGAGGGCGAGCGCCAGACGCTGTTGCCATGGGCGTCGACGATGCGGGCGTAGAGCCCGGAGCCGGGCGTCGTGAAACGCGGCTCCGCCAGGGCCCGGGGCAGGCGCAGACTGCCGTCGTCCTGGACCTCCGCCGCCGCGAGCAAGGCGTAGACCTGAGTCTGCAGACGGTCGTGCTCCGCCGCCTCGGCGCTGGTGCGGAAGGCCCCGTCGAGCACGGCGCCGGTGGCGCCGAGGAAGATGATGAGTACCGCCGTCGCCGCCAGCAGTACGCGGCTGTTGAGAGACATCATTGCGGGTTGTCGCGGGCGATGGCGAAACGGTAGCCGCGCCCGCGCAGGGTCTCGATGGGGGTGTAACGGTTGTCGGGATCGAGCTTGCGGCGCAGGCGACCGACGAACACCTCGATCACGTTGCTGTCGCGGTCGAAGTCCTGTTGGTAGATGTGGTCCGTCAGATCGGCCTTGGACACCACCGCGCCGTCATGGAGCATGAGGTATTCGAGCACCTTGTATTCGAAGGCCGTAAGTTCCACCGGCGCCCCATCGACTTCGACCTGTTGGGTGGTCATGTCCAGGGTCACCGGACCGCACTTGAGCAGCGACTGGGTCCAACCGCCGGAACGGCGCAGCAGGGCGCGCAGACGCGCCATCAGCTCCTCCATGCTGAAGGGCTTGACCATGTAGTCGTCGGCCCCCGCCTCCAGACCCTCCACTTTCTCCTGCCAGCGTCCACGCGCGGTGAGCACCAGCACGGGAAAGTGCCGACCGGCGGCCCGCCATTGGCGAATCACCTCGATGCCCGACAGTTTCGGCAAACCCAGATCCACAACAGCCGCGTCGTAGGGGTACTCGTTGCCCTGGTACAGCCCTTCTTCGCCGTCGGCCGCGGCATCCACCGCGAATCCGGCGCCCGTCAGATGGCTCACCAGCTGTTCGCGCAAGGGGCCTTCGTCTTCGATCACCAACAGGCGCATGACCGTTCCCTAACGTCCGCGCCCACCGACGATGTCGCCGCTGCCCGGATCCACCCAGAGCACGCGCACCACACCGCGCGGGGTAAGGACCTTGATGCGATACAGGGGCCGACCGTCCACGTCCACCCGGTTGGCGGCCAGCACGCGCCCACCGGTGGCATCCGCGACCCGGCTTGCCGCCTCATCGAGGCTGATGCCGGCACGCTCACCTCCCCGATCGGCGATCCGTACGTGGCCCCAGCCGGCGGCCTGCGCCGGCTGGGCCAAGGGCCCGGCCAGCAGCAGGACGCACAGCAAACGCAGATAGGGAAGGCGGATGAATCGCATGGGCTCGGTGGCTCGTCCAGTCAGTGGTGATGACGAATTACAGTGTGAAACATTTTCCGCGGCGATGCCACGGCCTCAGCGGTCCACCGCGTCCACCGCCACCCGCACACGCACGAAGGGCCCGGGGTCGGAGTCCATTCGGGTCACATAGGTGCGACCGTGATAGCGATAGGTGACGGCGTAGCTGTCGATACGCTGCTCCTCGCTGTAATCATTGACCACGCGGCAGACGCGTTCGGTGCTGACATACGCGCGTTGGTCACGATCGGCATGACGCATGTCATTGCCGATGGAAGCCCCCAACAGCATACCCGCCACAGTGGCCGCGGTGCGCCCGTTGCCCTTGCCCATGGTGTTGCCGATGGCGCCCCCGATGACGCCGCCCAGGACCACCGGGGTGCGCGAATTGTAGCCCCCGCGCCGGTGCCGGACCTGCTCGTCCCAGCACTCGCGGTGCGGATGCTCCACTCGCACGGTCCGATAGATCGGCTTCACGTCCACCACCCGGGCCCGGTCGCGGTAGATGTGACCGTCGTGGTCGAATGCCCACGCGGCGCCAGTGTTGCCCAGGGCCGCCATCAGTCCGATTGCCAGTATCTTCTTATTCATGAGCCTCTCCTTTGCGTCTGTCGCCGGGGCGATCCCGATTTCGCGTTCAGATTAGGGGGCCAAGGCTGAACCGATGCTGAATACCGAGTGGAACGAGGGGCTGGCACCACCGGCTAGGTGAGATCGCCGATTTCTGGTACATTCGGTTGGAAAACATAACAAGCGCCGGGAGAGGATCATGGGTCAGAAGACACAAACAGCGGCGGCGGAACGGCGGTCCGAGTCACGCCAACTCATGCGCGAACTGGTGAACCGGCGCACGGAGGTGCTGGCCATCTACAGCCAGCTGGTCGGGATGCGGCCGTTCGCTCCGGACAATGACGGCATGTTCGACCTGTTGCAGGAATTCTGCGAAGTCCTGGTGGACTACACCGCCGCCGCCCACTTCGGTCTCTACCGCCATCTGGACGAAGGCAGTGAAAGACGCCAAGCGGTGCTTCGACTCGCCGACGACATCTACCCGCGCATCTCCGCCACCACCCAGGACATCGTCGACTTCAACGACTGCTACGAAGAGCCCGAGGCCGTGAGCGACGCCCACAGGCTGGAGCATGACCTCTCCGAACTGGGTGAGCGGCTCGCCGAGCGCATTGAGCTGGAGGACCGGCTGATCGAGGCATTGAACCGGCCGCGCGTGGTCTCGCCGGCCTGAGGCTCGACGCCAACACAGCGCTAAAAAAACGGGTGCCATCGGCACCCGTTTTTTTTGTTCGCCGTCAGACGACGTTCAGGCGACCTGATACTGCTCCTTGGCTTTGCGGGCCGCTTCGGCCTGGTCCTTGCCATACGCCGCACCGGACCACAGCATGTCGTAGGCGATCTCCTCGTTGCCGTTCTCACACAGTTCCAGGACCTGTTTGAACAGGGGTTGGAACGTGTCGCTACGGTGCGACTTTTCGTGATTTTCCATGGAGGTCCAGAAGGTGACGATGAGCGCCTCCTTATCCTTGAGCGGGCTCGCCACCGCCTGGCCTACGGTACTGCCCTCATTGGACACGTCACCGGAGTTCAGGCAGACGAAACCCCCGATAAAACCGGAGTCCGAATGATAGGTCTTGACGTTCTCACACAGGACGGCCACGCGCTCTTCCAAGTCTTCGATGCTGTACTCGGGCCGCAGAATGACGCGATTGACGGTAACGATGCCATTGGAAGGGAAGTTAGGAATCAGTCCACTCATGGTGACCTCCTCGAAATGTCGATTCGGATAAGCTGACCTTATTGGCACCACCCGGCCCGATAAGTTTGGTTTATCAGCTTATCAGTGGATACTAATGTAGTATTCCCGACAGTATTAGTCAAGTATGTGGCTCGGCGGACTCGCGCCAGGGACCGCTGGGGAATACGCAGGCACACCCAGCCATCAGTAAACGGCATTAGAAATCGCGAAACAGGAGGGGCCGGCGGCCCATGGCGGGGCCACCGGTGCAGGACAGGGAAAGGGTTACTTGTCGGTCTTCTTGCGGCGCAGGCCGGTCTGGTCCAGGGGAACCACCACCTCGCTCTGCCGCCGGGGTTCGTCGACAAAACGCGGCCGCATATTCATCTCCCGCCCCGCACCGGCGGCCAATTCCTGCTCGCGCTCGGAGATCAGCAACAGACACTCGCGCAAGGCGGCGATGGTGTCGTCCTTGAGGGGATGCTTCAACCCCGGCGGGGTGGCGGTGTCCTTGATCACGTCCGTGAGGGTCTTCTTCACGCTGCGCAGGACGGATTCTTCTCTGGACACTTGCTGATCGCTCATCGCTGACTCCAAGGCGGACACGGGTCCGCGGCAACCGGGGCTGCGCCCCGTAACGGCATGACTGCGGCTGGATCATACAACAGGCTGCGCGGCACGTGCCAGCCACCGCCGCCGCGGCGCGCGCCATAACCAAACGCACTGTCGGGAAATACGCCGCGCCCCATTTTGCCTTGCCGCGAGCAGGCGCCCTATAATTGCGCTCCCGTATCCGACGCAGCCCCGACACCACCATGCCCTACTTCGTCTACAAGGTCTTCAACAACCGCACTTTCGAGCCGGTTCAATCCTTTCCCAAGTTCCGGGAAGCCAAGGAGCTCACCCGCTCCCTGCGCACCGAAGTGGGCGAGGACGACCCCTTCACCTACCGGATGATTTTCGCCCGTCACGAAGCGGAGGCCGAACGGCTGCTGAGCCAGAAACGCGAGCCGCGCCCATTGGGCGAAGACAGCTGACCCGCGATTGATCGCGGCCACCCCCTGCCCCATAATGGCTGCATAACAAATCAAAATAGATATATAGATCGAATGCACGGCGGGGGGGGCCATGCGTTACGACGATTCCAGCGGCCCGACACCGGGACACCGCCACAAGCCATCACTTTTCACCGAAAAGGAACTCAGTGAACGGGCGCGCGACTTCGACGACCTGCTGCAGATTCAGCCGGCGGATCTCGAGATCGTGCGCAAACACAGCACGCTGCTCTCCGACGGCGCGGCCCGGTTCGCACGCGTATTCTACGATTACCTCTTTGCCTTTCCCGCCACCAGTGAAGTCCTGCAGCGCTACCAGGCCGGCGGCGGCGACATCGAGCGCTTGCGTCAAGGCCAAATGCGCCACCTGCTCGACTTCCTCAAGGCCGACACCAGCGTCGACACCGCCCGCCAGCTGATCCACATCGGGCAGATCCATTTCGACCGCAACATCGAGCCGGTCTGGCTCATGGGCGCCTACCGCCTGTACCTCGAACACCTGCGCGAGCAGTTGCATGGTCTGGGCGAACGATTGCCTGCGGAGGATGCCGCACATCTCGAACGAGCCCTGCCGAAACTGCTGTTCCGCGACATCGGGCTGATGCTGGAAGGCTATTGGGAAAGCGCCGTCGCCTGCCTGCGCGACGAACAGGACAAACTGGCCCAGCTCCAACATCAGATTTCCAGCTTGCTGGCCAATGTCCCTCAAGTGTTGTGGTCCGTGGACGTGATCCACAACCGCCCGATCTACGTCAGTCCCACCACCCGCCAGATATGCCCCCTGGACGCACAGATGCCCATTCCCTGCCTGGGGTGGACCATCCCGGAAGATCAGGCCAGGGTGCGCGCCGCCTGGGAACGTGCACTGCAGGGAGAAACAGTCGAGGTGGAGAGCCGGGTCGTCGCACCCGATGGCGTTGAACCGCGCTGGTTCCGCCGGGTGTTCCACCCCTATGCCGACGACAACGGGACGGTGGTACGCATCGACGGCGTCATGGAGGACACCACCGAGGCCAAACATGCCCTGCAGCGCCTCGAACACCTGGCCACCACCGACACACTCACGGACCTGGCCAACCGGGCACTTTGGTACGACCGCCTGAGCCTGGCCATCGCCGGCGCCCAGCGCAGCGGCAAGCAGGTCGCGCTGATGCTGCTCGACCTGAACCACTTCAAGATGGTCAACGACACGCTGGGCCATCCCGCCGGCGACGAGTTGCTGCGCCACGTCGCGAAACGCCTGCGCCAGATTCTGCGCGACACCGACACTCTGGCACGCCTCGGCGGCGATGAGTTCAGCATCATTCTTCCCGAGTGCGACGATCCCCACGC
>Ga0315556_1002606_pt1 | contig 10169 bp, 11 predicted proteins | sample SalMarSW160310MG_FD_202112 | JGI IMG/M metagenome (GOLD analysis project Ga0315556, IMG submission 202112) | Salt marsh sediment microbial communities from the Plum Island Ecosystem LTER, Massachusetts, United States - Salt Marsh Sediment SW1603-10 ... | reverse complement strand
TGGTATGGCGGCACAACCAGGTTTAACGGCGCCGGTACACCCTTGAAAACGCGCCCGGCCATGTCGAACCGGGAACCATGGCAGGGACAGAAAAATCCGCCCGGCCAGTTCGGCCCGAGGTCGGCCGGCGCGATGTCCGGCCGGTAGGTCGGCGAGCAGCCGAGGTGCGTGCAGATGCCGATCAGCACGAGGTACTCGGGCTTGATCGAGCGCCATTCGTTCTTGGCATACGGGGGCTGCTGGTCCATTTCGGAGTGCGGATCGACCATTCTCCCATCGAGCTTGGGCAGTTCCTCCAGCATCGCCTTGGTGCGCCGTACGACCCAGACCGGCTTGCCGCGCCACTTGACGCGAATCAACTGCCCGGGCTCCAGCTTGCTGATGTCCGCAAGCACCGGGGCACCGGCGGCACGTGCCTTGGCGCTGGGTTCCATGGAAGAGATAAACGGAACCAGCAGGAAGCCGGTACCAATCGCGCCAATGGTCGTCGTGGCAGCCGTCAGGAAACGACGCCTGCCAGAATTGGTATCCTCGCCACTCATACGGGCAGTCTCCAGATTTTTGACAAAAATTAGTGAGTTAAACGCAAAAACCCGGGCGCCGGGGCGTTTAAACAAATCGGAATAATCTGAATTGATTCAGGACGATTCCAAGGGCCGCATAGGATCGTGCATTTGTCCCGCAAGATCAAGTGGAGACCATGAAATATCCGGCCTGCCACAGTACCCGCCGCCCCCCGGCCGTCAGGCCGGGTTGTCGATATCGATAAACCGGTGACCGATGCCAAACCGTTCCGCCAGGTGTTCACCCAGGGCACAGACGCCGTACCGCTCGGTGGCATGATGGCCGGCGGCGAAGTAATGGATCCCGGCCTCTCGCGCCACGTGCACGGTCTGCTCGGAAATCTCGCCGCTGACGAAGGCATCCAGCCCGAGTTGCGCCGCGGCCTCGATATAGGACTGGGCGGCCCCCGTGCACCAGCCGACCCGGCGGATTTCCGGCTTCCCGCCGTCAATGAAGGTGGGTGACCGGCCCAGGGTCTGCTCGAGCAGTTCGCAGAATGCCGCCGCATCCAGCGCACGCGGCAGCCGGCCGTGGTATCCCAGCTGCATCCCGCCATCCTCGCCAAAGCGGCCCTGCACCTCCAGGCCGAGCACACCGGCCAGGCGCACGTTGTTACCGAGTTCCGAATGGGCATCCAGCGGCAGGTGGTAGGCCAGCAGGCTGATCTCGTTTTCCAGCAGGCGCCGGAGACGGTGGCGCTTCATGCCGGTCACGCTTGCGTTTTCGCCCTTCCAGAACCAGCCATGGTGCACCAGCAGGACATCGGCCCCCGCTTCCGCCGCAGCCTCGACCAGGGCCAGGCTCGCGGTCACCCCGCTGACCAGCCGCTCCACCCCGGGACGGCCTTCGACCTGCAGGCCGTTCGGACAGTAATCCGCGAAATTGTGCACGTCGAGGAGCTTGTTCGTATAATCAAGCAGTTCCTGCAGGGCAATCATGGAATTCTTCCTCGTCCGGTGTGCGCGATAGCGACGGCCGGCTGCCCGGCACTCGCACAGGGTAACTGACTGATGGCATTTCGCAAATTTCTCTATTTTCTGCTGCAAACGGTCATGGCCGGCCTGGCCGTGGCGTTCATCTACGTGCTGCTGGTGGAACCCTCGCTGCTGCACAAAGGCAATGCCATAATCCAGGTCACCGAAACGCCATCCCAGACCAGGCAGCCGGCCGCCAGCCACGACGAGGTACAGAACGGACCTGGCGTCGGCCCGGTTTCCTATGCCGACGCGGTGGCACAGGCGACCCCGGCGGTGGTGAACATCCACACCGCCAAGGTGATCACCCGGCGCGTCCCGCTGCTGGATGACCCGCTGTTTCAGCAGCTCTTCGGCAACCGCCTTACCCAGACCCGGCGTGAAATCCAGACCAGCCTCGGTTCCGGCGTCCTGATCAGCAAGCAGGGGTACGTACTGACCAACAACCACGTCATCGAGGGTGCCGATGAAATCCAGGTGCTGCTGGCGGACGGGCGCACGACCGAGGCAAAGGTGGTCGGAACCGACGCGGACTCCGACATCGCCGTGCTGCACATCAACCTGGCGAACCTGCCCGCGATCGTCATCGGCGATTCCAAGCGCCTGCGCGTCGGCGACGTGGCCATGGCCATCGGCAACCCGTTCGGTGTCGGCCAGACCGTCACGTTCGGCATCATCAGCGCGACCGGGCGCGATCACCTCGGGATCAATGCCTTCGAGGACTTCATCCAGACGGACGCAGCGATCAACCCGGGCAATTCCGGCGGCGCCCTGATCAACGCCAACGGCGATCTGATCGGTATCAACTCGGCAATCTACAGCCGCTCCGGCGGTTCCCAGGGCATCGGTTTCGCCATTCCGATCAATATGGCCAAGAACGTCATGACCCAGATCATCGAGACCGGTCACGTGGAACGCGGCTGGCTCGGTATCGAGGCACAGGACCTGACCCCGCAGCTGGCGGAAACCTTCGGCATGAAGAACACGCACGGCGTGCTGATCTCGGGCGTGCTGCGGGATGGCCCCGCGGACCAGGCCGGTATCCAGCCCGGGGACGTCATCACCTCGATCAACGGCAAGCCGGTCAAGGACGCCGGCGAATCAATGCGGATCATCTCGAACCAGAAACCGGATACCGAGGTCGAGCTGGGCGGCGTGCGCAGCGGGACCGCGTTCTCGATCCGGGTGCACGTGATCCAGCGTCCGGCCAAGCCGATCGCCAACAGCTAGGCCGGCACGGGTCCGGCCGGCCGTACCTGTGCCGGCGCCGTCCGGCGCTACGGCGGCAACAGCTTCTCCAGTGCCCTGAGGAAGGCGGCGTTTTCCTGCGGTTGCCCGACGGTCACGCGCAAACAGTCCTGCAGTGCGGGCGCGGAGCCGTGCAGATTCCTGATGAGGATCCCGGCCTGCTGCAGCCCGGCATGCAGGGCATCCGCCCGACCCGGCGGGCAGCGGAACAGGATGAAGTTCGCCGCGCTCGGATAGACCACCAGCCCGGGCAGGCCGCGCAGGCCGGCATCCAGTTCGCGGCGCGCGGTGCGAATCTGCCGGGCCTGCGTGTCAAACACGTCCTTGTGCTCGAGCGCAAAGCGCGCGGTCAGCTGGTTCAGGCTGCCGACATTGTATGGCAGGCGGGTCTTGTCGATCTGCTCGATCCAGCCAGGGTGACCGGCCAGCAGTCCGAGCCGCAGGCCGGCCAGGCCCAGCTTCGAAACCGTGCGCAACACCAGCAGGTTGTCGTAATGTGGCAATGCGCCCATGAAACTGGCATCGGTGAACGGCGCGTAGGCCTCGTCGATGACGACCAGGCCCGGCGCCTGCGCCAGCAGTTCGCGCAGCACACCGGCATCGAACAGGTTGCCGGTCGGGTTGTTCGGATAGGCCAGGAATACCACCGCCGGCTCCTCGCGCTGCACGGTTTCCAGCAAGGTGGCACGGTCGAGCGCGAAATCCGGCAGCAGCGGCACGGCGCAGAATTTCATGCCCGCCACGCAGGCAATCTGCCGGTACATGACGAAGGTCGGTTCGGGCGCCAGCACCGTGCGTCCCGGCACTGCCAGCGTCTGGATGATCATCTGGATCAGTTCGTCCGAACCGTTCCCGAGCACCACCGCTGCGGATTCGGGAACATCCATGGCCGTGCGCAGGACCGGCTGCAAGCCCCGGGCGGTCGGATCCGGATAGCGGTTCAGTTCGACGCCCTGCAGCCGTTCAAGCCACCCGGCACGCAGGGACTCCGGCCACGGCCAGGGATTTTCCATGGCGTCGAGCTTGATCATGCCGCTGGCCGGGGGCACGTGATAGGCGTTCAGCGCCCGGATCCCGGGGCGCACCAGTTGTTCGATCCTGTCCTGCAGTGACACCTTTGTCAGACCCGGTTGGTGTAGGAGCGCTCCTCGAGCGCGCTTTGCTCCGCTACCCGATTCGATCGCGCCTGGCAGGCGCCCCTACGATAACAATCATCACGCCGGTGCCTGTTGCAGGCATGGCCATGCAGACAGCCGGCAGTTCATTCCGCATCCAGCATACGCAGTTCGGCCGCGCGGGCGTGTGCGGTCAGGCCCTCGCCGTGCGCCAGTACCGCGGCGGTCCGTCCCAGCGTGCTGGCACCCGGTGCCGAGCAATGAATCAGGCTGCTGCGCTTCTGGAAGTCGTACACCCCCAGCGGCGAGGAAAACCGTGCGGTCCGGGACGTGGGCAGCACGTGATTCGGACCGGCACAGTAATCGCCCAGCACCTCGGCCGTGTAGCGGCCCATGAAGATGGCACCGGCATGGCGGATGAACGGCACCACCTGCTGCGGGTTCTCCATCGACAGCTCCAGGTGTTCCGGCGCCACCTGGTTGGCCACCTCGATCGCCTCGTCCATGTCACGCACCCGGACCAGGGCGCCCTGCCCGCGCAGCGAGGCCGAGATGATCTCCGCGCGCGGCATCTGCGGCAACAGGCGCTCGATGCTGGCCATCACCCGGTCGAGAAACCCGCCATCCGGGCTGACCAGGATGGACTGTGCGTCCTCGTCATGCTCGGCCTGCGAAAACAGGTCCATGGCAATCCAGTCCGGATCGGTCCGGCCGTCGCACACCACCAGGATCTCCGAGGGGCCGGCAATCATGTCGATCCCCACCTTGCCGAACACCATGCGCTTGGCGCTGGCCACGTAGGCGTTGCCGGGCCCGACGATCTTGTCCACGGCGGGGACGGACTGTGTCCCGTAGGCGAGCGCGGCAATGGCCTGGGCACCGCCGATCGCGAACACGCGGTCGACCCCGGCAGTCGCGGCCGCGGCCAGCACCAGGTCGTTCACCTCGCCACCCGGGGTGGGTACCACCATGACCAGTTCCCCGACACCGGCGACGCGGGCCGGGATCGCATTCATCAGCACCGAGGAGGGATACGCCGCCTTGCCGCCGGGCACGTACAGGCCCACACGGTCCATGGGCGTGACCTGCTGCCCGAGTTGCGTCCCGTCGGCCTCGGTATAGGACCAGGACTCGAGTTTCTGGTGCTCGGCGTAGGCCAGGATGCGCTGCGCGGCCACTTCCAGCGCCTTGCGCTGCCCGGCAGCAATGCGCTGCAGGGACTGCTGGCACGCGGCCAGGGAAATGTCCAGGCCGTGTTCCACCTTGCGCCGGTCGAAACGCTCGGTGTACTCGATCAGGGCCGCATCGCCGCGGGCGCGCACAGCGGCGATGATGTCCCGCACCGTCGCCTCGACCTTCAGGTCGGCCGATTGCTCCCAGTCCAGCAGGCGCTCCAGGGCGTCGTGGAAACCGGGGTTGCGTGAATCCAGTCGGGTGATATCCATCCAGTCAGTACTCGGGGTTGCTGTGGCATTCCAGTGGCGTGTCCGGCACACGGCAACCGGCTCAGGCCGTCGCGCGCTCCGGCCGTGCGCAGGCAACGCGCAGCTTGTCGATCAGGTCGGTGATGCGGGCGTGCTTGAGTTTCATGGATGCCCGGTTCACGACCAGGCGCGAGCTGATATCCGCGATGTGCTCGAGCGGAACCAGGCCGTTGGCGCGCAGGGTGTTGCCGGTATCCACCACGTCCACGATCCGGTCTGCCAGTCCGACCAGCGGCGCCAGCTCCATGGACCCGTACAGCTTGATGATCTCGACCTGCTCCTGGCGGTCGGCGTAGAAGCGGCGTGTACTGTGGACGTATTTCGTGGCAATGCGCATGCGCCGGCGCGCGCCGCCGGCGTGTTCCGGTCCGGCCACCATCAGGCGGCAACGCGCGATCATCAGGTCGAGCGGTTCGTACAGCCCTTCCCCGCCGTGCTCCATCAGCACGTCCTTGCCGGCGACCCCGACATCGGCGGCGCCGTACCCGACGTAGGTGGGCACATCGGCGGCGCGGATGATCACCAGCTTGACCTCGTCGAGGTTGGTATCGAGGATCAGCTTGCGGCTGGTATCCGGATCGTCGGCCGGCTCGATCCCGGCGGCGGCCAGCAGCGGCAGGGTTTCCCGGAAAATGCGGCCCTTGGACAGGGCGATGGTCAGGGCGCTGTTCATGACCGGCAAGTTTCCGGCAGAAGCCGGCAATTTACAAGGTCAGCACCCGGCCGGTGGCGGATCCCGCTCAGTCCGGCACGCGCCGGATGTCCGCGCCCAGTTGTGCCAGTTTCTCCTCGATGCGCTCGTAGCCGCGGTCGATGTGATAGATACGGTCGATCACGGTCGCGCCGTCGGCCACCAGTCCGGCCAGCACCAGGCTGGCCGAGGCCCGCAGGTCGGTGGCCATGACCGGCGCGCCGTTCAGACGCGGCACACCCTTGCAGATGGCCGTATTCCCTTCCAGGCGGATGTTCGCGCCCATGCGCTGCATTTCCTGCACATGCATGAAACGGTTTTCGAACACCGTCTCGGTGATCGTGCCGGCGCCTTCCGCCACCGAGTTGAGCGCGGTGAACTGCGCCTGCATGTCGGTGGGAAACGCCGGGTACGGCGCGGTATGGACATGCACGGCGCGCGGACGCTGGCCATGCATGTCGAGTTCGATCCAGTCCCGTCCGGTGCCGATATCCGCCCCCGCCTCGCGCAGGGTCTGCAGCACGGCTTCCATGATGTCGGGGCGGGTATCCTTGAGCTTGACGTGGCCGCCCGTGATCGCGGCGGCCACCAGGTAGGTACCGGTCTCGATGCGATCGGGCAGCACGCTGTATTCCGTGCCCGCCAGCCGTTCCACACCCTCGATGGTCAGGGTATCGGTACCGGCGCCGCTGATCCTTGCGCCCATCGCGTTCAGGCAGCACGCCAGGTCGATCACCTCCGGCTCCCGGGCGGCATTCTCGATCACCGTGACGCCGTCGGCCAGGGTCGCCGCCATCATCAGGTTCTCGGTGCCGGTCACGGTCACGAGATCCATTACCAGCTTTGCGCCGTGCAGGCGCTTCACCCGCGCCTTGATGTAGCCGTTCTCGACCTTGATGTCCGCGCCCATCGCCTGCAGGCCCTTGATGTGCAGATTGACCGGGCGGGAACCGATGGCGCAGCCCCCCGGCAGGGAAACGTCCGCGCGCCCGAAACGGGACAGCATGGGGCCCAGCACGAGGATGGAGGAACGCATGGTGCGGACCAGCTCGTAGGGGGCATACAGCGATTTGATCGAGCGGGCATCCACCTCGATGTCCATCTTCTCGTCCACGGTCAGCTGCACGCCCATGTGGCCGAGCAGCTCCATGGTGGTGGTGACGTCATGCAGGTGCGGAATATTGCGGATCACCACCGGCGTATCCGCCAGCAGCGTCGCGGCCATGATCGGCAACACGGCGTTCTTGGCGCCGGATATGCGAATCTCTCCGTCCAGTACGTTACCGCCGCGGATAATCAGCTTGTCCAACGCATTCTCCCTGCCTGCGTGGCGGGTTTACTGGATACGACGCTGTCTGCGCCATTCCTCGGGCGTGTGCGTATGCAGCGCCAGCGCGTGGATCTCGCCACCGATGCGGTCACCCAGCGTGGCATACACCAGCTGGTGCTGCTGGACCATGCTGCGGTGTTCGAACCGGCTGCTGACCACGATCGCCTCGAAATGATCCCCGTCCCCCTTGACCGTCACCTCGGCGTCCGGGAGCCCCGCCCTGATCAATGCTTCCAGTTCCTTGCTCTGCATGTGTGCAACCTTCGGGTTGAATTCGTCGAATCGGTGTTCCGGGTGGCACGGCGCTGCGGCCGCTGCCCGTTCAGTCTGCCAGTGGCAGGATCTCTTCCAGCCCGGACACCCGTGCGATGGACAGCAGCTGTGCCGGCACATGCGTGAAACGGATGGTACGCCCCGCGCGCGTGCTGGTGCGGGTCCACGCCACCAGCAGGGCGAGCCCGGCGCTGTCGGCCCGGGTCACGCCGGCCAGGTCGACCTCGGTGGCTGCCGCCGCCAGGCTGCGCCCGGGACCAGCCAGCAGGCCGGGTACCGTCGCGAATCCCAGTTCCCCGGACAGCAACCAGCGCCCGTCACCCTGGTCGCTGCAGACCGCATCAGCCATCGGAGTTGCCGTTATTGCGGTCAGTGAGCTGCTGGATCAGGCTGTCCATACCCCGCTCCCGGATGATGTTACCGAATGTGGAGCGGTAATTGGTCACCAGGCTGATGCCACTGACGGACACGTCATACACCTTCCAGCCATCGCGGGTCAGGTACATCGAGTAGGAAATCGGGATCGTCGTACCACCCTGCTCGATCTCGGTACGCACCGTCACCCGCCCCGACCTGCCGTCATCGCCCGAGGGCAGGTAGACGATCTTTTCATCGGCATACCTGGACAGCGCGTTACTGTAGGTATGCACCAGCAGGGTACGGAACTGCTTGACGAAGCGCGCACGCTGGTCCGGAGTGGCGGTGCGCCAGTTCCTGCCCAGCACCCACTGGCTCATGCGCTCGAAATCGAAATACGGCAGGACGATCTGGGATACCAGCTGGTAGAGATGGTCGGAATTCTTCACGATCGCGTCGTGTTCGCTGCGCAGTGCCGTCAGCATGCGTGACGAGGTGTCCCGGACCAGTTCCTGCGGGGTGATGTCGCTGGCGGCACCGGCAGCCGGTGCCGTGGCGGACAGGAGCACCAGTAATGCGGCAATGAGTCCGCAGCTGGAAGGTTTTTTCAGGTTCGTCATACAGGTTACTGTCCCGGTTGCGGCGCCGGCGCGGGTTCCGGCTGGCCCAGAGTCTGGTTTTCCACATGGTTTGCGGTCCCGCCGTCCGGCTTCTTGCCGGCCATGCTGTACAGGAACTGGCCGATCAGTTGCTCCAGTACCAGGGCGGACTGCGTCAGCTGGATGTGTCCGCCATCCGTAAGACTGGTCATGGAGCCGCCGGGTTCCAGCGCCACGTACTGTTCACCCAGCAGGCCGGCCGTAAAGATACTGGCCGAGGTATCTTCCGGAAAACCCTTGTACCTGTCCTCGATATTCATGGTGACCACGGCCTGGAAGGTGTGCAGGTCATAGTTGATCGATTCCACCCGGCCCACCCGCACACCGGACACGGTGACCGGGGAACGTACTTTCAGACCGCCGATATTCTCGAAGTTCGCCGTGAGCCGGTAGCCGCCGCTGCTGCCGAGCGTGGTGAGGTTGCTGACCTGCATGGCCAGCACGAACAATGCCGCGCAGCCGGCGGCAACGAACAGGCCCACCCCGATTTCCACAGTTCTGGTGTTCACGAATCTAGCCTCCAAACATCAGTGCCGTCAGTACGAAGTCCAGCCCGAGCACCACCAGCGCGCTGTGCACGACAGTGCGTGTGGTGGCCTGGCTGACACCTTCCGCCGTCGGAACCGCGTCATACCCTTCATACAGGGCGATCCACCCGGCCACGAAGCCGAATACGATACTCTTGATGATCCCGTTCAGGATGTCGTCGTAAAAATCCACCTTGCCCTGCATCTGGGACCAGAAGGCGCCGTCATCCACGCCCAGCAGCCCGACGCCGACCAGGTAACCGCCGAACACGCCCACCGCGCTGAAAATCGCGGCCAGCAGCGGCATGGCCAGGAACGCGGCCAGAAAGCGCGGTGCGATGACCCGCTGCACCGGGTCGACCGCCATCATCTCCATGCCCGACAACTGTTCGGTGGCCTTCATCAGGCCGATCTCCGCGGTCAGCGCGGAGCCGGCGCGGCCGGCGAACAGCAGCGCCGTGACCACCGGCCCGAGTTCGCGGACCAGCGACAGGGCGACCAGTATACCGAGCGACTCCTCGGCGCCGAAATCGACCAGTGTATTGTAGCCCTGCAGCCCCATCACCATGCCCACGAACAGGGCGGACACCACGATGATCACCAGCGTGAGCACGCCGACCGACCACATCTGCCGCACCACCAGTCCCGGCCGCAACAGCATGCCCGGCATGCTGGCCAGGGTCTGCAGCAGGAACAGGTTGCCGCGGCCCAGGCGCCGGAAAAAACCGAGCGCGGCCCTGCCCAGCCGTTGCAGGAGATCGAGCATCAGCGCCCCGCCCCGCCCAGCAGGTCCTCGCGGAACGGCGGTGCGGGATAATGGAAGGCCACCGGGCCGTCCGGCAACCCGTTCAGGAACTGGCGCGTCCATTCCGTCTTCGCGCCCCACAGGTCATCCGGCTTGCCGTGGTCCATCACCTTGCCATCCGACAGCAGGTAGACATAATCGG
>Ga0315556_1002605_pt1 | contig 10188 bp, 11 predicted proteins | sample SalMarSW160310MG_FD_202112 | JGI IMG/M metagenome (GOLD analysis project Ga0315556, IMG submission 202112) | Salt marsh sediment microbial communities from the Plum Island Ecosystem LTER, Massachusetts, United States - Salt Marsh Sediment SW1603-10 ... | reverse complement strand
GGCAGCAGACCTTGAAAAGAGATTTGTGTGCCCCAAATGCGGAAGCAAAATATTTTACAAGCCAAGGACAAAAATAAAGAAAATAAAGGCAATTTAATTCTATGGCAGATAATAACGAAGAACTTCAAGAGATGCAAATGATTGACCAAAGCTTGCATAATGTGCTTATGCAAAAACAGGCTTTCGAGATGGAACTCTCTGAAACAAAATCTGCTCTTGGTGAAATTGACAAATCAGAAGAAGTCTACAAAATGGTCGGGGATCTGATGATGAAATCTGACAAAGTCAAAGTGAAGGATGAACTTGAAAGCAAGGAAAAGATAATTGGGATGAGAATAAAGGCTCTTGAAAAGCAGGAAGATTCTATGACGAAGAGACTTGATGAACTAAGGAAAAAATTATCCGCTTAATTCTCAAAATAGTTACGAAATCTTTATAAATCTGGGCTATATATCAGAACTATGGTTTTCGACAAACTCAAAAAAAGTCTTTCAGGAAGAGCTCCGGGAGAAGATGAGGGAGACTACCTTGAGATAGATTTAAACCAGGGAAAAATTGAACAAAAGGTTCTTGTAAAATTGTTTGTACTGAAAACTTACGATGATGTTAACAAAGTTCTGAATGCATTGCGTGAAGGATATACAATAGCAGTAATTGAAACAAAAGTTCTGAGGCAGAAAGACCCTATTGAATTGAAGAGGGCAGTCTCTAAAATCAAAAAGACTGTTGATGCCCTTGAAGGGAGCATTGTCGGTTTCAGGGAAAATGTCGTAATAGCAACCCCTTCCTTTGCAAAAGTTGAAAGAGAGATGGAAGAACCAAAAGACGAAAAAAAGTCCAAGATTGAGGGATATTAATTTTTCTTTCTCCTATTATTATAAGACCAACTATGAGTGTCAAATTTTATTTCAGGATTATATATTCTAAATAACACAAATGTTTTTAAGCAGCGTAACCCCTTTAAAATTACAATGAATTCAAATTCAAAAACCTTCGGGATTTTCGCTTGGAGCATCTTGGTGATATCATTAATGGTGTCTTTTGCTGCGGCATCAACTTCTGCATCATTCTCATATGAGAACCAGTCACAGACAGTTTCTGTTTCAGGCTACAATGTTTCTAATTCAGACGTAACATTCCCATCAACACTCTCAGCAAGCCTCGGTGGTCAGAACTTTGGAGTCTTCACAATCAAAAATACCACTGATAATAAACTTAATATTACTCTAACAAACCTTGACTCTTCAAACAATTATTACATGAGCACCGATTCTGTAAACTTTAATGTTACAAATGGAACAAATTCAAATAAAAGCCTTGTAACATTAAATTACATAAATTCATTCTGCAACTATGGGGACATAAATGACTCCAACCTTGGGATGGAAGTTTATGTCACAAACGATGGACAGGGAGACTCAACAGACTGGAACGCTCTTGACACAATAAAGGTTGAAGTTACGGTTTCTAATGACAACAGTTATGACTTAAACAACATGAAACTTGAACTTGGTTTGATAAACAGCGGAACAAACCAGAATATTGCATCAAGTAAACTTGATTGGATTTCAGGAGATGACAACAAAGCCTCACTTGACACAATTTCAAGCGGAGACAGCGTAACTTACACATTTGAATTCAAGGTAGACCCTAAAATACTTTCAAGCAGCAACCTTGGAAGCGGAACCTATTACCTTGCACTAAAAGCATATCAGGGAAGCCAAAACCAGGTCTGCATAGATTATTCCCCTGATTTTGACAATTCTCTTAATTTTAACAGCAGAAATTACGCTTCAAAGATTTACCTGAAGTCTGCAAGCAGCAGTGATGCTGTTGTTGTTGACCAGAGCTCACTGCCTTCATTAAGTCAGCTCTCATGCGGACAGCAGTTGACATTAAACCCAACGGTTTATAATATTGGAAGCAATGGTAATTCATATTCTAAGAAACAAATCCTTGTTGCTGCAACAAATGCAAAGCTTGGAATAAACCAGAACATAACTCTCTACGGAGATTTGAATGCAGGAAACAATGAGCAAGCTCCTTTGAGCTTCACAATTCCAAGAAATGCAGATGAAGGAAATTATCCTATATCCGTAAATGTTTACTACGGATACAATGACAACAATGGCGGATATGCTGGAACTTACAAATATGTATCAGAAGCATACACGGCTCTTGTTAGTGTTAAAGGGAGTTGTGTTTACGCAACACCCGAAACAACACAAGTTCAGGCACAACTGCAGTCAGGCGGAAAAGCAGGTGAGCCTCTGGTAGTGCAGGCAACAGTTACAAACATGGGGAGCAAAACCGTAAGTTACAACTTTGGTCTAAGTGGTTATACTTCTTGGGCTAGACTTTCAAGCATAAATCCTATGAATATTACATTGACTCCGGGACAATCAAAGGAGATAACCTTAAACCTTTCTGTTGATAAGGATGCGTCGGGAAACAAGCAGTTTTATCTTGATACATATTCAAACGGATTCCTTATCACACAACAGCCACTTTCAATGACAATAAATCCAAGTTTCAGCCTTGCTTCAATAACAGGAAATGCGATTGGAGGGGGAAGCTGGTTGCTTTGGACATTTAATATCCTGTTAATAGTTGCAATTGTCGTTGTCCTTATAGTTGTTTTGAGAAAAAGAGCTTAATTCTTTTTGAATAACTTGATTAATCTGTTATGAAGTTTTCTTAACTTTCCGTGTCGTTCTTCAAGTTCAACTATTATAAATCCTATCAGATATCCTATTGCACCTCCTGATATGACATCGCTTGGGAAATGAACCCCAAAATAAACCCGGGATATCCCCACAAGGCATGCAAAAGCAATCCAGATATATCTGAATTTTGGAAAGAACTTTGAAACTATTGGAACTGCAGAGAATACCAACGCAGTATCAAAAGAAGGAAATGAAAAGTCCCAAAGGTGATAACTCGCCTTATCTATTAGCCCCGGGAGCAGTGTGACAATCCCCTGAACAAAAGGCCTGTTCCTATGAAGAGTGTATTTTAGAATAATGCTCAAAGCAGCAGTTGCTATAAAAGTTGCCCAAACAGGCAGAATCCACTCTCTCTTTTCTTTTTTCCAAAGAAGCAATCCAGTCAGCAAAACCGCGACAATTATTTCTGTATCAATAAATCTTACGCCAAGGAAAAGCTCGCTCAGGTAAGGATTCCTCAAAGAGACCAAAGCTCTGATTAAATCATTGTCAAATAGAAAACAAAAAACTATTGAAATCACGATAACAGTCCCAAGAATCAATAATCTCCCTCTTTTCTGCATCCATGAAGTAAAAACAAACTATTTAAATAAATTTCTCTAACAATATAAATGAAAAGGGAGAAACTCGATTCAAAATTTAAAGGAATGCTCTTGAGATACGTTCTGCTCATCCTTGTTGCAATACCCAACCTGTGGATTTTTTACACAATATTCACGCCCCTCACTGTTTATCCGGTTTACCTGATAACGGGCATTTTTTTCAATGTTATGATAATCGGAAAAAGTGTACTTATCATAAACAACTCTGTTTCTATAGAACTGATAAAAGCATGCATTGCAGGAGCTGCATATTATTTGCTTTTGATATTTAACCTGTCAGTTCCAAATATAAGATTAAAGAAAAGATTAATCATGATTGGTGTTTCATTCCTTGCACTTCTAATTTTGAATATTGCCAGAATAGTGGTCTTGACATCAATATATGTTGCAGGAAACCCTCTCTTCAATTTGGCACATGAAATATTTTGGTATGCCTTAAGCACAGTGTTTGTTTTGGGAATTTGGTTTGCAGAAGTCAGAATATTCAAAGTAAAAGACATCCCTGTTTATACAGACATAAAATTCTTATTAAAAAAGATTAAAATCAAATGACATTTCTTTCTCAGATAATAACTGTCTTGTTGGGGATTGTTTCTGATTTGGGTTATTTTGGAATATTTATTGGCATGACTCTTGAGAGTTCTTTCTTTCCCTTTCCAAGCGAGGTAATCCTGATTCCTGCAGGAGTTTTGGTTGCACAGGGAAAAATGGGATTTATCCCTGTATTGATAATCGCAATTTTAGGGAGCATGGTCGGCGCTTTGATAAATTATTTTATAGCATTCTCTCTTGGCAGAAAAGCTATAGAGAAACTTGTTTCAAAATTCGGAAAAGTGCTTTTCATAAGCAAAAGCGAGCTGGATAGGACAGATAATTATTTCAAAAACCATGGGCAAATAACAACTTTTGTGGGAAGACTACTTCCCGGAATAAGGCAATTGATTTCTCTGCCTGCAGGATTTTCTAAGATGCATCTCTACAGATTCTGTTTGTTTACTGCTCTTGGTGCGGGTTTCTGGAGTATTGTATTAATCCTCACAGGATGGCTTGCAGGGAAGAATCAAGTTTGGTTGCAACAGCATCCTATCTTTGTAACCATCCTTTTGATAGCCTTTTGTGTATTGATAGTTGCTGCCTATATAGTATTTGTAAAGAAGAGGAAAACTAAGAAGAATTAGTTTGGTTTTTCATCATGTTTGCGTATTCTTGGTAAGACTCCAAAACTCCTGTCATGAATCTCTCAACAGCAGGAAGAACCTGGCAATTAGCCACATTTATCCGATAACAGGTGAGGCCTGTTTGTTCTATGTCTGTCTTATTTGATGGCTGTATATTAACAAGTACATATCTTCCTTGGGAGTCACATGGGACACTGCCATTGCTGTCATTGATCAATGTTATTAGCAACCCATTCCTGTAAAGGTTATTAAGGTTCACAATGGAAACAGCACCATTGCCACTGCACACCAAACTATCATTTATGGTAATCGCAACTCCCGGGCGTATGTAAGCACTTCCATTAAAAGGGACGGTTTTTTCAAGAGTTCTTGGGTCGTTTTGTATATATATGGGGTAATCTATTCTCTGACCGTTTGCAGAGATCTGTGGAATCTTTGTCCCATAGAATGTCAATTGTCCCTGTTTGATTATGGTGTAAGGGACCCCATTAAGAGTAAAACTTTGAGAACTTCTCATTAAAAACATCACACCAATAGAGATAAGGACAATTGCTCCAAGAATTCCAATAACCCATCCAAGCATTTTGCCTTCATTCTTAATTTGCTCTTTGCTGGGCTTTTCACTCTCCTCTTTTTTCTCTTCCTTTGCTTCAGCTTTGTTTATCTTCTCAATAATTTCCTCTCTGGTTTCTTCTTTATCTTCAGCTTTTTTTTCTTTTTCGGATTTCACTCCTTTTTTGGTGCTTTTTTTTTCACTCATTTTTCTATGCCCAATATCTTAAACAAGACATTGTCTATTTCCTTTATTAAATCTTCCCCCTGACCTGAAATATAAATACAGTTCTTAACCTGGCTTACACTCTGGGTCCCATTCTGAATTATTATAAAATTGGAATCGCAGCTTCCGGTGGGGATTATTTGACCACTTGAATCATTGCACAAAATTCCTGGAGGACATGCACTGCTTATGGAACTGGCAAAATTCTTAAGATTTAGTTTTATTTCTGATTCTGCATTTAGGTTTCCATTTGTATATAGTAAAAGAGGTTTTCCTGAAACGTCTTTTATAGTCGTCCCGACTGTGATGTTGGAACCGTTTATCTCTGTAGGGTTGTAAGTAAAAACGAGCCTATTGTTTCCAGAGTTTACAATCCAGAATCCGTTCTGATTGTTAAAATCTATATTATTGTAGGTCACTGTCTGCGTAATATTGTTGTTGGTATTCCCACCCAAAATTCCGTTATTCTGAAATGCATATCCTAATACACTTAAAAACATAACTCCAATAAGAACCCCTCCGACAATGAGCTGGTTTCTTTTCCTTTTTCTGTCAGCCTCATATTTGGAGATTATTTTTCTCATGTAATCTTTTGCAATTTTCTGTTTATAACTTTATCGCTAACGAAATTTTAGGGCATTCGCCGTCCCTTAAAGAAAAAATAAAAAAAGAAAAAGAAAAAATAAAAATTTTTTTCTAGCCTTAACTGACTACAGTTACAGCACCTGTTGAGGTGGTTCCCTTGTGAGCCTGTGAAAGGTCCACATTGGATGCTGTTGTCAACCAGTTTGCAGCAGCGATTGTGTCTGCAGCGTCGTATCCTGCTACAAGCAATGCAATATTGCTACCGCTTACAAGCCCGTTAGAGTTTGCTGCGTTATAGCTCTTTACGATGAATTGGCCTGAACCAACTCCAGTTGCAGATTCCCAATCTGTTGTACATAATGGTTGAGAACTTCCCAACAATGTTGCAGCAGCAGAGTTAACACAACTACCTCCAACAACAATCAAGTTCTTTCCGCTCATACTTGATGCCTGTGAGTCAGAGACCACAAACATTCCTGTCTGAGTTGAGTTGCTTCCAGAGGAAACACTGGCACTTGATGCACCGAAGTATAGCTGAGCGTATGACTGCTGTGCAGGATATGTAATTGTTGCGGTTGCTTGGCTTGATACGCTTGTATCAACTTGTACCAAGGATCCGAAACTGTCCACATAATCTGTAAGCTTGCTGTTGCTCTTCAAGACACTACTGTAGTGTGTTGGATCTGTGAAGTAGATACCACTGGTACTTACTCCTACCTTACTGTCAGTTGGGTCGTCTGTTGCAACAACAATAGCATTGTATACGTTTGCGTCATTCTCAGGCTCCAGTACAATTACAGATGGTCTTGTAATTAATGTAGCAGTGTGTGGTGCATACAAAGTAACCTTCGTATAGTTTGCTGTACCATTTCCTGCAAAGTTGTAGATAAGCCCATTATCAAGTGTCACATTAACACTTGCACCTGTATCTGTTGTAAGGATTGAGGATGAACCTCCAATAGTCCAATACCCGTTTGTACCGTTGGTATAAGCAACACTTACACTCTTATAGCTGTCACCTTGTGGGATTTCGAATGCTGAAACTGTTGTTCCAGTAGCTCCTAAACTTGCAAGGCTTAAGCTCAAAGGCTCATACAACTGAACTCTTGCTCCTCCCTTTGCTGCTATAGCAGGGTATAGAACAAATGCTCCGTCAGCCTCTCCGCTTACAGCGTTGGTGTTTTTCTGCCAAACATGGTATGGGTTTCCAGATATTCCTGAATAATGGAATTCATAGTTTCCATCCAATCCATAGTAAGTTGCCACGCCATCAGAAGATATACTTGTCTGAGGTTGGTCTCCACTGAATACATTCTGGATACCTACAGAGTCTGAGCTTGTACCTGTATCGTTGTTAAGGTCTGTAATCTGGTAAATTGAACCTGACATAAGCTTTCCACCACTTGCAAGGATAGTGTAGTCATTCAAAGACATGTTTGCTCCTTCATAAGGATAAACTTGTCCGTCTGGGTTGGACATATTGTAAACGCCGCTGTGGTTGTATGCAAAACTAAACGTCCCTTCGGTTCCGCTTGCGTCTGTCATAGTCAGCTGCATTGTGTCTTCTCCAGAGTTTGCTATCTTTATGGTATCTCTTGCGGAGTCGCTTAATGAACTACTCATACCACTGAATGTAACTCCGAATGTTCCGAAAACAGGGTCCACAAAGGTTTGTCCTGTTCCAACATTTTGGGTGTTACTTCCCGTGGCAGCAACTGCGATTTTTATCTGAGTTGTTGCATTTGGTCCTCCTGTGAGGTATACTTTTGTCCCTTGGATTGTGTGCAATGAAGTCCCGCTGCTGGAAGTCTTTACAGAATTTCCATTTTGAAGGTACATCTTGTTCGAACCTACAAGCACGTTGGCACTTCCTTTAACTGCTGAGGTATCTGGGAACAAGTTTGTAACTCCAACGCTTATATCTCCAATGGTTACTGTTTGTCCAGAAGTTACAGGCTTGACATCATTATCCACCTGGATATTAGCCTTATCACTTGATACACCCTTAAGTGTAACTGTGTGCTGAACGCCATCAACTGTTACAGTCTGGCTGTCTCCTGTGCTAAGTGGTAATGGTGGCACTGCACCTGTTAACAATACAATTCCATTTGTAAGACTGCTGTCAGTCCCTACAGTATAATCCTTTCCAAACAAAGTGATTGTGTCACCTTGGTTGTTGGCATCTGTAAAGTTGACAGGAGTTGCAAATTGTATAGTTGTGTTGTACAAAGGTGTTCCTGTGTTTGTGCTCATCTGAAGCAAATATTCAGGATCACCGCTTGTTGAGTTCTGCTTGTCGAAGATAACCTTGTTTCCGCTTGAAGCGGGGTCTAGGTCAACCCTAAACTGAACACTGGAAGTATCTGAACCTCCACTGAAGGTTGTATCTGCGAAAGTTGTTGGAAGCTGTGCACTTGTTATGGTGCTGTATCTTCCTCCAGCTACAGAACTATTAAGGTAAATCTCGCTATTTGCTGAGCCTAAAGGCACAACTTCTCCCGAAAGAGATGCACCGCCTGAGCTTGACAAATATGTCTGCAAGTTAGCACTGATAGGGTTTGCTGCGCTCTGCGTGTCTGTAGGGCTAGCATTGCTACCAACAACAATTGCGACATTTGCGACTCCACCCTGTACAAAAGGTGCTGGGTAAGTAGCTGCTGTAGCCATTCCCATGCTTAAACCTGTTAAAAGTACGCTCGCTCCTAATGCTGCGATTTTCTTAAAGTTAAATCTCATTTAATCAAAACCTCCTTTCAACAATATAATATGTTGCCGAAAGCAACGATTCATCCAGCTTTGTAGTTGTGGGGTAGAACTATCCCGCTGGGTGAGTATACATACACGCGTTGATTTTTTCATCATTGCCATTTATTCCCCACTAGAACGCCTTTAGAGCGTGATAATACTTTATTGAATTTTGTTTAAAAACCTTCCTATTCCTGCTAATAACATAGAACTTATTTAAGCTATTTTAAAGGTTTTACTTATAAGTTCTTCGATACCATTACATCATAGGTACAAATAAGAGTTTTGAGCAAATGAAAAGATTTATTAACATATATTACTTTAGCACCATATATTATAAGATTAACATATATCTAAAATATGCTCTCAAAAGGATGAAAACAGATGGCAAAGGAAAGGACAAAAACAAAGGAAATCTCAATCACCCAATCAAAAGGAGGAATCTTCTTATTCAAAAAACAAGGCGATGCAAAAAAGGATTATAACTTCAAGGACATCTCTGATTTAAGACAAATTCTAAGCAACGAAAAAGCAAGAATGCTCTATGTTATAAAAAATCAGAACCCTTCTTCAATATATGAACTGGCAAGGAAACTTGACCGTAATTTTAAGTCTGTAAGCGATGATATTGCAGTTCTCAAAAAATTTGGACTTGTTGAAATAAAAGAAGAATATCACAAAAAAAGAAAAAAACATAGACCTAGCCTAGTAGTGGACACACTGTCTATTACTATAAGATTGTAGTGTCTAAGAATAAACAACGAACACAACTCGGATAACACCCCCACCCTTAACCGGAAATGGTTGAATTGCCCCCTTTGAATCACTTGTCACGTTTCCTTCTTTCAGGTATATTGTATTTCCATTATCTCCTGTTATATTAAGTGAATACCCTTTGTAAGGGCTGCCATTGCCTACAGGCCAAGTTGTATCAAGTATTCCTTTTAAGGTTGAATTGAGAGCATCACAACTATCTCTCCCGTCATTAACGCAGGGATCCCCCGATTCGCACATTGAGACTAAATCTTCCACAGAAACATATCCAAAATAATCTTTGCATTGTGTCGTATATTGAAGGGCAGACTGAACAAAACTCTCTGCCTGATAACTCTCAACGGCACTTGGATGCTTGTTCAGAGATAGTGCCAAAAAGACAAGACCTATTACTGCAACTAAAATTACAATTAACGCAAAACCAACCATTTCTTCCTGCCCCCTATGCTTAATCTTCTTAACCATTGTAAGTCACTATAACATCTGCCAAAGCACATTTATTGTATAAGATCCCGCTGTCTGAAGCCTTCCAGCACAATGAAACAAAGTTTGACACGCCTGTGCCGTTGTTGCTTGGGACTAATGTAATGGTATCGCAATTTGGGAAATTTGCAGAAGTGCATTCTATTCCTTTGTTTTTGGGATAGACACTTACTATTTCGAGCCCCTGAACCCCCCAGAATTTTCCGTCTCCATATTTTTTTATGTTCTTTTCAAGACCCATAACCTTTGCTGCATCAACGCAAAGCCCAACACCTGTGCCAAAGCTGTCTCCGCAAGAGAATTCAGGAGAATTTGCA
>Ga0315556_1002603_pt1 | contig 10190 bp, 14 predicted proteins | sample SalMarSW160310MG_FD_202112 | JGI IMG/M metagenome (GOLD analysis project Ga0315556, IMG submission 202112) | Salt marsh sediment microbial communities from the Plum Island Ecosystem LTER, Massachusetts, United States - Salt Marsh Sediment SW1603-10 ... | reverse complement strand
GTCGCAGGGCGAAGTGACGGTGCGGCTGGCGAAGGGCGGACGGGTGGTGAACGGCGTCGGCGCCGACACCGACGTCATCGTCGCCTCGGCCAAGGCCTACGTCAGCGCGCTCAACCGGCTCTCGAGCAAGATGGAACGCGTCAACCCGCAGCACCAGCTCTAGGAGCGCGGCGATGAGCCTCCAAATCACTCCCGCCGCGCGCGCCGAGCTGGCGCCGAGCGGCACGCTGCGCGTCGGACTCAACATGCAGAACTTCCTGCTGGTGAACAAGGACCCGAAAAGCGGCCAGCCCTACGGCATCGTGCCCGACCTGGCGCGTGAGCTCGGGCGGGTGAGCGACCTGCCGCTCGAGTTCGTGCAGTTCGACCGCGCCGGCAAGCTGGCCGAGGCGGTGCGCGAGGGCGCCTGGGACGTGGCCTTCCTCGCCGCCGAGCCGCAGCGGGCGAAGGAAATCGCCTTCAGCCCGGCCTACCTCGAGATCGAGGCCACCTACCTGGTGCCCGCCGGCTCGCCGATCCGCAGCCTGGACGAGGTCGACCGCACCGGCGTGCGCATCGCCGCGGCCGAGAAGAGCGCCTACGACCTGTACCTGACCCGCACGCTCAAGCACGCCACGCTGGTGCGCACGCCGGGTATCGACGCGTCCTACGAGCGTTTTGTCGCCGACGGCCTGGAGGTGCTCGCCGGTCTCAAGGCGCGGCTGGTCGCCGATGCCGGGAAGCTGCCCGGCTCGCGCATCCTCGAGGGCCGCTTCACCGCCGTGCAGCAGGCGATAGGCACCCCGATCGGGCGCGACGCCGCCGCCGCCTTCCTGCGCGAGTTCGCCGCCCACGTCAAAGCCAGCGGGCTGGTGGCGCAGGCGATCGCCAGGCATGGCGTTCGCGGCGTGTCGGTGGCACCATAGGGGGCCGATGCACGTAATCTTCGGCGCCGGACAAGTCGGAACGCCCCTCGCGATGAAGCTGGTCGAGCAGGGGCAGCGGGTGCGCGTGGTGCGGCGCTCGCACGGCGAGATCGCGCCCGGCGCCGAGCTGGTGCCGGGCGATGCGCTCGACCCCGGCTTCTGCGCCCGCGCCTGCGAGGGCGCGAGCGTCATCTACCACTGCATGAACCCGGCCTACGACTCGGCGCTGTGGGCCGAGGTCGTTCCGCGCACGATGGACAACCTGATCGCGGCGGCGGGCGGCGCGCGCGCGCGCCTGGTGGTGCTCGACAACCTGTACATGCTGGGCCGCAGCGGCGGGCGGCCGATGAACGAAGACACGCCGCTGAACCCGTGCAGCCGGAAGGGCGAGATCCGCGCCCGCGTCGCCGAGCGGCTGCTCGAGGCGCACAACAAGGGCCAGGTGCGCGCGGTGAGCGGCCGCGCCTCGGACTACTACGGGCCGCGCGGCACGCTCACCTACCTGGGCGACTTCTTCTGGAAGCCCGTGCTGGCCGGCAAGAAAGTCCGTTCGCCGGTCGACCCCGACGCGGTGCACACCTACCACTACATCCCCGACGTCGCCGCCGCGCTGGCGCAGCTCGGCAGCGCGCCCGACGACGTCCTCGGCCGCGCCTGGATGCTGCCCTGCCAGCCCGCGGGCAGCATGCGCCAGCTGATCGAGCGCTTCGCCCACGTCCTCGGCCGGCGCATCCCGCTCGGCCGCCTGCCGAGGCCGATCCTCAAGGCGGCCGGCGTGTTCGTGCCGCTGATCCGGGAGATGAACGAAATGCTCTACCAGTGGGACGAGCCGTTCATCGTCGACGACCGGCGCTACCGCGAGCGCTTCGGCGCGCAGCCCGTCCCCGCCGACACCGCCGCGCGCGAAACCGTCGCCTGGGCGCAGCAGCACTACGCCCGCCGACAACGCTGATCATTCGGCGCCTGCCGTACCGCCCCGGCCTTGCCGATCGCGTCACGCAAGCCCGACGCCGCCTTATCCGCTGGTCCCGTCTGCCGCCACATATACCCTGCCATATCCATGCCGGCAGATATCTCCATCCCCATCCATATGGTTGCATCCACAAATAGATGCTCCTAGCATCGATCGCATGCCGGTCAATCAATAGTTAGGCTGGCGGCGACCACGAACAGAAAGGAAATGGCCATGCCATATGCAAACAATCAAGGCGTCCGCATTCACTACAGGCTCGAGGGCGAGGGGCCGCCTCTGGTGTTGCAACATGGCTACACCCAGAACCTAGAACACTGGTATCAATGCGGCTACGTCGACGCGCTCAAAGCGCGCTACCGCTTGGTTCTAATTGACGCGCGCGGCCATGGGGCAAGCGATAAACCTCACGAGCGCGCGGCATATGCTTGGCCGGTCGGCGCCATGGATGTCCTCGCGGTACTCGACGCACTTGGCATTCGTCAGGCACTTTATTGGGGCTACTCGATGGGCGGTGCCATTGGATTCGGCGCGCTCACAATCGCTCCAGAGCGGTTTATCGCGGTCGTTGCCGGTGGGGCCGCCGCGGATGCATTCAATATCGGCGACAGGTTGCAGCACGTTGACGGGAGCGATCCTGAGGCATTCGTCGCCGCGTTCGAGTCAATTATGAATGCACCGATTCCGCCAGAAATCAGAGCAAAGATTCTGGCCAGTGATACACGAGCCTTAGCGGCAGCCGCGCAGAATCGTCCATCGCTCATCGACCAGTTGTCGCGAATCGCCACACCGTGCTTCCTTTACGCGGGCGACCAGGACTTCGCCTTCTCCAGGGCGCAGGCGACGGCAAGCCAGATCCCAAACGCGAAGTTCGAAGTCCTTCCTGGGCTCACACACCCGCATGCATTCGTGCGTTCTGACTTGGCGCTCCCCCATGTTCTTGGGTTCCTAAAAAGTGTCGAGAGACGCCAGCCTAACAACGGCATGGAGCCGACACGCTGACGCGTGCGGCCCATGCCGAACGTTGATATGGCTTAACGCTGTCAAGGGGCGAAGGAGATTCTCTGCCTCGAACGCAGTAATTTCGGTTCACATAACGCCCGATGGGCAACGCGGCGGGGCCTGAGGTGACGACGGTCGATCAAGCTGATATGCGCGCGTTGGTTAGGGCAAGACTGTCATGCGTCACGGAGCTGCCTCGCTCTAGGATCTGAGGTGCCGGTCCGAGGACCGGATCAATAACGTTCCGACGAGGATTCTCCAGCCGTGGCCGCACCGCGTTGCCGATCGGGCATTCGGGTTCGCGCGTCGATAGGTTCTCCTTGATGGCGGGTGTTGGTTCCTGCCGCTCAGATTGGCTTGATGTCCTGGCCCAGCGCCCAGACGAACCCCGAGAGCTCGCGCGCGACGGCGACGACGATCTTGTTGCGGTTCAGGCCGCGGGCCGAGAGCGTCCTGAAGCGCGCGCACAGGCGCAGCTGCGCACGCCAGGCAAGGTCGGTGACGCTCCTGGCCAGGCCGGTTTGCCGGCGCGCGATAACCCAGGACACGCGCGCGGGGTGCGCGTAGGCCCAGGCCGCCTCGATGAAGGCGCGCCGCGCCGAGCTATTGCCCGCCTTGGTGATCGAGCCCTGGCGGCGCCTGCGCCCCGAGGAGTCCTCGCTCGGGATCATGCCAAGGTAGCCCATGAGCTTGCGCGGTGAATCGAACCGGGCCAGATCGCCCAGCTCGGCCACGATCCTCACGGCGTGGATCGCCGAGATGCCGCGCAGCGCCTGCAGCGCCTGCAAGCGTTGCCTCGCCTGGCGCTGCATGTTCACCGCGTCCTCGCGCGCGCGCACCAGATCGCGCACCGCCTCATCGCGGCTATCTGGCACGTAGATCGGCGCGAGCTCGCCTGCGCGCGCCAGGCGCGCTAGCTGCAGCGCATCGCGCCGGTCGGTCTTGACCCGGTCGCCCGCCCGGCGCGGCGTCATCGAGGGCGAGACCACCATGCAGCTCAGGCCCTGGGCGCGCAGGCGCCGGTAGATCCAGAACCCGCAGGGCCCCGCCTCGTACACGAACACCGCATCGCGATGCGCCGAGCGCAGTTTCCTTATCGCCCTATCCAGCGCCGCCGCCTCGCCGCCGATGCGCCCGAACAGCCGCGCCTCCTTCGCATCGGCAATCGCGACATCGATCGAGTCCTTGTGCACGTCCATCCCCACATACGCGGTGCTAGACTTTCCCATGGCCTGCCTCCTTGAGTGGTTGTTGACGCCTTCGTGCTCAACATGTGGCTCTACGTGGTCCACCCACGCAAACCACGATACGCCGGAGGCAGGCCGCCTCAAAGCGTTAAGCCATTCTGTCTAGGCCGCTTGTTGCGTGATGCGCAACACAGTATACTGCAAGCATGATCCAGTCGTTCCGACACAAAGGACTGAGGAGGTTCTATGAGTCGGGAAGTGCGGCAGGCGTCCAACCCCACCACGCTAGGCGCCTTCGGATGCTATTGACGGCCTTGGATACGTCCCAGTCCATCGAGGACATGGATATTCCCGGGTTTCGGCTACACCAATTGAAGGGGGAAGAACGAGGCCGCTGGTCGGTGTGGGTAAACGGTAACTGGCGCGTGACTTTTGAATTCAAGGACGGACACGCCTACGTCCTGGACTATGAGGACTATCACTAATGGCCATGCACAATCCGCCCCATCCGGGTGAGTTTATTACCGAGGTGTATCTCGAGCCGAACAATCTGAGTGGCCGGGAACTCGCCGCAAAGCTGGGTGTGGCTGCCTCGACCCTAAATCGTATTCTCACTGGCGCAAGTGGCATCAGCCCCGAGATGGCATTGCGGCTTTCCAAGGCGCTGGGCCGTTCGCCCGAAAGCTGGCTTGCGATGCAGTACAACTACGATCTTTGGCAGGCGAAGCAACGTGTGAAGCTCGGCAATGTTGGCAGGGTCAAGCTCACGGCGGCCTAACCGGCGCTTGCAAGCGACGCGCTCGCGCTGCGCCCTCGTGCGCGCCTGAAGCGCAACGTTAGCCGTCAGCAATATATCCGTACGTTATGCCGCAGAAGGGAACTCGCCTTGACATGTCATATATGGTATAGGCACAATGCGGTATGTGGCGTATCGAGGAGCATCGCCGGGTCGACAAGCAGATGTCGTCAGCGCCCCGGGACATCCTGAAGCGCTACGAAAAATGGAAGGACATCGCGATGTTGTCCGGTCCGCCCGGACTGAAGTTCATCAAGGGCTTCAACGACGAGGCCCTATCGGGAGAGTGGAAAGGCCATCGCTCTTCCCGGCTTGGGCTGCAGTGGCGGATCATTTACCGCACCGTGCCGGATGAGCAGCTGTTCCAGATGATATCGATCACCGCCCATGACTATCGGAGGCCGTAAGTGAGCCAGTTCCGCACCGCAAAGAAACGCATCACCGTCTCGGTGGGCGAGTCCGTGCGCATTGTGCGGGAGCTGCAGGGCCTGAGTCAGAACCAGCTCGCGGAGCGCACAGGTATTCCGCAGGCCACCCTCTCGGCCATCGAGAACGATCGTGTTCGCCTAGGCGTCGAGCGTGCCAAGGTGCTCGCGAAGGCGCTTAAATGCCATCCGGCTGTGCTGGTGTTCCCGGGATGGGAAGACCACCTTCAATCTGCGGCATAACTTGCTGCTGCAGCCGACGCGCTGAGGCGCGCGGCTGAGCGCTACGTTAAGCGCTGCTACATCATGCTAATGCCACGCATCGACCGAGCAGCGCTGAAGCGAGTTGGTCTGGGAACTTTGGTTGGCCTAATCATTGGGGCATTGGTCGGCGCTTTTGCCGGAGGGATCGCCGCGCTATTCGTTCCAGAGGAGTTTTCCGGCACGGGGCTTTTGGAACTTGTGCTTGTCATGGCCGGCGCCGGTACTGTCGCCGGGTTGATCCAGAGCTGGCTGCATTGAGCGCGCAGCGCAAGGTCATGCGGCGAACCGGCGCAGGTGAGGAACGCAATCTATGAAAGTTTGCATCGTCGGAGCGTCCGGGAAGCTCGGTAGGTACATGGTGCAGCACGCGCTTGACCGGGGCCACGATATTGTCGGCGTTTGCCGGGAGGGCAGCGTAGGCAAACTCGATGCGTTCAAGGGGCGCATCATGGTCGTTCCCGGAGCGACGAATGACCGTGCGGCGATCAAGAAGGCGGTCGCGCAGTGCGACGGGGTTCTGACAGTGTTGGTTCCCTGGGGGGTTCGGCAGTACTCGACGGGAACGGCTCAGGCGGTACTCGACTACGCGCCACCGGGAGCACGCCTCATCTTTTCCTGCGGCTGGCATATCACGCGGGACGGCAACGACGTATTGCCGCTGTCGCTCAAAGTCTTGGTGAAGATCTTCGGCTGGTTCGCCCGGCTGACTCGCTTGGCGGATATCGACGACCAGGTGGAAGCCTGCCGGCGGGTATTTGCCAGCGACACACGGTGGACGGTCGTGCGCGGGAGCGACCTCGAAGAGGGTGAAAGCCAGGGCCTCCCGGTGTGGAGCCGGCACGTGGGCGACCCTGTTCTCGAGAGCAATCTCACGCGCCGCGTCGATTTTGCGCTGTTCATGGTTGCGGCGCTCGAGAACGACCGGCTGATCCACGAGGCGCCGGCAATCGTCGGCTGCCGATCGCCCTCGGCGCTTGCGCACGCCGCCGGGCGCCGCCGCTGATGCCGAGCGTCGCGCCGCTCGTACTATCCTTCACTCCACATGCCCACATGCCCACCTGCCACGCCTGGGAGGCTGCATGCACGAACAAGTGCGATCGATGGATCTGCGAGCCGAGTTCGATACCGACGAAGGCTGCTTCATCACTGAACTCTCCAACATTCCGGAAGACGCCGACGCCTCCGTCGCGCGAGCCCGAGTTCCCCCGGGAGCCACAACCCGCTGGCACCGGGTGAACGGAACAACCGAGCGATACGTAATCCTTTCGGGCACCGGCCGGGTCGAAGTGGGTGAACTGCCGACCCAGGATGTCGCTCCGAACGACGTGGTGCTCATCCCTCCCGGGTGCCGCCAACGCATTGCTTGCACGAGCACCCAGGACTTGGTATTTCTCGCGCTCTGCACCCCTCGCTTCCGACCCGAGGCGTACGAAGACATCGATCCAGCGCCCGCTCAAGCCCGCCCAGCGGCCTAGCCCTTCCATCATGTCAAACGTCAGGCACGAATCGGCATGATCGACTTTGAAACGGCACGACGGCTTGTCTCGGAGCGCCTGGCCAGGATGGAGTGCGACATGCACGACTTCGGCGCGGCACTGCCGGACCACGAGAACGAGCCCCGTTTGCATCTTGTCGTGGTGAAGACCACTGAATACGATTTCGGCTGGGTATTCGCATACGACAGCAAGAAGTACCTGGAAACAAACGACATCGGTTTCGCTGTCGCGGGCAACGCTCCCCGGCTCACGCCCGACCTGGCGGAGCTCTTGTTCACGCAGTCGGGTTCGTCCCGCGCTTTACGCATCCGATGCGATTCGAGCCATCTGCCCGTGCATCGCGGCTCGAAGCAACCGAAGCTCTTGTCGCCGAGCGAAGACCTGCGCGACGCAATCGTCGTTTCACATCGAGGCGACTTGTGGCTGGACGGTTAGCGGGAACGTTGACCGGGCGCTCCGATCCCGGCGATGATCGCAGCGGGGAACGGATAGGGGTGGTCTTATGACGACGTACGTCCTGGTGCATGGCGGGTGGCACGGGGGTTGGTGCTGGCGCAGGGTCGGGTGCGCCCTGGTTGCGACCGGCGACGATGTCCACACGCCCACCCTCACTGGCCTGGGCGAACGGGCGCACCTCCTGTCGCCGGAGGTCGGGCTCGAGACGCATATTCTCGACGTTCTTGGATTGCTGGAGTTCGAGGGTTTGAGAGGCGTCGTCCTCGTCGGCCACAGCTACAGCGGGATCGTGGTTACCGGCGTAGCGGATCGTGCTCCCGGCAGGATCGCGCACCTTGTCTACCTTGATGCCGTTGTCCCCCGCGACGGCGAGGGTCTATACGACCGCGCGCCCGCGCAGGTCAAGGCGTACTTCGAGGAGCAAGCGAGAACCAAAGGCGATGGTTGGCGCGTTCCGGCCGGCGCGGCAAGCGCCGAGTTCCTGGGCTTGCGGAAAGACGAGGATATCAGCTGGGTGATGCCGAGGCTCACTTCGCACCCGATCCGCACATTCCGGGAGCCCGTGCGACTCAGCGCCGACTTCCCGCAGATGCCGCGCACTTACATCAACTGCATCGGCGACAAGGACTTCGGTCAACCGCGCACGATCCAGGCGGAGGGCATCGACGGCTACCACGAATTGCGTACCGGGCGCGATGCAATGGTGACCGCTTCACAGGAAGTGGCAAGGGTGCTGCGGCAGGTGGCCGAGAGAGCGGTCGCCCAGCCCCTCGCCGCGGGGGACGCGCCGAATTCGGCGCGCCCCTGTCGGCATGCTTGAAGCGTTCGGACCTTCTCTTTACGCGGCCGATGGGCCGAGCGTGCCGTTCTTCGGTTTTCCCTACCCCACCCGCATGGCGCTGGCGCGGCTGTCGAACGGCTGCGTGTGGGTGTGGTCCCCTGTGGCGCTGACCGAAGAGCTGGCCGCGGAGGTGCAGGCCATCGGACCCGTGCGCTACATCGTTTCGCCGAACAAACTTCATCATCTGTTCCTGAAGCAGTGGGCCGAGCGCTGGCCCGATGCGCGCCTCTACGCGCCGCCCGGCCTCGCGCGCAGAAAGCCCGGACTGCGCTTCGACGGCGAGCTGAGCGACGAGCCCGATCCGGCGTGGGCGGCGGACGTCGACCAGGCCGTCTTTCGTGGCTCGTTCGCGATGGAGGAGGTAGTGTTCTTCCACCGTGCCTCGCGCACCGCGATCGTCGGCGACCTTATCCAGCGGCATCCCGAATCAAGAGTGTCGGGCTGGAAGGGAATGCTGATGCGACTCGATGGCCTGGTGGGGGAACGCGGGAGCACGCCGCGCGAGTGGCGAGCCAGTTTTCTCCGGCGCGGCCCGGCGCGCGCCGCGCGGGAGAAGGTGCTGGGCTGGAATGCCGCGCGGCTGCTGATCGCGCACGGCGAGTGCGCGCAGACCGAAGCCGCCGCGGTAATCGCCGCGGCGCTGCGCTGGATCTAGATATCATCGGGGGAGCAAGGAGGAAGCCATGAACGGGCTTGGCGCAAGGGAAAAGAGGTTCGCCCACATAAGGAGCCGTCCCGATGCCAATCGGTGATTTTCCGGAGCAGAAATATCTGATCGATGCGCGTGCGCTGGGCGAGCGGCGGGGTACGGTTACCCTGCTCGACCTGCGCCCGGCGGAGGATTTTGCGCTCGGCCACATCGAGGGCAGCGGGCACCTCGACATCTACGGCGTCAGCCTGAACGATTCCTCGGACGTCGCCTTGAACGCCTTCCTGCCGATCTTCCGCACCCTGTTCGGAGCCCGCGGCGTCGCCATGGACAAGCCGGTCGTCATCTACGACCACGAGAGCGGGGAGCGGGCGGCGCGGGCGGTCTGGCTGCTCGCGGTTCTGGGTCATCCGGAGGTCAGGATCCTCGACGGCGGGACGCAGGCGTGGACCGCGTCGGGTCGGCGGCTGGTGCGCCTGAGCGAGTCGGCGCGGCCCGTGGACCCGACCAAGGCGCCGCCGACGCCGCCGCCGCTCAAGGCGAGGCCGAATCCCGATCTGCTGGCGACCCGGTTCGACGTCCAGCGCGCCATCGCCGACGAGCAGTCGGTCATCGTCGACGTCAGGCGCGAGTCCGAGCATCGCGGCACGGAGAGGCGGGCCCGGCGCGCCGGAACCATTCCGGGCGCGGTGCACATCTTCTGGCGCGATCACCTGGACGAGAACGGCGCCTTTCGGCCGGCGGATGAAATCCGCGCCCTCTACCTCTCGAAGGGCGTGACGCCCGACAAGACCGTCATCCCTTTCTGCCACGGCGGCTACCGCTCGGCCAGCACCTTTCTCGCCCTCAAGTCCCTCGGCTATCCGCGGGTGCGAAACTATGTCTCGTCGTGGGGGGAGTGGGGCAACAGAGAGGACTCGGAGATCGTCGTCCCGGGCGCGGCGGGTTAGCGCCGTATGACGGGTTGAGCGCCGGCAAAGGCATGCCCAGGTTTCGCTTCGCGCAGGTCAACGTCTTCTCGGCGGATCCGCTGGGCGGCAATCCGCTCGCCGTGGTGCACGCGGCGGCGGGACTGAGCGAAGCGCGCATGGCCGCGCTCGCGCGCTGGACCAACCTCTCGGAAACGACCTTCCTGCTGCCGCCGACGGATCCCGCCGCCGACTACCGGGTGCGCATCTTCACGTCCGGCGGCGAGCTGC
>Ga0315556_1002600_pt1 | contig 10196 bp, 8 predicted proteins | sample SalMarSW160310MG_FD_202112 | JGI IMG/M metagenome (GOLD analysis project Ga0315556, IMG submission 202112) | Salt marsh sediment microbial communities from the Plum Island Ecosystem LTER, Massachusetts, United States - Salt Marsh Sediment SW1603-10 ... | reverse complement strand
CGCTGCTGTTTAACTGTTCGGCGAGCACGGACCACGGGTCATGACACAGGGGCAGGCCGGCCTGGGTGGCGCGCAGCAATTGCCGGTCCAGTGTATCCGCCCGCCAGTCGACAGGCTGCCGTGCCTCGTCTATGGCGGGCACCGTATCCACCTGTCCGTTATCATCGAGGTGCAGCCACAGACCCAGGTAGAACGCCTGCTGGCGGGGGAAATTATAGACCGGCAGGCCGGTGCGCTGTTCGATATCCGCCAATGCGGCGGCAATGCCGGCGGCTTGTTCGCTGGCAACTACGAACCACATGTTCAGGCGGTGGTCGCGGCGGTAGTTGTGCGCCACGGCCGGCAGCGCGTTGACCTCGGCGGCAACCCGGTCGTAGTGATCCAGCGGCACTTCCAGCGCTGCCAGCGTGACCGCGCCACCCAGTCGCTCGGCATCGTACAGCGGGCCGAAGCGGCTCAACAGGCCTCGTTGCAGCAGCCCTTCGATGGTGGCGATGAGGTTGTCTTCCTGCGTGCCGAGACGGTCTGCGACCCGGGAGAAAGGGCCTTCGGCCAGCGGGAACCCGCCCTGAAACCGGTTGATGAAATCGCGTTCGAGCGGGCTTAACCGGCTCATGGCGTTGCTTCCATGCGCGTATCGAGGGTTGTATAGCGCGCACCGCGCTGTTTGAAACAGCGCTGGCTGAACAGCACCTGGTGGGCGAAGTCCTGCATGCCGCAGTTTCTCACCAGGTGGTCGACCCGCGCGAGCACCTGTTCGCGGTCATGCCCGTGAATCATGGTGAACAGGTTGTACGGCCAGTCCGGCAGGCGCCGCGGACGCCGGTAGCACAGCGTCACGAAAGGCACCGATCCCAGGCAACACCCGGTAGCGGCGACCTTGTCGTCGGGCACATCCCACACCACCATGCCATTGGCGTGGTAGCCGAGCACGCGGTGGCGAACGACCACGCCCATGCGTTTGATAATGCCTTGCTCGTGCAGGCGTTGCAGGCGCGTGATCACCTGGTTTTCGCTGATGCCGAGTTGTTCGCCGATCACCGCATAAGGCTGTACAGCCAGGGGCAGGCCGCGTTCGACGGCCTGCAGCAGGGCGCGGTTAACGGCGTCTTCCAGCGCCGGGTGCGGTGTCACGTTCATGTCCATTGCAGACGAAACCCCAGGTCGATGAAGTAGTCTTCGAGCATCGGCAGATCGAGCAGTTCCAGACCGCTGCGTGCACGGATGTCCGCCAGCACCGCATCGAGGCGCGCGCGCTCCGGCGCGGTGATCACAAACCACAAGTTGTAGCGGTGCTCGCGTTGATAGTTATGGTTGACCTCCGGGTATTCGCTCACCAGTGCCGCGATCTCTTCCAGCCGGTGTGCCGGGACGGCCAGCGCGGCGAGGGTGCTGACGCCGATGCGATTGGGTTGCAGCACCGGCCCGACGCGGCTGACGGCGCCGGCTGCCTGCAGGCGCTGCAGGTGTTCCAGCACGGCGTCTTCACTGATGCCCAGTTGCTCTGCTATACGCGCATAGGGGCGCGGTTCCAGCGGGAACCCGTGCTGGAACTCGTCCAGCAGGCGTTGTTCTGTCAAGGTGAGCTGGAGTGCCGGGGCATTCATGCGTGCATTTTCCTTACAGGCCGATACGCTGTGCGCGCGCCGAGGTGAAGATACCGCTGGGTTTTTGCGCCGGCAGGGTAGTGCGTTTTTCCAGTGTGGCGGTGTCGTAGACCTGCAGCTGGTCGAGGTCTCTCACCGATACCCACACCTCTTCGCCGCGCGGTTCGAATTCCATGTGCAACACGCCCTTGCCGGGCTTGAGTGTTTTCACCAGCCGCAGACTCCGGGTATCGATGACCTGCACGGTGTCGTTGTCCGGTACAGCAAAGTTGACCCACACCTGGCGACCGTCCGGCCGCGCCATGACGAACACCGGCTGACCGTGCACGGGGATCTTGCCGGCCAGTTCCCAGGTGTCGGTATCGATGACCAGTACTTCGTGGCGACCGACCGCCGGTACGAAGGCCCGCCGGCCGGCAATCGCCCAGCCTTCGAGGTGCGGCATTTTATAAACCGGAAGCTTCTTTTCGCCCTTGCCGTAATCGGGCAGTATGCGTTTCACCCCGGCGTCCAGATTCCACAAATCCAGCAGCGCCATGCCGTCCTCGCCGAACAGCCCGGCGATGTAGTAACGGCCATCGGGTGTTATCAGTGCGTCGTAGGGATTGCGGCCAATGCCGGCAAACTTCGTGATCACCGGGTGCGCGGGGTCGCGCAGGTCCGCCACCCAGGTTTCGCCCGCATCCCACAGGCTGAAGACGAAACGTTGACCGGGTGCGTCGACCAGCCCGATCACCTTGGAAGTCTGATCCTTGCCCCAGGTTGCGGGAATGTCGGCGACCTGTTCGAGCGTGTCGGCGTCGAACACCTTGACGCCGCCGGGCACGTAGTTGGACACCGCCACCAGTCGGCCGTCCTGGGAAATGGCGCCGCCGATACTGTTACCGGCTTGTAGTTTGCGCGCCACCAGCCGGCAGGTCAGCATGTCGACCTTGCTCAAGCCACCGTCGCGACCGAATACGAAAGCATAACGCTGGTCGCGCGAGAACACCGCCGAAGCGTGCGAGAGGTCGCCCAGTCCGTCGACACGGCACAGGCTGGTATTGCCACTGGTCTCGACAATCTGCACCGTGCCCGAGGCGCGTTCCACCACCAGTGCGAGGTCGCCGCTGCCGCGCAGGTTGTCGGCCCAGGCATTGGGTAGGCACACCAGGCACAGGGTCAGCAGCAGGGCAGGGCAAGAGCGGGCTGGCTTCATGGTGATATTCCCCGGCGTAGTTCGTCAATCATCCAGGCGGCCTCGGCGCGACTTAGCAGGGGCGCCCAGGGGGGCATGGCGGTGTCCGGGCGTCCGTTCATGACCGTGTCGATAAGCAGCTCGCGCGGCTGGTCGCGCAGCGTTTCCGGCAACAATGCCGGGCCAAGACCGCCACGCATGGTCAGGCCGTGGCAGGAACCGCAATCCTGCACCAGCAGGTCGTGCAATTGTGCTTGCCGGGCTGCGGGCAGCGGTTCAGCCGTCGCGCCGGTCAGGCACAGCAGACTAAGCACCGACGCCGATATCCAGCGCAACATGTGCGTGCTCCGGTTGTGGATTGAACCAGTCGAGTTCCTTGCTCAGGGACACGGTCTTTCCGATGACCACCAGTACCGGTGCTTGCAGCCCGGCCGCGTTGACGCTGGCGGGCAGGTTGCGCAGATTCGAAATAACCCGTTGCTGTTGTGACGTGGTGCCATCCTGGATAGCCATTGCCGGGGTAAACGCGGGCAACCCGGCATCGACCAGAGAATGGCAGATGCGTGACAGATTGGCCAGACCCATGTAGATCACCAGTGTGGCTTCGGGATCGGCGACCCGGCGGGCATCGAAGTCCAGGGGTTCGTCGTTTTTGAAATGGCCGGTGATCAGGTGCACCTGGCGCGACAGGCCACGATGGGTCAGCGGTACGCCGGCATAGGCTGTACAGGCTGCGGCCGAGGTGATGCCGGGGACAACTTCAAACGGAACCGCGTGACGCCGCAGGTGCAGGGCTTCTTCGCTGCCGCGGCCGAACACAAAGGGGTCACCGCCCTTGAGTCTGACGATACACCGGTTGTTGCGCGCCAGAGCGACCAGTAATTCGTTGATTTCAGTTTGCGGCAGGCTGTGATGACCGTTCGCCTTGCCGACGAATATGCTTGCAACGCCGTCGGGTATCCGTTGCAGTATCGCCTCGCTGATGAGCCGGTCGTAGACGACTACGTCGGCCTCCTGCATCAGGCGCAGTGCCTTCACTGTCAGCAGGTCCGGGTCACCGGGGCCTGCTCCTACCAGATAGACTGTGCCAGTTGGCTGCATGCGTTCCTCCCGTTCTCGGCTTGTTATAAGGAGGTGCGGACGGGCGCGAGCCCGCCCGCACTGCCCGCTTCAGTAAACGTCGTGCATGGTGTTATAGACGTTGAATTTGCCGGTTGGTGTCACCAGGCGCTTGTCCTTGATGACCTTCTTCAGTTTCAGCGTCTTGTCGTCAATCACTACGATGGCGGAAGTTTCTTCCTTTCCGTTCCACACCGAGAACCAGACTTCGTCGCCGGCCCTGTTGAACTCCGGTTGTACGACACGCTTCGGTCCTTCTTTACCCAGGCTCGCCCACTCGGCTATCGGCAGCACCTTGAACCCGGCTTTCAGGTTGTCAATGTCATACACGGCGACACTCTGGCTGATGTTGGGATCCGGGTTGAGCGCCGTGTCGACATACAGGTGCTTCGATTTGGGGTGGGTCTTGATGAACAGCGAACCGCCACCCTGGCCGTCGATGGATTCGACCATCTTCCAGGCATACTGTGCATGTTTTTCGGGATCTGTGCCGATCAGGGCGATCGACTGGTCACCCAGGTGGCTGGTGGCCCACACCGGCCCGTACTTCGGGTGCACAAAGTTGGCGCCACGTCCGGGGTGAGGGATCGAGCCGACGTCGACCAGGGCTTCGAGGTTGTCATCTTTCGAATCGACCACGGCTATCTTGTTGGATTTGTTCGCCGCCGTCAGGAAGTAGCGCTGGGTCGAATCCCAGCCACCGTCGTGCAGGAAGCGTGCGGCATTGATAGAGGTCACCTTGAGGTTGTCGAGATCCTCGTAGTCGACCATCAGGACCTTGCCGGTTTCCTTGACGTTGACGATGAACTCCGGGTGTTCGTGCGAGGCGACAATCGCGGCCACGCGCGGCTCGGGGTGATATTCCTGGGTATCGACGGTCATGCCACGGGTGGAGACGATCTTCAGCGGTTCGAGTGTTTCGCCGTTCATGATGACGTACTGCGGCGGCCAGTAGGTACCGGCAATCGCGTACTTGTCTTCCCAGCCCTTGTACTTCGAGGTTTCCACCGAACGCGCTTCCATGCCGGTCTTCAGTTCGGCGACGGTTTTCGGCTCTTTCATCCACAAATCGATCATGTTGAGCCGGGCATCACGACCGATAACGAACAGGTAGCGACCCGAGGCCGACAGCCGGGAGATATGCACGGCGTACCCGGTGGGAATGGTAGTGACGATTTCCTTGGTGTCGCCGTCGATCAGCGCGATCTGGCCGGCATCGCGCAGGGTGACCGAAAACAGGTTGCTGAGATTGAGCTTGTTCTCCTGTTTCTTCGGCCGTTTCTCCGGCGGCACGATGAGTTTCCAGCTGGCCTTCATTTCCTTCATGCCGAACTCGGGGGGCATGGGCGGTTCGTGCTGAAGGTAGCGGGCCATCATGTCGACCTGGGCGTCGGTCAGCTCACCGGACGAGCCCCAGTTGGGCATGCCGGCCGGCGAGCCGTAGTTGATAAATGCCTTGAGGTACTCGGTGCCGCGTTGGCGGGTGATATCGGGGGTCAGCGGTTTGCCGGTGGCGCCCTTGCGCAACACACCGTGACAGCCGGCGCAGCGCTGAAAGAAGATAGTTTTGGCGTCGTTGAACTCGGCCTTGGTCATGGGTGGATCACCGGCAATCAGATCCCTGGCGGTTGCCGGGTCGGTCGCTATCGGCGCACCTTCGTAGGCCATATCACCCTTGGGTGTGCCGGGGTGTCCGCTATCGGCGGCCATGGCAGTGCTCATGGCGAATATCAGTGATGACAATGCAAACACACTGCCTATGGGCTTGGCTTTCATACGGAATCCCTCCTCTCTGGATTATGGGGCAATCGGGTCAAGTCGGATTCGAGTGTAGGAGCACACCCGCTACCGGCCTTGATAAAAATCAAACGGTCCGTCGGACCGCTCCTTTTGTTGATGCAGATCAAAGGGTGTGCTTGCCGATCGGCGGTCCGGGTGCTATTTGTCATTGCAGCAGCCTGTCAGTCAAGACAAAGGTGGTCACGATTTGATGCGGATCAATCAACGTGTGTGCTGAGCTTCGCGGCGCGTTCGCGTTTCTTGCGCTTCTCGACCAGCGGCGGACATTTGCAGTTGTCCCAGTAGGTGACCTGGCAGTCGAGGCAGTAATGACATTCGTTCTCGATGATCTCTCCGGTCGGGCGAATGGCGCGCACTTCGCATTCGCGCGCGCAGATCTGGCAGGGTCGGCCGCATTCCTTGCGCCGGCGCAGCCAGTCGAAGATGCGGAACCGGCCCGGAAAGGTCAGTGCAGCTCCCAGTGGACACAGGTAACGGCACCATGCCTTGCGCACGACCATGCCGATCACCAGCAGTATCACGGCGTAGAGCACATACGGCCAGTCGCGCCAGAAGTGCATGGAGAAGGCTGTCTTGAAAGGTTCGACTTCGGCATACAGTTCGGCGCGGGCCAGCGACTGCAGGGACAGGCCGAACAGCGCCAGCATGATCAGGTATTTCAGCGCCCACAGCCGTTCATGCAGAATTTCCGGCGGTTCCCATTCCGGCAGCCCCAGCCGGCGCGACAGGCGAAACAGCAGTTCCTGCAGTGCGCCGAACGGACACAGCCACCCGCAGTACACACCGCGCCCCCACAAGAGCAGGGTAAATGCCACGAAGCCCCACAACAAAAACAGTATGGGATCGATAAGATAGCTTTCCCAGCTGAAACCGTGCAGCAGCGAATTGGTGAAGGTCAGTACGTTGACCATCGATAGTTGTCCCGCGGCGATCCAGCCGATAAACACCACGGTATAGACCAGGTAGAGTGTGCGTACCTGCAGCAGCAGAGTGGGGTGACGCGCCAGCCAGTCCTGGAATAACAGGATGCACAGCAGCAGGAACAGGCCGATGCCCAGCACGGTGATCTGGGTGGTGCGCGCCCGCCAGAGTTGCTCCCACAGTGGCTCGGGCTGTTCAAAGATGAACTCGCCACCGTTTTCCTGGTGGAGCAGATCGCGCGCCGCGGCCACTTTTTTGACCCCCACGCTGACAGTGCGGTTTATGACCATTGAGGTAATGGTGGCGCCGCTGATGCCGTCAATAATCGAGCGCTCCGGTTTTTCCTGACCGCCGATGCGTATGTCATTGGCAATCGGCAGCCCACGGTATTGTCCGGTGAAACGCGCCAGGTCGGCATCGGAAAGGCCGACCACCAGAATCGGCTCTTCGTGGTGGACAATCCGCACACCGGTGATTTTTCCGTGCAGATCGAAGCCCACCAGGCAATTGATCGGCTTGCCTGAATAGGCGGGAATCGGCAGCACATCGTCGGTGAAGAATATGTAGCCCAGTTCGTGGCCGTTCTGCAGCACGCTGGCGGCCGGGGGTTTACCGCTGAAAGCGCCGACCTGTTGCGCGGTCGGAAACATTTCCTGCACCAGCGGTAGAAGCCCGTTTGCAGGTTCGGCGCGGATGACTGTCGACAGAACCAGAAGCAGCAACAGTACCGGCGGGAGCAGCAGGTGACGCGTGATCATGACCATGGCAGGGCAGAAGTAATCCGGAGTGGCAACGCTAAGGCGGAACGGCGATGCCCACCTTGATTAATATCAATCGTAAAGCCGGCATGACATAAGTCAAGGCGGAACGGGGCGGGGTTGCTGCTATGGTGCATCCTTACTGGTTGGGTAATGGGAGGGGCTGAGCTATGCTTCACGCAGAAATGGTCCGGATTACGGTCGCACGGGATAAATCAAAGCCCGTGCCGGACAGCGTGCAACACCTGCTGGATGTCAGTGACCTGCCACCGCCGGAACCGCTTGAACGCGTGCTGGACGCGCTGGCGGATCTTCCCGCGGGCGACAGTCTGAAAGTCAGACTGCCGCTGGAACCGGTGCTGTTGTACCCCATGTTGCGCAGCATGGGTATGGCCTGGGAACGCCGGGAGGCCGGGAGCGCAGTGATCGAACTGGTTATCTGGGAACCGGATGCCGGTTGAGCGGCAACCGGCTGGCGCCTAGAGCAACAGGTCGGTACGTGGCGTGGATTCCGCGGATTCGCCGCTCTCGATCCGCGGCTGGCAGCCGACCAGGTGACTGGCGGATGTCTTGAAGTTATTCATCAGGTGATCCTTGACGCTGGCGGCGCGTGCCGCTGCCAACGTGCGTAATTGTTGTTCGCTGATGGCCGGGGCCGGCTGCTGCGTGCTCTTGTCGCTCTTGTCACCCGCCTTCTGCGCGGCGGCCGCCTGCTGCTGTAAATAAGTCTTGTCCTGCGCCACGGCAACGCCGCACACCTTGACTGCCAGTTTGGGGCGCTCGGCGAGCACCGTGGCGACCTTGGACAGGTAGTCTTTGGCGGTGTCGTCCAGCGTGCTTTGCCCGGCGGGAAATACCACCGGAGCCAGGCGCACCTTGCTGATGGCCTCGCCGGCATATTTGGCGGCCACAATCATGGCGCCGTAGGGCTGCAGGGCCAGCGTCAGATAGGTGAGTGCGCCTTTCTGTACGCCACCCGCCAGTGCCTTGATCAATGCGTCGTTGATGTTGAAATCGGGACTGGCCGGGTCACCCTTGACGGGAATTTTCAGCTCGATGGTGTTGTTGCTGTCGCGCAGGGTATCCAGCGCCACGTTGATCGGCACCGGCAGCTGGCTTTGCAGGCTGTTTTCACTTTGAACGTTTTGCAGCTTAAGCTGGTACAGCTTCAGTTTGATCAGCCCGTCCATGGTCTCTGTGGCGGTCTTGACGTTGATATCGGCGTCGAGGGTGCCGCTGTCCAGCTCCAGTCCCATAGCCTGTTCGGCGTAGGGCGACAACGGTGGCAGGTCGAGTGCGCTGATATGCGATTCGATGTCCACCCCCGGCGGTTGCATGAACGGCTGAATATCTCCCTGCAGCGACAGGCCGGTGTGATCGCCGATGCCGGCGTCGAACTTCAGCGGACTTTTTTGCTCGGGCTTGCGGGAATCCAGAGACTCCAGCGCCAGCGTCTTTATATCGATCTTCGTCTGCAGGGCAGGCTTGACAGATTCGTCCAGCAGCGTGACAGCACTGTCACCGGCAACCCGAATGTGCCCGATGGCGACCGCCATACCCGGCGGGGCCGCGCTTTTACCGGCTTCGCTTTCGGCGCCGGGTGCGCCGCTGTCTGTCGCGGGTTCACTGGCAGGTTCCCCGGTAGCGCCAAGCCGTTTGATGTCATCGATAACGGCGGTGATGGCCAGCTTGCCTGCGCTGTCGCGATGCAACTGCCGGTGCGCGCCGGTCAGGTCCACACTATCGATGGCAAGCAGGTTGTCTGCCAGCGCGAGGGAACTGACTTTCAGGCGGTCTATATCCACGGTGGTCGCCGGATCGGTAGTTTCGGTGCGCCGCGCGAACGCCAGTTTGTCCGCTTCCACCGACTGCACGGACAACCGATCGACCCCGGCCATGTTCAGGTCCGAAAGTTTCAGGCCGGCAGCGCGCAGCAGTTGCAGCCGGCCTTTGTCGGCGGTGACGTCGAGATCTGTCAGCTGGATGTCGGATTTCAGTTTCAGCTGCTGATCGCCGCCGACGGTCGAGAACGTCAGTTCGCTGTCGACCTGTGTTTCCTTGCCCTTGACGGCAATCGCCGGCTGATTGATGTTCACGTCGAACGCCTGCAGGTGCAGCTTGCCGGTCTGCCCGACCTTGAAACCATCCGGGTGTTGTGCGTAATCCAGTGTACCGTTATAGGACAGCTTTCCGGAAAGTTGCCCGACCTGTTCCTGCAGCAGGCGTGCGAAAGCGGCCAGCTGCAGCGAGTCCAGCTTGAGCGTGACGTCGTAGTGCGGCGTGTCGGCCAGCGGCGCGATGTCGCCGCTGAGTGTGAAGGGCGCATCGTTCAGCGATCCGCTGGCCTGTACCGGCGTCGGGGTCTCCCCGGACCACTGTGCCAGGTTGTCCAGTTGCAGGTGGTCGATGACGAGTACCAGGTCGAGCTTGTCGTCGAGGTAGTGGACCTGGATAGCGTTCAGTGACAGGGTATCGATGCCGGCGGCCCAGGGCTTTTCCGGCGCCGGCTCCGGCGGGGCTTCGCTACCGCCGGTCGGCAGGTGAATGCCGCCGATGAGCAGCTGTTGCGGGCGCTGATCGATGGTGATGCTCAGGTCATTCAGCGCGACCGACTGAAGCTCGATCTGTTTGTGCCACAGGGGCAACCATGCCAGGTCCGCCGCCGCCGTACGGAACGACAGCGTGGTATTGTCGTCTACCCGGATAGCCAGTCCTCTCAGCAGCAGTTTGCCGCTGAAGGGGTTCAGGTCGACGTCCTCAAAGCTGACCTGTTGACCGCCGTTTTCCTCCAGCCACTTGACGGTGTAGTGTTTT
>Ga0315556_1002599_pt1 | contig 10209 bp, 10 predicted proteins | sample SalMarSW160310MG_FD_202112 | JGI IMG/M metagenome (GOLD analysis project Ga0315556, IMG submission 202112) | Salt marsh sediment microbial communities from the Plum Island Ecosystem LTER, Massachusetts, United States - Salt Marsh Sediment SW1603-10 ... | reverse complement strand
CTACGTGAAGATCGCCGAGGGCTGCAACCACCGCTGCAGCTTCTGCATCATCCCCGCCCTGCGCGGTGACCTGGTGAGCCGACCGGTGGACGAGGTGCTCACCGAAGCGGCGAATTTGGTCGCCGCCGGGGTGAAGGAGCTGCTGGTGGTGTCCCAGGACACCAGCGCCTACGGCGTGGACCTCAAGTACCGTACCGCGTTCTGGCACGGCCGGCCGGTGAAGACCCGCATCCACGAACTGGCGGCGGCGCTGGGTGAACTGGGCGTATGGGTGCGCCTGCACTACGTCTATCCCTATCCCAGCGTGGACAAGCTCATCCCGCTCATGGCCGAGGGCAAGGTCCTGCCCTATCTCGACGTGCCCCTGCAGCACGCCTCGCCGCGCATCCTGCGGGTCATGAAGCGTCCCGCCGCGGCCGAGGACACCCTGGCGCGTATCCGCGCTTGGCGCGACATCTGTCCCGACATCACTCTGCGCAGCACCTTCATCGTCGGCTTCCCCGGTGAGACGGAAGCCGACTTTCAGACCTTGCTGGATTTCCTGGAACAGGCGCAGTTGGACCGCGTGGGTTGCTTCACCTATTCCCCGGTGGAGGGCGCGAGCGCCAACGAACTGGCCGACCCGGTGCCGGAGGAGCTCAAGCAGGAACGCCTGGAACGGTTCATGGACGTGCAGGCGCGCATCAGCGCCGACCGGCTGCAGGCCAAGATCGGCCGCGAACTCACCGTGCTGGTGGACGCCGTCGATGAGCAGGGCGCGGTGGCCCGCAGCGCCGCCGACGCCCCCGAGATCGATGGTCTGGTGTACGTGGTCGACGGCCAGGACCTTGCCGTGGGCCAGTTCGCCCAGGTGCGGGTGGTGGACGCCGACGAACACGATCTCGAAGCGGTTATCGCCGACATCTGAATGCTGAGCCCGCCATTGCCGAATTGACGGGCAGCGGCTTTCGGTATCATGTCTCTCATGGTGCCGGCTGGGCACCCGAAAGCGCTGAACGCGAGGCGGGGCCGGCGTTCTGAATCTTCCTTACGAGATGTTCATCTTGGGTCTCTCGGGGGTGTTGCGCCCCCTGTGCCCGTTCTCGTATTCTCCCGAAAGTGAAGATAGGGATCCCGCTTCGCGGATAGTTCTGAGTCGCAGTTGCTTTCGAAGATGAAAAAGGAGCGCCAAGAATGATCAAGACCAGAAAGCGGGCGACCGGCGTGGCGGTTCTCCTCGGTACGTTCGGCGTGGCCAGCGCGGCACAGGCGGCCGGCGGCTTCGGCGGCCCGGAATACTATGCCGGCCTCTTCGCCGGCAGTGTGTCCGGCAAGGGCACGACCCACGATGCCGGCCCGAGTTACTACAGTGTGCCGCGGCTGCGGAAAGGCACCTGGGGGCTGCTCGGCGGCGTGACCTTCCGCAACGGCCCGTGGCTGCTGGGGGGCGAGGCGGATTACAGCTTCGGATCCAAGCGAACGACTTTTCACTACTCCGCCACCGATTGTCAGAACATGCTGTGTGATGTGAAGCACAACTGGCACGTGCGGGGGCGCGTGGGCTACCGCGTCAACAAGGTGGATCTTTTCCTGACGGGTGGTTACGCCGCACTCCGGGTCTCGGGGTCGACCTACACGGGGCCTGGTGTTTCTTCGACGACCCTGAACGGTTACAGCATCGGCGCCGGCGCTGATTTCACTGTCGCGCGTCACGGTGTCGTCCGCCTCGAAGTGCTACAGGACAAGTACAACCACGCCAAGGACTTCGGCAGTGGCACGGGATACGGCATAGACAACTGGAAGGACACCACTGTCCGCGCCGCGGCCATTTTTACGTTTTGATCCGCTCCGCAGGGGGGGCGTATCACGCCCCCCCTGCGTTTTCACCAGGTTATCCTCCCGTCGGTGCCTGAATCTTCATGGGTCACGATCTATATCGATTGATCGAGCCGGCGATCAGCCGCTTTCCTGAGCGCACCGCGCTGGTCACTCCGGACGGTCAGTCCGTGAGCTTTGCCCGACTGGCGGCGACCGTCGATGCGTTTGCCGCCGTCGCGGCCGCTCGCGGCTTGAAGGGCGGCGACCTGGTCAATCTGGAAGTGGAAAACTTTGCGGTGCAGGTGTGCCTGACCCTGGCCCTGTCGCGCCTGGGCGTCGTCACGGTCATGGGCGGTTCCACCGATGCCGTGCTGGCGACGGGCCTGTCGCTGGACGCGACGATCACGCTCGACCCGCGCAAGGACGACCATCTCCGCAACCTGATCTTCGATCAAGGCTGGTTCGCGACACCTGAGCACACACCTGATTGTCCCGGATTCGAGCAGCCCGGTGCGATGGCCCTGATCGTCGGCTCTTCCGGCACCACCGGGCAGCGCAAGTTCATGCCGATGAGCGTGGAGCAGTTTGCGGCACATCTGGGCGCGTACAACGCCGCCTATGGTGTCGACGCGGCTACCCGGTTGATCACCGTCGGCGCCCTGACCCAATGGGGTTTCCTGCTCATCATGCGCACGCTGATGCACGGTGGGACCATGGTGCCGCCGGCCGACAGTCCCCATAGTACCCTGGAGCGGATCAACGGCTATGGCGTGGAGGAGTTGTGCACCGTGCCGAACGTGTTGATGGACCTGGTACAGTCGCAGCGCAAGGATCCCCTGGACCTGCCGAGTCTGAAGAAGATCCTGACGGGCGGCGGCAGCATCTCGCTGCAGGCCATGGGTGAAGCGCAGACTCACCTGGGTGCTCGGGTGCGCAGCGCCTACGGTGCCACCGAGGTCGGTTACATCGCATCAGCCTGGTTGGACGAGCTGGAAGGCCGGTCCGAGGGGGCCGTGGGTTTCGTTCGTGCCGGGGCGGAGGTCGAGGTTGTGGGCGACAGCGGTTCGGCGCTGCCGCGCGGCGGTGTCGGCGAGATTCGCATCCGTACAACCCCGGACGTGCAGATTGATCGCTACCTCGCCAAGGGTCCGCAAGCGGAAGACACGCTGCGCGACGGCTGGTTCTATCCGGGCGATACCGGCCATCTCACCGAGGACGGCATGCTGGTGATCGCCGGCCGAACTACCGAGGTCATCAATATCGGCGGCAACAAGCTGGCGCCAGCGTCGATCGAGGCCACCGCCTGCCGCATTGTCGGCGTGCGCCAGGCCGGTGCCGTGGGTCTGCGCAACGCCGCCGGTTTCGAGGACGTGTGCGTGGCGGCGGTGTGCGACGCCTCGGTGCCGCAGGCGGCGCTGCAGGCTACGCTGTCCGATCTGCTGGGCAGCAATACGCCGCTGCGGGTGAAGATCGTCGACCAGTTGCCACTGAATGCGGGTGGCAAGCTCGATCGGCAACAGCTTCAGCAGTGGTTTGCCGGCGACTGAGATCTCGTGCTCAGTTGCTGGGGACTGCTGACAGAATCCGGTCCAGGCGCAGTTCCCGCCGTTCCCCGGTGCGGTCTTCCAGCACCAGAAATTCCTCCGCCGCCCGGGTGTAGATGTCCTTCGGGATCAGGACGCCTTCGTGGTGGCCGCCATCCTCGTCCTGCCAACATACATGCAGCCGCTGCTGCCGCATGATCCACAACTCGTATTCGCTGTGCAGGGCGCAGGGGATGGGTTGGTAGTCGCTCATCTCAGGCGGCCTCGTCGGCGGAGAACAGTGCGATCAGGTCGTTGAGGAAGCGCTGGCCCAGGGGCGTGGGGCGCAGCCGTCCGTCCCGACGTTCCAGCAGTTCCTTTTCCTGCGCCCGTACGAGCATGGGTTCGATGCGATCCAAGTCGATGCCGGTGTGCTGCTCGAACAGGGCTTCCTCCACGCCTTCGGTTAGGCGCAGGGCGTTCAACATGAACTCCAGGATCAGGTCGTCCGTGTCCAGGAACTGTTCGCCGGCCAGGGCGGTACCCGCCAGGGCGCGCTCCTGATAGTCGCGGGGATGGCGGTGCTTCCAGCGCCGGCTCACCCTGCCGTCCGCCGTGCGCTTGCCATGGGCGCCGGCGCCGATGCCCAGGTAATCGCCGAATTCCCAGTAGTTGAGGTTGTGCCGTGCACGCCGGCCGGGGGGCGCGTAGGCCGACACCTCGTAGCGCTCGAAGCCGCCTTCGGCGAGCAGCGCCAGGCCGCGTTCCTGCATGTCGGCAATCAGGTCCTCGTCCGGGAGCGCGGGCGGGCGGGCGTGGAACAGGGTGTTGGGTTCCAGCGTGAGCTGATACCAGGACAGGTGGGTGGGTTCCAAGGCCAGGGCGTCGCGCAGGTCGGCCAATGCCTCATCCACGCTCTGCCGCGGCAGGCCGAACATCAGGTCCAGGTTGAAGTTGTCGAAGCCGGCGGCGTGGGCGGCCTCGGCGGCGCGCAATGCCTCGCGGCGGCCGTGGATGCGGCCGATGCGTTCCAGGGCGGCGTCGTTGAAACTCTGGATGCCGATGGACAGCCGGTTGATCCCGGCGGCGCGGAACTCGGCGAACTTGCCCTGCTCCACCGTGCCGGGGTTGGCCTCCAGGGTGATCTCGACGTCATCGGCCAGGGGCAGGCGGGCGCGGACGCCGGTCAGCAGCCGCTCGATGGCCTCGGGGGCGAACAGGCTGGGTGTGCCGCCGCCGATGAAGATGCTGACCAGAGGTTGGGGCGATTGCCCGTCGAGTTCCTGGTCCAGGTCGGCCAGCAAGGCGGAGACGTACTCCATCTGCGGCAATTCGGTCCCGGCTTCGTGGGAATTGAAGTCGCAGTACGGGCACTTGCGCACGCACCACGGAATGTGGACGTACAGGGCGAGCGGCGGTTGGCGGAGCAGGCTGGACATGGCGGCATTCTACCACCAGGCCGGGATTCGCCGGCCGCTGTCAGTCGCCGTGGATGCCGGCCTGTGTGAGCGCGTCCAGCAGGGCCCGCAGTGCCTGACCGCGGTGGCTGAGGCGGTTCTTCACTTCCGGCGCCAGTTCGGCCGAGGCGCAGTTCTGGTCAGGCACGAAGAACACCGGGTCGTAGCCGAAGCCGCCGCTGCCGCGGGGTTCCAACAGGATGCGCCCTTCCCAGGTGCCCTGGCACATGATGGGTGTGGGGTCGGTGGGGTGGCGCATCAGGACCATCAGGCATTGAAAGCGCGCCGTGCGCTCGGCTTCCGGCACATGGGCCAGTTCCCGGAGCAGCTTGTCCAGATTGGCCTCATCCGTCGCCCCGGCGCCGGCAAAGCGGGCCGAGTAGATGCCGGGCGCTCCCTGCAGGGCATCCACTTCCAGGCCGGAGTCGTCGGCAATGGCCGGCAGGCCGGTCACGTGCGAGGCGTGGCGGGCCTTGATGATGGCGTTTTCCACGAAGGTCAGGCCCGTCTCTTCCACGTCCAGCGCGCCGAAGGCCGACTGCGGCAGCACCTCCAGGTCGATGCCCGCCAGCAGTTGGTTGATTTCGCGCAGCTTGCCTTGATTGTTGCTGGCCAGAACGATTTTCTTCATGGGATTGAGGTCTCGGCTGTGGCGGAAAACAAATTCTAGCCACGGGGGACGCGGCGGACACGGGGAATACATGTTGAATGCAGCGGCAGTGCCGCTCGGTCTGCTGACGCGCCGCAAGTACGGCCTCCGCCAAGTCCAAGGGCCGTGAACAAACCCAACAATGATTTTCCCGGTGCCCCCCCCTGGTTAGCTCTTTTCGAGTACCGCCCGCTGATGTTCGATCAGCTCGGCGATGCCGCGACGGGCGTAATCCAGCATGGTGGTCAGTTCATCCATGCTGAAGGGGTGGCCTTCGGCGGTGCCCTGGACTTCGATGAAATCCCCGCCCTCGTTCATGACCACGTTCATGTCGGTCTCCGCCTTGCAGTCCTCGGCGTAGTCCAGGTCCAGCACCGCGTGGCCTTCGTGGATGCCCACGGAGACCGAGGCGAGTTGGCCGCGCAGCGGGCTCTTTTTGATCATGCCCTTGCGCAGCATGTGGTCGATGGCGTCGGCCAGGGCCACGTAGCCGCCGGTAATGGAGGCGGTGCGGGTGCCGCCGTCGGCCTGGATGACGTCGCAGTCCACGGTGATGGTGTTCTCGCCCAGGACCTTGAGATCGAGCACCGCCCGCAGGGACCTGCCGATGAGGCGCTGGATCTCCATGGTGCGCCCGCCCTGCTTGCCGCGGGCCGCCTCGCGGCCCATGCGCGACCCGGTGGAGCGGGGCAGCATGCCGTATTCGGCGGTGACCCAGCCCTGGCCGCTGCCGCGCAGGAAGGAGGGCACACCGCTATCGACGCTGGCGGTGCAGATCACGCGGGTGTCGCCGAACTCCACCAGGACCGAACCTTCGGCATGTTTGGTAAAGCTGCGGGTGAGACGGATGGAGCGAAGTTCGTCCGGGGCTCGGCCACTGGGTCGCATCGATGGGGGTCCTCTGCTTGTGCTGTCGTGGATCGGTGGGTGCGTCCCCACCGGGGGCGACAGTATAGCGCAGCCGGCGCTCAGTCCTGATCGAGCTCGTGGTGGTAGTCGCGCACGGCACGACGGATGGCGTCGATGGGGTCGTCCACGGGCTCCTTGTCGTTGGTCTCGTCCGTTGATTCGATGGGATCTTCCGGGCCAGCGGTGTCCACGTCCAGGTCGGCGCACAGGCGCGTGGCGGCGACGCTGATGTTGTCGCTGTTCGGGTAGCTGGCATGCTCGGCCCGTTCGGCCAGCCGGTCCAGCGCCGCCTCCAGGTCGTCCTCCCGGGCCGCAGCGGCGATGTGCTTGTCATCCACCGCGTTCCACAGGCCGTCGGAGCACAGCAGCACGACGTCGCCGAATTGCAGGCTGCCTTCATCGGCGTCCGCCGCGGGCGGATCGCCGCGCCCCCCCAGGCAGCGGCTGACGTAATTGCGCATGGGGTGGCGCATCATCTCCGCCTCACTGATGGCCTGGTGCTGGTACAGGTCTTCCACATAGGTGTGGTCGCGGGTGCGGGCGACGACCTTCCCGCCGCGCAGCAGGTACAGGCGGCTGTCGCCGGCGTGGATCCACCATGCTTTCGAGCCCTGGATCAGGCAGGCCACGGCCGTGGTGCGTGGTTCGATGGCGGGTTGCTGTTCCTGTCCGCACTGGACGATGGCCCGGTGGGCTGATTCCAGGTTCCGGCGCAGAAAGGCGGCCGGGTCCGCCAGCGGCTGCCGTTGGCGATAGAAGGCTTCGGTGAAGGTGTCGACAAAACTCTGCGCCGCCAGGTCGCCCCGGGCGTGGCCCCCCATGCCGTCGGCCACCAGCAGCAACAGGCTGCCACCGCGCTGCAGCACCGCGCAGCGGTCCTCGTTGGCGGCGCGATTGCCCAGGCGGTTGGCGCTGCCTGTCTGGTAGCGCACCGGCTCAGCCTCGGGCGCGGCCTGTGAGCCGTGCCAGGAAGGTGGGGCCTGCGGCGGGCTCGGGGTCGGCCTGTGGCTCCGGAGCCGGTTGGGGCAGGGCGCGGAGGAAGTCGCGCACGCTTTGGGGGCGCAGCAGGGGGTCGACCTCCATGGCCCAGTCCACCGCCTCCAGCAGTTGGTCCGAGTAGTCCCGGCGAAACTGCGTGGCTGCCGGACGCACGTCGTCGCGTTCGTAACGCCGGGTGGCTTCCGGCGGCGGGCGGCCTTCGATGCAGGTGCGCATGGTGGCGCCGATGGCGTAGATGTCGCTCCACGGGCCGACGTAGCCGTCCGGACGGTACTGCTCGACGGGGGAGAAGCCGGGGCTGATGACCTGGCCGGCGCGGCCCTGCCGGCTGACCAGGCGTTCGTGCACGGCGCCGAAGTCCAGCAGCAGCGGGCGCCCGCCCGGGCGCAGGTGGATGTTGCCGGGTTTGATGTCCAGGTGCAGATAGCCGGCTTCGTGGATTTGCTGCAGGCCCTCCAGCAGCGGCGGGAACACGATCAGCAGGAACTGTTCGCTCAGATGCCCGCCGCGTTTGGTGATGTAGTGCTGCAGGTTCTTGCCCTCCTCGTAGTCCATCACCATGTAGACGGTGTCGTTGGCACGGAAGAAGCCGGTGACGTTGACGATGTTGGCATGCTTCAGCTTGGCCAGTGCGCTGGCCTCCTGAAAGAACAGCGTGCGCCCGCTGCGGAAGCGTGCCGCGGTCTCGTCCGACAGGGGAAGGACGGAGCCGTCGGCGGCGCGGCTCGCAAGCTTGGTGGGCATGTATTCCTTGAGGGCCACGGTATGACCGCTGGCCGCGTCGGTGGCCAGATAGACGATGCTGAACCCGCCGCCGGCCAGTGTGCGGCGGATGGTATAATTGTCCAGCCTGGTGCCGGGGGGCAGGCTGCCTTTTACGTTTGCCATGGGGGACCTGTACCATGGCCGGGCGTGGTCGATCCCGGCGCGGGGACGCGGTGGGCCGCGGGCGATACCCAGTATAGGTACATATTCGGCAGGAACACGAGCGACTTGACATGATCCGTAGCATGACCGCGTTTGCCCGGCAGGAAGCCCGGGGCCCCTGGGGGGTGTTGACCTGGGAGCTGCGCTCCCTGAACCACCGCTTTCTCGAGGCCAGTGTGCGCCTGCCCGAGGAGCTGCGTGCCCTGGAGACGACCGTGCGCGAGCGTGTCGCGGCCACGGCGGCGCGGGGCAAGGTGGAGTGCAATTTGCGCTTTCAACGCGCCGCCGGTGTCCACGCCGAACTCCAGTTCGATGCCGAGATGGCGCGCCGGGTGGTGCAGCTGGCTGGCGAGGTGGGTGCCATGGTGGCGGCGCCGGCGCCGGTCAACGCGCTGGAAGTGTTGCGCTGGCCCGGGGTGGTGCAGGAGGCCGAGCTCGATCTGGGTCCGGTGAGCGAACAGGCGCTGACCCTGCTCGATACCGCCCTGGGTGAGCTGGTGGCGACGCGGGAGCGCGAGGGTGCCCGTCTGCGCGACCTGTTGCTGGAGCGTACAGGCGCCATGGAGAGCCTGGCCGCCGAGGTGCGCGAGCAGTTGCCGGAGATCCGGGTGCGGCTGCGCGAGCGCCTGGAGGCCCGCCTGGCGGAGCTGGCTGTTCCCGCCGATCCCGGCCGCCTGGAGCAGGAGCTGGTGCTGCAGCTGCAGAAGATCGACGTGGACGAGGAGCTGGACCGGCTGGTCGCGCACCTGCAGGAGGTGCGTGCCGTGCTGGGGCGGGAGGAACCGGTGGGACGGCGCCTGGATTTCCTCATGCAGGAGCTCAACCGCGAGGCCAACACCCTCGGGTCGAAGTCGGCGGTGGTGGAAACCACTCGCGCGGCGGTGGAGTTGAAGGTCCTGATCGAGCAGATGCGCGAGCAGGTACAGAACATCGAGTGAGCGGCGGCCAGGGCCGTCGCGACGGGTACGGGATACTATGAGTCAGGATACGAGCAGTTCAGGCGCGACCCTCTTCATCGTTTCGGCGCCTTCCGGGGCCGGCAAGACCAGCCTGGTCAAGGCGTTGCTGGAATCCACCCCGGATCTGGTGGTGTCGGTGTCGCATACCACCCGCGCCATGCGTCCCGGAGAGCGCGATGGTGTCGATTACCACTTCGTGGATGTGGATACCTTCCGCGGCATGGTCGAGGCCGGCGCCTTTCTGGAGCACGCGCAGGTGTTCGACAACTACTACGGTACCTCCCAGGCGGCGGTGGAGGCGGAGCTGGACCGCGGCCGCGACGTGATCCTGGAAATCGATTGGCAGGGGGCACGCCAGGTGCGCCACCTGATGCCGGGGGCGGTGGGCGTGTTCGTAGTGCCGCCGTCGCGCCAGGCCTTGGAGCAGCGCCTGCGCGGCCGGGGCCAGGACAGCGACGAGATCATCGCCCGGCGCATGCGTGACGCCCAGAGCGAGGCCTCCCACTACGGCGAATACGACTATTTTGTGGTCAACGATGACTTCGATGCCGCCCTCAAGCAGCTGTGGGCGGTGATCGAGGCCCGGCGTCTGCGGCTGTCGGCGCAGAGCGCGCGCCACGAGCGTCTGTTGCGTGATCTGTTGTCTTAAGCTGCTGATTCTCTGTACACTACAAGACCGTTCTATTGATCAATATTCGCGCTGCGCCGGCTCGGCCGGGGCAGCGGCAACCTGGAGTGACTACACATGGCGCGCATTACCGTTGAAGACTGTCTGTCCAACGTGGACAACCGGTTCCACCTGGTTCTGGTGGCCACCAAGCGGGCGCGTCAGTTGAGCCATGGCGCCCAGTCCCATCTCGATTGGGAGAACGACAAGCCCACGGTGCTGGCCCTGCGCGAAATCGCCGCCGGCTTGGTCGGCCCGTCCGTGCTCGACGAGGTGGTGGCCGAGGAGCACACGCCGGAGCCTGACGTCGTCGAGGCCGAGG
>Ga0315556_1002597_pt1 | contig 10226 bp, 8 predicted proteins | sample SalMarSW160310MG_FD_202112 | JGI IMG/M metagenome (GOLD analysis project Ga0315556, IMG submission 202112) | Salt marsh sediment microbial communities from the Plum Island Ecosystem LTER, Massachusetts, United States - Salt Marsh Sediment SW1603-10 ... | reverse complement strand
CAGGTCGCCGAAAGAAGAGATGCGTACGTCAGGAAACTGAATTTAGAGCTGGAGGGGTTGGGTGAGCGGCTGTGCAAGCACCCCGTACAGTTGGAGTTGCGGCGAGGCTGGGGAGGCTCTTGGTCGACCCTTGGAGAGGCACTCAAGGCGTTTCGCGGAACGGACGTTAGGAGTCGGTGCACGACAGCTGGGCCTCATCGGGCGGATTTTTCAGTGGTCATTGCGGGCAGAAGGGCAGATCGGTTTGCATCGCGGGGGCAGCAGAAGATGGCAATTGCGGCGGTGATGCTCGCCCAAGCAAAGATGGTGCGGGGGTGCCGAAGAGGCGCGGGGCTCTTGTTGGTGGACGATATCGGAGCTGAGTTGGATAAGGAGGCGCGAAAAGACCTCTGGGACGAGATTCGAGGGATGGGAGGACAGGCACTGCTGACAGTGACCGACGAGAGGGATGTACCGGCAGAGCCGGGGTTGAAAGTGTTTCACGTGGAACAGGGCTTGATCCGCCCCGCTTGAGCCCCGCGGGGCACGCCGCCTCTTCCGGGTATAATTCCGTGCGCCAGTCTTGGAGTATCTAATGAGCTACGAAGCCTCCAGCATCAAGGTCTTGAAAGGACTCGACGCGGTGCGCAAGCGCCCGGGAATGTACATCGGGGATACCGACGATGGGACCGGTCTCCATCACATGGTTTTCGAGGTCGTCGACAACTCAATCGACGAGGCCTTGGCCGGATATTGTGATGAAATCCGAGTTCTTCTGCATGAAGATCAATCAGTTACAGTCACTGACAACGGGCGGGGCATACCCGTCGATATCCATGCCGAAGAGCAGCGCTCAGCGGCCGAGGTCATCATGACCGTGCTGCACGCCGGCGGGAAGTTCGATGACAATAGCTACAAGGTGTCCGGGGGGCTCCACGGGGTCGGGGTTTCCGTGGTCAACGCCTTGTCCGACCGGCTGTCCTTGCGGATACGCCGGGGAGGACATCTCTACGAGCAGGAGTACCGACTCGGCGAGCCGGTGGCACCTTTGGCCTTGGTTGGAGACACCGACGAACGCGGGACGGAGGTTCGGTTCCATCCCAGTCCGACGATCTTCACGAACATCGAGTTTCATTACGAGATACTGGCGAAACGACTCCGGGAGCTTTCGTTTCTGAACTCGGGCGTACGCATCGTGCTAAAGGACGAGGCCCATGGGCGCAAGGACATCTTCGAGTACAAGGGCGGAATCTGCGCGTTCATCGAGTACCTGAACAAGACGAAGACCCCCCTGCATCCCAACGTCTTTCAGTTCTCCGCCGAGCGCAGCAAGGTGACTGTTGAGCTCGCGATGCAGTGGAATGAGTCCTATCAGGAAAACATCTTCTGCTACACCAACAACATCCCCCAGCGCGATGGTGGAACACACCTCGCAGGCTTTCGGGCGGGGCTGACCCGAACGCTGAATCAGTACATCGACACCGAAGGTTTGGCCAAGAAGCAGAAGGTCAACACCAGCGGCGATGACGCTCGCGAAGGTCTGACGGCGGTTCTGTCGGTCAAGGTGCATGACCCGAAGTTTTCCTCGCAGACCAAGGAAAAACTGGTCTCTTCCGAGGTGAAGGCGGTGGTCGAGGCCCTGCTGGTAGAGCGACTCACCAGCTTCTTCCTGGAGAACCCAGGCGATGCCCGGGCCATCGCGGGGAAGATGATCGAGGCCGCCAGGGCCCGAGAGGCGGCGCGAAAGGCTCGGGAGATGACTCGGCGCAAGGGCGTGCTCGATATCGCTGGGCTGCCGGGTAAGCTCGCGGATTGCCAGGAAAAGGATCCCGCTCAGTCAGAGCTCTACTTGGTCGAGGGAGATTCGGCCGGCGGATCCGCCAAGCAGGGGCGCGACCGGCGTACCCAGGCGATTCTTCCCCTCAAAGGCAAGATACTGAACGTCGAGAAGGCGCGGTTCGACAAAATGCTGTCCTCGGCCGAAGTGGGTACTTTGATCACTGCCCTAGGCTGCGGCATAGGTCGGGAGGAGTTCAATGTCGACAAGCTTCGTTATCACCGCATCATCATCATGACCGACGCCGATGTCGACGGCGCACACATCCGCACCCTTCTGTTGACCTTTTTCTACCGGCAGATGCCTGAGCTGGTCGAGCGGGGGCATATCTACATCGCCCAGCCACCGCTTTATAAGGTCAAGAAGGGCAAGCAGGAGCAGTATCTCAAAGATGATCCCGAGCTGAATGCCTATCTGCTGCAGGTGGCACTCGACAACGCGGAGCTCCACGTCACCCGAGATGCACCCCCGCTCTCGACCGGCGCTCTGGCCGATCTCGCTCAGCAATTCATTGCCGTTACGACCTCGTTGAACCGCTTCGCTCGGCGCTACTCAACAGATCTGCTGGAGCAGATGATCTACATGCCGACAGTCGATGCCGATCGCCTCGGCGATCCGGTTGCCATGCGGGCCTGGGTCGACGAGCTTCAGGGACGGCTGAACGCCGACCGTAGTCACACCGATGTGTTCGAGCTCACCTTGGGAGCCAGCTCCGAGACGGGAGATCCGGCGTTGACGGTCCGGCGCAGGATCCACGGACTGTCCAACGACCAGGAGATGTCGCTGGAGTTCTTCCACACCGTCGAGTACCGGCGCATGAGAGACCTCGGGGCGAAGCTGGACGGCTTGCTCGGAATAGATGCCTATGTCCGCCGGGGCGACCGGGAGCAGTCGGTGAAATCGTTTAAAGCGGCCTTGTCTTGGCTCATGGACGAAGCCAAGCGCGGCCAGACTATCCAGCGCTACAAAGGGCTTGGTGAGATGAACTCCGAGCAGCTCTGGGACACGACGATGAATCCCGAGACCCGTCGGCTGCTCCTCGTCACCATCGAAGACGCCGTAGCCTCGGATCAGATTTTTACGACGCTGATGGGCGATCAGGTGGAGCCCCGACGCGATTTCATCGAGCGCAATGCGCTTGCGGTGGAGAACCTGGATATCTGACGTCCGGTCTCCCGGCTAGATCCCGCGCGCCTGAAGCTCGTGGGGCAGCCGCTCGACCGCGCTCTCGATCCATTCCTCTACGCGCCTGGTGATCTCGGCGGCAGTCAGGCCTTCGGTGCGGAGCGGGGGACCGACCACAACCTCGATCGTTCCGGGATACTTACGGAGGTCTCTCCGACCCCAGAAGAGCCCGGCATTGTGTGCGATAGGTACCACCGGATACCCTGTCTTCGCCGCCAGCAATCCCCCTCCGATGCCGTATTTCTTTCGGGTCCCCGGCGCTACCCGGGTGCCTTCCGGAAAGATGACTACGCAGCGGCCTTGAGCGAGCCAGTGGGCGCCCCATTCTAGGATCTGTCGCACCGACTTGCGGCTTGCCTTGCGGTCGATGGCGATAGGCTGCGCGACCAGCAGGGCCCAACCGAACAGAGGGATGAACGTCAACTCCCGCTTGAGTACCCAGCTCTGCTGGGGTGGCAGGATTCCCCGGAGGGCGATCGTCTCCCACGCCGACTGGTGCTTCGCCATAATGATCGCGCCACCCTCCGGAATCCGCTCCAGACCCGTCACCCGATAGCCGAGTCCGCAGACGATCTTCAGCAGCCACAGACTCGCCCGCGCCCATCCCCCCGCCAAGCCGCAAAGCCAGGAATAGGGGATCAACTTCCCGATCAGAACGATCGGCAGCGCGTAGGCCAGTGTGGTCAGGATAAGCAGCAGAAAATAGAGGAACGACCGCAGCCAGATCATCGCTATCTATTCACGGCGGAGCGAGCAGTTGATTGGCCACCGCGGCCAGATCGGGGAACACCGGGACATCCCCGGGTGCCGGAAGCCGAGCGAGCGCCTCGTGCCCTTTTCCCGTCAGGACCAGAATAGGTCGCGCACCCACCGACTGCGCTGCCTCCAAGTCGCGCAAGCTGTCTCCAACGCAGGGCACCTCGTCGAGCTCGACATTGAATCGCTCGGCGATGTCCCGGAGCAGACCGGCTCTGGGCTTGCGGCAACTGCAATGGTCCTCAGGCGTGTGCGGACAGAAAAATATCGCCTCGACTTGACCGCCGACGCGAGCAAGCTCTTTCTGCATTTTTTCGTGGATCGCGTTGAGAGTCAGGATGTCGAATAGCCCTCTCCCGATCCCGGATTGATTGGACACCACGACGACACGCCAGCCGCCAGCGTTGAGCTGAGCGATGGCTTGAAGGCTCCCCGGAATGGCAATCCACTCCTCCGGGGACTTTATATACTCCTCGGAGTCTTGATTGATCACGCCGTCCCTGTCAAGGATAATTAGCCTCATATTGAAAGTAAGCGCTTACTCATCACCGTTCCGAAACTCCGACACCCTGACCCGGCCGTTGACCATTCTGGCCTCTCGCCGATCAAGCTTCGCCATCTTTTCCCAGAATGCCCGATTGAGGTCGAAATCCGCTGCGATAGCCGTGCCCATCACCAGGATCAGCAGGTCGGCCACCTCTTCGGCGAGCTCATCCCTGGACTTGCCCTTGGTGACGCAGGCCGAGATCTCACCCAGCTCCTCGGCCATCAGCGACACCCGATAGGTAAGCTCCTCACCGCCGGTCTCTCGGAACCGGTGTTTCTGGTGAAACGCCTGAACCGCCGCGAGCATGTCGGAGTACGAATCCCGTTTCACCTTCAGCTCCACTGTAGCCGAGAGATGTCGGCGACGCCGAGGAACAGCTTTGCCAGGGTAGACAGCAGTGCCAGACGGTTGCGCCGCTGAGCGGCATCTTCACTCATCACCATGACTTCATCGAAGAAGCGATCGACCGACCCCCTGAGCCCGGCCAACGCCCGCAGGGCCTCTTCGTAACGCCCTGCCACCAAAAGCGGCTCCACCTGAGGCGTGAGCGCCTTGATGTCGTTTCCCAGGGCCTTCTCGGCTTCTTCAGTGAACAGGTCCGGATCGGGAATCTCTGGAAAGGCCTCATCGGCTTTCCGGAGAATGTTACGGATCCGCTTGTTGGCCGCCGCCAGGGCCTGGGCCTCCGGCAGAGCCCTGAACGCCCCGACCGCCTGAATGCGCCGGTGTAGGTCGGCCGGGGATGCCGGGCGAAGATCTGCGACCGCTTCGAACAGATCGCTCGCGACCCCCTGCTCGGCGTAATACCCCTTGAGCCGCTCGAGCATGAAGTCGTACACGGACTCTACCGTCCCTTCCGCTATCCTTTGCCCCAGGGCCTCCGCCGCTTCCGAGAGCAAGGCTCGCAGGTCAAGCGCCAAGCATTTCTCCACCATCATCCGGAGCGCGCCCAAGGCGGCCCGTCGCAGGGCGAACGGGTCCTTGTCCCCGGTAGGCTTCTCTCCGACTCCAAAGATGCCAACCAGGGTGTCCAGGCGATCAGCCAGGGCGATGGCCGTCCCTGCCCCCGACTCCGGCAGGCGGTCCCCCGAGAATCGAGGCAGGTAAAACTCTCCCAGGGCCTGTATCAGCTCCTGTGGCTCCCTGTCCCGTCTAGCCAGATAGGTTCCCATGACGCCCTGCATTTCGGGAAACTCGTAGACCGTGTCGGTCATGAGGTCGCACCGGCTCAGCAGGCCGGCCCGTTCGGCTATCCCCGAGTCGGCGCCGGTCCGTTCGGCGATCAGCCCGGCGAGCCGGGCCACCCGCAAGGACTTCTCATGCATCGTTCCCAGTCGGTGCTCGAAAACCAACGAGCGCAGAGACTCAACGCGCTCGTCCAGGCGCTTCTTGGCATCCTGGTGCCAGAAAAACATCGCATCGGCGAGTCGCGGCCGCACCACCCGTTCGTTTCCTTCCTTGATCAGCTCGGGACGAGGGCTGTCGATGTTGGCTATGGTGACGAAGTGGCTCATCAGCCCACCTCGGGCGTCGAACAGCGGAAAGTACTTCTGGTTCTGTTTCATGGTGAGGATCAGCGCCTCGTGCGCGACCTCCAGGAACCGCGGGTCGAACCCGCCGGCGATCGGGACGGGCCACTCCACCAGCGCCGTGACCTCGTCCAACAGCGCGTCGTCGGCGTCCGCACGCCCCCCCAGCGCCTCCGCAGTCTGGACAACCTGTGCGAGGACGCGTGCGCGCCGCTCAGCGAAGTCGGCGACCACGCGGCCAGTGTCCTCCAGCGCGCCGGTGTACTCCGACGGCTGGGAGATCCAGATCGCACCCGGGTGATGGAAGCGGTGACCATACGTCATACGCCCCGACACGGCGTCGAGGATCCGACAGTGCACCACCTCGCTCCCGTGCAGAAACAGCAACCAGTGGACAGGCCGAACGAACTGCGCGTCCGATGCTCCCCAGCGCATCCGCTTCGGGATCGGCAGCCGCGCTAACGCGTCCTCGGCGATCGCCGGCAGCAGCTCCGCTGCGGGTCGACCCTTCTCTCTGACCCGGAATACCAGCCACTCTCCTTTGTCGGTACGGAGCCGCTCGAGTCGGTCCGGCTCGACACCGCATGACCTCGCGAATCCCGCGGCGGCCTTTGTGAGCCGACCCTCTCCGTCGAATGCGGCGCTTACCGCCGGTCCGCGCCGCTCGATCTCTCTGTCCGGCTGCCACTTCGCACAGCCTTCAACCAGTACCGCCAAACGCCGCGGCGTTGCGAAGCTGCGCGCTGCACCATGGCCAATCTGCGCCCTCCCGAGCCCGGCAACGAACTCCCTCGTCAAGGCCTCGGAAAGGCGCTGAAGCGCTTTGGGGGGCAGCTCTTCGGTTCCCAGCTCGAACAGCAGGTCTGCCTTGTCAACCATCGCTCGCCTCCCCCGGGTCCGACAGCATCGGGAAGCCCAGCTTCTCCCGGACCTGGTAGTAAGCCTCGGCCACCGCCCGAGCAAGCGCCCGCACCCGCAGGATGAACCGCTGTCTCTCGGTCACCGAGATGGCGTGACGGGCATCGAGCAGATTGAACGAGTGGGAGGCCCTGAGCACCTGCTCATAAGCCGGAAGCGGCAGTCCGAGCCCGATCAATTTCTCGCAATCCTTTTCGCACTGGTCGAACAGGCGAAGCAGAAACTCGACATCGGCATGCTCGAAGTTGTACGCCGACTGCTCTACCTCGTTCTGGTGAAACACGTCACCGTAGGTTACCCGGGCGCGCGACCCTTGGGTCCAGACCAAATCGAACACGCTCTGAACGCCCTGGAGATACATCGCGATACGCTCCAGGCCATAGGTAATCTCGCCGGACACCGGTCGGCAGTCCAGCCCTCCGACCTGCTGGAAATAGGTGAACTGAGTGACCTCCATGCCGTTCAGCCAGACCTCCCAGCCGAGACCCCAGGCCCCCAGCGTGGGCGACTCCCAGTTGTCCTCGACGAAGCGGATGTCGTGCACCTTCGGGTCGATCCCAAGCATTTCGAGCGACCCCAGATAGAGGTCTTGAATGTCGAGCGGGGATGGTTTCAGCAGAACCTGGTACTGATAGTAATGCTGGAGGCGATTGGGGTTGGACCCATAGCGTCCGTCGGTGGGTCGCCGTGAAGGCTGCACGTAGGCTACGCTCCAGGGCTCAGGTCCGATCGCCCTCAGAAACGTGGCAGGGTGGAAGGTGCCGGCCCCCACCTCCATGTCCAGCGGCTGCAGGATCACGCAGCCCTTAGCGGACCAGTATTCGTTGAGCGCGGCGATCAGCCCCTGAAAGCTCAGAACGTCCGCTTTGGGAGCGGTTTCCCCTTCGAGATTCATCGAGTATCGGATTCCGGGAGTCTGGACAAATCCGCCGAAGTATACCGACTCGCACTCTGCATTGGCTAACAAGCGGGCCCTTCCGCCACGACGGTCTCCGTATTTCGCCTCATTCCGGGCGAAGCTGCGGCCGGTCGTCGACGAGCCTGGTTCTTGTGAAGATCGCATGTGTTCCGCCTTGTCCAACAGCTGTAAGCCGTTGAAAAAGAAAGAAACAGAGAATCGACCCTTTTCGGTTTCGTCGGCGGAAGAGCGCGCCGAAATGCGTGTCGCACATCCTGTTAGAATAGCCCCCCGTTTGGCCGATCAGCCCCGAGCCCCCAGTATGTCCCAGACCCGCAAAGCCGTGGCCCTGATCTCCGGTGGCCTGGACTCGATGCTTGCCGCGCGCGTCGTGCAGGAGCAGGGCATCCAGGTCGACGGGATCAATTTCTACACGGGCTTCTGTGTGGAAGGGCATACCCATGCGATCCGCAAGCGCGATCAGGCCAAGCCCAAGCGCAACAACGCCTTGTGGGTGGCCGAGCAGCTGGGCATCAAGCTGCACATCGTCGACATCATCGACGAGTATAAGGACGTTGTCCTCAACCCCAAGTACGGTTACGGCGCCAACCTCAACCCCTGCTTGGACTGCAAGATCTTCATGGTGCGCAAGGCTCAGGAGTGGCGCCAGGCGCACGGCTTCGATTTCATCCTGACCGGAGAGGTGATCGGGCAGAGGCCCATGTCTCAGCGCAAGGACACCATGCCACTGGTGTGCCGCGCATCGGGCGCGGGGGATCTCCTGCTGCGCCCCCTCTGTGCCCGCAACCTGCCGCCGACCCTGCCCGAGCGGGAGGGCTGGGTGGATCGAGAGCGCCTCTATGGTTTCAGCGGCCGTAGCCGCAAGCCCCAGATCGCTTTGGCGCGGCACTTCGGGATCGAAGATTATGCGCAACCCGCCGGCGGCTGCTGCTTTCTCACCGATGCCCAGTATTCCGTGAAGCTCGCCGACCTATGGCGGGCTCGTGGGCAGCGCAGTTACGAGCTCGACGATATCATGTTGCTGAAGGTGGGCCGACATATTCGACCAAGCCCGGATTTCAAGCTGATCGTCGCCCGGGAAGAGGGGGAGGGGCGCTTTCTGCAGGGCTACCAGGGGCGCATGACAAGCCTTTCGACCCAGAGTCACCCGGGGCCCTTGGCCCTCATCGATGGCACCCCGGGGGCGGCGGATCTGGAGCTCGCCGCGCGCATCGTGGCCCGCTACAGCAAGGGCCGCGACGCCGAACAGGTGGAGCTGGAGCTGCGCCATCCCGACGGTGCGCGCAGCCGTCTAAAGGTCCGCCCGCTCAGGGACGACGAGCTACCGCGGGAGTGGGTGCTTTGAGCCCTGTGGTGGTCGACGCGCGCGGGCTGCTCTGTCCCCTGCCGGTCATCCGAGTCCAGGATCGGATCGCCCAGCTCGCGGCCGGGACTCTGGTCGAGGCCCTGTCCAGCGACCCCGGGGCCTTGAGCGACATCCCGGCCTGGTGTCGAATCAACGGACACCGCGTGTTGGAAAGCTGCAAGCGGGGGCCCGACTACCTCGTGGTGATCGAGGTGGGACAGGGGTGAGCAGGCCGGAGCCAGGCGTGGCAGTCCCTCCAGGGGGACTGGCCGAGCGCCTGCGGGTTACCCGGCGCGTGACCCTGGTCGGCGCCGTCGTTAACCTGGTGCTCTCCGCGATCAAGATCTTCCTCGGTGTGGTCGGCCGCTCCGAGGCCCTGATTGCCGACGGCGTGCACTCCATCTCCGACCTGCTCTCCGATGCGCTGGTCTACATCGCCGCTCACCAGGCCGGCCAGCAGGCGGATGCGGAGCACCCCTACGGCCACGGACGCTTCGAGACCGTCGCGACCCTCGCCCTAGCTATTATTCTGCTGTTGGTGGCCGTCGGCATCGCCTGGGATGCGCTGGCCCGGATGTTCTCGCCCGCGCGCCTGATGGCGCCTACCGACTGGGCCCTTTGGGGCGCCCTCTTGTCGATCTTCTGCAAGGAGGCGCTCTACCATTACACCGCCAATGCCGCGCGGCTCGTGCGCTCCAAGATGCTCAGGGCCAACGCCTGGCACCACCGCTCTGATGCCGTGTCTTCGGTCGTGGTGCTCGCGGGCATCGCCGGGACCATGGCGGGCCTCCCCTATCTGGACGCCGTCGCCGCAGTGCTCGTCGGCCTGATGATCGCGCAAATCGGTTGGCACCTCGGCTGGGGCGCGGTTCAGGAGTTGGTGGACGCGGGGCTGGAAAAGGACAGGCTCGCGGCGATTCGCTCCACTATTTTGGCGGTGGGCGGCGTGCGCGACCTGCATACCCTAAGGACCCGCCGCCTCGGGGGGCATGCCTGCGCCGACGTTCACGTCCAGGTGGAGCCTCGGCTCAGCGTGTCGGAAGGGCACCAGATAGCCGTTCTGGTGGAACAGAGTCTCAAACGGCAGATCGACGAGATCGAGGATGTGACGGTCCATATCGACCCCGAGGACGATGAGTCAGCGCCCCGCAACCTGGCGCTTCCGCCCCGGGCCGAGGCCCTGAGGCGGCTCGACGCGGCCTGGGCTGACG
>Ga0315556_1002596_pt1 | contig 10228 bp, 6 predicted proteins | sample SalMarSW160310MG_FD_202112 | JGI IMG/M metagenome (GOLD analysis project Ga0315556, IMG submission 202112) | Salt marsh sediment microbial communities from the Plum Island Ecosystem LTER, Massachusetts, United States - Salt Marsh Sediment SW1603-10 ... | reverse complement strand
GTTCCTATACAGCATGTGCTGTATCCTGTCCGCGCCATTCGCAGAAAAAATATCGGGGAGGCGATCTTATTGTCGTTGTTTTTCAAAAACAACACGCCGCTCGTTATTACACTCCCCCCCAACAGCCCATCGGATATTAAGCGTTATGAAGCTTGGAAAAAATTCGTCAACCGGCACCACCTGAATGTGGTATTTGAAGCAGGGCTGACCCATGAATTTTTCGATCTTGTATTATCAGCCGATTTTCTCATTACAACGAGCATCAGCGAAGGATTTGGGTTTTCATTTCTTGAACCATGGGCTGCCCGTAAAATGCTCTGGGGAAGAAAGCTCCCGGATATTTGTCAAGACTTTGAAAATAATTCCATTCGATTGAACCATCTTTACACGAAACTCGAAATTCCAATGGATTGGATCGACAAACAAAGATTCGTTGACACATGGATGGCCGGTATACAAAATGTCCGGGACGCATTCGGGATGTCCATCGATGAAACCTCCGTCAAAACCGCTTATAAAAATATAATTGCCGCTAAAACAATCGATTATGGACTGTTGAATGAATCTTTCCAACAAAAAATCATATCAGCCCTTCTATCCGGCACCGCAAACCGAAACCGGTTGCTCCACCTTAACCCTTGTCTTTTAAGACCGGGCGAGTTATCCAATAAAGACAATTTGATACAAGAAAACATGAGAGCAACCCTTCACAATTACAATCTAATTAAATACACAGAAAGACTCATGGACATCTATTCAAAGGTCATCCAAAGAAAAGTCCGCCAAAAAATAAACAAACAAAAGCTCCTGGCAGAATTCGTAATGCCGGATAATTTCAGCCTGCTCAAATGGTGTAATGATGCATGAATTCGATCACCTTTTACACTACATCAAACCCCTTTTACCGATTTCGACGACCTTAAATCCGATCGGAGAGATCGAAGAAAACATCCGATGTATTCTTTTTGATATATACGGAACGCTGTTCATCAGCGGTTCGGGTGACATCAGCATTGGACGGCGGCAATCACGACAAACGATATATTTTAAAAAGTTGATGGACAGATATCATCTCAAAAACGACCCGCAAACCCTGTTGAATGAATTTTTCTCGGTCATAGACGGAGAGCACGAGAGACTTAAGAAGAATGGGGTGGACTTTCCGGAAGTGGAAATTGAAAGGATTTGGGCGAAAGTTCTTGACATTGAGGCGCTTGAGGAGGCCCGCACATTTGCCATGGAATTCGAGATGATCGTAAATCCCGCATATCCCATGCCGAACCTTGAAAAGACGTTGTCGGCGTGTCGACAATCACATGTTCAGATGGGCATCATCTCCAATGCTCAATTTTTTACCCCATATTTGTTTCACTGGTTTTTCGATTCAGATCCGGAACGCCTTGGATTCAATCGTGATCTTATCTTTTATTCTTATAAAACCGGTCATGCGAAGCCGTCGACAACCATGTTTGAAATCGCCGCCGAGAACCTCGAACATATGGATATTCCCGCTTATTCAGTGCTTTATATCGGAAATGACATGCTAAACGACGTTTTACCTGCCAAAAAGACAGGATTTAAAACCGCTCTTTTCGCAGGCGATGCCAGATCACTGCGGCTGAGAAAAGATCATCCCGAATGCCAAAACCTTTCTCCTGATATTATCGTCACCGACCTGATTCAACTGCTGGAGTATGTACCCAATTGGATTGATGAATGTTGATTGATGATTGATTAAATGGTTGGGTTCGTTTAAATTTTAGTGTTCGGTGTTCAGAGTTCAGAGTTCGGCGGTTCCGGTTTCCAGCTTCCAGGTTTGAAGCCGTAAAGCATAGCGCATGGGATATAGGTTAAAATGCCGAGATACGGAATTGTTTTGCTGACCTCTGAACGCCGACTTCTTTTTTCCATCGTCCCTTGTCCGAGCGAAGCGGTCTTCCCTCTTCCATCGGATTTCCCCTCAAAGGGGTTTAATTCTTATTTTGCTGCCGTACTTATCTCGATCAAGTTCCCATTCGGAGGTGTCGCCGGCCTCTTTGGGGATATCCTCGGCGATTAATATATTTTTCTGGTTGTGATCGATTCTCAAAGAAGAATAGATGCCGTTGATTGTCGTATCGGCATAAATCACGTCGCGGACGGTAATTTCAGGGATGCCTTTATCCGCGTTCGACCACTCAACAATTTCAGAGATTTTTTCCCTTAGATCTTGAACCTTGTTTTTGGCATCCTCGATGCTATGATTTAGATTGGAAATTTCGGACTTGATTTCATCTTGTTTGCTAAAGAGGTCATCCAATTTTATTTCTCTATTTTTTATCTCCGAATCCAATTCTGAAATCTTTGCCGCCCCCTTCTCATACTGCATATCATCTCCGGATTCCTTTAACCGCTCTATTTCTTCAATGAGTGCTCTTTTCTTTACTTCAGCCCGATCCTGCACCTGCGCCATATCGGCAATCACTTTTTCGATAATACTCGGCTCGTTTTCGATTTCTCTCAACCGGCGCTGATATTCTTCTTGTTCTTGTTTTATCTTCGGTATAAGCTCCCTGACGGCATCGATATCTTCTTTTACCTTTTCATCGAACCCAACACTAAGATGGCATGGTTTTGATATTTCAGATCCGACCTGAACCGCCCGTATCCCTTTTTTGGCCGAAACTCTGGAAGACAAAATCGGCCCATCTTTGGCAATGCATGTACCGCTGGTGTTTATTTTAGAATCAATGATTTCCTTCTCGATAATGATGTCGCCCAAAACTTCAATTTCCGATTCATGAACATACATGGCACTGAGACTGCCGCCGCTTTTGATCTTGGCGCCGATGATTCCTCCCGAGACGTTGACATCACCTTCCATCTCAATATCGGCTTTTAGTATCTCATTTGCCTTGAGGCTGTTCCCTTTGACCCGGTATCCGCTCTGAATAGTCCCGAGGACATCAATCTTGCCGTCAAAATCAACATGACCGGACTTCAACCCCACGCCTCCCGGAATCTCGAGTCTCGGTGAAACATAGACTTTGCCGATGGCTGAAATTTCCGGTATGCCGTCGATTTCAGCAAAAATTTTGAGCCTATCTTCTGAAACCGACGCGCCTTTTCCTTTTCGAAGTGCTTTATCTTTGGGTTTTTGAACCGCTAAATAGCGTCCATAAACGTCATGTCCCGCTTGGCCTTCAACAGCTATAATTTTTTCCGCAAGGAGATCTCCCTTTTTGACCTGGGGAATGCTTCCCCTGTCTTTAAAGTCAATACTCCCACCATTCTTAACAGTGCCGACCTTCAGCGGATCCGTATCAAAATAATATTTGATGGAAGCATCAGCGCCCGGCTCCGGCATTTTTCCTTGCGCAACTTTTAACGGTTTATCCCGGCGCTCTATGTTTTCAATGTAATCCGAGATGTCTTCATCCATCACGATGCCATATTTAATGCCTTTTGTTTCAAGATATTCCTTTATGTCCTGAGGCGTAAATGAAATCGTATTTTCTTTTTGTATTGAAAAAAACGCATTCATTTTATCTTCGGAAACCGTCAAGTCGAAGTAGGCGTCATTGATCGATGCCTGCGGGAGTCCGGCTATCTCAGGGATTTCGGTTTCGGCAATGTCGATTTGCTCAAATCGCTTTTGTTTCTTGAGGATCGCATCACATTGATCCTTGGTCATGACCCTGGATTCAACGAGTATATCTCCGATCATCCGGACGGTCTTGGTCTTTTCGTAACTCTCTTTTTGAAGTACCAGGGCGTTCTCGATGTCCTCCGGAGCGGCAAAACCGTTTTTTACGGCGATCATCCCGAATTTTCGATCCATTTTCCGGGTTTCAATCACCTTCTGTATGGAAAGGAGAAAATTCAATTGGTTCCGGGACATCATGCCATGGGTCACCAGGATTTCTCCCAACAGCGCTTCTTTTCCCGCAAGTTTTTCCTGTTTTTGAATGGCCAATGCTTCCTGGATTTGTTCCTCATCGACAAACTTGTATTTTACGGCCAGTTTACCCATCACCAGGTAGGCATCGTCGTGTGATATGGTGTCGGCCTCTTTTTCCTCTGCCATCAATGACTGAGCGTTTTCCCCTTGCAGGTTTTCATCCTCAAATTCGATGGTAAAGGATGTGCCGCATCCCTTGCATGACACTTTCCGCCCTAAAAAAACCTCGGGCGTTCGATATCTGCTCTTGCATGAGGGGCATACCGTTATTCTTCTATTGTCATCTGCCATATTTAACTGCACATTGAATAAGGTGTTAAAGTCTATGGTTCGTTTATAGCGGCTCGCCTTGAAGAGCAAGCAGAAATCATGCCAAACAGCGCTCAAATCGGACACCGAACTTCAAAATAGCGCATTGCCTGCAAACATTTTTGTTTGCAGGCTGTAATTAGATAAGCAAAAGAATGTCCTTCAATCATCCGGAAATCTAAAGCGGCATTTTTTTGACGCCATGATTTCTATTCCGGATGGAACCGTTTAATTGTCAAGTCCGTAGCGCGGGGTCAGCAGTCAGTGAGAATAAGATGCATTAAAACTATCGACTGAGCACAATCTTGTCAAGAAGATAAGGAAAACAGGGGCTAAGCTATTGACAAACTGGAAGTTTAATGCACTAATACCGTCTTGAAAGGAGCAATTTATGAAACAAAAATGCGAACTGAAATCATCGGATCTAAGATCGACTTGCGATCCTAAAATGTTCACTTTCAAAGACACCTCGGAAGTCAACCCGCTGGACAAAGTCATCGGTCAGGAACGCGCGGTCCAAGCCATCGAATTCGGACTGAACATGAAAAGTCCGGGATACAATATATTCGTGACCGGGATTGAAGGCACCGGGAAATCGACCATTATCAAAGACATCGTTCTCCAGCATGCCAAAAAATTACCCACCCCGCCGGACTGGTGTATGGTCAATAATTTCAAGGATGAATATCGTCCCAAAGCCATTTCCGTACCCGAAAAAAAAGCCATGCGATTTTCCAAAACCGTGAGCAAATTGATCGATGATCTGAAGGTAGAACTCCCCAAAGCCTTTGAACATGAATCCTATCAGCAAAAACTATCCGAAATACAAAAAGTATATACGGATCAACAAAAGGACATTATCAAAAAACTCGAAGCTTCGGCATCGGAGCACAATGTTAAGATTAACAGGACAAAGACCGGCTATCAAACCATCCCTATTGTAAAAGACAAGGAGATTTCACCTGAAGAATTCCTTGCCCTCCCAAAGGATTCACAGGCTGAAATCGAAGAGAATATCAGCCGTGTTCAATCCGAAATCGATACGACAATTCGCGAAATCAACAAAATTAACCAGTCGATGGGGTCACAAATTGAAAAACTGATGCAGGAAATCGCGCTGTTTGTTGTGAAACAGCGTATAGATGTCATCAGGGATGAATACAAAGCATGCAGCGATATATTGAACTATTTAGACGAGGTTCAGGTCGATATTCTCGAAAATGTTCGGGATTTTATTGCTTCCAGTGAAACCAAATCACCCATGGAAGGCCTGATGTTCCCTTCTGCCAAACCGTCATTTTTGCGTTATCAGGTAAATGTTCTCGTGGATCAAAAGGATTTAAAAGGGGTGCCGGTTATTTTTGAGACAAATCCCACCTATCAAAATGTTTTTGGTCAAATTGAAAAAAGGGCATACATGGGAACAGTGACAACGGATTTTACCATGGTTCAGGCAGGGTCACTGTTAAGAGCCAACGGTGGTTATCTGATCATGGAAATCGAATCTATTCTCATGAATCCGCTCGTATGGGAAGCCCTCAAGCGCGCACTTCAAAATAAACGGCTGTTCATTGAAGATGTTACATCGACAATGGGATTCGGCACCGCATCACTGCGCCCGGAACCGGTTCCGCTGGAGGTCAAGGTGATTTTACTGGGCAGCTATGATCTGTTCCATCTGCTCCAAAACCATGATTCAAAATTCAATAAAATATTCAAAGTGAGAGCGGACTTTGATCATGAAGTGGCAAAAACCGATGATACCATTCAAAACTATGCACGCTTTATCGCTCGGGCCTGCAGAGAAGAAAACCTTAATCCGCTGACGCCAAAAGGCGTTGCCGCCATTGTAGAATATGGAGAAAAGTATATCTCCGATAAAAATAAGCTTTCCATTCGCTTTGGACCCATCATGGGTATTTTGAGGGAAGCCGATTACTGGGCCCGGAAACGAAACAGCAAGCAGGTTACCGACAAGGACGTCATCCGGGCATTCACTGAATACAGATTCCGTTATAATCTTTATGAAGAAAAAATTCATGAATCCTATGTCGATGATACCATCATGATCGATGTTGAAGGCGCTGAAATCGGTCAGGTAAATGCCCTGGCGGTATTCCAAATCGGCGACATTTCATTTGGGCGCCCTTCCCGCATCACGGCGGAAACGTACATGGGCAAACAAGGGGTCGTAAATATTGAGCGCGAGGCAAAGCTCAGCGGAAAAACACATGATAAAGGCGTCTTGATCCTCTCCGGCTATCTGGGCCGAACCTTTGCTCAAAACTATCCCCTCAACCTATCCATCAGTATCACCTTCGAACAAAGTTATGGCGGCATCGACGGGGACAGTGCTTCATCCACGGAATTGTATGCCATTATTTCGAGCCTTTCCGGCATTCCCATCCACCAGGGAATTGCGGTAACCGGTTCCGTGAATCAAAAAGGGAAAATTCAGGCCATCGGCGGTGTGAACCAGAAAATTGAAGGGTTCTTCGATGTTTGCAAAGCCAAAAAACTTACCGGCAAGCAAGCGGTTATGATTCCCAAAGCCAATGTTAAAAATCTCATGCTCAAAAGGGAGGTTATCGATGCCGTTAAAGAAGGAAAGTTTCATATCTATCAAGTTTCGACGGTTGAAGAGGGCATCGAGATCTTGACCGGCGTTTCGGCAGGAAAGCCGAATGAAACAGGTGGTTATCCCGATGATACCGTTTTTGGAAAAGTACAGGCCAAACTCAAGCGATATTTGGAACGTTCATTCGAGCTGAAAAAACAGTTCGATTCGCAAAACGAAACCAACGGATAAATGTAATGAATATTCTCCCCACATCCATCGAGGGACTCTTCATCATCGAGCCGAAGATCTTTAGAGACAGACGCGGCTTTTTTATGGAGACTTACAACCGGCAAAAATACGATGCAGCCGGTATCCCCGACACTTTTGTACAGGACAATTTGTCTTATTCGCTGAAAAACACCGTAAGGGGGCTTCACTTTCAAATCCGTTATTCCCAGGCCAAATTGGTTCAAGCGGTTTCCGGCGAAATTTTTGATGTCGCCGTTGACCTTCGTCCCGGATCGGCCACCTTTGGGAAATGGACCGGCGCGCGTCTGTCTGATAAAAACGGGCGCCAGATGTATATACCAAAAGGGTTTGCCCACGGTTTCTGCGTGCTGAGCGATTTTGCGCTGTTTTATTACAAATGTTCGGATTTTTATGCGCCGGATGATGAAGGTGGCATTATCTGGTCGGATCGGGATATCGGGGTCAAATGGCCGGTTGAGAACCCGGTTATTTCGGAAAAAGACAAGCAGTATCCAAATTTTTCCAGCCTCTCAGCCGGGCAGCTGCCGTCTTTTTGAAGTGTTCAGCGGTTCCAGTTTCCAGATTCCAGGCTTTAAGGTATCGCATATTTCTCCCAAAACTTTACCCTTTTACCTGCTCTGAACTCTGAACACCGAACTCTGAACACTGAGCGTCGAAAGGAGCGATATGAAAGGCTACATCCAGGTGTATACCGGCAACGGTAAGGGAAAAACAACCGCAGCATTAGGCCTGGCCCTACGGGCTTCCGGCGCCAGCCTTAAGGTGTATATCGCCCAGTTCATTAAAATGGGTGAATACAGTGAAATCAAAGCGCTTGAAAGATTCAAAGATCTGATAACGGTCGAACAATTCGGAACGGGCCGGTTTATAAAAGACGCCCCTTCCGACTCGGATATCGAAGCCGCGCGAGCGGGAATCAAAAAAGTCAAACAGATCCTTTCTTCAGGGCAACATCATGTTGTCATTCTGGAAGAAGCAAATGTCGCCGTGATGCTCGGGTTGTTGACTGTTGACGATTTGCTTGAAGTTATGACTGAAAAACCCGAAAATGTAGAGATTGTCATAACGGGCCGCGGCGCGGATCCCCGGGTGATTGAAAAAGCCGACCTGGTGACCGAAATGAAGGAAGTCAAACATTATTTCCAAAAAGGCGTTGCCGCCAGGATCGGTATCGAAAAATGATCGCCGATATCGTTATGCAGGAAATCGCACACCCCGATCTTGTACGAACGTTCTAATCATCCTGATCCATCAACTTCATGGCCGATTCAAATTTTTTGCCGATCAGCAGGGTCATCTCCGCCGCATCTTCCAGCAAACGAGCCGCGTCATTCTTGTTTTTCTCTTTTGCTTTTTGCGCCCAATCCGTGTATGTTCGCGCATGATCTTCGTTGTGTTTGATCCAGTGTTCGAGCAATTTGATCATTTTTTCATCAAATGACAACGTGCTTTTTACGTCATGATCGTGATGATGATGGTGGGTCATTTGTTTTCTCCATTCGTATTTGTTTGGGAAATCGCGAACTAACATGAATTGACACGAATATCAACGATTAATCAGGACACTCATTGGCGATAATTCGTATCCATTCGTGGTTACACTTTATCGTCAAAATGTAATTGCCTTATGAGATTGACCGGATTCAGATTCAATAAAAAAATCACAATCTTGTTTCTTTTAATTTTCGGCGTGTTTTTAGGGAGTATGGTCGGATTTTTTATCGCCTTGACAAGAGATCTTCCGGAAATTCGAAATCTTGAATCCTTCAAACCGTCATCCATCACCCGAATTTACGCTGCAGACGGCATGCTTCTTACGGAATTCTTTTTGGAAAAACGGGATCCCGTGTCGATAAAGATTATTCCCGATCATTTGAAAAAAGCCCTGATCGTCACGGAAGACAGAAGTTTTTACCGACACAGCGGCATCGATCTCAAAGGAATTTTCAGGGCCGCCTTTCGAGATATCAAGGCCGGCAGATTTGTCGAGGGCGCCAGCACCATCACTCAGCAGCTTGCCAAAACACTTTTTCTCAAACCCCGCAAAACCTTGTTGCGAAAAGCAAAGGAAGCGTTCCTTTCATTTCAAATAGAGCGCCGATATACAAAAGATGAGATTCTGGAGTTTTACTTAAACCAGGTATATTTCGGCAGCGGCGCTTATGGTGTTGAGTCTGCAGCAAAAATTTATTTCGGCAAATCCGTCAGTGATTTAAACCTCCCCGAATGCGCCCTGCTGGCAGGTCTTCCCAAGTCCCCTTCCCGGTACTCTCCGCTGGTGGATCCGGATCTGGCGATAAAACGCAGGAATATCGTTTTAAAACAATTAATGAATACCGGTGCTATCACGCCGTCTGCCTACGGCATTGCAATAAAAGCGCCTTTAAACCTTGCGAAACAGAACAAATCATCGGTCAAAGCCCCTTATTTTGTTGAATATGTTAAAGAATTTCTTGAAAATACCATTGGTTCATCAAGACTTTATAAAGAAGGTCTCAGAGTCGTTACGACGCTCAATTATAACATGCAGCAGATGGCTGAAAGGGCCGCGGAAAAAGGTCTTTCCAATCTTGAGAAAAGAATGAAGCGCCGCGGACTAAAGAATCCCGACCCCCAATGTGCGCTCGTCTCCCTGGACGTAGCATCCGGCGGAATTCTTGCGATGATTGGCGGAAGAGATTTTTCAACATCCGCCTTCAACAGGGCGACCGCCGCCAGAAGACAGCCGGGGTCGGCATTTAAACCCATTGTTTATGCTTTTGCCGTTGAACAAGGGTTTCCCCAAAATAAAATCATTCTCGACGCGCCGGTGGCCTTTAATATCGGCCGCCGGGAAAAATATTGGCAACCGAAAAATTTTTCCGGAACATATGAAGGCGAGATGACACTCCGAAAGGCGCTGGCGCTTTCAAAAAATATTCCGGCGGTAAGACTTATCGAGATGCTGGGTCCTTCTTCAGTGGCCGAATTTGCACACATCCTGGGGATTGTATCTCCCCTGGATCAAAATCTTTCCCTTGCTCTGGGGACATCTGATGTGACTTTGATGAATTTAACCGCAGCCTACTCGGCTTTTCCGAACAACGGGAAATTCATTGAACCTTACAGCGTTACGGAGGTTGTCGATAAAGCCGGGCGTGTGGTATGGC
>Ga0315556_1002595_pt1 | contig 10229 bp, 9 predicted proteins | sample SalMarSW160310MG_FD_202112 | JGI IMG/M metagenome (GOLD analysis project Ga0315556, IMG submission 202112) | Salt marsh sediment microbial communities from the Plum Island Ecosystem LTER, Massachusetts, United States - Salt Marsh Sediment SW1603-10 ... | reverse complement strand
CATGCGCCGACTCCAGCCCGACCGCAAGACGGATCAGGCCATCCGATACCCCCGCCTCGCTGCGCTGCTCCGGCGTCAATCGACCGTGCGTGGTCGTGGCCGGATGGGTGATCGTGCTCTTGGTATCCCCCAGGTTGGCGGTGATCGAGAATACCCGGGTCGCGTCGATGAAGTTCCAGGCCTGCCGGCGGTCACCATGCAGTTCAAAGGACAGTACCCCGCCAAAACCGGTCTGCTGCCGTTTTGCCAGCTCGTGCTGGGGATGTGACGCCAGTCCCGGGTGATAGACCCGCGCCACGGCGTCCTGCTGCTCCAGCCAGTTCGCCAGGTCCAGCGCATTGTTGCTGTGGGCGCGCATGCGCAGGGACAGCGTCTCCAGGCCCTTCAGGAACACCCAGGCGTTGAACGGGCTCATGGTCGGCCCGGCGGTTCGCAGGAAGCCGTAGATATCCTTGCCCACCCGTTCGGCATCGCCCACCACCGCCCCACCGATGCAGCGCCCCTGCCCGTCCAGGTACTTGGTTGCGGAATGGATCACGATATCCGCACCGAGCGCCAGTGGCAGTTGCAGTGCCGGCGTGCAGAAACAGTTATCGACAGCCAGCAAAATGCCATGGTCATGCGCCAGCGTCGAGAGTGCACGAATGTCGGCGAGTTCGGTCAACGGGTTGGACGGCGTTTCCAGGAAAAACAGCCGCGTCTGCGGCCGTATGGCCTGTTGCCAGGCGCTGCCGTCGTCCAGCGGCACGAACGTGGTCTCAATGCCGAAACGGGCCAGGTAGGTGCTGAACAGGACCGTTGTGGTACCGAAGATACTGCGCGACGAAACAATGTGATCACCGGCCTTGAGCAGCCCGGCACAGGTCGCCAGGATGGCGGCCATGCCCGACGAGGTTGCTACGCAACGCTCGCCGCCTTCCAGCGAGGCCAGCCGCTGTTCAAAGGTGCGTACCGTGGGATTGGTGAAACGCGAGTAGATATTGCCGGGTGATTCACCGGAAAACCGTGCTGCGGCCTCGGCGGCACTGCCGAACACGTAGCTGGAGGTGGGAAAGATTGCCTCGGCATGCTCGCCCTCGGGGCTGCGTTGCTGACCGGCCCGGACCGCACGCGTTTCGAATTCAAACTCTTCAAAGGACATGTTCTTCTCCCGGCATTCCGGCTGCATTCAACAGGCACGGGCACAAAAAAACCCGCTTGCAGTTACGCGAAAGCAGGTGCCATCGCTTTAGCTGCATTTATCAGGCGCCCGCAAGCTGAATTCAAATCGGCGCAACTCGTACAGAACGTAGAGGATAACCCGGTGGCTGTCAATACCGGCTGCGGATTCAGGCGGTGTTGTGCAGGTCAATCACACCGCCATCCTTGTCACGCCGTCCCTTCTTGGCCGCGTCACTGCGCGACTTCTGCAGATCGCTCAGGTATCCCACGTCCACGTTCCCGGTGATGTACTCACCCGTGAAGACGGAGGTATCGAACGCCAGTATCTCCGGGTTACCCTTGCCGACCGCCTTGATCAGGTCCTCGAGATCCTGGAACAGCAGCCAGTCCGCACCGATGGCCTTGCCGACCTCGTCCTCGCTGCATCCGGCGGCAATCAGCTCCGCGCTGCTCGGCATGTCGATACCGTAGACATTCTGGTAACGTACCGGCGGGGCCGCCGAGGCAAAATAGACCTGGTTGGCGCCAGCGTCGCGCGCCATCTCGATAATCTGGGACGATGTCGTACCACGGACAATCGAGTCATCCACCAGCAGCACGTTCTTGTCGCGGAATTCCAGATCGATGGCGTTGAGCTTCTGCCGGACGGACTTCTTGCGCTGTTGCTGGCCGGGCATGATGAAGGTACGGCCGATATAGCGGTTCTTGATAAACCCTTCCCGGTACTTCACACCCAGGTTGTTGGCCAGCTGCAGGGCGGAGGTACGACTGGTATCCGGTATCGGGATGACCACATCGATATCGTGGTCGGGCCACACCCGCAGGATCTTGGCGGCGAGTTTTTCTCCCATCCGCAGGCGCGCCTTGTAGACCGATATCCGGTCAATGATGGAATCGGGACGGGCCAGGTACACGTATTCGAAAATGCAGGGCGAAACGGACGGGTTTTCCGCACATTGCTGGCGGTGTATCTTGCCGTCAATGGTGACGAAGATGGCCTCGCCCGGGGCCACGTCATCGACCAGTTCGAAACCCAGTGCATCCAGTGCCACACTTTCGGATGCCATCATGTAATCCGCGCCGTCCGCCGTCTCGCGCCTTCCGTACACCAGTGGACGGATGCCATACGGATCCCGGAATGCCACCACACCGTAGCCGGTGATCATGGCGACTGCCGCATAGGCACCCTGGCACCGGCGATGGACACCGGCAACCGCGTTGAATACATGACTGACGTCCATGCGGAGCTCCGCATGCCGTTGCAGCTCGTGTGCAAACACATTCAGCAGGACTTCGGAGTCGGAATCCGTATTGATCTGGCGCAGGTCTTCCTGGAACAGCTCCTGCTTGAGCCGGTTGGCATTGGTGAGGTTACCGTTGTGCGCAAGACAGATCCCGTACGGGGAGTTGACGTAGAAAGGCTGCGCCTCTGCGGAACTCTCGCACCCGGCGGTCGGGTAACGGACATGCCCGATACCCATGTTGCCTGCCAGGCGTCGCATATGGCGGGTGTGGAACACATCGCGGACCAGGCCGTTGTCCTTGCGCAGGAACATGCGCTGGCCGTCACACGTCATGATGCCGGCCGCATCCTGCCCGCGATGCTGCAGTACCGTCAGGCTGTCATAGATTGACTGGTTGACCGGGCTGTGTGCAACGAGACCGATGATGCCGCACATGTCTGGGATTCCGCTGGCGTCCGGCCCGGCTGGTCACACGTACTTGATGTTGTCGGCAATCTCGCCCGGCAAAAAGTCGCGCATCCACAGGGCGAGTTCCTGGAAATATCCGAGGAACTGGGACTGTTGCCACCAGGGATCCTGCGGAAACGGCGTCAGCCCGGCCAGCAGCACGAGGATTGCCACGATGAGGCCGCCACGGGCCACCCCGAACACCATACCCAGCAGCTTGTCGGTGCCGCTCAGACCGGTCCTTGAAACGAGCCTGCCGGCAAGATAGTTGACGACCGCGCCAAGCAGCAGGACGGCGATGAACAGTACAGCGAAGGCCGTGATCTTTTGCGCCGAGACCACCGTGATCCAGGTCCCGAGCCACTGGGCCAGTGGTTCGTAGAATGTCATTGCCACCCAGAGTGCGATCAGCCAGCTGGCCAGTGCCAGCGCCTCCTTGACGAATCCCCGGAACAGACTGAGGATTGCAGACAGGGCAATCAGCGCGATAATTACGATATCAATCCAGGCAATCTGCATAACATCCTCACTCGATGGTGTGACCGGGGAGTCCCGGTATTCTGCTACCTGATCCAGGTCCCGGAATCAGCGAACATTTTAGCAGATAAGCGCAGCGCTGCGCCATTTGCCTACTGGCCACCGGCACCGATCTCGATCACGATACCGGTCGCCTTCACCTTCGCTCCCGCCTTGCGCAACAGCGATTCGGCCCTGCTGCGGTCTGCTTCAGGTCCGGCCAGTACGCGGTAGCTGCGGCCCTTGGCCGTGTCCGCCCGCTGTATCTGTACCGCAAAACCCGCCTGCCTGAGTTCGTCGCGCAGACTGGCTGCATTCGCCTGCTGGCTGAAACTGCCAAGCTGGGCATACCAGCCCGGCGCCGGTATCGCAGCCGGCTGTACGGCCGCAGGCGCGGCCGGTTCCGGCCGCTCCGGGGTAACCGGCCGCTCCGGGGTAACCGGCTGAACCGGCGTGCCGGCGGCCGCCGGCGCGGGTTCCGGTCGTGACGCCGGTTCCGGTGCGGCCGGTGCCGTAGCGTCAGGGCCGGAGTCAGGCGTACCGCTTTCCGGCAACTGGAGTTCCATGGAGGCCCGGTAATCCAGTTGCGGTGGTGCGGGAATATCATGCGCGCGCGGCACCCACTCATCATCCGGGCCTTCCAGGATGACCGGAATGAAGATGACCGCCAGCGAAACCAGTACCACAGCACCGATCAATCGCTGCTTGAGTTGTTGCTCCATGGATTCCCCGTCCGGCAGCAGAACTGCATCTTCTCGATGCACTGAAACTATACCTGACTTGCGAGCACCTCTGCCACGACTGCAAAGGAACCGCACACAACGATCCGGTCATCCGGCATTGCGTGAGACTGCACGAACTGCAACGCCTGTGCAACCGAGTCGAACAGCCGGACCGGACGGGAGGCGGGCACGTTCCCCATGTGCTGCTGCAGGGTGGCGGCAGCGACACCCCGTTCCGTCGCCAGGCTCGCCAGGCACCACTCGTCGATGCACGGCCCGAGTTCAGCGCAGAATCCACCGATATCCTTGTCCGCCAGCATGCCCAGGATCAGCCAGGTACGACCAGGGGGCCTGCGTGAGCGCAGCAACTCGGCCAGACATGCCGCGCCGGCAGGGTTGTGAGCCACGTCCACGATCAGTTCGACCGGCCCCGGCAGGTGCTGGGCACGACCGGCCAGCTGGACTGCCGACAGCCCCCGGCAGATTGCCTCCCGTTCCAGCGGCAACCGTCCCAGCAGCACCTCGACCACGGCCAGCACACCGGCGGCATTGTCCAGCTGGTGCTGGCCTGCCAGGGCCGGCCGGGGCAGGTCTCCCCAGCGGTGCTGACGGCCACGGAAGGACCATTCCTGCCCGGTCTGCTGCCGGGTAAACCCGCTGCCTGCCGCATACCAGTCGGCACCGATCTCCAGCGCACGCGCTTGCAGACTGTGTGGCGGTGCGGGGTCCGCACAAACCGCCGGACGGCGGGCACGGAACAGGCCGGCCTTTTCCCTGCCTATGGCCTCCCGGTCATTGCCCAGCCACGCCACATGGTCGATACCGATGGAGGTCACCAGGGCAGCGTCGGCATCGACGATATTCACGGCGTCCAGCCGCCCGCCCAGCCCCACCTCGAGGATGGCAACGTCGGGCTCCTCCTGCCGCGCCAGATACAGCGCGGCAAGCGTTCCGAACTCGAAATAGGTCAGGGAAATGCCGTCCCGGGCCGAATCGATGGCGGCAAAGGCCGCGCAGATCCGATCGTCACCGGCCTCCCGGCCGTCGATGCGAATACGCTCGTTGTAGCGCAGCAGGTGTGGTGAGCTGTAACAGAGGGTGCGATATCCGGCCGCCCGGTAGATGGATTCCAGCATGGCCACGCTGGAGCCCTTGCCATTGGTACCGGCGACGCTGATCACCGCGCACGGCAACGGCAGCAGCCCCATGCGCCTTGCGATGGCCATGGCGCGCTCCAGCCCGAGATCGATCTTCGCGGGATGCAGCGTTTCCTGCCACGCCAGCCAGTCGCACAGCCGGCTGAAACGGGGTTTGCCTGTGTCCACAGGCGGCCGTGTGTGCGGCATGGCCGCGGTTCAGTCGGCCTCGGGCCCGGGCTGGCGGGTCAGCATGGACAGGATGCCGGCGACGCGGTCGCGCAACTCGCGGCGATCGATGATCACGTCGATGGCCCCGTGCTCGAGCAGGAACTCGCTGCGTTGAAATCCTTCCGGCAGGGTTTCCCGCACGGTCTGCTCGATCACGCGCGGTCCGGCAAAGCCGATCAGGGCATGCGGTTCGGCAATATTGATGTCGCCAAGCATGGCGAAACTGGCAGAGACGCCCCCCATGGTGGGATCCGTCAACACGGACACATACGGGACACCGGCCTCGGACAGCTTCGCCAGCGCGGCACTGGTCTTTGCCATCTGCATCAGGGAAAACAGGGCCTCCTGCATGCGCGCGCCGCCACTGGCGGAGAAACAGATCAACGGGCGCTTTTCCTGCGACGCGATGTCTGCCGCACGAACAAAGCGCTCGCCCACCACGGCGCCCATGGATCCGCCCATAAAGCGGAATTCAAATGCCATGGCCACCACCGGCAAGCTATGCAGGTTGCCGCGCATGGCAATCAGCGCATCGGTCTCCCCGGTGGCCTTCTGGGCGCTGGTCAGCCGGTCCCGGTATTTCTTGCTGTCCTTGAACTTGAGGATATCGACCGGCTCGATTGTCTTGCCGATCTCCTCGCCCGAGCCTTCATCGAGAAACATGTTGAGACGCAGGCGTGCCCCGATCCGCATGTGGTAACTGCACTTGGGGCACACATCCAGGTTGCGCTCGAGTTCGGAGCGGTACAGGACTGCACTGCAGCCATCGCACTTGACCCACAGCCCCTCGGGCACGGTGCGTTTGTTGCCACCGACCGTGCGGATCTTGGAAGGAACGAGTTTGCTGAACCAGCTCATGGCGCGAATTGTACCTGCTGCACAGAACGGTATGAAATTGCCATTTCAGGCCTTCCGGGTGGCGGCATCGATTGCTGCGCGCATTTCAGCCACCGTGGCGGCCAGGGCCGGTGCAATTTTTTCGGGTTCACCGGCAAGCGCCGCGACCTGGCTGACCAGTACACTGCCAACCACGACCGCGTCGGCAACGGCGGCAACCTGTGCCGCGGAGGCGGCATCGCGAATACCGAATCCGACCCCGACCGGCAACCGGGTATGCCGGCGCAATTCCTGCAGCTTGTCACTGACTGCACCGACGTCCAGGCGGTTGGCCCCGGTCACACCCTTGAAGGACACGTAATACAGGAAGCCGCTGGCCAGCCTGCTCACCAGGTCCATGCGATGGGCATTGCTGGTCGGCGCCAGCAGGAACACCATGTCGATACCGCGGGTCCGCAGGGCAGCGGCAAGCGCCTCTGCCTCTTCCGGTGGCATATCGACCGTCAGCACGCCATCCACCCCGGCCGTAGCCGCGGCCTCGGCAAAGCCCGCGTAGCCCCAGACCTCGATCGGGTTCAGGTACCCCATCAGGATCACCGGGGTCGTGCGGTCCGTTTCCCGGAAGCGGCTGACCATGTCCAGCACCATGTGGAGGCTGACATGGTGCCGGAGAGCCCGCTCGCAGGCAGCCTGGATCACCGGTCCGTCGGCCATGGGATCCGAGAACGGCACACCGATCTCCAGCAGGTCGGCACCTGCGGCGACCATCGCGTGCAACAGCGAGACGGTGACAGACGGCTCCGGATCGCCGGCCGTGATATAGGGGATGAGTGCCTTGCGCCCTTGACCGGCCAGCTCCGCAAAGCGATCGGCGATACGGCTCATACCTGGATGCCCTCCAGTGCCGCCACGGTATGTACATCCTTGTCGCCGCGCCCGGACAGGTTCACGACGATGATCCGGTCCGGGTCCATGGTCGCCGCCAGCTTCACTGCATGCGCCACGGCGTGGCTGGACTCCAGTGCCGGCATGATCCCCTCGACCCGGGTCAGCTGGTGAAAGGCCTGCATGGCCTCCTGGTCGGTGACGGCACAGTACTGCGCCCGTCCTGTGTCCTTCAGCCAGGCGTGCTCCGGACCGACCCCGGGATAATCGAGGCCGGCCGAGATGGAATGTGTTTCGATGATCTGGCCGTCCCGGTCTTCCATCAGGTAGGTCCGGTTGCCGTGCAACACCCCCGGACTGCCGGCCGTCAGCGGTGCCGCGTGGCGTCCGGTCTCGACACCGTCACCACCGCCCTCGACACCGTGCAACGCGACCCCGGCATCCTCGATAAAGGGATAGAACATGCCGATGGCATTGGAGCCCCCGCCGACACAGGCGACCAGTGCATCCGGCAGGCGCCCGGCCGCCTCGAGGATCTGGGTACGCGTCTCCCGCCCGATCACCGACTGGAAGTCGCGCACCATGGCCGGATAGGGATGCGGACCCGCCACGGTACCGATGATGTAGAAGGTGTTGTCGACATTGGTCACCCAGTCGCGCAACGCCTCGTTGAGGGCGTCTTTCAGGGTCTTCGAGCCCGAGCTCACCGCGACCACCCGAGCGCCAAGCAGGCGCATGCGATAGACGTTGATCGCCTGGCGCCGCATGTCCTCCTCGCCCATGTACACCACGCACTCCATGCCCAGCCGGGCCGCGACCGTGGCCGATGCGACCCCGTGCTGGCCGGCGCCGGTCTCGGCAATGATGCGTGTCTTGCCCATCCGCTTCGCCAGCAATGCCTGGCCAACGGTGTTGTTGATCTTGTGTGCACCGGTGTGATTGAGGTCTTCGCGCTTGAGGTAGATACGCGCGCCCCCTGCCTGCTGCGTCAGTCGTTCGGCAAGATACAGCGGGGACGGGCGGCCGACGTAGTGCGCCAGGTCGGCATCCAGTTCGGCGAGGAAAGCGGCGTCCTGCAGGTACCTGTGGTAGGCCTCGTTCAGTTCCTCCAGCGGCGGCATGAGGGTTTCCGCCACGAAGCGGCCGCCGTATACACCGAAGTGGCCGTTCTCGTCCGGCAAGGTGGCCCTGGCTGTGTTACCGCCTGTTCCCGCTGTCTGTGTCACAACCCTGTACTCCTGTCATGAATGCCTGGATTCGTTCCGCCGACTTGATGCCGGGCGCGGACTCCACCCCGCTGCTGACATCGACCGCGTAAGGGTGAACCTGGCGGATGGCGGACGCTACATTGTCCGGGTTCAGCCCACCGGCCAGTATCACCGGACGCGGCAGGCCGGCCGGCACCGCGCCCCAGTCAAACGTCCTGCCGCCGCCACCCCGGGTGTCCGCCTGCCAGGCGTCGAGCAGAAAACCACTGGCATCCGGATACTCCGCCATGATGCGTGCACAATCCGCTCCGGGACGCATGGCAACGGCCTTGATGAACGGCATCGCATAGCGCCGGCATTCACTGTTAGATTCATCGCCGTGAAACTGCAGCAGGCCGAGCGGCACCTCGGCCAGGACCGCGCGCACCAGCGACTCCGCGGCATTCACGAACAGGCCGGTCACGGTAACAAACGGTGCTACATCAGCGGCAATCGCGGCAGCCCGGTGGAGTTCCACGTGGCGCGGGCTTTCCGGATAAAAGACCAGACCGATGGAATCCGCGCCGGCCCGTACCGATGCGTTCGCATCTTCCAGACGGGTGATACCGCAGATTTTTACTCGGGTACGCATCCTGATACTCGGGTCATAATATCCGTGAAATCACAAATATACAAAGTTTCCGGGAGCGGGACCCGGCGCTTGAAGCCTATCCGTAGCATGGCAGCCATCCGGCGGCCGGGATTTCATACACCGGATCATAGTGAACCGCGGCCAGGTACAGGCCCGCAGCCGGGGCATTGACCCCGGCCAGGGTGCGGTCACGCGCCTCAAGCACTTCAGCCATCCAGTCCGGCGTCTGCTCGCCACGTCCGATACTGAGCAACATACCGGCGATACAGCGCACCATATGGTGCAGGAAGGCGTTTGCCTCGATGTCGATGTACAACCAGTCACCGGAACGGCCGATCTCGAGGCGGTAAACGGTTCGCACCGGGCTTTTCGCCTGGCAGGCGGCGGCACGCAGCGAGGTGAAATCGTGTTCCCCGATCAGACAGGCCGCGGCCTGTCGCATGGTCCCCGCATCCAGTGGCTGGCGTTCGTGACAGGCGCGTCGTCGCAGCAGGGCCAGTGCCGTCACCCCGTTCCAGATCACGTACCGGTAGCACCTGCGACGTGCCGAGAATCGCGCATGAAAGTCGTCCGGAACCGGCATGGCCCAGCGGATACACACATCCTCCGGCAAATGGCTGTTGGTCCCGCGGATCCAGTTCTCGCGGTTACGCCGTGCGCTTGAATCGAAATGAATCACCTGTGCGGTCGCGTGCACACCGGTGTCGGTCCGGCCGGCACACACCACCCCGAGCGGCGTATCGGCCACCCGGCCCAGTGCCGCTTCCACGATGGCCTGCACCGTTCTTCCGTTCGCCTGCCGTTGCCAGCCGGAGAAATCCGAACCATCGTATTCCACGCCCAGCGCGATTCGCATGATTTACCGGTAACAGTGGCAGACAGGCTGTTCTGGAAATGCACAGCGGGTACGGTACAGCAACGCCCCGGCTCGCGCCCGCCGCTCAGGCCCGGGCGATCCGGTGCGGCAGGACCGGTGACAGAGGGTCAGGCCAGTTTCGCAATGATGCGCTCGGCTTCCTGCTTCTGGTCGGTGTTACCTTCCTCGATGACCTCGTCCAGAATGTTGCGCGCGCTGTCCTTGTCGTCCATATCGATGTAGGCACGGGCCAGGTCCAGCTTGGTCGTGATCTCATCCTCGGTGGCCAGCACGCCTTCCATCTCGTCTTCGATTTCAATGTGGTAATCGTCCGGGATGAATTCCATGGTATCCG
>Ga0315556_1002592_pt1 | contig 10240 bp, 7 predicted proteins | sample SalMarSW160310MG_FD_202112 | JGI IMG/M metagenome (GOLD analysis project Ga0315556, IMG submission 202112) | Salt marsh sediment microbial communities from the Plum Island Ecosystem LTER, Massachusetts, United States - Salt Marsh Sediment SW1603-10 ... | reverse complement strand
GCGGCCGCAAGGCTCGGGTGCGCGAACCGGCGATCCTGGCCGACCCGGGAGGAGATCGAGGAGGCGCTGCGATGCCACCACCGGCTGTTCCAGGGCGGGGCTCAACAGGAATCGTTGACTCGGCTCCGTCTTCGGGCCCTGGACGCCATGGGCGCCTTCGCAGCGTTCAAGCCCCACCTCGTCGGCGCCGTGTTGGACGGCACCGCTCCCCGCCACTCCCCCGTCGAGCTGCACCTGTTCGTCGATGATCCCACAGCGGTGGCAGCACACCTTGCCAAGCTGCGGATCCCCTGGCGCGACGCGGAGAAAACGCTCCGGTTCGGGGGCGGACAAAGGCGCACCCTGCCGGCGTTTCGCTTTCAGGCGGGTGATATCACGGTCGAGCTGGTCGTGTTCGACGAAAAGGGACGGCGAGAGGCACCACTGGCTCCGGGGGACCGTCGGGCCATGGCACGGGCGGACCTCCAGGCCGTCCGCCGGTTGCTGGAGCGCTCGGACCCGGCCCAAGAAGAGCCTCAGTATCCGCGGGAAGGGCCTTAGCCGGCCGGGCGCCGCGCGGCCTCGAGCGCCTCAGGGCTCCGAGATCGGGACATAGTCGCGTATCGAGGCGCCGAGGCTCTTGTCGGTGAGGGTCACGAGCTTGTCGGACACCGCGTCTCTCCTGTCCGGCCTGGTCGATAGATCCACCGGAGGCTGCGGCAAGTCCACAGTCTCGCACCGTTCCCACAGGGTCCTGGAGCGGAGGCCCCCTCACCCGAGGCGGGCGATATCGGCGCGCACCGCCGCGACGGAGGCGGAGAACTGTCGGGCCTCGAGCTCGTCGAGATCCAGCTCGATGATCGACTGCAGGCCACCCTTCGCAAGCACACAGGGTACGCCCATGGCGACATCGTGCTCGCCGTATTCCCCTTCCAGCATGGCGACACAGGGCAGCAGCCGGCGCCGGTCGTGGCTGATCGCGTCCACCATGGCAGCTACCGAGGCCCCGGGGGCATCATAGGCGCTGCTCAGCTTGCGCAGCGCGAGGATCTCGGCGCCGCCGTTGCGGGTGCGCGCGATGATCTCCTCGATCCGCTCCGGGGACACGAACCGGGAGAGCGGGATGCCGTTGATCGTGCAGAAGCGCGGCAGCGGCACCATGGTGTCGCCATGGCCACCGAGGACGATCGTTGTGATGTCGCGCGCGGAAAAGCCGGTCTCCAGGGCGATGAAGCTCGCCATGCGCGAGGAATCGAGCACTCCGGCCTGACCGAGCACCCGGCGGCGATCCCAACCGGTGAGCCGCCAAGCACGGTAGGTAAGGACGTCCACCGGATTGCTTACGATCAGCAGGATCGAGTCCGGCGCGTAGCGCTGAACGTCCGCGACGATGGCGTCGAGGATCTCGACGTTGACCTGCAGCACGTCGGATCGGGACATCCCGGGCTTGCGGGGGAGCCCGGCAGTCACCACCACCAGCTCCGCGCCGGCCATGGCCCGGGGCTCATTGCTCCCGTAAACGCGGGTATCAAAGCCAAAGAAAGGGGAGGTCTGAAACACGTCCAGGGCCACACCCTGAGGCACGTCCTCACGCACATCTACGAGCACGACTTCGCGGCAAAGCTCCTGCTTCGCAAGAAACTGCGCCGTCGTCTCGCCAACCCGGCCTGCACCGATGATGGCAACCTTATCCATCGCCCCTCCGCATGGCTTGGCTGGCAAGGAGCCAGGTCGGCTCGGGATGCCGACTCTTTGGAGAATAGCTCAGCGCCATCGGGGCGAGGGCCACTCAACCCTCGCCCGGCTGAGGGTAATGAGCCGGGTACGGCGCGCGGGCGACCCCCGAGCGCACTGCTGCCCGCGCCACCGCGGCCGAGACCTCGCGCCTCAGGCGCGGGTCCAGCGGCTTAGGGATAAAGTAGCTGGGACCGAAGCTCAGGGCATCCAGGCCATAAGCGCCGAGCACCTCCGAGGGCACCGGCTCGTGGGCAATCCGCTGCAGCGCGCGCACCGCCGCGATCTGCATGTCTTCGTTGATGCGACGCGCCCGAACGTCGAGCGCACCCCTGAAGATGTACGGGAAGCCCAGCACGTTGTTGACCTGGTTGGGATAGTCGCTGCGCCCGGTCGCCATGATCAGATCGCCGCGCACGGCACGAGCGACCGCGGGGCGGATCTCGGGCACCGGATTGGACAGCGCAAACACGATCGGCCTTGGCGCCATGGAAGCGAGCATCCCACGGGTCACAAGATCGGGACCGGACACGCCGATGAAGACATCGGCACCCGCCATGGCATCGGCGAGCGAGCGTTTCTCGGTACCGGCGGCGACGGCCCATTTAAAAGGATTGAGGTCCTTTCGTCCCGTATGGATCACACCGGCGCGATCGACGGCATAGATGCGCTCCCGGCGGGCACCCAGCGTGGAAAGGAGCCGGATGGTGGCGATGCCGGCGGCGCCTGCACCCAAGCACACAATAGAGACGTCGTCGATGCTCTTGCCCTGGAGCTCGAGGGCGTTGAGCAGCCCAGCCGCGGTGATGATGGCGGTGCCATGCTGGTCGTCGTGAAACACGGGGATGTCCAGCTGATCGATCAGGGCTTGCTCGATTTCGAAACAGTGGGGTGCGGCGATGTCTTCCAGGTTGATGCCGCCAAAGGTGGGGGCAATACGCACCACGGTGTCGATGAATGCCTGGGGGTTCTTGGCCTTCACCTCGATGTCGTAGACGTCGATCCCGGCGAACCGCTTGAACAGCACACCCTTGCCTTCCATCACCGGCTTGCCGGCGAGGGGCCCGACCGCGCCCAGACCGAGCACCGCCGTGCCGTCGGTGACCACCGCCACCAGGTTTCCCTTGTTGGTGTACAGGTAGGCCGCTTCGGGGTCCTCGGCGATCCGCCGCACCGGCTCGGCGACCCCGGGGGTATAGGCAAGAGAGAGGTCGCGCTGGGTCTCCGCGGGCTTGGTGATGCTTACCTGCAGTTTTCCCGGCGTCGGCTCCGCGTGGTAAACGAGGGCGGCCCGATTGAGCTCATCGTCTTCGTTCTGGCTGTCGATCGCGTCGCTCATGAAGTTTGGTCCATTGAAGGCGAATCGGTGCAGGGCCGCCGCGGGCGCGACCGGCAGGCAAGGTCAGGCCGGCACAAGAGGCCACCCCGAACGAAAAAGGCACCCCGGGGTGCCTTTTGCGGGGCCTGACTTCCAAATCGGGGTCAGCGACCGTATTTCTTCCGAAACTTGTCGACGCGACCAGCCGTGTCCACGATCTTCTGTCGACCAGTGTAAAAGGGATGGCAGGCCGAGCAGACCTCGACGTGCAGGTCGTGGCCGAGGGTGGAGCGAGTGGCGAACTCGTTCCCACAGCTGCAGCTGACCTTCACCTCCTTATACTCGGGATGGATTTCGGCTTTCATCTTCGCCTCGCTTGATCCGATGGGCGCCCGGCGCCCCGACCCAAAGGCGCGAGATTATGGACCATGTGCCACCCATAGGCAAGTCTACATGACCCTCCGCGCCTGCGACCGCGACGATCTTGGCCCAAGGCGCGACGCGGCTCGCCGCCCATTGTGAGAGCGGGTCTCGTCAGGACTTGCGGTGGAACCGCAACACGTTGGCGTCGGGCTGCGACAACGCCTCCGATACGCCCGCCAACGGACGTGGGGCTCTCAGGCTGTCCAGCAAGCCGCCCTTGCCAAGCAGGCTGTCCCACATCATGCCCGACAGCCGCCGGCAGGCCTCCAACGGGGAGGGGGCCCGATTACGCTCCTGGTCGATGCGCCACTGCAAGGCCTCCAGGCGGATCCGGCGGCGGGGGGGGGCACGCTCGATCAGCCGGCGGACCTGTTGCCGGCGCAACGCCTCGAAGGCCCGCGGATCGCTTCGGGCAAGGGCCGCCCACTCGTTGAAACTCTCGTGGAAGCTACGGTTCTCTCTCATGGAAGCTCAACCCGCCCGGGGTACGCCATCCGAGCTACCCTGGTCCGCTTGCCTCGTCGCCGAACATTCAGGATGCCATGCGGTGGCAGGAACGAGCGGCGGCATAGTTCACGTTTCGACCCATTGCCGGCACCCTCCCGAAGCCATGTTGCGGCGCCAACCCGAGGCCGCAGATTCAGGTCTGGCGCCCATCGGAGGGACACCGGGGTATCCGGACTCCACGATCAAAGGCTAGTCGAGGGTAGCGCTATTGTCAGATCGGTCCGGAGGCCGATAGGCGAATGGACCGTCCGGCTGGGGCAAGCTCAGCCCACTGCCGCATCGGTGTCGACGAGAAACAGGGCGACCAGGTCATTCAGGAACCTGTATCCCAGCGGGGAGGCGCGCAGCGCCCCGAGGGTCGGATCGATCAGCCCCCGGAATCGGGCCTCCTCGAGCGGCAGGGCAAGGAGATCGTAACAAAGGCCGGTACGGGCGCCGAAGAGCTCTGCGGGAACGCCGTGCCTGAGCCGCAGCGCATTGAGAGCAAACTCAAAGACCAACTCCCGCGCGGTCGGAGACCGACGCCCCGCCAGGGCCGCGGAGGAGCCGGCCGAATCAAGGAACCGGTGAGGATCGCGGACTCGCCATGCCCGGCTCACCCGTCCGGCCCCGAGAGTGAGCTTGCCGTGGGCGCCCGGACCTATCCCCAGATAGTCGCCGAACTCCCAATAGTTAAGATTGTGCCGACAGCGACGCCCGTCGCGCGCATACGCGGACACCTCGTATTGGGAGAGCCCCGCGGCCTCCAGCAGGTCCTGCGCCTCGGTGTGAATCAGGTCCGTCAGGTCGTCGTCCGGCAGCAGCGGCGGGGTGCGGTCGAATGGCGTATTGGGCTCGATCGTGAGCTGGTAGAAGGAAAGGTGCTCCGGCCCGAGCGCCAGCGCCGTCCGGACGTCGTTCAAGGCGCTGTCGACATCCTGCCCCGGCAAGCCGAACATCAGGTCGAGATTGAGATTCTCGAATCCCGCCCTGCGGGCCCACCGAAACGCCTGCTCCGCCTCGTCCGGGCCGTGGATGCGGCCCAAGGCCTGGAGGGATCGGGCGTCGAAGCTCTGCACACCGATCGAGAGACGGTTGACCCCGGCCTCCCGATAGTCCGCAAACCGCGCCGCGTCCGCCGTCCCGGGATTAGCCTCCATCGTGATCTCGATGTCCGGGGCCGAATCGGCGCGCCGACGCACGCCATCGAGCAACCGCCGCAATGCCTTGCCGGGCAGAAGGCTCGGAGTACCGCCTCCGATGAAGATGGTCTGCAGGGGCCGATCCGCAGCGTCCTCCAGCTCGAGCTCGAGATCTGCGAGCAGCGCATTGACGTAGGGCTCCCAAGCGATCGGGCCGCGCTGGGCGTGGGAGTTGAAGTCGCAGTAAGGGCACTTGCGCACACACCAGGGGACGTGAATGTAGAGCCCCACGGGGATGGGGCCGAACTGCGCGACCGCCGTATCCGCACACGGGTGCAAGCCCACAGGGGGCTCTTGGATCGGGGTCCGCAGGACCCCGGAGCGCGGCTCCTCGCCAGCACCCGCGTCAGACCGGCTGGAGGTTCGCATACGCAAGCACCAGCCACTTGGAGCCGGCCCCCTCGAAATGGACCTGCACCCGCGCCGACGCACCCTGTCCCTCGGCGTTGAGCACTACGCCCTCACCGAACTTGGGATGGGCCACACGCTGGCCGAGCAAGAGACCGCCGACGCTCTGGCCCGCCGGCCAGGGAGCGGCGGGGGCCAAGTAGGGGCGCGACACGGCTGGGCGCGACCGCACCTCCTCGATCACCGAGGTCGGAATCTCGCGCAGAAAGCGAGAGGGCAGGGGGTAGGTCTCGGTCCCGTGCAGCCGCCGGCTCTCCGCATAGGCCAAATAGAGCTGCTCCATCGCGCGGGTCATTCCGACATAGCAAAGCCGACGCTCTTCAGCGAGCCGGTCCGGGTCCTCCGCGGACATCGCATGGGGGAACAGGCCTTCTTCGACACCGACCAGGAAGACCAGGGGAAACTCCAGGCCCTTGGCCGAATGGAGGGTCATCAGCTGGACGCAGTCCTCCCACTCCGGGGCTTGGGTGTCGCCGGCCTCGAGCGCGGCATGGGCCAGAAAGGCGTCCAGGGCTGAAGGCCGGGCCTGAGCCACCGCCACCCCGTCATCAGCTTCGGGTGCACCGGCCGATGGCGCCTGTTCGTCCCCTGATGGCTCGAACTGGCGGGCCGCGTTGACCAGCTCCTCCAGATTTTCGACCCGATCCTGACCCTTGCCGTCGCGGCTCTTCAGGTAGTGGTCCGGAAGGCCGCTCGCCTCGATGACCCCGGCGGCGAGATCGCCGAGATCCAGCCCCCCGGTCTGGGCCGCGGTCTCCTCGATCAGATCGAGGAACCCCCCCAGAGCGCCGGCGGCTCGGGCGGACATGCGCCCAGCGGAGACCAGCTCGACGGCCGCGCGCCACAGCGAACAGCCGAAATCGCGCCCGTGGGCACGTAGGGCATCGAGGGTGCGCGCCCCTACGCCGCGGGGCGGCTGGCCGACGGCCCGTTCGAAGGACCCGTCATCGTCGCGATGGGCGACCAGGCGCAGGTAAGCGAGCGCGTCCTTGACCTCGGCCCGCTCGAAAAAGCGCAGGCCGCCGTAGACGCGATAGGGTATGCCCGCTTGCAGCAGCGCCTCTTCGAGCTGGCGAGACTGGGCGGTGGTGCGGTAGAGCACCCCGCATTCGCTGCGTCGATGCCCCTGCTCCGCGAATCGGCGGATGCGCTCGACGACAAACCGCGCCTCGTCGACCTCGTTGAAGGCGGCATAGACGCGGACCGGTTCCCCGTCGGCACCCTCGGTCCAGAGATTCTTGCCCAGCCGCGAGGGATTATTGGCGATAACGGCGTTGGCCGCCTTGAGGATGTTGGCGGTGGAGCGGTAATTCTGCTCCAGGCGGATCAGAGTCGCCGAGGGAAAATGCCGGCGAAAATCCTGGATGTTCTCGACCCGGGCGCCACGCCAGCCGTAGATCGACTGGTCGTCGTCACCGACCACGAACAGGTTGTCCCCCTCGCCCGCCAGGAGCCTGAGCCAGGCATACTGGATAGCGTTGGTGTCCTGGAACTCGTCGACCAGGATATGCGCGAAACGGTCGCGGTAGTGACCGAGAATATCGGGGCGATCCCGCCAGAGCTCGTGGGCCCGCAGGAGCAGCTCGGCGAAATCCACTTGCCCGGCACGCCGACAGGCCTCCTCGTAGGCCCCGTAGACGCGGATCATCTGGCGCTGGAAGAGATCGCCCGCATCGTCCAGATGACTCGCCCGCCGTCCCTCGTCCTTCTGGGAGTTGATGAACCACTGGGCCTGGCGGGGCGGCCACCGGGCATCATCCAGACCCAGCTCACGCAGCACGCGCTTGAGCAGCCTGACCTGGTCCTCGGCGTCCAGGATCACGAATCCCTGGGGAAGGCCCGCGTCCTCGCAGTGGGCGCGCAACAGCCGATGCGCCAACCCGTGGAAAGTGCCGACCCACATGCCGGCGACGGGCACCCCGAGCAGGCGCTCGATGCGATGTCGCATCTCGCGGGCCGCCTTGTTGGTGAAGGTGACCGCAAGGATCGACCAGGGGGAGGCATGCTCGACTTGCAGCAGCCAGGCGATGCGGTGGACCAGCACGCGGGTCTTGCCGGACCCGGCGCCGGCGAGCACCAGTGTGCTGCCGGCGGGGGCGGTCACGGCCTCGCGCTGGGCATCGTTGAGCCCTTCGAGGAGGTGGGAGACGTCCATCGTGTCATTGTACCAGCGGGCCCGAAGGCCGCGGCCCGAGTCGATCCCGACGGGGTACGGCGCCGCCGGTGCGTGGCTATTCGACCGTCACCGACTTGGCGAGATTGCGCGGCTGGTCGACATCCGTGCCCTTGAGGACGGCGACATGGTAGGCGAGCAGCTGCAGTGGGATGGTGAATGCGATCGGGTCCGTGATCCCATCGCCAACCGGGAAGCGCAGGACCCTGACGCCTTCCCCTGCCTCCAGCGGGACCGAGTCGGCGGCAAACACATAGAGCTGGCCGCCTCGGGCGCGTACCTCTTCCAGATTCGACTTAAGCTTTTCAAGCAGCTTGTTGTTGGGGGCCACCGCCACCACCGGCATCGCGGCATCGATCAGGGCGAGGGGCCCATGCTTGAGCTCTCCCGCCGGATAGGCCTCGGCGTGGATGTAGGAGATCTCTTTGAGCTTGAGCGCCCCCTCCAGCGCGATCGGGTAGTGCTCGCCACGCCCCAGGAACAGCGCATGGCGCTTGTCGCCGAAACGCTCGGCCAGCAGGGCGACCTCGGAATCCCCTGCGAGCATGGCCTCGCATGCGGCCGGCAGGGCCCGCAGCGCCGAGACGATGCGCGCCTCGGTAACCGCATCGATACGCTCGCACCGGCGTCCGATGGTGACGACCAGCAGCAGAAGCGCCACCAGCTGGGTGGTGAAGGCCTTGGTCGAGGCCACTCCGATCTCCGGGCCGGCATGGGTCAGTAGGACCAGCTCGGATTCGCGCACCAGCGAGCTCTCGGGCACGTTGCAGATCGCCAGGGTGGCGCTGAAGCCCAGGGCCTTCGCCTGACGCAGGGCGGCCAGAGTGTCGGCCGTCTCGCCGGACTGGGAGACGGTGACGAACAGCGTATCCTCGGCCACCACCTGGGGCTGGTACCGGAACTCGCTGGCGACCTCGACCTTGCAGGGGATGCCGGCGATCCCCTCCATCCAATAGCGGGCGACCAATGCTGCATGGTAGCTGGTCCCGCAGGCAACGATCTGCACGGCGCGGACGCGGGCGAAGAAATGCTCGGCTTCCGGTCCGAACGCCGCGGCCAGCACCCGATCGTCTCCGATCCTGCCCTCGAGCGTCTCCGTGATGGCCCGGGGCTGCTCGTAGATCTCTTTCAACATGAAGTGGCGAAACTCGCCGCGATCGGCAGCATCCGCGGAGAGCCCCGACTCCTTGATCGGTCGCTCCACCGGATTTCCGGTAGCGTCGAAGATCCGCACCGCTTGCCGGGTGATGTCCGCGAGATCGCCGTCTTCCAAAAAAATAAAGCGCTGGGTCACGGGCAGCAGGGCGAACACGTCCGAGGCGATGAAGTTTTCGCCGATCCCCAGACCGATGACCAGCGGGCTTCCGTGGCGCGCGGCGACCAGGCGGCCGGGGTCCTGGGCGCAGACCACGCCGATGGCAAAGGCGCCCTCTACCAGGTTCGTGGCGCCGCGTACCGCCGCGGCCAGGTCGTCGCCGGCCTGCAGGCGATCGTACACTGCGTGCACGATCACCTCGGTGTCGGTCTCCGACGTGAACTGGTGGCCAGCGGCGCGCTGAGCCGTGCGCAAGGCGTGGTGATTCTCGATGATGCCGTTGTGGACCAGGGCGACCTGGTCCCCACTCATGTGCGGATGGGCGTTTGCCTCGGAGGGCTCGCCGTGGGTCGCCCACCGCGTGTGTGCAATCCCCGTGCTGCCACGCACGGTCGATCCCCGCAGGGCCGCCTCAAGCTCCCGCACCTTGCCCAGGGTGCGCAGCCGCTGGATCGGCCCGGTCGCATCGAGCAGGGCGATCCCGGCCGAATCGTAGCCGCGGTACTCCAGCCGCTTCAGCCCCTCGATGAGGATCGGCGTGAGATCCCGCTCCGCTACGCCGCCTACGATGCCGCACATGGAGCCATACCTCTCAGTCGGACTTGGATCGCTTCTTGGGGCGTCGCCAACCATCGACGGTGGTCTGACGAGATCGGGTCAGGGTGAGCTTCTCGGGGGGGGCATCGCGGGTGATGGTCGATCCGGCCCCGATGGTCGCGCCCGGCCCGACCGTGACCGGTGCCACGAGCTGGGTGTCCGATCCAATGAAGGCGTTGTCGCCGATCACGGTGCGGTGCTTGTTGGCCCCGTCGTAATTGCAGGTGATGGTGCCAGCACCGATGTTGACACCGCTCCCGACGCTGGCGTCCCCGACATAGCTCAGGTGGTTGATCTTGGAGCCCCGCTCGACCGCGGAGTTCTTGATCTCGACGAAGTTGCCAATATGGACCCCGTCGGCGAGCCGCGTACCCGGGCGTAGGCGGGCAAAGGGCCCGATACGACAGTCCGCGCCGACCGTGCTGTCTTCGATCAACGAGCTCTCGAGCACGCGAGTGCCCGGCCCGATGCGGCTGTTGCGGATGACCGTATTGGCACCCAGATGCACGCCTTCCCCGAGCTCTACGTCGCCCTCGATGACGACATTGATGTCGATGACGAGGTCGCGTCCCGCGACCAGCCGCCCCCGCAGGTCGAAGCGAGCC
>Ga0315556_1002590_pt1 | contig 10241 bp, 10 predicted proteins | sample SalMarSW160310MG_FD_202112 | JGI IMG/M metagenome (GOLD analysis project Ga0315556, IMG submission 202112) | Salt marsh sediment microbial communities from the Plum Island Ecosystem LTER, Massachusetts, United States - Salt Marsh Sediment SW1603-10 ... | reverse complement strand
CGGCTTGGGCAGCAGCGGCGCAATCCGTTGCCATTCTTCATCGGTGAGATTGGTCGGATAACGCTTCGTCTTCCGCTCGATCGCGGCCATGCGGCCTCGCGTCGTTCGTGTCCACATGGAAATCGTGAATCACAACGCCGCTGATTTGCAAACCCTCATTCTCAAACGGACACTTAGGGGTCACCGGCATTTTGAAGAAGTACCAGGCAGGGCCTCAGGTCACCAGGTATCACCATACGAGCGGGGAAAGAGTCGTCATCCTACATCGCATGGTATATCATCGTTGCAATGTTCGCGCTTAGCGTGAGGGGAGGTGTGATTCAGGCGGCGTCATAACGCCGCCTGGGTTCGTGGGGCGGGGGATGACTAAGGCGCAACAATCGTCGGCTTTTGCCGATGGTAGAATCCGGCTACTTGGCACGCCGCAGTTTTCTTGGCGAGGCGAACTTGTGGCTGTTCCGGCCAAGTTCTTCGGCCTTGCGACCCTTCTGGCGAGTGCCCGCGACAACAAACTTCCGCGCAATGAAATTATCGCCAAACTGTGGGGTCCGCCTACCAGCTCAAGAGCCAATTCAAGCTTCCGGCAATTCCTTGCAAGGATGCGCAAGATTGAAAAACAATTGGCGGCGAGCATCATTCTGCACGATGCCGGTTCCATGGCGCTAAATACGACCGCAATCAATATCGACCTCAACGAGGTGTTGCGGATGGACATTGCGGCCGCGACCCGCCGTGGCGACGTCGACACGCTCCAACAATTCATCATGCGATCGGAGCTGAAGCTACTGGAAGGCATCAACGTCGAAACCGTGGATTTTGGGGAGTGGTTCGGGAACTTTGAACAATATCTCAGGGATGAAACGATCAAAGCAATCAGCGCGATCATAGACTGCGCCGATCCGCGCGTGTTCAGCTTCGACCGGGAAAAGCTAGCGCGCAGGTTGATAGAACTGGAGCCGACCCAGGAGCTCGGATATCGGGTGCTGATGGAGTATTATTGCCAAACGGGTCAACGCCACCTTGCGCACCAAACATTCAAGACCTGCAAGACAACGCTCCGGTCGGATTTTGATTGCGAACCCGAACTGGCGACAAGTCAACTAGCGGCATCGCTGGGCTTGGACGGCCGGTTCGAAACTCTGATTTTAAGTTCCCCCGACATTCAAGAGTCTGAGGCTGAGAGTGTGCCGGCTCACGTGCGGGATGACGGTGAGTTCGTTCGAATTGGCACACCGAGGATCATGTTGCTACCGCCAAGGCTGGTCGACCCAAGTGACGCCCAATCTGAAATTGCAGCCGCACTCATTGATGATGTCTGCGGCGGACTGACCCGTTACCGTAGTATTTCTGTACTTGCTTCCTATTCAGGGCGCACCGCTGCGAATAAAATTGACACAAATATTGACGTAATGGTCAAAAATTATAGTATAGATTATTTGGTTACAACGTTAATTAAACCAAAAATTGAAGGGAAATTAGCGACTTTTGTTCTCATAAACTGCAAAACACAGTTGGCAGTTACGGCTATAGATATGGATTTTAATGCGGATAATCTTCCCGATATCTTCAACCGCGTGAGTGCCGAGGTGGTGAAAGCACTCGTCTCTGCGATTGAGAAGAGCGAAATCGAGACGCCAACGGCAACCTCCAACAGGTATGCCTATCAAATGTATCTGCAAGGCAAACATGCGCTTTGGCGAACCGATCTTCCGGACCTGCGACGGGCCCGCTCGCGATTTCAGAAGTCCATCGATAGCTCCGATCGCTTCGCGCCGGCCCTTGCAGGCCTCGCCCGAACCCTGAGCATGGAACGACTGGTGCGCGGAATTACGGACGAGGAATTGCTGATCAAGGCGCTTGAACTGGCAGAACGTGCGATCCGAATCGACCCGCTCGATGGGCGCGGTTTGCGCGAGAGGGGATTTGCTTCGCTATATCTGCGCCGCCACGACGAGAGTCTGAGAAGTTTCGAGGCGGCCAGCACGTCTAACCCGCATGATGCTGACATGCTCGCCGATTTTGCCGATGCACTATCACATTCAGGATATCCTGAGCGTGCGCTAGCCACCTGCTTGAGAGCGGAAGCTCTCAACCCCGCACATCCTGAATACTATAATTGGATTCATGCCAGCGTACTCTATCAATTGGGGAAATACGGAGAGGCGATTGGCTGGCTTGAGCCGCTGAGTGGCAACCCTGCGACGGCCCGACTTCTAGCAGCGGCGAACGCCATGGTGGGTAACGACGACATGGCCAGACACTATGCAAAGGTTGTCAGAGAGAATTATCCCGATTTCCGGCTACACCAACTCATCAAACTGGTTCCTGACAAGAACGCTCAGGACACGAAGCATATGCTCGAAGGTTTGTTTCGCGCCGGACTCAGATAGCCGCCACCGCATCCCGTCACCGTGACCGCTCAATGCCGGCCAGTCACACGCGAATCACAACAGGCTGATAAGTCTCCGCTCGTGCATTCCTGCAGTTAGCGAGAGGAGATCACACATGCTAACGACCCTGTCAATTGCATCAGTCGGGACCAACCAGTCTGGAGGGATTTACCCGATTGCCGGCAGCGGAACTGCGGTAAGCGTATCGGCAGCCCGTGGTGGTGATGTCTTGGCCGACATCATGTTTACCATGCGGTCGGAGCCCATCGGCCCCCACTCTCCGGAGCCTGGCGAAGTCGCGTGAACTTACCTTCCACAGCCGCGCCAAGTGAAACCCGTAATTCGGACCTTCGGCATTTGAGGAAGTCCCCTCAGGTGACGCTGGATGCCGCAACTACGAGCGAAATACACCGACATCATGATCGGACGATTAGTCCTAGGCAGACCTTGGCGCGGCTGCGGCCTCATTTCAGTAACCTCGGGATCACCCGGCTCGGTGAGTTGACTGGCCTTGATGATCTGGGCATTCCTGTGGCTTTCGCAGTGAGGCCTAATTCCTTCAGTTTGGCGTTGAGCCTCGGAAAGGGAACTGATCGCGATGCAGCCTTCACATCGGCGGCGATGGAAGCAGCTGAAACGGCCGTCGCCGAACGGCTGCCTTGCGGGGTCCGTCGGGCTTCAGCAGTCGAGCTGACGCGTGCCGGCCATACGGTTGTCGACCTCAATACCGTGGCACGCTGCCATTCCCACCGCTTTGGGGCAGAAGATGAGGTCGCGTGGGCGGCGGGGCGCGACCTAATGACAGGCGCCACGATTTATGTCCCTTGGGCCCTGGTGGGCCTTGATCACCGCACGGCCCCGGACGGTTTTCATGATGCGTTCTATGTAGCGTCCGACGGACTTGCATCAGGCAATTCCTTTGAGGAAGCGGTTTTTCACGGGCTGTGCGAGTTGGTCGAGCGCGATGCTCTTGCCCTGCTGCAATTCGGCGGCAACGATCAACTCGCCAAGTCCGAGGTGAAACCGACAGGCCAAGAACACCCGCATCTGCCAGCGCTGCTCGAATTGATCGGGAAAGCGGGCTTGAGGCTGCGCATGTTTCGTCTGCAATCCGACATAGAGATACCGGTCTTCATGGCGCTCTTCGAAGCACGCCATCACCAACATGTTCTTGCCGGGATGACGGCCACCAAATGTGGCGGCTGCGGCTGCCACCCGCTGGCCGGGCGCGCCATGCTGAAGGCCATCACCGAAGCCGCTCAGGCCCGCGTGGCGCTGGTGGCAGGGGCACGTGATGACATCAGATCACAACATTACGGCACCAGGACGCAAAGTGCCGACAACGTGCCTGCGAATGTTTCTGATGACGAACCCTGCAGCACGAATGCCGTCTCTTTCTCCGAATACGAACCGCGGCATGAAGCACCGACTGTCTCAACCTGCCTGGCCGATTTGACCGATTGCCTCGGCGGGACTGGCGTGGAACAGATCATAGCAATCGAATTGGATGCCGGTCCGGCAGATATCCATGTCGTAAGGGTGCTCGCCGCCGACCTGCAGGTGCCGCTGCAAGGCCACAGGGTGCAGGTGACGAAGCGCGGGCGCAGATTGCTGGAGGCGGCAGTCGCATGAGGATCGTATTCGCTGGCCCCAGTCTTGCCGGAAAGCTCGACAGTGTTCGCCGTCACGATCCGGCACTTGTCGTGGCTGGTCCGGCTGTGTGGGGAGACGTAGCCAAAGCCGTGATTGCCGGCGCCAGGGTTATTGGCATCATCGACGGCTGCTTTGAAAGCACACGTGCCGTTTGGCACAAGGAAATTTTGTTTGCGCTGTCCAGAGGCATCAAAGTTGCGGGGGCCGCCAGCATGGGCGCCCTGCGTGCAGCCGAATGTGCCAACTTCGGCATGATCGGCATCGGACGTGTTTTTGAACAATACGCAGATGGCGCGTTGATCGACGATTCCGACGTAGCACTCGTGCACGGTCCGGAAGAACTTGATTACATGGCGCTTTCCGAACCGCGCGTCAATGTGATGGCGACTCTTGCCGCCATGCACGGTTCAGGTCTGTTGTCGCATCGCGAATACGGTTCGGCCAAGAGTGTCGCCCGGCGCCTGCATTATAGTGAACTAACCTATGCGGCCGTTATGAACGCGCTGGGAATTGCCGATCTGAGACGTGTTCAGCGCCTCACCGCCTGGGCGGGGCACCATCGTGTCGATTTAAAGGGTCAAGATGCGTTGGCGCTGATCAAGTGGATAAGAACCACTGATGAGAAGCAGACATCCACTCCGGAATGGGAATTCAGTGAAACTTCGCAATGGAACGCATTAATCAACGAAATCGGGGACAATCCAGTAATTCTGGGATGAGTAGCGGAGCGGGTACATGTCAGCGATCTCGAAGCGGGCCGGGAAGGGCGCAGAATCCCCTTCCGACAGGAAGGATACAGTGCCAGACTCGGACAAGCAGACCAACGGCAAAACAGCTCAATGGGCCTGCGTCGCCGTCAAAATTTCATCACTGCGGAACGAGGTGAAGGCACTCGAAGATGCCTTTGTGCTTCATATGTTCGACATGCTGTTGCAAACCCTGTTGGAACCTCTCGGCCAAAGGGACAGAGACTCGATACTGAAGATCCTTAAGGATTGCGCCGATCCCTGCACCTGAACGCGCGCCCGTATGCAACCATAAGAGGAATTCGCGCGCCGGCGGGCCGTTTCTGAGCCAGGATGGGCGCAGTCTCGAATGCCCGACTGGTATACTCGATAGATATGAACGGCACGACCGACATCCGATTTGCCGCTGACTTTGCCAGCGCTGGCTTCCCCAGCACCGGTTCCGTCGGCAGCAGTGTGCGGCTCTTGTATTGATCAACCCCCATTCGTTCCGCACCGTCCTGGCGCGTGAGCAACCGTGCAACTTTGTCCGTCTTCTGCCGTTGCAAGTGACAGGCGATGAAAACGACGGCGCCATCACGTTGGCCGGATGCAGAGCGATCTATTCGTCAAATTTGACCAGATGCTGCAACAGTAGCCTGGCGCGCTGAACATGCGCTTGGACCCCCTTGATCTGTTCGCGGGTGAGATACCCGCCGGCAAGCGTATGCTCCGCCGCCGCCAGTTCCTCCAAAGCCTGCGGGGCGACCGTCATGGCCGTCACCATGAAGACATCGCGCATCTCTTCCTTCATGCCGAAGCCCCCCAATGGCTGACTGGCTAAACTGAAAAACCCATCGAATCGATGCTATATGCTCGCCGAGCCTTTGGCGTGCTATGAGAGATGGCGCATCACCGCGGAAACAATCATTGCAGTGGTCTGGCCGTGGTCAATTAATTGATCGCCGATCCAGGCGCCGCCGATCATAAGCGCTATGGTGAGCAACTTGTTCATGCCGTGCAACCTAGCAGGCATAGCAAAAGGCGCAGTTAAGAGGTTAAGTTACTGACCTGTTGCTTGTTTTCTGGACCGCGGAAAGCTGGAAGATTCCAGTTTTGAAGCCTGGGTCAGGAAGCAGGCAGCAGGTCAAAGCGAGAGCAGCGGTGGCAGGTCGAATTGATGCTGGCGCGCTAGTCCCAGGCGTTGTCCCAGTCCCGGCGGCCGCGAAGCGCCTCAAGTTTCTTCTCGGCGATCTTGAGCAACTTGTCGCGCGTGAATTCCACGCCGAACTGTTGCTCCGATTGCCATTTGACGGTGCAATATAGCATTTTTCCATCGCCTTGCAGCTTCAACCAGAAGACTGAGGGCAAAGTGAAAGGCTGCCGAAGCGTAATTCTGGCGCCACCGCTGGAGAAATCGCGGACCTGACAATCGACAAGGACACCCTTGCTGGGATCAAGCAAATGGCCTGACATGAACGCCGGACAGCGAACCGATTTTCGCTGATCGCTCACTATCGGCTTGACGCCCATCGGGGGTAATGGCCTCAGAAAATTGTTAAACCCACCGCGCGATAGCGTGCAGCATGAATGCTGCAATATCGCCGTTGTTGAAGAAGTGATCACCGATCCAGGTACCTGCGGCGATCATGGCTATGACCTTCATGGCATCCATGACTGAACTATGCCGGAAGGGTCACAGAATTTCGTTAATCCAAGTCGCGACACCTTCAAATCCCGCTCACACGGTTTGCACGGCCCGCCTCATTGTCTGGTTAGCGCGCTGGCGGCCCGATTGCTATACCTGCGCTCGCGTGCACTGCCGCGTCATCCGCAAATGCTGATTTTCTGGTTGCAGGTCGTCAAAGGCTGAATCTCTCAACTCGACAAACGATGGTTGAGGGTTCCGCGACAGCGGGGCGCTACCGTCATTTTGTTACGGCTTGGGGCGTTGTCCCCGAACTGCGGAAAGGCACTCCGCATAGGCGTCGAGTAGATATTTCCGATCTACTGGAGCACGATTTTCAAAGCAGAGCACGTCGTTCATGAGTCTGTAGGCGATCTGCTCTGGTGTGTTTTCCCTGATATTAACAACTGATGCTGCGTCAGCCATTTTACCACTCCAATGTTGAGCCGCACACCCACCCGCAATCACAGGGTAGCTAAACGCACGGGTTTGTCGACAATGTAATCGCCGCGCGAGAGGCTTCTCACGGGCGTCGGTCATGGCTGGTTTCTACACTGGAGAATGGCGATTACCAACAATCACCGCGCCGGACCGTGGATCGGCCGAGGTCCCCTCTCGCAGCGCCGATCTCAGCCGAGGCGGGATCACGACACGGCTTGCGCCTCAACTGCCGCGATCGCCGTCATGTTGACCACGCCGCGAACGGTTGTGGATGGCGTCAGGATGTGAGCCGGTTTTCTCGCGCCCACCAGGATGGGGCCTACGGGGGTGGCCTCGCCCAGCGCCTTCACCAGATGATAGGCGATGTTGGCGGCATCCAGGTTGGGCATGATGAAGACGTTGGCCTCGCCCTTCAGACGCGACAGGGGGAACAGGCGCTGACGCAGTTCGGCATCGAGTGCCACATCGCCGTGCATTTCGCCTTCCACTTCGATCTCCGGGTAATCGCCGTGCAAGATGCGCAGCGCCCGACGCATCTTGTCAGCATCGGCATCGGGCGATGAGCCGAAATTGGAGTGCGACAGCAGCGCCACCTTCGGCGTGAGGCCAAAGCGCGCCACGGTTGCGGCGGTCAGGCGGGTCAAATCGACGATGTCCTCGGCCGAGGGATCGACGCTCACATAGGTGTCGGCGAAGAAATAGAAGCCGCGATCGAGGATGGCCATGGAGACGGTGGAGAGGTCGCGCACCCCCGGCGCCAGGCCGAGCACATCGCGGATGATCTCCAGATGGCGGTTGAAGCGTCCGTCGAGGCCGCACAGCATGGCATCGGCATCGCCACGCTCCACCGCAATGGCAGCGATCACCGTGGTGTTGGTGCGCACCAGGGTGCGGGCCGCGTCGGGGGTGACACCCTTGCGGCAGGTGCGGGCGAGGAAGGTGTTCACATAGTCGCGATAGCGCGGATCGTCCTGGGGGTTGATCAGTTCGAAATCGCGGCCTGGCTTGATCGACAGGCCATAGCGCTCGATGCGGCTTTCTATCACCTCGGGGCGGCCGATGAGCACGGGTATGGCGATCTTGTCCTGCAGCATGGCGGCGGCGGCGCGCAGGACGCGCTCGTCCTCACCGTTGGCGTAGGCAATGCGCTTGAGGTTGTCGCGTGCGCGGTTGAACACCGGTTTCATGACGAAGCCGGAGCGGAACACCAGCCGGGTGAGGCGTTCCTCGTAAGCCTTGAAATCCTCGATCGGCCGGCGTGCCACGCCCGACTCCATGGCGGCGCGGGCGACGGCGGGGGCGATGCGCAGGATAAGGCGCTGGTCGAAGGGGGTCGGAATGAGGCTTTCGAGACCGAAAACGCGGACATCGCCACCATAGGCCTTTTCGGCCACGTCGGAAGGTGCCTCGTGGGCGAGTGCAGCAATGGCCCTGACAGCGGCCAGCTTCATCTCCTCGTTGATGGCAGTGGCGCCGACATCCAGCGCGCCGCGAAAAATATAGGGAAAACACAGGACATTGTTGACCTGGTTGGGGTAGTCCGAACGCCCGGTGCAGATCATGGCGTCAGGTCGCACCTTGCGGGCTTCATCAGGGGCGATCTCCGGATCGGGATTGGCCAGCGCCATGATCAACGGCTGGGCGGCCATCTTGGCCACCATCTCCGGCTTGAGCACGCCGGCGGCCGATAGCCCCAGGAAGATGTCGGCGCCTTCTATAATGTCGGCGAGATGGCGCGCCTCGGTCTTCTGGGCAAAGGCCGCCTTCCAGCGATCCATCGAGGCCTCGCGGCCTTCATAGACCACACCGTCGATGTCGGAGACCCAGATGTTTTCGCGGGCCACCCCCAGCGCCACCAGCAGGTTGAGGCAGGCAAGGGCGGCAGCACCCGCGCCGGAAGCCACCAGCTTTACCTTCCCCAGCTTCTTTCCCGCCAGTTCCATGGCGTTGAGTACGGCAGCGGTAACAATGATGGCGGTGCCGTGCTGGTCGTCATGAAACACCGGGATGTTCATGCGCTCCTTGAGGCAGGCCTCGATTTCGAAGCATTCCGGCCCCTTGATATCCTCCAGGTTGATGCCGCCGAATGTGGGCTCAAGGGCGGCCACCACATTACAGAACAGCTCCGGGTCGGTGGCATCAACCTCGATATCGAAAACATCGACACCGGCGAATTTCTTGAACAGCACCGCCTTTCCCTCCATCACCGGCTTGGAGGCTTTCGGGCCGATGTCGCCGAGGCCGAGAACGGCGGTGCCGTTGGTGATGACGGCAACGAGGTTGGCGCGCGCCGTCAAGGTGTCGATTTCCTCGGGGTCGTCGGCAATGGTGAGACAGGCGGCGGCGACGCCGGGCGAATAGGCAAGCGCCAGGTCGCGCTGGTTGGACAGCGGCTTGGTCGCCTTGATCTCCAGCTTTCCCGCCGGTGCGGCGCGGTGATAGCGCAGGGCGCTTTCCTTGAGGTCGTCGGTCACGATGCGCGGCATTTATCCCCCCTTGCCCGGTCATCGCCGGGCTTTGTCCACCTATAGCCGAGTATGGCACGGATGGCGAAATCTCATCCTTCAATACCATTGCCCAAATCAGGCTTTAATCGCAGTATGTGACATCACGCGCAGAAAAGGGAGAGCAGCGTCATGGCCAGACTACGTCGTCTCGTGGTGTCACTGTCGTTGGCGGGAGCGCTTGGCGCGCAGCTATCGGTGCCGGCCAGGGCAGATGAACCGGCGGTGGTGAAAACGCTGCTCGATGCCTACGCGCTCAATCTCAATGTGCGGCCGACCTACAAGTCGATCGACACCGGCAGCGACGGCACCATCACCGTCAATGGCTTTTCCTTTACCTACCCCGAGGGCATGAATTTCCAGTACGATGTTGAAAAGATCGTCCTCAAGGGCGTCACCGAGATGCCGGGCAAGGGCTTCGAGGTGGCCGATGCCAACTACGACGGCATGACCTTCAAGCTCGCCGGGCAGATGGTGGCGGCCATCCCCGCCATCACCATGAGCGGGCTCAGCGTGCGGGCGGTGCCGGAAAATCCCACCACTTTCCAGAAGACCTTCGCCTCCTCCTCGCTGGCGCGCGAGACGACCATTCCCGAGGTCGTCGTCCTGATCGGCGACAAGAGCCTGTCGATCAAGAACATCCACATGACGTTCGAGGGCGATCCCTGGGCCTATAACGGCACCCAGCACATGACGCTCGGGGAACTGGTGGTGCCTGACAACATCCTCGCCATGGCCGGCGATCAGATGCCGCTCAAGCAACTGGGTTATACCTCGCTGACTTTCAGCTCCGATAGCACGGTCAAGTTCGACTTCACGCCGCAATCGCTGTCGTTCAACA
>Ga0315556_1002586_pt1 | contig 10245 bp, 13 predicted proteins | sample SalMarSW160310MG_FD_202112 | JGI IMG/M metagenome (GOLD analysis project Ga0315556, IMG submission 202112) | Salt marsh sediment microbial communities from the Plum Island Ecosystem LTER, Massachusetts, United States - Salt Marsh Sediment SW1603-10 ... | reverse complement strand
CCTCGATCATCATGGCCTGATGGATGAGGTGGAGGCCCTCGTTAACCGGGTATCCGAGAGGCCTCGGCCTGTTCACCGGCTGGCCTATGGGGAGCTGTTCGAAACCCACCTTCGGATCGATCCCCACCGCTACGGCGAGCAGGAGTTGCGGCTGGCCGCGCTCTCGGCGGGCATCGCCGGTGCGGCCCAGCTCGATCTCCGGGGTTGCGACCCCTGGTTGGATCTCCTGCTTACCCACTGCATCGAGCCCCACCTGCGGGACCGGGGGCTGGTGTTCGTTTACGACTATCCGGCGAGCCAGGCGGCGCTGGCACGGGTGCGCCCCGGCGATCCCCCGGTGGCCGAGCGGTTCGAGCTCTACCTCGACGGGATCGAGCTGGCCAACGGCTTTCACGAGCTCGCCGATGCGGCCGAGCAGCGTCGGCGTTTTGCCCAGGATCTGGTGCGCCGACGGGGGCTCGCATTGCCGGAGGTGCCGCTGGACGAGCGCCTGTTGGGTGCTCTCGAAGCGGGTCTGCCGGATTGCTCGGGGGTGGCGCTCGGGGTGGATCGGCTGCTCATGGCGCTCACCGGTGCCCGGTCGATCGACGAGGTCCTGGCCTTTCCGGTCGAGCGCGCCTGAGCGCGCGGTCCAGGGCAGGATGGGCTGAGGTGCGAACGGGATCGATCGCGGCAGATGCCCCGGGGGTTGCGCCAATGCCGCATTGGTCAGTTGTCGGCTAAGCGTTATTCGTCTGCGGCCCTTACCTCAGCTGCCCCAGCGCCTCGCCGATGCGGACCGGCGAGCTGGCCGCGAGCCCCTCGCTCCAGCGCACCGCGCCCTTCGGGAACAGCAGGATCACCGTGGAGCCCATGTTGAACCGCCCCATCTCGGCGCCGCGCCCGAGGGATACGGGCGCCGCGGCCTTGCCGTCATAACGCCAGGTCACGGTGCGCTGCCTGACGGGAGTGATCGTGCCCGCCCAGACGGTCTCCATGCTGGCCACGAAGATCGCGCCCACCATGACCAGGGCCATGGGGCCTGCCGGCGTCGAGAACAGGCAGACGACCCGTTCGTTGCGGCTGAACAGGTCGGGCACCGTCAGCGTCGTGGAAGGGCTGACCGAGAACAGCCGGCCCGGAATATGGATCATACGGGTCAGGGTCCCCGCAAACGGCATGTGCACCCGATGGTAGTCACGCGGCGACAGATAGATGGTGGCGAAGCTGCCGTCGGCGAACTGCGCTGCCAGCTCGGGATCACCGCCCAGCAAGCCGGTAACGGAGAAGCGGTGACCCTTCGCCTGAAGGATCTGTCCCTCTTTGATGGCGCCGATCCGGCTGAGGGTCCCGTCGGCCGGGCTCAGTACGGCCGAGGGCTTGCTCGCGAGGGGGCGGGCCCCGTCCTTCAAGGCCCGCGTGAAGAAGGCATTGAAGCAGCGATAGGCCGCCGGGCGACTCTCCTCCGCCTCCGACAGGTCCACGTCGTACAGGCGGACAAAGCCCCGGATCAGGGCATCCTTGAGGGGAGGCCAGTCCCAGCGAGTGACCGCGTAGATCAGACGCGAGAGCAGGTGGTGGGGTAGCGCGTACAGCAGCAGGGCGAACGCCCGGTCCGAGAGGCCGGGTGTGCGGTCCGCTCCCCGGAGGCGGGACGCCACGGCCTCATTGTCCGGGCTGGTGATGCTCCATCGGCGCCGCGGTGGCGCGGCGTACCTCGGCCTGGGTCTCGATCTGGGTCCCGTCGTCCAGCTTCAGGCTGATCTCGATCTTCTTGCCCGCCGGCAGCGCCTCGGTTGGATTGAACAGCATCAGGTGAAAACTGCCCGGCTCGAAGCTCAGGGTCTTACCGGGCGGGACCTCCACGCGGTCCTGGGCGATCATGCTGGCCACGCCGTTGTCCATCACCGTGCGATGCAGCTCGATACGGCGGACGGCGGGGCTCGAGGCCCCCGTCAGGGCGACCGTCTTGGTGCCGTTGTTGTGGACGCTCATGTAGGCGGCGAGCACCTCGCTGCCCGGCGGCGCCTCGCGTACCCAGGCGTTCGCGACCTGTAGATCGGCGGCAAGGCAGCTCGCCGCGATCAGCGACAGGGAGGCGGCCGTCAAGGCGGATGTGATCGATTTGAGTTTCATCATTGTTACTCCGTTAGCCCCCGAAGAAGTCGACGATCTTGAGGAAGTCGTGTGCCACCCGGACCGGATCGGAGGCGCCGTTGAACACGGCCAGCGTCCTGCCCTTGGGGCCGACCACGATCACCGCTGCGCTGTGGTCCACGGCATAGTCCTTGGAACCGTCCACCGGGGCGTGTCGCTCGTAGAAGATGCCGAACTGGCCGGCGATCTTCTTGATTTGCTCGTCGTTGCCCGTGACCCCCAGGAAGCTCGGGTTGAAATAGCCGACAAACTTCTTGAGCCGCTCCGGGGTGTCGCGCGCAGGATCGACCGAGATGAACACTGCGCGGGTAAGCTTCTGCAGCTCCGGACGCTCGGCGAGGCGGTTGTAGACCTGGGCGAGCACGGTCAGGGTCGCCGGACACACGTCGGGGCAATGGGTGTAGCCGAAGAACAGGAGGTTCCAATGGTCCTTGAGGCTGTCCGCCGTGAACGGCTTGTCGTTCTGGTCCACCAGGTCGAACGGCTGGACCGGATGGGGCCGCTGGAACACCGTGGCGGACAGGCCTTTCAGCTGGTCCTCGCGGTAGACCTGTCCGAGGTAGTAGCCGATGTAGAACAGCAGGCCGGCCACCAGGATGACCACGAGCTTGAAGGCGAGGGTGCGGGAAGGGCGGCGGCGCATCGTCACTCGATAGGGGTCTCGCGGCGGTTGCCCCAGTCGGACCAGGAGCCTGGATAGCCTTTCACCCGCTCGAAGCCGAGGGACTGGAGCACGAGGTAAGTCAGAGATGAGCGGTGATGGGTGTGACAATAGGTTACCACGGTACGTTCCGCGGACAGGCCCCGAGACCGGAGGGCGGCGCGCAGCTCGGCCTCGGGGAGCAGCCGAAGGTTGCGCCCCCGGTCCATGGTCTCGATCCAGTCCCAGTTCGTGGCGCCGGGGATGTGTCCGGCCCGTTCCGCGTAGCGTTTGAGCCCCCGGTACTCCTCGGGGCTGCGGGCGTCGATAAGCGTAAGCTCCGGGTCCCCGAGGTGTTGCTGGATGTAGTCGGCGTCGGCGACGGGGCCAGGGTCGGGCCTCGCCCGGAAGACCCCCGGGGTCGGGATCACCGTCCCTGACTCCAGTCGATGACCTTCGTTGGCCCAGGCGTGCAGTCCCCCGTTGAGCAGGGAGGCTCGACGGTGGCCCATTGCATCCAGGGTCCAGAGCAGGCGCGCCGCCTTGCCGCCCCCCTCCTCGTCGTAGGCCAGGACCCAGCTGTCGTCGGCGATGCCGATCTCGGAGAATACCCGCTCGAGCTCTTGCGCGGAGGGGAGCAATCCGGCCACCGGTGGTCGAGCGGCAACGATCCGACCGTAGTCCAGAAACACCGCCCCGGGGACGTGCAGACGCGCGTGAAGATCGGGCTTGCCCAAGTCGACCACCAGGAGCCCCGGGCTGCCCAGCAGATCCTCCAGGGCCTCGGGCTCCAGGACCCTGGGCAGACCCTGGATCGCCGCGCTCATTGGGCAAGCGCCCTCTGGACCTCGGACAGCGCGGTCCCGGTGGTGATTGGGGCACCCAGGTCCGACAGGACGGCCTCGAGCGCGCCGACGCAGAGCAGCACGTTTTCCGCCCGGCAGCTGTGGCCCATCAGGCCGATGCGCCAGACCTTGCCCGCGAGGACGCCGAGCCCCGCACCGATCTCCAGGTTGTATTCGTCGAGCAGCCGGGCACGCACGCGAGCGTCGTCCACGCCCGGCGGGATGGCGACGGCATTGAGCTGGGGGAGCCGCTCCGCCTCGGGAACGATCAGCTGAAGCCCCATGGCCTCCAGGCCGGCCTGGAGCGCCCGGTGGAGCCGCCGGTGACGGGCCCAGGCATTCTCCAGCCCTTCTTCCTTGAGGATCAGGAGGGCCTCGTGCAGCCCGTAGAGGGCGTTGACCGGCGCCGTGTGATGGTAGGTGCGCTTCTGGCCACTGCCCCAGTAGCCCAGCATCAGCTTGAGGTCCATGAACCAGCTCTGCACCGGGCTGGCGCGGTCGCGCACCTTGGCGAGCGCCCGCTCGTTGAAGCTGATCGGGGAGAGTCCCGGCGTGCAGGAGAGGCACTTCTGGGTGCCCGAGTAGATCGCGTCGACCTTCCATTCGTCGACCTTGACCGGCGTTCCCCCCAAGGAAGTGACGGCGTCGACGATGACCAGGCAGTCGTGCCGGTGGGCGATGTCGACCAGCGCGGGGACCTCGGATTGAGCCCCGGTGGACGTCTCGGCCTGCACAAAGGCGACCAGGCGGGCGTCCGGGTTGGCCTCGAGGGCGTCCTCGAGCTTCTGCGGGTCCACGGCCCGCCCCCAGGGATCTTCCACCAGGACCGGAATGCCGCGGCAGCGCTCCACGTTCGCTTTCATGCGGCCGCCGAACACGCCGTTCTGGCACACGACGACCTTGTCGCCGGGCTCGACCAGATTGACGAAGCAGGTCTCCATGCCCGCCGAGCCGGGTCCGGAGACCGGCATGGTCAGCGCGTTGCCGGTCTGGAAAGCGAACTGGAGCAAGGCCTTGATCTGCTCCATCATCGACACGAATACCGGATCCAGGTGACCGATGGTCGGTCGGGCCAGGGCCCCGAGTATGCGCGGAGGGACGTCCGAGGGGCCGGGCCCCATCAGGGTGCGCGTCGGAGGGTTGAAGGCCTGGAAGCTCATGCTCGGCTCCATAATACTTATGTGCAATACTCGGGAATGCGGAAGGGGCGGAGTATAAAGGCGGCGGAGGGCCGATCCAAGGCGAGCCGCCGTCAGCCCCATCACTCAACAGCGAGGAGCGCCATGCCTGAGAAGATGACCAAGACCGACGAGCACGGGCAGGTCGAGCTGACGCCGGAGCAGTACCGGGTCTGCCGGTGTCAGGGCACGGAGCCGGCCTTCACGGGCGAATACCATGCCACCAAGACCCCTGGGACCTATGTCTGCGTCTGCTGCGGGGCGCCGCTGTTCAGCTCCCGGCAGAAGTTCGATTCCGGGACCGGCTGGCCCAGCTTCTGGGATCCGGCGTCCGCGGAGGCGGTGGCGATCCGCGAGGACCTGAGCCACGGCATGCGCCGGTCCGAGGTGCTGTGCAGCCGCTGCGATGCGCACCTCGGTCATGTTTTTCCCGACGGACCCGAGCCCACGGGGTTGCGCTACTGTATCAACTCCGTGTCGCTGCAACTCGTCCCGGACGACAACGACTGAGGTCTCGAATCGGGGCCGTCGCCCTCAGGGCGGCGGTTTTTTGCAGCTCGGCGAGACCGGACGGGAGGAGCGCTGATCTGCCGTGATGTTCTCGTAATGACTAGGCTGTAGATGAGCGGCGGGCTTCGACACGTACCAGCGCCCGTACCGCAAGAGATTGAACAACCTCCCGTTATTCGTATTTCCTTGTAGAGGCTAGGTGTTGACTGTGTTAGGGGTGATGCTCCCGCTCGGCGGGATTGCACCAATATCAAGGGGGGAGATAAGAAAATGTGCAAAGCAATGGCTCTCGCAGCGAGTTTCGCCGTATTTCCGCTGAGCGGCTGGTCAACGACCTTCATGGACGCGGCATGGGCCCAGGGCATGTGCGACGCCTGGAATAAATCCACGACATTGGTAACGGGGCTCGCCGGCAAGGATTGGATGGATAACAACGGAGGGCGCGGATTCAAGATGTTGCGCCTGTACCGCGACAAGTGCGGGCCGGCGTCGGCGGTCCAGCTGACCATCGTGCCCAAGGACGGCAAGGCGATGTGCCAGAGCGGTGGCGCGCCAAGCGCGGACAAGATGGACCTCAGCCTGGATTATCTGATGCACGCCACGGATGAGGACTGGATGTGCATGGGCAAAGGGAGCTGGGGCTGTGGCGCCATGGGGGCGATGATGACCGGCAAGCTCAAGTTCGATGGTCCCAAGATGGAGGCCATGGGCGTCATGGACCCGTTCAACGCGTTCCTGCAACTCGTCGACGACGTGCCCGGCGACGCGAGCAAGTGCCCCTGAGGCACGAGCTCCGCCTTTCCCGCCTGGCATGAGACCGGCGCTGGGGCGGGAGTGACTCACCGCAAGACGCAAGACCGTCAAGGATTTCGAAACCGCCGCTGGGCCGGTCGGTCCGCAAAGAGGACCGGCCCTCGGACTTCCCTGGGCGTGGCTTGCGCCTTGGCGCAAGGGCTGGGGGAACGCATCGCTTCCCGAGCATCGCCCGCCGTCACAATACATTCGTTTGACGGAATATATGGCCTGCCGTATATTCGGTGACATGAATATGGACCCCGTTCGTCTGTTTTCGGCCCTCGGACACGACACCCGCCTGAGATGCCTGCTGCTGCTTCTGGAGCACGAGGAGCTCTGCGTGTGCGAGCTCACCCACGCACTGGGTGCGGCCCAGCCCCACATGTCCCGGCATCTGGCGCAGCTGCGCGAGGCCGGCCTGGTTCGGGACCGCCGCGAAGGGCTCTGGATCCACTACCGGATCAGCCCTGGCCTGCCCGGCTGGGTGTTGCCGGTGCTGCGCCAGACCGCTTCGGGCCTGGCCGATCAGGCCCCCTTTGCTGCGGACCGTGCCGCGCTCGCGCTCATGCCCAACCGCCCGGGTGCCGCGCGCTGTGCCTGAGTCGGGCTTCTCTTCGTTCGTCCGGGGCGCCCCGGACGGTCCCAGTCACATTCCATTGAGGGAACGGTGATGACCGATCAGCTATTCAACGTGCTGTTTCTCTGCACCGGCAACTCGGCCCGCAGCATCTTCGGCGAGCGCCTGATCGAGCGCTGGGGCGGGGGGCGGTTTCGAGGCTTCAGCGCCGGCAGCCACCCCAAGGGCGAGGTGCACCCCCTGGCGCTGGAGGTTCTGCGGCAGAACAACTACCCGGTCGACGGGTTGCGCAGCAAGCACTGGGGGGAGTTTGCGCAGCCCGGCGCCGCGCCGCGCATGGACTTCGTGCTGACCGTGTGCGACAGCGCTGCCGCCGAGGTCTGCCCGGTCTGGCCGGGTCAGCCGATAACGGCGCATTGGGGCGTCGCGGACCCGGCGGCAGCGCAGGGCGATGAGCTGGCGCGCATCATGGCGTTTCGTCGGGCCTTTGCCGAATTGCAGAACCGGGTCTCTCTCTTCGTCAGCCTGCCCTTCAAGTCCCTCGACCGGATGAGGCTGCAGCGCCGGCTGCACGAGATCGGCCGGGTCTGTTCGGAGGGCGACGAGGCGCCTGCAGCCTGGGCCGGAGGCGAGGGTGCGGCGGTCAGCGAGACCAAAGCGCATCGGGATTCGTTCCCATAGATCGAGGAGCGCTGCGCCATGAGCGTCCAGTGCGAAGTCACAGGCAAACGCGCGGCAGGGGCCTCTCTGGGCGTCTTCGAGCGCTACCTCAGCCTCTGGGTCGCCCTGTGCATCGCCGTGGGCATCGCTCTCGGGCACCTTTTCCCGGCACTGTTCCAGGCCGTGGGGCGCATCCAGCTGGCCCAAGTCAACCTGCCGGTGGCGGCGCTGATCTGGCTGATGGTCATCCCGATGCTGCTCAAGGTCGATTTCGCGGCCCTGCATCAGGTGAAGGCGCACTGGAAAGGCATAGGCGTCACGCTGCTCATCAACTGGGCGATCAAGCCCTTCTCCATGGCGCTGTTGGGGTGGGTCTTCATCCGCGGGCTGTTCGCGCCTTTCCTGCCCCACGACCAGATCGACGCCTACATCGCCGGGTTGATCATCCTGGCCGCCGCGCCCTGCACCGCCATGGTCTTCGTGTGGAGTCGGCTGTCCGGGGGCGACGCCAACTTCACGCTCACGCAGGTGGCGCTCAACGACAGCATCATGATCGTCGCGTTTGCGCCCATCGTAGGGCTGTTGCTGGGGCTCTCGGCGATCAGCGTGCCCTGGTCTACGCTTTTTCTCTCGGTGCTGCTGTACATCGCTATTCCGGTCGTGCTCGCCCAGGTGTGGCGCCGGCGGGTGTTGGGCGCAGGTGCAGCGTCGACCCTGGAGCGGCTGCTCGCGCGCCTGCATCCCCTGTCCCTGGCTGCGCTGCTGGCCACCCTGGTGCTGCTGTTCGGCTTCCAGGGAGAGCAGATCCTCGGCCAGCCGCTGGTGATCGCGATGCTGGCGGCGCCGATTCTGGTGCAGGTGTACTTCAACTCGGGTCTCGCCTATCTGCTGAACCGCCGGCTGGGCGTGCCGCACTGCGTGGCGGCCCCCTCGGCGTTGATCGGGGCGAGCAATTTCTTCGAGCTGGCGGTGGCCACGGCCATCGTGTTGTTCGGCTTCGACTCGGGCGCCGCGCTCGCCACCGTGGTGGGGGTGCTGGTCGAGGTGCCGGTCATGCTCTCGGTGGTGAGGATCGTGAATGCCACCCGCGGCTGGTACGATCGCGGGCTCGCCCGTGCGACCGACGCGCGGTCCATGCCGGGCGCCGGGAAGTGATTCGTGGGGGGTCTGATGCTTTTCGGCCTGGTCTTCGCCGTCGCGACTGCCCCGTGCATTCCTGCCCGGTCCTGGCCTGTTCGGACTTCGATCGCGGGTCGATGACCGTGGGCTTCTACGACGTGGCCAACGCTGGCGGGCGGCTTGCCCGCGCGATCCTCTCCGCAGGGGTCTACCAGGTGTACGGACTGCCCGGGCGCCGCTGGTGGTCCGCGGCCTTGGCGCAGGCGCCGGCCTTGCCCTCGACCGGTCTTTCCGAGGCCGTGTCCGGGCAGCGGCTGGAGGCAGGCGTCGGTGTTTGAGGCTCTGGCCGACCTGCTGGTCTATGGGGCACTGGGGCTCGATCCCGGCTCCCGCCTCGGCTCCTCCTTGCATTTCTTCGTCACGGACGTGGCGAAGATCTTCGTGCTGCTGGTCGGCGTCATCTACTTCATGGGCCTGGTGCGGGCCTTGCTGGCGCCCGAGCGGGTGCGCGACTTCGTACGCGGTCGCCCCGACTGGCAGGCGAGGGCGCTCGCGGTCGGTCTGGGGGCGGTCACGCCCTTCTGCTCCTGCTCCTCGGTACCGCTGTTCATCGGGTTCGTGGAGGCCGGGATCCCGCTTGGCGTCACCTTCTCGTTCCTGATAGCCAGCCCCATGATCAACGAGGTGGCGGCGGTCATCCTGATAGGGGTGCTGGGCTGGCGGCTTGCGGCACTGTATGTCGTTGCGGGGCTGCTGGTCGCCTGGGTCGGCGGGATCGCCATGCAGGGGTTCAGGCCCGAGCGCTGGGTCGAGGACTACGTCTGGCGCATCCAGGTGGGCCACTCGGCCTTGCCCGAGTCGGGGCGCTCGCTCGCCGAGCGCCACCGCTACGCCTGGGGCGAGGTACGCGGAATTGTGGGTCGGATCTGGAAATGGGTGCTTGGGGGCATCGCCCTCGGGGCGCTTTTCCACGGCTTCGTTCCCGGGACCTGGGTGACCGAGCACCTGGGCGGTGATGCCTGGTACACGGTGCCCGGCGCGGTGCTGCTCGGCGTTCCGCTATACTCCAACGCCACCGGTGTGATCCCTGTGGCCCAGGCCATGCTTGGGAAGGGGGTGGCGGTCGGTACTACCCTTGCCTTCATGATGAGCGTTGCAGCGCTCTCTCTGCCCGAGATGCTGATTCTGCGCAAGGTCATCAAATGGCAAGCCCTGGCCCTCTTCGCCGGCGTTCTTGCGCTCGCCTTCACCCTGGTGGGTTGGGGCTTCAACCTGATCGCCTGAGATGGCCGGTGTGGAGCCCATCCTGCGTGCAACCACCATCTGTCCCCGCTGCGGCTTCGCGCGCGAGGAGACCATGCCCACGGATCGGTGTGTCTGGTATTGGGAGTGCCCCGGCTGCGGTGCCCTGCTCAGGCCCAGGCCCGGGGACTGCTGCGTCTACTGCTCTTACGGGAGCCGACCCTGTCCGCCGGTGCAGCTCCGCGGCAAGGATGGATGCTGTGGCCGAGCTGTGGAGAGATCCTCATGAAGCACTTCAAGGTACTGGGCGGCGGCTGTCGCAGCTGCGAGATCACCGCCAACGTCATCGTCCAGGCGGCCAAAGAAGCGGGTGTCGAGATCCGCCTCGAGAAGGTCAGTGACATTGCCGAAATCCTCGCTTACGGCGTGATGGCCACCCCCGGCGTGGTGGTCGACGGCAGGCTCGTGCACAGCGGGAGCATTCCGGCCCCCGACCAGGTACGCGGCTGGGTGCGCGGCGGATAGCTAAGGTGGCGTCCTCAT
>Ga0315556_1002584_pt1 | contig 10251 bp, 10 predicted proteins | sample SalMarSW160310MG_FD_202112 | JGI IMG/M metagenome (GOLD analysis project Ga0315556, IMG submission 202112) | Salt marsh sediment microbial communities from the Plum Island Ecosystem LTER, Massachusetts, United States - Salt Marsh Sediment SW1603-10 ... | reverse complement strand
TCTGCTGCTCGAGCGAGGCGCTCGCGTCCGGGTTTTTGATCCCATCGTCCGGAGCGTTGCGAGTGTTGAACTGAGGGAGGCAGGGATCCGTCATTGCGGCAGCGTGTCGGAGGCAGCCGCCGGCTCAGATGCTGTCATCCTGGTCACAGAATGGCCCGAGTTCCGCCACGTCGATTGGGCCCAACTCAAGGCTACGGTCAAAATCCCTTTGGTTCTGGACGGCCGCAACTTCTTAGAAGGTAACCAGCTATCGGCTCTCGGCTACAGATACTTGGGCGTAGGCAAGGGCCACCACCCGATAGGACACTCGCCTGAACCGGGCACGCTCTCGATCGGCAAATCAGCCGTGGATGCCCGGTCCGATTGGTCTGATATCCGATGAATCTAGGCCGTGTCTTTCATCGCTTTCACAAGGGACCCAGAGTATTGGTTATCGGGCTGGATTGTGCAGCCCCGGAGCTCGTGTTTGACCGATGGCGTCAGGATCTTCCTAACCTCAGTGGGCTGGTATCCAACGGCATTTCAGGTGAACTTCAATCTTCTATCCCGGCCATCACGGTCCCGGCTTGGTCGAGCATGCTTTCCGGCCGTGACCCTGGCGAGATTGGCGTGTACGGCTTTCGAAACCGCAAAGACTATGGGTACGAAAATCAATTCATCGCGACAAGCAGCTATGTGAAAGTGCCGCGGATCTGGGATCATTTGTCCAGGGCTGGCAAGAAATCGGTGGTGATAGGCGTGCCACAAACCTACCCATTGAAGGAGCTCGATGGTTGGATGGTGTCCGGTTTCCTTGCGCCAGGCATCGAGAATGAATTCACCTTCCCCGGCAGTCTGAGAGAAGAGGTTCTTGAGGTCGCACCTGATTACGATGTGGACGTACCCCAGTTTCGAACGGACGACAAACATGGGCTGCTGGCTCGAATCCAGTCGATGACGGAGAAGCGATTTCGCGTTGTCGATCGCCTGATCAAGAACAAACCCTGGGATTTCTTCATGCTAATGGAGATCGGCGTCGACCGGATCCATCACGGATTCTGGAGCTACCATGATCCGTTGCACAGACGTTATGAGCCTGGCAATCCTTTTGAGATGGCAATCCACGACTACTACGTTTTCATCGACGATGCCATTGGTCGCTGGCTCTCTTGGATGGATGATCAAACCATGGTTCTCGTCGTATCAGACCACGGCGCAAAGAGAATGGATGGCGGAATATGCATCAATGAATGGCTCCGGCGCGAAGGTTGGCTGGTCCTCAAGGACGAGCCGCCGGCTGGCCAACTGACTCGGTTTGAGGATCTGCATGTTGACTGGCCGAAAACGAAAGCTTGGGGAGCCGGAGGCTACTACGCACGAGTGTTCCTCAACGTCGAAGGGCGAGAACCAGAGGGGGCCATCCGCAAAGAAGAATATGAAGCCGTCCGAGAAGAGCTGGCCCAGCGTCTGGCATCGATTCAGGGCCCTAGCGGGGAAAATCTCGATACAAAAGTCTTCAAGCCCCAAGAGATCTACAAGGACGTTCAAGGAATTGCGCCGGATCTTATGGTGTACTTCGGGGACTTGCTTTGGAGATCTGTAGGCACGCTGGGACACGAAGATGTCCACACTTTCGAAAACGATACTGGTCCTGATGACTGCAATCACGCACAGAACGGCCTCTTCATTCTGTTCGATCCCCGGCGGAGTGGTCGTCGCCGCAAGGTGTCTGGTGCGCAGCTGATGGACGTCACTCCGACGCTTCTTGATGCCTTTGGCCTGCCAAGACCTGTTGAAGTGCAGGGCCGGCTCCTCCAAAGTCTTCCGGCCGAGGTTGGGATGGATAATGGGGAGCCTGTTCAGAATCGTCAGCCTCACGCATGAACCAGGTGAAGGTGGGCATATGAGTCCCATTACCTAGGGCATTCTCATTGGACTTGTCGTTGTGGCTGCTTCAGCTCGAACTGGCGAGGCGGCTTACTTGGTTGCCGGCACAGGGGGGTTTCTTTTCCAACTCGGGCGTTTTGTTCGCCTTGTTCACTGGCATAGTGCTTCTATTTGCAAGACGAGTTTGAATGGCCGCCGCACGGATCCGTCGATGACTCCGCGAACGCCAACAATCCAGCAACGGCGAACATGTCCATTAGGTAGGTCCGAGATCCTGACGCTCCCGCGTGCAGGGGTGGTCCGAGAAAGCAAAATGGAGTTGGGTTTATGACGATATTGAAGCGGATATGGGGGTTGTGGAAGCGAGTTGGCCAGTTCATTGGAGACGCTATTGCCCGCATCGTGCTTACGATCTTCTACTTTACAGTGGCCGTACCTTTCGGCCTGGGAGTGCGGTTGATGAGCGATCCTCTGAGGGTAAAGGAGTTTGGCCGTCCATCCGACACCCACTGGCTCGATCGGGAACCGACGGAGGACAGTATCAAAGACGCCCGGAGGCTTTTCTGATGTACGTGCTTGGCATCTCTTGCTACTACCATGATGCGGCAGCCGCGCTGCTTAGTGACGGGATGCTGGTGGCGGCGGCCGAGGAAGAACGGTTTAGCCGAAAGAAGCATGATTATGGCTATCCCGAGCAGGCGATCTCGTTCTGTCTCGATCAGGCGGGAATTACCGCCGACGAGCTGGACTACGTAGTGTTCTATGAAAAGCCCCTCCTGAAGTACGAACGGATTCTACTAACCTCGATGGGCACGTTCCCAAGTTCTTGGGCCGTGTTTCGAGAGTCGATGGTGACATGGTTCAATGAAAAGTTGTGGATCAAGGGCCGTATCCTGTCCCATCTGGGGATACCTGACGACAAGCTGCTCTTTGTTGAGCATCACCTTAGTCACGCCGCAAGCGCAATGTTCGCATCGCCCTTCGAAGAGGCCGCCATCGTAACGGTTGACGGAGTAGGCGAGTGGACTACGACCACCATCGGTGAGGGTTCTGCGTATTGGGAACCCACCGTTCGGCCGCAGGGCCAGGAGCGCCCGCAGCGAGAAGTTCGTCTCACCAATCAGATACAACTGCATCGCGAGGAGCGGTTTCCTCATTCGCTCGGCTTGCTCTATTCCTCCTTCACGGCCTTCCTTGGCTTCCGCGTCAACAGCGGGGAGTACAAGGTCATGGGTATGGCGCCGTATGGGCGACCGACGCGCATGGATGATGTCTACAAGCTGATCCACGTTGCCGACGATGGCAGCTTTGATCTAGACATGAATTACTTCGCATTTCACAGATCCACCCACCAGAGCTACAGCCGCAAGTTCACCGATCTCTTCGGCCCGCCGCGAGTCCACGAGTCTGATTTCTTCACCCCAACAACCCATCCGCATAAGGATCACCCGCTGTGGGACGATTCAATCGCTCAAGTCAATCAACACTATGCCGATATTGCCGCAAGCGTCCAGCAGGTCACGGAAGAGACCCTTCTGAAGATTGTTCGGAAGGCATATGAGCTGACTGGGAAAACAAAACTCTGCATGGCCGGCGGGGTCGCCCTGAACTCGGTCGCCAACGGGAAAATTCAGCGAGAGTCTCCTTTTGATGATGTCTTCATCCAGCCAGCAGCGGGCGATTCAGGAGGTGCCCTGGGTGCTGCACTGTACGTCTACCATGTGTTGCTCGGACATCCCCGCAGGTATGTGATGGAGCACGCCTATTGGGGGAAGAGCTACAGCGATGATGAAGTCCGAAACACCCTGGACCGTGGAGGGCATGCCTACGAATTTGTGGAAGATACGGATCGCTTGGCGGACCGGATGGTGGATGACCTGGTGTCGGGAAGGGTCATCAGTCTGTTCCAAGGCAGGTTTGAGTGGGGGCCCAGAGCACTGGGTAACCGTTCGATCCTGGCAGATCCTCGCCAATCGGAGATGAAGGAAATCGTCAACGAAACAATCAAATTCAGGGAACCTTTCCGCCCATTCGCGCCGGTTGTCCTGGAGGAAAGGGCAGCTGATTTCTACAAGTTCCAAACCGGGAAGGTTGCCCAGTACCCGTTGCGTTTCATGCTTATGGTGTTCCCCACGAAGGATGGCCAAGGGGAACGAATTCCGGCCGTCACCCATCAGGGGGGCACCGGACGATTACAAACCGTGCGCAGAGAGTGGAATCCGCTTTACTATCGTGTAATCGAGAAGTTTGGAGAAGCCACCGGGGTTCCCGTTCTGCTTAACACAAGCTTCAATCTTCGAGGAGAACCCATCGTGACCTCCCCGCAGAACGCTCTAAACACATTCACGAGCAGCGGAATGGACACTCTCTACATGGAACATCACGTCATAAGAAAATCTTCGACTTGATCCAGGCAACCTGGATACTATTCGGGAAGGGACTACTACCGTGCGTGCGTTCTTTCGATCAATGACGTCCAATGTATCCGTAGTTGGCGAATTGTTGACCTTTTTATGGAGGCAGAAACTGTGGTGGATGATCCCCATGGTGGCCCTGCTCCTTGTCTTCGGCCTCCTCTTGATTTTGGCGTCCTCGTCAGGCGTCGGCCCATTCATCTACACTCTGTTCTAGAAGGCAGGCAGAACCTTGAACTGGTTGAGCCGCAACTGGACACGGTTGGCGATGCTTTTGGGGAGCCTCCTGCTTACCCTTGTGGTGTTGGAAGGAGCTGCTCGCATCCTGCACCTGGGATCGGGAGGGTTTTGGGAACCCGATCCCTTGTATGGCTGGCGTAACATCCCGAACGCCTCGGGATGGGAGTCCTGCTATGGGGAATGTGCAGTCTTCGTCAAGATAAATAGTCTAGGGCTGAGAGACAACGAAACCCCGTACCAGCCGGCGCCCACAGAACAGCGTATTTTGCTGCTTGGCGACTCGATGACGGCCGGAATGCAAGTTCCGCTTGATGACACCTTCGGCAAGGTGCTGGGAGCCCATCTGAATGCCAGCTTGGGAACCTCGGATTGGCACGTCATCAACGCGGCAGTGAATGGATTCGGGACCGACAACGAGCTGCTTCTGTATCGGTTTGAAGGGGCTAAGTACCAAGCCCAGTACGTTGTTGTAGGCGTATATCTGGCGAACGATGTTTACAACAATGACCGAATGCTGGAGCTGAGTGTGGGCGGGAACGGCCATAAGCCCTATTTCGACTTGAATGCCGAAGGGCAGTTGGAACTGCACAACTTCCCCACGCCGGATACCGACAGCCCGAGCGTCCGTCTGGGGACCTTCCTGAAGCGATACTTCCAACTGCCCCGCTTTCTGGCAGAGGTTCTCCGCCTGCGGCACCAGGTCCCCGAGATCCTTCAACCTTTGGTACACGCCCTCAGTGGAGATCGTGGGGTCCAAGAACAGAGTTCGGGACAAGCCGCGTCAGACCTAAGCCAGGGCGACATTTGTTCCGATACCTACACGCCAGAAGTGGCGAGGGCATGGAGGATCACCAAAGCACTCATCAAGGAGCTGGAAACTGAGATCGCCGCGCAGGGAAGCCAATTGATCGTCGTCACAATACCTGCCTCTCCCCAGATAACCCCCCCAGGCGATGGCGTGAGTTGGTATTGTGATCGTCCAAACCAAGAGTTGTCAGACTACCTTGCGGCAGAGGGCATCCCTGATCTCGACTTGCTGACCACATTCCGTGACTATGCCCTACAGGGTGGCCCTCCCCTGTACTACTCGAAGGATTTTCATATGAACGTGAATGGGCATCGCTTGGCAGGCGAGGCGCTTGCCGCATTCATGATCAATCAGGTTATTGTCGATACTACCGGGGATCAGGAGGGGCGGGCGGAATGAACGCGAGACAGGTAGGCACTACCCATCCAACGCGATTGAGCCTGATATTGCCGGCCTACAACGAAGTTGATGTGATCGAGCGGACAATTGCCGAGGCTCAGTCGTATTTCCGGAAGCGAGGCATATCCTACGAACTTATCGTGTCGGCGGACGGAGACGACGGCACACGAGAGTTGATCGCCGGGCTGGCTAGGACAGATCCGAGTTTGAGTGCAATCGGCGGAAACAGCCGGCGTGGGAAGGGCTACGCTATTCGGCAGGCGGTCCCCCTGACCAATGGTCAGATTGTGGGATTTGTCGATGCCGATGGGAAGACGCCGATTTCGGAGTTGGACAAGGTTTTTCCATGGTTTGAGCGTGACTATGACCTTGTTATCGGGTCGAGGGCGATGCCTGACTCAATGGTCGAAAGGCGTCAGCCATGGTACAGGCAGATTGGCTCATGGGGGTTCGGCATAGCCATGCACACGATCGTTGGTCTCCAATCCATCCCGGACACGCAGTGCGGTTTCAAGTTCTTCCAGCGCGCCGTGGCAGTGAACCTGTTCCGAAGACAAGTCGTTGACGGGTATATGTTCGATGTTGAAATCCTTTACTTGGCCATGCAGATGAACTATCGGCTTGCTCAAGTAGGTGTCCGCTGGAGAGACGATCGAGACAGCCGGCTCAATCTCGTTCGGGGAAACGCTAGGAACGCGATCGATCTTCTCAGAATCCCTTGGAACGGCCGCCGGGCCGGGGAAGATGAGACAGTTCAGGTTCCGCCTGGCGCAAATGATGGCGGCGAGCTGCAGAGCTTACCAGGGGGAGAGGCTCGATGACCGAAAACGCATTCACCCAGACAGAAGTCGAAGAAAACATCACTTGGTTCAAGGGAAACACCGAATACGCTGACGCGCAGAGGGATTTGCCTCTCTATCATTACATCGAGTTGATGGTCAGCCGGGAGTTGGAGGGCCAGCGTGAGCTTCTGGATATCGGCAATGGTGGATTCTTCAACTACGACACAGGGTTAGTTGACAGAGTCACTGCTGTGGACATACTCGTCGAGGATGGTCCCGGCCCTACAGCCAACTCTGTGTTCAAGAAGGGCTCGCTGCTGGATTTGCCCGTCGATGATGAGAGCTTTGATTGTGTGCTCCTGCAGAATGTGCTGCATCATGTCGTCGGGAGGACGGTGCAAGAGAACCACAAAAACCTTTCTCACGGTATGAGTGAGATTTATCGATGCCTTCGCACCGATGGCAAGCTTGTCATCATCGAGAGCACGGTTGGCAATTGGTTTTATGTGATCGAAAGGCTCTTGTTTCGGCCCCTGCTAGCGGTCAAACGTAGTGGGCACCCGGTGACATTTCAGTACACTCCTGCACAAATCATGGGGGAGGCTGAAAGTCTCGGCCTGGAACTTGTCGAGTACTCAGATGTGCCTTCACGAGGGCTGTTCATCCTGCAGTTTGGGGAGGTGTGGCCCACCTTGCTCACCCCCGCCCGGCCCGTGAAACTTGTGTGGACAAAGCAGTAGCCAGCAGGATCTTGGGGTCACCCCCGCTGCCCGCAGTTGAATCGCCGCGGCCGTCTGATCGAAAGATTGTTCTTGGAGGCGCCCATCTCGGCCAAGATACCCCAGGCGATCCCTCCTGAACGATCGGTTGCTCCAGTGTTTCCAATGATCGACTCAGATTGAGGAAGTCCATTGCAGCGGCGATACTTCATCACCGGCGGCGCAGGATTCATAGGCAGTAATCTTACCGATCATCTACTCGATCTCGGGCATCGTGTGGTTGGCTATGACAACCTGTCCACTGGACGGGGTGAGTTCATGGCGCAGGCCTTGCACAACGGGCGTTTCAGATTCGTCGAGGGGGATGTGTTGGATCCCCAGGCGCTACGGACGGCTATGGCCGGAGCAGATTGCGTGTTCCACTTGGCTGCCAATGCCGATATTCGTCACGGACTCGAGGCCCCCGAAAGAGACCTAAGACAGAACACCCAAGCGACTTTCAACGTGCTAGAAGCGATGCGGGCGACGGGAACCAGCGAGATCGTTTTCGCTTCCAGCGGCGTGGTGTATGGGGAGCCGAGACAGTTCCCAACCCGTGAAGATGCCCCATTTCCCATTCAGACATCCCTGTACGGTGCCTCCAAACTGGCTGGTGAGGGGCTGATTTCGGCCTACTGCGAAGGTTTCGGATTCAAGGGCATCATCTTTCGGTTCGTCTCCGTGGTCGGCGAACGCTACTCTCACGGCCACGTTTTCGACTTCTACCGCAAGCTCAAGGATAATCCGGATGAAATCGAAGTCTTGGGGGACGGGACCCAGAAAAAATCGTATCTGTATGTGAGAGATTGCATAGCCGCGATCGAACTTGCAATGAGTCGGGCCAACGGGCGATTCAACATTTTCAATCTGGGAAACCTGGACTACTGCTCGGTAGACGAGTCGCTGAGCGTCATATGCGCACACATGGGCTTGTCACCGCACCGGACCTATACGGGAGGCTCGCGGGGGTGGGTAGGGGACAGCCCATTCGTGTTCTTGGATACCAGTCGAATTCAGTCTTTGGGCTGGCAACCAAAGGTCTCCATCGAAGAGGGTGTTCTGCGGACCGTTCGCTACCTAGAAGCGAACGAGTGGCTGTTCGAGGCGCATGGGGAAGGCTAGGACGATGCCGGACAATAACCTACCTATGGTCGTGGTTCTCGCGGGGGGGCTTGGGACCAGGCTGGGCGAACATGCAAGTCATCAGCCTAAGGCTCTGGTCGAAGTCGCGGGGGAACCTTTTCTGGTCCACTTGTTGAGATTGGCGCGAGACCAGGGGATTCGGCAGGCACTCATCTGTGTTGGGCACATGTCAGAACAGGTTGTCAATGTGATAGGTGATGGAAGGTCTCTCGATATTCACGTTCAGTACTCATATGATGGCTCCCGTCTGCGCGGTACCGCTGGAGCGCTAAAGGGAGCCGAGACGCTCATGAGCGATGATTTCATCCTAATGAATGGTGACACGTATCTTCCGTGCGATTTGCATGAGATCTATCATGCGTTTCGCCAGAGCGGGAAAGTTGGTTTGATGGTTGTTAATCACAATCGCGGGCGCCACGAGCCGAGCAACGTGCATTTCGAAGATGGAAGGATCAAATCGTACAACAAGCGCGAACGCAAGCCGGAGATGGAGCATGTGGACTGCGGCGTAGCGGTTCTCAGTAGAGTGTTGTTGGATCGGATCCCATCGGAAGGATCGTCAGACCTTGGTCTTCTATATCAAAGGCTTGTCGAACACGGCGAACTGGCCGCCTATGAAGTAGACCAGCGATACTTCGAGATTGGCACCGCTGACAGTCTGGCCGAAGCGCGGGTGCGTCTGTCAAACTTGACTGCCACAGGGAGTGGAGCCGGCGATCCGGGACGAGAGAATCGGGTTCGTCGCCTCTAGCGGTCGGGAGAAGGCCAGCCAACTGCCCCGCAAGTTGGAGATTGCCGCCGACTCTCATGCACCCAACAGGGCAACCAAAGCCGGATTGGTGCGAGGGGAGGATACTTCCCTCACTTGGCGGCCGCAATCAGGCGAACCCTCAGAGGGCAGTGTATGCCCTGGAGGCCAATCGGAGCTCCAAGATGGGCGCTTTAGACGAAGGGAATGGGATGATACTTCAGGGAGGCCACAAGCTCATCCACTGCTGCGGGTACCCGGATTTTGATGGGGCCTCAGAGTTCTACGATCTGCGATGTGACCCCGATGAGCTTGAGAATCTCTACACCGAAACGAACAATGTGGCACAGCAGATGCGCGAGCAGCTTCAAGAGGTCATGGGTCGAGATGCGGCAGGCTAGTCACACATCCTACCTCATCTCCTTGGGTCAGGTCTGGATGTCGTCGGTTGGGCGCTTGCCGGATACTCGGGCCGAAAGGAGCTGATCTGAGAGGCGCTCTGGATACCAAGTCACGGCCAACAACCTGGATCTTTGTCTTAGCCATCCTGGGTGGCGCGGGCCTCAGATTGTGGGGGATTGGATTCGGACTTCCGTATCACTACCACTTGGATGAGCAGGTTTGGGTGGCATACGGGGGGCTCCTTTGCAGCGGGCAGTTTGACTTCCCTGCATGGACAGCTGGTCCGAATCTCGTTCATGTGCTGGTGTGTGGCGGGGACATCCTGCTGTTCATTGGAGGATGGGCCGCGGGCCTATGGGACAGTGTGGCAGGCTTTCGCCAAGCATATGATGCTGATCCTACCCTGGTGTACTTGACGGCCAGAACCTTGATTGTCTTGATCAGCCTCACCATGCTACCTGTGACCTACCGGCTTGGCCGCCGGCTGTACGACCGCAAGGTCGGACAGCTTTCGATGGTGCTGGTTGCGTTCACCTATCTTCTCATTCGTGACTCGCACTTTGTGGTCACAGATGTGCTGGTTGCACTGCTATTGAGCGCTGCCCTCTTGTCATTCGGTTTGGCCATCCAACAAAGCTCACAATCCTGGCTGCAGGTCGGTGCACTGCTTTCAGGGCTGGCGACGGGGGTC
>Ga0315556_1002583_pt1 | contig 10255 bp, 9 predicted proteins | sample SalMarSW160310MG_FD_202112 | JGI IMG/M metagenome (GOLD analysis project Ga0315556, IMG submission 202112) | Salt marsh sediment microbial communities from the Plum Island Ecosystem LTER, Massachusetts, United States - Salt Marsh Sediment SW1603-10 ... | reverse complement strand
CCCTGCGCATCTTTGGTGCGCAGCGTGCCGTCGGGAAGCGTGGTCAGGGCCTTGCCCTGCTCGACGCACAGCACCGGCCTGCCCATCGAGCAAAAGCGGCACTTGCCGCACATATAGATGAACGACGACACCACGTGGTCGCCGACGGCGAGCCCGGAAACGCCTTCGCCCACCGCGACCACCTCGCCCGCGGCCTCGTGGCCGAGCACCAGCGGCGGCGGCAGCGGGATGGTGCCGTTGGTCGCCGATAGATCAGAGTGACAGACGCCGCAGGCGCCGAGTTTTACCATCACTTCCCCGCGCTGGGGCGGGTCGACCGTGATCGACTCGACCACCACCGGCTTGTTCAATTCCCGGCACACCACGGCCTTTGCGGATTGCGCCATGCGATATATCCCTTTGTCCGATCTTGCCGCGGAGTATAGCGCGGCCCCTCGGCTAAAATACGCCTCTCGACAAGGAGGTCCAGATGCTCGTGCGCGACAAGTTCTATATCGGCGGCCAGTGGGTCGCCCCTTCCGGCAAGGAAGCAATCGACGTCCACAACGCCGGCAGCGGCGAGGTCATGGGGTGGGTGCCGGCCGGCGGCGACAAGGACGCAGAGGCGGCGGTGAAGGCCGCCCGCGGCGCGCTCGAAGGATGGTCGCAGACGCCGGTCGAGAAGCGAGCCGAATTCCTGGACAAGATTTCAGCCGGTCTCAAGGCGCGCGCCGAAGAGGTCGCCCGCACCATCGCGCACGAGGTGGGCATGCCGCTCAAGCTCGCCAACCGCATCCAGGTCGGCCTGCCGATCGCGAACTACGCCAACTACGCCAAGCTTGTCAGGGGCTTCAAGTTCGAGGAGCGCGTCGGCAATTCGGTCGTGGTGCGCGAGCCGGTCGGCGTGGTCGTCGCGATCACGCCCTGGAACTACCCGCTGCACCAGATCGCGCTGAAGGTGGCGCCCGCGCTGGCGGCCGGCTGCACGGTGGTGCTCAAGCCCTCGGAGGTGGCGCCGTTCAACGCCTTCGCCCTGGCCGAGGTGATCGAGGCGGCGGGCCTGCCCAAGGGCGTGTTCAACCTGGTCACGGGCTTCGGCCAGACGGTGGGCGAGGCGCTGGTGCGCCACCCCGACGTCGACATGATCTCGTTCACCGGCTCGACGCGCGCCGGCAAGCGCATCTCCGAGCTCGCCGCGCAGGGCGTCAAGCGCGTCGCGCTCGAGCTCGGCGGCAAGTCGGCTTCGGTGATCCTCGACGACGCCGACCTCGCCATTGCGGTGAAGAGCACCGTCAACGGCTGCTACCTCAACTCGGGACAGACCTGCACCGCACTCACAAGAATGCTGGTGCCGGAGTCGAAGTACGAGGAGGCGAAGAAGATCGCCGCCGAGGTCGCGAACGGCTTCACGCTCGGCGACCCGCTCGCCGAGACGACCAAGCTCGGGCCGCTCGCTTCGGCGGCGCAGGTCGAGCGCGTGCGGGCCTACATCCGCAAGGGCGTCGAGGAAGGCGCCGAGCTGCTCGCCGGCGGGGCGGAGACTCCGGACAACGTGCCGGCGGGCTACTTCGTCAAGCCGACCGTGTTCGGCAAGGTCAAGCCCGGCTCGACCATCGAGCAGGAGGAGATCTTCGGCCCGGTGCTCTCGATCGTCACCTACAAGGACGAGGAAGACGCCGTGCGCATCGCGAACGACACGCCTTACGGCCTGGCGGGCGCGGTATGGGGCAAGGACGAGGCGCGCGCGCAGAAGGTCGCGCGCCGCATCCGCGCCGGCCAGGTCGACGTCAACGGCGGCGCTTTCAACATGAACGCGCCCTTCGGCGGCTTCGGCCAGTCCGGCCACGGCCGCGAGGCCGGCACCTACGGCCTGGAAGAGTTCCTCGAGTACAAGTCGCTGCAGCTGAAGCAGTAGGCTCCGGCCGCCGTTTGACCCCGGTCAAACGGCCCCGGCCGCGGCTCGCTAGCCTAGGGCCATGGAGCGGCCGCGCATCATTCGCAAGCGCGCCGGCGAGCAGGCCGTCGCGCCGAACCTCGCCGACTACGCCGCGGCGCGCGCCGGCTTCAGCTGGGATGCGGCGCGGCGCGAGCTCGAGGGCCTGCCGGGCGGCGGGCTGAACATCGCCCACGAGGCGGTCGAGCGTCACGCGCGCAGCGACAAGGTCGCGTTCCGCTTCCTCGCGGCGCAGGGCGGGCAGCGCGACGTCTCCTTCGCCGAGCTCTCGCGCCTTACCAGCCGCTTCGCCAACCTGCTGCGCGGCCTCGGCGTCGGGCCGGGCGAGCGCGTGTTCGTCCTCTCGGGGCGGATTCCGGAGCTGTACATCGCGGTGCTCGGCGCGCTCAAGAACGGCAGCGTGGTGTCGCCGCTGTTTTCGGCCTTCGGCCCCGAGCCGATCGCGACCCGCGTCAGGCTCGGCGAAGGCAAGCTGCTGGTCACCACCAGCGAGCTGTACCGGCGCAAGGTGGCGAAGGTTCGCGCCGAGCTGCCGACGCTCGAGCACGTGCTCGAGGTCGACACGCCCGAGTTCGCGCGCCTGATGGACCAGGCCTCCGACAAATTCGATACGGCGCGCACCGAAGCCGAGGACATGGCGCTGCTGCATTTCACCAGCGGTACCACCGGCAAGCCGAAGGGCGCGGTGCACGTGCACGGCGCGGTGCTGACGCACTACGTCACCGGGCGCTACGCGCTCGACCTGCATCCCCAGGACGTGTTCTGGTGCACCGCCGACCCGGGCTGGGTGACGGGCACCTCGTACGGCATCATCGCGCCGCTGCTGCACGGGGTCACCAGCGTGGTGGACGAGGCCGAGTTCGACGCCGAGCGCTGGTACCGCATCCTCGAGGAGCAGCGGGTCTCGGTCTGGTACACCGCGCCGACCGCGATCCGGATGCTGATGAAGACCGGCGCCGAGCTCGCGCACAAGCGCGCCTACCCCGCGCTCAGGTTCGTCGCCAGCGTCGGCGAGCCGCTCAACCCGGAAGCGGTGTGGTGGGGCGAGGAGACCCTGGGACTGCCGATCCACGACAACTGGTGGCAGACCGAGACCGGCGGCATCATGATCTCCAACTTCGCCGCGCTCGACGTCAAGCCGGGCTCGATGGGACTTCCGGTTCCGGGAGTCGAGGCCTGCATTGTCGAGCATCAGGAATCGGCCGAACAGGTAAAGATCCTCGACCAGCCCGACGTCGAAGGCGAGCTGGCGCTCAAGGCCGGCTGGCCGTCGATGTTCCGCGGCTACCTGCACGAGGACGAGCGCTACCGCAAGTGCTTCCGCGACGGCTGGTACCTCAGCGGCGACCTCGCGAAGCGGGACGCCGAGGGCTACTACTGGTTCGTCGGCCGCGCCGACGACGTGATCAAGTCGGCCGGTCACCTGATCGGCCCGTTCGAGGTCGAAAGCGTGCTGATGGAGCACCCCGCGGTGGCCGAAGCAGGGGTGATCGGCAAGCCCGAGCCGACGGTCGGCCAGATCGTGAAGGCCTTCGTCTCGCTCAAGAAAGGCTTCGAGCCCTCTGAAGCCCTCAAGCTCGAGATCCTCGGCCACGCGCGCAAGCGCCTCGGCGCGGCGGTGGCGCCGAAAGAGATCGAAATCCAGCCCTCGCTACCCAAGACGCGCAGCGGCAAGATCATGCGCCGCCTGCTCAAGGCGCGCGAGCTGGGCCTGCCCGAGGGCGACACCTCGACGCTGGAGTCCGAATGAAGATTGCCCCGCCGCCCACCGGCCCGGTGCCCTGGCAGCCCGAGCTCGCGCTCGCCATGGTGCGCGACATGCTGCGCATCCGGCGCATGGAGGAGCGCGCCGCCGAGCTCTACGGCGAGCAGAAGATCCGCGGCTTCCTGCACCTGTACATCGGCGAGGAGGCGGTGGCCACCGGCGCTATCCACGCGCTCGAGGCCGAGGACAACATCGTCGCCACCTACCGCGAGCACGGCCACGCCCTGCTGCGCGGCATGCCGATGCGCACCATCATGGCCGAGATGTACGGCAAGCGCGAGGGATGCTCGCGCGGGCGCGGCGGCTCGATGCATCTGTTCGACGCCAAGCTCAGGCTGTACGGCGGCAACGCGATCGTCGCCGGCGGCCTGCCGCTCGCGGTCGGCCTCGCGCTCGCCGACAAGCTGCAGGGTGTCAGGCGCGTCACCGCCTGCTTCTTCGGCGAGGGCGCGATGGCCGAGGGCGCGTTCCACGAGGCGCTCAATCTCGCCGCGCTGTGGAAGGTGCCGGCGCTGTTCTGCTGCGAGAACAACCTCTACGCCATGGGCACCGCGCTCGCGAGGTCGGAGTCGCAGACCGACCTCTGCGCCAAGGCCGCCTCCTACGGCGTGCCGACTGCCAAGGTGGACGGGCAGGACATCGTCGCCGTGCACGAGGCGGCGAAAAAGGCGCAGCAGCACGTGCGCGAGGGAAAGGGGCCGTTCTTCGTCGAGCTCCAAACCTACCGCTACCGCGCGCACTCGATGTTCGACCCCGAGCTGTACCGCGCCAAGCAGGAAGTCGAGGAGTGGAAGACGCGCGGGCCGCTGCATACCTTCACCGCGCGGCTCAAGGCCGAGGGCAAGCTGACCGAGGAGCAGTTCCTCGCCCTCGACGCCGAGGTGGCGAAGGAAGTGGAGGACGCCGTCGCGTTCGCCGAGGCCGGCAGCTGGGAGCCGGTCGAGGACCTGACCCGGGACGTGACCGCGGCATGAAGAAGATTTCCTACCGCGAGGCGATGCGCGAAGCGCTGCGGGAGGCACTGGCGGCGGATCCGCGCGTGTTCCTGATGGGCGAGGACGTCGGCCGCTACGGCGGCACCTACGCGGTGTCGAAGGGCTTGCTGCAGGAGTTCGGGCCGGAGCGCATCCGCGACACGCCGCTCTCGGAGCTCGGCTTCACCGGCGCCGGCATCGGCGCCGCGCTCGGCGGCATGCGCCCGATCGTCGAGGTGATGACGGTCAACTTCAGCCTGCTCGCGCTCGACCAAATCGTGAACACCGCGTCGCTCTACCGCCACATGTCGGGCGGCCAGTTCTCGGTGCCGCTGGTGATCCGCATGGCGACCGGCGCCGGGCGCCAGATCGCCGCCCAGCACTCGCACAGCCTGGAGAACTGGTATGCGCACATCCCCGGCATCAAGGTGCTGGCTCCCGCGACCGTCGAGGACGCGCGCGGCATGCTCGCCCCCGCGCTCGCCGATCCCGACCCGGTAGTGATCTTCGAGCACGCCGCGCTCTACAACACCGAAGGCGAGCTGCCCGAGCCCTGGTCAACTGATATCAAGTCTGCAATGGTCAGAAAACCGGGTAGCGCGGTAAGCCTGATCACCTACGGCGGCTCGCTGCCGAAGACGCTCGAGGCGGCGCAGATGCTGGCCAAGGAAGGCATCGACGCCGAAGTCGTCGACCTGCGGGTGCTGCGGCCGCTCGACGACGAGACCATCATGGCCTCGGTCGCCAAGTGCCGCCGCGCCGTGATCGTCGACGAAGGCTGGAAGACCGGCAGCCTCGCCGCCGAGCTGATGGCGCGGATCGTCGAGCAGGCCTTCTACGAGCTCGACGCGCCGCTGGCGCGCGTGTGCAGCGAGGAAGTGCCGATGCCCTACGCCAAGCACATGGAACAGGCGGCGCTGCCGCAGCCGGACAAGATCGTCGCCGCGGCGAAGGGGCTGTTCGGATGATCGAGTTCAAGCTCCCCTCGCTCGGCGCCGACATGGACCAGGGCAAGCTGCTCGAATGGAAGGTCAAGCCGGGCGACGCGGTCAAGCGCGGCCAGGTGATCGCGGTGGTCGACACTTCCAAGGCCGCGGTCGAGGTCGAGATCTGGCACGACGGCGTGGTCGACGAGCTGATCACGAAACCGGGCGAGACGATTGGGGTGGGAACGGTGATGGCGAAGCTGAGCGGCGCCGGCGAGCCCGCGGTGCCCCCGAAGGCAGCCGCCCCTGCCCCGAAGCCAGCCGCTGCGGCCACAAAACCAGCCGCTCCGGCCCGGAAACCGGCCGCGGTCCCCGCGCCATCGATTCCACCGCCGCTTCGCAAACCCGCCTCCCCCGCAGCACGCAAACGTGCCCACGAGCTCGACGTCGACATCGACAAAGTCACCGGGACCGGACCGCACGGGGCGGTAGCTCTGGCGGACATAGAGAAAGCCGCACCAAAACCAACCACCCCTGCCCCGCCCGCGCCCGACCGCCAGGCCGAGATGCGCAAGGCGATTGCCGCGGCGATGAGCCGCTCGAAGCGCGAGATCCCGCACTACTACCTGTCCGAAGCGATCCCGATGCACCGCGCGCTGGAGCATCTCGCGCGCGCGAACGAGGCGCGCCCGGTCACCGAGCGGGTGCTGATGGGCGCGCTGCAGCTCAAGGCGGTGGCGCTGACGCTGAGGCACTACCGCGAGCTGAACGGCTTCTGGCGCGACGGCGGGTTCCAGCCCGGCGCCGGGGTCCACGTCGGGGTCGCCATCTCGCTGCGCCAGGGCGGGCTGGTGGCGCCCGCGATCCACGACGTCGACGAGCGCAGCCTCGAGGAGCTGATGCGCGCGCTCGCCGACCTGGTGAAGCGCGCGCGCGCCGGGTCGCTGCGCAGCTCGGAGATGTCGGACCCCACCGTCACCGTCACCAACCTCGGCGAGCAGGGAGTCGAGTCGGTGCTCGGCGTCATTTACCCGCCGCAAGTGGCGTTGGTCGGCTTCGGCCGCATCGTCGAGCGTGCCTGGGCCGAGGACGGCGCGCTGCGCGCCGCGCCGGTGGTCACGGCGACGCTCTCGGGCGACCATCGTGCCAGCGACGGCCACCGCGGCGCGCGCTTCCTGGCCGCGCTTCGCGAACAACTGCAACGACCGGAGGAACTGTGAAGCCCGAAGAGCTCAAATCCCAGGTGGTGGGGATCCTCGCCACGATCGCGCCCGAGCTCGAGCCGGGCGAGCTGCGCGGCGACAAGCCGCTGCGCAGCCAGGTCGACCTGGACTCGATGGACTGGCTGAATTTCCTCGTCGCGCTGCACGAGCGCCTCAAGGTCGACATCCCCGAGACCGACTACGCCAAGCTGGTGACGCTCGACGACCTGCTCGCCTACCTGACGCAGAAGCTTCCCGCCTAGGCCGCTGCCGCGATCGCCGCCTCGAGCTCGGGGTAGCTCTGCGTCACCCTGAACTGCGGGAACTGCGCGGCGATCTCCGGCGGCGGACGGAAGAAGATCCCGGCGTCGGCCTCGGCAAGCATCGCGGTGTCGTTGTACGAGTCGCCGGCCGCAACAACCCGGTAGTTGAGGCCGCGGAAAGCGCGCACCGCGGCGCGCTTCTGGTCCGCCATCCTAAGGCGGTAGTTGCCGACGAAGCCGTCCGCGCCGACCTCCAGCCGGTGGCAGAACAGCGTCGGCCTGCCGAGCTGGCGCATCAGCGGGCCGGCGAACTCGTAGAAGGTGTCCGACAGGATCACCACCTGGTTGCGCGCGCGCAGCGCGTCGAGAAACGCCGGCGCGCCCTCGAGCGGCGCCATCGTGGCGATGACCTGCTGGATGTCCGAGAGCCGCAGCCGGTGGTGGCGCAGCAGGTCGAGCCGCTGGCGCATCAGCTTGTCGTAGTCGGGCTCGTCGCGCGTGGTGCGCGCGAGCGCCTCGATGCCGGTTCGCCGCGACACTTCGATCCAGATCTCGGGCACCAGGACGCCTTCGAGATCGAGGCAGATGAGTTGCACGCAGAATCCAAAAAAAGTGCGCAGTGTACCAATTCGGCTAGAATTTCGGCTCCCCATCGAAGGAGAAGCGCATGAGCGTCAAGAAGCTGTTCGACCTCGCCGGGCGCGTAGCGATCGTCACCGGCGGCTCGCGCGGGCTCGGCCTGCAGATCGCCGAGGCGCTGGGCGAGATGGGCGCCAGGGTCGCGCTGACTGCGCGCAAGAAGGACGAGCTCGACGCCGCTGTGGCGCACCTCGCCAAGCAGGGGGTCGAGGCCGCGCCCTGCGCCTGCGACCTGGGCAAGCGCGAGCAGATCGCGCCGCTGGTCGACGCCGTGCTGAAGAAATACGGCAAGGTCGACATCCTGGTCAACAACGCCGGCGCCACCTGGGGCGCGCCGGCCGAGGACCATCCGCTCGAAGCCTGGGACAAGCTGGTGAACCTGAACCTGACCGGGACCTTCCTCGTCTCGCAGCAGGTGGCGAAGAAGTCGATGATTCCCGCCAAGTGGGGCCGCATCGTCAACGTAGCCTCGGTGGCCGGCCTGATGGCGAGCGACCCGCGGGTGGTGCGCACCATCGCCTACAACGCGACCAAGCACGGCGTGGTGGGCCTCACGCGCCAGTTCGCTGCGGAGTGGGGCGAGCACGGCATCACGGTGAACGCGATCTGCCCCGGCTTCTTCCCCTCGAAGATGACCAAGGGCACCCTCGACGCGCAGGGCGAGATGCTGATCGAGCTGACCCCGACCCGGCGCCTGGGCGGCGAGGAAGACCTCAAGGGGCTCGCGGTGCTGCTGGCGTCGGAGGCCTCGCGCCACATCACCGGTCAGGCGATCGCGGTCGACGGCGGCGCCGGGCTGATATGACGCACGACCCCGCCTTCGCGCGCGAGTACCAGAAGAAAATCCCCTTCATCGCCCACCTGGGCCTCGCGACCGAGGCGCTGGGCGAAGGCACCGCGCGGCTGTCGCTCGCGCTCGAGCCTCACATGACCAACAGCTTCGGCACCGCGCACGGCGGCGTCATCATGACCCTGCTCGACGTCGCCCTGTGCACCGCCGCGCGCACGCTGCACCCCGATTCGACCGGCGTGATGACGATCGACCTGAGCACCAGCTTCATCGGCGCCGGCACCGGGCCGCGCCTGCTGGCCGAGGCGCGCGTGCTCAAGAACGGCCGCAGCATCATCTTCGTCGAGGGAGAGGCAAGGAACGAAGACGGCAGCCTGGTCGCCAAGGCGATCGGCACCGTGCGCGCGCGCAAGGGATAGAGCCTTCGATACTCACGCTAACGGCAGCGCTCGGGTTCGCCGATAATCATATTTTCGCGCTTGGTTGACAGAATACGGCGTAAACAGATAAAAGACCAACCAAGAGCCCATGACAGGCCGCGTCCGGAATGCCTAACCGCAGCGCAATGGGAGGGGCGAGTACATTGGTTCCTCCTGGAAGCGGGTCGATTCCCGTGCGATCGTGACATCCGTTAAGAGCGGGCGCGGAAAGAAGAAGCCATCCGGCATTACTTCCGAGAAGTTTGCGCGCCTTGATTTAGGCCCCTTCCTCCGTGAGCGCAAACGAAGCTCCGACCATATCGCCGACGCTCTGCGCGCAGCTATTTACGATGGCCAGTTCCCGGACGGCGAAGAACTTAACCAAGTGGAGCTTGCCCGTTACTTCAAGGTTTCACGCATTCCGATTCGCGAGGCCCTGAAGCAGCTGGAAGCGGAGGGCCTCGTAACAAGTCAGGCTCATCGACGAACCATCGTCGTCGGGCTCGCGCTGGACGAACTGGTGGAGCTAGTCGAGATGCGTGCTGTTCTGGAGGCTTTTCTAGTCGAAAAGGCTGGTCCAAGCCTGCGCCCAGCGACGTTTAGACGCCTAAACAGATTGTGCGACGAAATGGACAAGCTGGATCAATACGATCATGAATGGGTAAAGAGAAACTGGGAATTTCACCGCAGCCTTTACACGCCTTCGAAACGTGCCGCGGCGATCGCATTGACCGAGCAGCTTCATCTCAAGGTAGAGCGGTACATACGGCGCGCAGGACAAGCCGAGCGCCGTCGCGAGGCCGCGGCCGAGCACAGACAAATCCTGTCCGAGCTAGAAAAGAAAGATTGTGTCGCCGCTGGACTGCAGATGCGTCAGCACATCCTTCATACCGCTGACGACATACGCGAGCACCTGAACCTGGAAAAATCTCCTTCCCCGTGATGCCCGACCGGGCCCGTCCGAGCACTATCCTAGGCGTTGCGGCGGATCGGCAACCAGATTCGTTGCTGCGCGCGCGGCGCCGATCCCGCCGCACAAATCTGCCGCACCGACTTCCGCGACCGCCGGCGTATGCGCCGCCGCCAATCCTTCACGCACCATTTCCTCAATCGCTCTGACGCTCTTGCCTTGCGCCAGGGCCCCGTCTCGATTGATCTCTCGCACCACTTTTCCAGGACGGCCGAAAACAAGGATGCGCTGTGCCACATCGACTGCCTCGGGGACAGAATGCGTGATGAAAAGGGTGGTAATCCTTGTTTCCTTTACAAGCGCAAGCAGTTCGTTTCGGATGCGTGCTGCCGTTAGCTCGTCAAGCGCGGTAAAAGCTTCGTCGGCATAGAGCA
>Ga0315556_1002581_pt1 | contig 10256 bp, 8 predicted proteins | sample SalMarSW160310MG_FD_202112 | JGI IMG/M metagenome (GOLD analysis project Ga0315556, IMG submission 202112) | Salt marsh sediment microbial communities from the Plum Island Ecosystem LTER, Massachusetts, United States - Salt Marsh Sediment SW1603-10 ... | reverse complement strand
CATGACGCATAACACCCTGCTGCGACGCAACCCGTCACTTCGGACGCAGAATTAGTAGTTAGGCAGCCTAGGGCTCACCATGAAGCGTTTCGTCATCCTGATCATCTTGGCCACTTTGCCGGTCGTTGCCGTGGCCGATTGTGCCGACTGCCGGAAGGAACTCGATTGGCAACAGCTGGAACGCCTTTGGAAGGACTTCGCAGCTGACCCTGGTCAGACAAATGCACAGGAGTTGATTGATGCCTTCCGTGCGACGGACAACATCGTCATCCCGCCTGAGTTCAGCTCACTCGGCGACACGATAAGTGCAACGACGCCCGTCGTGCTCTCGTCCATAGATGCCGAGGAGCCTTGGGCTACGCAACTCGGCTTGAGGATTGTCAAGATCAGAACTTTCCCTCAACGAGCCGAACTCTCGCTAGCGCTTGCGCGACTGGCCACGTCTTCCCCACGTTTCTTCCTCGACCAGCTCTCGACTCTCTCTAGGGAAAGTCCATGTCTTGTGGATGTTTACAGTATCGTGCAGTACTTCGGCACGCTGCAAGAACTCCGGGATCGTGCGGACCCAAAGGTGGAGGACGTGAAGGCGAGGATCGATGCGCTTGCATCCGTTCGGGATCCCACTCTTGCGCAAGCTCGCGATAGCTGCATTGGGCTCCTCGAGTTGCAGCGCGATGGTCTCCTCAACTCGAAGTATCCTCGCGCCCTCAAGAGAGTCTTCCCAGACCTGGCGCAAATGAAGGTGCCTCCAACCGACCCTTCCCTGGTCGTTGCGGAAGTGACAATCGGTGTTGATGGCAGGGCCAAGACCGCGCGTATCTTGCGGCATGGAGACCCAAACGTAGAGGCGAGGCTACTAGATGCACTAAGACAATGGGTGTTTGAACCCATGATCGTTGAAGGACAGGCGAAGGAGTTTTCGTACGTCCTGACGGTCCGCCCTCACAACCAGTGAAGGCGGGCCAAGTACCTCTCCTACAGCGTTTGGCACCTCCTAGTGCGGGCTGCCTAACGAGTCGTTGCAGCGGACCGCAACCGCCGCTTCCTCACACCCGCCCGCCCACGCGGCGGTATGCGTCCGCTGAACTCCAGCGTTAGCTCACTCTTGAGGAACACATGAAACCGAGGGTATTCATCTCCTACAGCTGGTCGTCCCCGGGACACCAAGCGCGTATCCGCCAGTGGGCTGAGCAGATGGTGAACGACGGTGTTGATGTTGTTCTCGATATCTGGGACCTCAAGGAAGGCGACGACAAGTACGCCTTCATGGAGAAGATGGTCACCGATGAGTCTGTCACCCACGTGCTCGTCTTCTCTGATTCCGAATACGCCGCAAAGGCGGATGCGCGCAAGGCGGGCGTTGGCACTGAGTCACAGATCATCTCACGCGAGGTGTACTCGAAAGTCCAACAATCCAAGTTCATCCCGATTGTCTGTGAGTTCAATGACTCAGGCGAACCCTTCCTCCCAACCTTTCTCAAGTCTCGTATCTGGATCGACTTCTCCAGCTCTGAAGCTGCGAACGACAACTGGGAGCAACTGGTCCGAGTCCTCTATGGCAAGCCTGCTCACGAGAAGCCTACCTTGGGGAAGGCACCTATCTACGTGACAACGGACGTTACTGTACCCGCCAGCCCAGCCTTTGCGAAGTTTGCGGCGCTCAAGCAGGCCATCATTCAGGAGAAGGCAGGGCTGAAGCTATATCGACAGGACTTTCTCGATGCTTGGAAACGGTGCCTGGCACATGAATCTAGTGTTCTCCCACCGCTCGCCACCCCCATGGACGCCCGTTCCAGCTCATGAAGGCCGGCTGCAGCTCATGAGTGGCCGTTGTGGCCCATGAGTGCCCGGAGCTGCATTCTCCGCGCGGTGGGGGGAGCATTCTCCGTAACTCCGGCGGCCGTGCGGTCGCTGGGCGACCGCACGTCTCACGATTCCCGGCGGTCGCATGGCCACGAGAGGGGATCGCCGTGGAACCGTCCGTGGGGAGAGTCCCCCACCCGCCCATGCCGTGATTAGGTGACTGAGTATTCACGTGATTAAGTTCCCACCACCCGCCCAGGAGGGGGAAAGGAAGACGGGAAAAGGGAAACGCTCCCCCACCCACCCAAAGAACGCTGCCGCAGCGCGCCCCAGAGAATGGTGCGCTCGGTGGCACGTGCCATGCTTCGAGGTTTCCTGGAGAGCGTGCTCCGTACCGGCGCTTTGGCAGGAAACCTCGAGCTTGGCAATGCGCGGGAAGAGCCATCGGCCGTGTGGCTTCAGCTGCGATGGAGGCGCCTCGTTGCCTGGCCGGAGCGGGCCGCGAAGGCGCTTCTGCGGCGAACCTCATTGCCCGCTTCGGGCAGGTGACGACGGGCATCTGCAGAGCAGGCGCCCGGGCGCCGGAGTTGCACGGAAAAGGTGTTCCCTCGGCCCGTGGCGATGGGAGTATCGGCTTCACGATTGAAGGAGACGGCTCGAACAAGCTCCGGCGGTCGCCACAAGGCTGCTGACCCTTTCTCGTGGCCGTGCGACCGCCGCAGCTGTGAGACGGCTGGGTGCGCCAGCACCCAAACGGCCGCCGGAGCTCCAGGGGACCGGCCCCAGCCCGCTAGAACCCAACCCCCAACCCCCAAGTGAAGAGCCAGCGGTCGTCGCGGCGGCCCTGGATTCGGCGCAGCGCGCCGAGCTCCAGGTTGACCTTGGCGATCGCCACCTCCATGGTCCCACCGAAGTAGGTCGTCGCGGGAGGTGCGCCCGCGGGATCGCCCCAGGTCCGAAGGAGGGTGGCCTTGACGCCGAAGCCGAGGTAGGCGTGAGTCAGCAGCCGCCCCCGGCGGAGCTCGCCGAGGACCTGGCCATAGCCGATGCTGAGCCGACCGCCCGCGAGCCCACCATCCAGCTGAGCGTACGGCCCCAGGAGACTGCAGAGAGTGGCGCAGTCAGCGTCCGGCTCCAACCGCGCCAGCATCAGAGCCAGCGAGCCGGAAGGACCGCTTGGGTGGATCCAGCCTACGCGCTGGAGCACCACCAGGCGTGTCTCGCGGTCTGCATCCTCCGCGGCGATCTGTTTCTCCAGTGCCGGCAGGTCGGTAGTTGGGGTGTTCGTGATCTGGACGCGTGCGGTGCCTCCGTCGATTGACCGACCGGGGCGGCCACACACCGCCTCGAGGGTGAACGTCTCCGGGTCGGGGAGCTTGCCCTGGTCGACCATCTCGCGCACGACGGACTCGTTCCGGGTCAGGCCGTCACGTAGCCGGTAGCGCTGCCTCTGCTCCTCGAGCCACGGGCTGTCCAGCCAGTGACAGTAGCCGCGAAGGACGGGCTGCATCGACCGCCAGCGGCCCTTGCGGAAGATCTGCGGCTCGTACGACTCGTCCCACTCCGGGGTCACGTAGCGCGCCAGGTCGATCGGCCGGCGGATCCGCCACCGCTCTCCGGACAGCTCGAGCACGGGGTCCGAGCCGCCGCACAGATCGCGGTAGAAGCGCATCCCCTGGTCGTCGGCCTCGAGGTCGGAGATCGACAGGATGCCAGAGGTGCGATACCCCAGTAGGAGGTAGCGCTCGCCGACGATTCCCTTGCGGATGACGGCGAGCTCTGCCTTCTCGGGTGACATGCCGTGCCTTACCAGGCGCCGGTAGCCGCGGAAGTACTTCCAGCCCAGCGAGACGAAATGGGCGAGCTTGTCGGTTCCAATGCGGACGCCGGCCACCTCGATGGTGGCTCCGAGCGGCATCCACATGCCGATGTCGAGAGGGCCGTGGCGGCTGTAGACGTTGCTGCGGCGGCTGTCGCGCTCGTCCTCGGCGGTTGCCGGGTACCGGCCCACGAGCGGGCTGCTCGAGCTCCACACCTCGACCGGGTGGAAGATGAAGAGGTAGCGGAGACGGCGCTGAAAGCGGACGGTAACGTCCCAGCAGGTGGCAGGGGGGCGATCGCTGGGGAGGCCGTCGAGAGTTCGCTGGAGCTCGCGGTTGAACCAGGCGTTGAGAACCTCGGTCGAGTCCTCGATCGGCTTGCCCCAGCTCTCATACTGGTCCGTCTCGGTAGCCGTGACCGGCCACGCGACCGCCACCGCGAGCAACCACGCGACTGGCCACGTGAGCAGCCAACCGCGCGCGGCTCGCCGCAACAGCCGGTCGGGAATGCGCCAGCCGCATTGGGTCATGCCGGGCCCTGCCTCAGTATCGGTAGCCGAGCGTGAGCATGGCCGAGTCGCGATCACCGAAGCCCGCCTCCATGGTCAGGATCCAGTGCTGTCCGATGCCAGCCGTTGCTCCGAGCAGGTAGTTCAGCGGCTTGGCCTGCTTGAAGTCGACCTTGAACGGGAACGTGCCGAAGTACGGCATGGTGTAGGCGCCCTGGTCGTGCTCCTGGGTGTCCTGGTACATGGCGCCGACCCAGACGGCGCCGCCGTTCACCTGATAGCCGAGCTTGAGCGTAGCCACCCAGGCCTTGATCGAGGAGGTGGTGACGTTGAGGCTAGTTTTCGTGTACTCGTAGGTGAGCGACTCGAAGGTTCGCTGCCAGCCGCCCGCCAGGGTGAAGCCGCCGCCGTACACCGTGCCGTGGTAGTCGATCCTCAGATCATTGAGCTGCAGCGGTACGCCGAGGTCGATGTTGGCCAGGCTTACCCTGGTCTTGCCCCCCACCGTGCCGCCGAGGGCGAACACGTTGAGAAACGGCAACACCCAGTAGTCGACCATGAGGTGAGTCGTGTCGGTCGTGTTGTCCACCTTGAGGCCGTCTGCCTGGCTGAGGTCGATTCCCGGGATTCCGACGTCGAGGCTCACGATGTCGTAGTCCTGCCGCTGATTGTAGACGGTCAGCGTGATGCCCAGGCGCGGCGGCAGCTGCACGCCGGCGTCCCGCGCGGCGTCGAACGACTGTGCCTGGCCGTGTGACGCCAGGGCGAGCGCCAGTGTGAGACTGCCGAGGATGATCGCGGTTCGCCGGCGACCCGCCGGGCGGTGCCCAACTGCCATAAGCCGAGCGCGAACGCAGCTGTCTGCCTCGATCATTGCGCTTTCCCCCCTTTTCTCATCGGTGAACCTGTTGACGCAATTGTAACCGGTATCGGGGGGCTGCACCTGCACGGCCGCCCACCCGGAGGCGAGTGGGTGGATAGACGCCCGTGGTGCACCCGTCGCAGGTTCTTGCCGATCACTTCAACGACGGGGCGGTGTTGTCTCCGGCCAGTGCGAAGGGTCTCCGGCCCGGGGGTCGGTGCGCGGCTGCGCTGGTGTGGCGTCAGGCTGTCAGGAGCTCGGTGCCGAGCCCGGTCCAGCCGGTCGGATGGGACGCGCCGAGCCCCTTGCCGTTGTCGCCGAACAGCCCACTGTCGGGCTTGCCGGAGCCGCGTTTCTCCCGCACCGTTTGCGGCCAGGTACGGTGCCCACCGTCGCCGCGTAACAGGGCCGGCAGCGGCGGCAGCGAGCCGCCGCCGCTCGGGGTTCACTGCCCCTCGTCCGACAGGGAGCGGCAGTGTGCCCGTCGCCGGAGGCCGCGGGCAGCGGCGGCGTCCACCAGCCACAGCAGCTCTCCTACATGTGGTTGAACCGCCTGCGCCGGGAGCTCCCGCGGCCGGGCCGGACCCTCAAGCACCTGCGCCAGCATCGCCGACTTGGCGGCGCCGGCTACCAGGAAGATCACTTTGCCGGCGTTGTTGAGCACCGGCAACGTGAGTGTAATCCTGGTCGTGTCGAGCCGCGGCACCCGGTTGGCGACGACCAGGCGCTCGGTTTCATCAACGGCCCTGGTGCCCGGGAAGAGCGATGCCGTGTGGCCGTCGGCGCCCATCCCCAGCAGGACGAGGTCCAGTCGCGGCGGCTCGCCGGACTCGAGCCCGAACTCGCGCCGCAACTCCTCCTCGTAGAGAAGGGCGGCTCGGGCGGCATCCGTCTCCTCACCGCGGATGCGATGGATGTTCTCCGGTGGGATGTCGATGTGGGCGATCAGGATCTCGCAAGCTGTGCCGTAGTTGCTCCTCGGATCCTGCGGCGGCACCGCCCGCTCGTCTCCCCAGAACAGCTGCACGGCGGACCACAGCTCGGCGGGGACGGCTGCGGGGAGGAGCCCGTACAGGCGCTGTGGAGTGGAGCCACCGGACAGGGCGATGGTGAATCGGCTGCGGGCGGCGATTGCCTCGCGCGCGGTGTGCAGGAGCTCGTCGGCGGCCGCCTCTGCCAGGTCCTCCACTGTCGCGAGAATGCGGACGCCGGTCCCTGCAGCCGTCATGCCGTCTCCTGCGGTGGGCGGCGGTAGCCACGGCAGCGGCTGCGGTCGTGCCGAGAACTCAGGGCGCTCATCCGCTGTTATCCCTCACCAGCGTCGCCCTTCTTGCCGCGCCGAGCAGGGCCACGCTGTCGTTGAGGATCACCTTGACCGGCATCTTCTCGAGCAGACCGCTCATGCGTCCCTTCGCTGCGAAGCTCGTCCGGAATGCCGGCCGGCGCAGCCAGTCGGCGATCTTGGGAGCGATGCCGCCGCCGAGGAACACCCCGCCCCTGGCCAGGAAGGTGAGGGCGGCGTTGCCGGCGGCGGCGCCGTAGAGGCGGACGAACAGTTCGACTGCCGCGAGCGCTGCGTCGGAGTCCCGGGAAGCTGCTGCTTCGACGACCGCGGCGGCGCGGTCGCCGCCCTCGGCCGCCTCGAACCATGCCGGGATCTCGACTCCGGCTCGGGAGAGGAAAAACTCGAAGAGATTGACGAGGCCGGGGCCTGACAGCACGCGCTCCCAGCTGACGTGTCCGTAGCGGCGAGCGAGAAAGCCGAGCAGCTCGGCCTGGAGCTCGTCGGCCGGAGCGAAGTCGGCGTGACCGCCTTCCGAGGGAATGGGGCGGAAGCGTGCGCCGTCCCAGATCAACGCCGCCACACCGAGGCCCGTCCCGGCAGCGATGACGACGCCGTTGCCGGTGGCTTCGGGCTCGCCGTCGTTGAGGACCAGAAAGTCCGGTGCGGACAGCTCGCCAATGCCCCAACCCACGGCCTCGAGGTCGTTCATGAGGATGACTGTCGCGATTCCCGTCGCGGCCTCGATTGCATCGGCGTCAACCTGCCACGGCAGATTGGTGGTGTGCATCCTGCGGCCGGCTACCGGCCCGGCAATGGCGAAGCATGCCCGTTGGCAGCCGCCGCCCGTGCCGGAGAGGAAGTCAGCGACGATCGGTTCGAGCCCCGGGTAGTCGGAGCTCGGGAAGATCCGCTCCTCGACGAGCCTCGAGGTGTCGCCGGTCGCCTCGACGAGGCCGAGCCGGCTGTGAGTGCCGCCGATGTCGCCGGCGACGATCCTCATGCAGGGTTCCTCCACGCCCGCCCATCGCGGGCGATCAGCTCGTCCGCCTCGACCGGTCCCCAGGTTCCCGCCGCGTAGTTCGGAAAGTCCCGGGGAGGCAGGGCCTGCCATACGTCGAGGATAGGCTGTACCACGCTCCACCCGCGCTCCACGCTGTCGGCCCGGTGGAACAGGGTCTGGTCGCCGCGCATGGCGTCGTACAGCAGCGTCTCGTAGCCGGTGGCGGGGCTGGTCCCGAAGTAGTCCCGGTAGCAGAAGTTCATGTCCACGGATCCAATGTCCAGGGTTGTGCCGGGAATCTTGGCGCCGAAGCGGAGCGCAATCCCTTCGTTGGGCTGCAGCCGAAGCACCAGTTGGTTGGGCGTGAGCTCGTCGACGTGGGTGTCGCGAAAGAGGCTCAGGGGAACTCGCCTGAACTGGATCATGATCTCGGTCGAGCGTGAGGGAAGCCGCTTCCCGGTGCGCAGGTAGAAAGGCACGCCCGCCCAGCGCCAGTTGTCGATGCCCAGCTTGAGGGCGACGTAGGTGGGGGTCCTGGACTCGGGGTCGACCAGGGGCTCGCTCCGGTAGGGGGAGAGAGGATCGCCTTCGCCGGTGGTGCCGGCGCCGTACTGACCGCGGACGGTGCGGACGAGGACCTCCTCCGGGCTGGCTGGCGGGATAGCGGACAGCACCTTGCCCTTCTCGTCGCGGACTGCGTTGGCGCCGAACGACGCCGGCGGCTCCATGGCGAGGAGGGACAGGAGCTGGAACATGTGGTTGGGGACCATGTCGCGCAGAGCGCCGGCTTCCTCGTAGTAGCGGCCGCGGTGCTCGACCCCGAGCGCCTCGGCGACGGTGATCTGCACGTGGTCGATGTAGCGGCGGTTCCAGACCGGCTCGAAGATGCCGTTGGCGAAGCGGAGGACCAGGATGTTCTGCACCGTTTCCTTGCCCAGGTAGTGGTCGATGCGGTAGATCTGTTGCTCCTCGAGGATGCTGCCGACCTCGCGGTTGAGGGCGCGCGCCGACTCGAGGTCATGGCCGAACGGCTTCTCGATGACAACCCGGCGCCAGCGGCCGTTCTCCTCTCTCACCTGGCCGGCAGCGCCGATCTGGCTGACGACCTCGCCGAAGAGGCTCGGCGGCGTCGACAGGTAGAAGAGAACGTTGCCGCCGGTGCCATGGTCCTTCTCGACCCGGTCGAGCGCTTCCTGCAGCTTCTTGTACGAGCCCGGGTCCTGGAAGTCGCCGGCGATGAAGTAGAGCTGCTTGACGAGCCGGTCCCAGACGCCCGCATCGAACTGGTCACCGAGGTGGTCCTGCACCGCCTCGGTCATGTGCTGGCGGAAGGAGTCGGTGTCGTGCTCGCGGGTCGCCAGGCCGACGACCGCGAACCCATCCGGTAGCCGCCCGTCGCGGGCCAGGTTGTGGAGCGCCGGCAGCAGCTTGCGAGCGGTGAGGTCGCCGGAGGCGCCGAAGATCACCATGGCGCATGGCCCGATGCGGGGCGCGCCTGGAGAGTCGAGCTTTGACCCCTGCTCTGACATCGTCTTCATCTCCTTCTCGAGCGCGGACACCGACTATCCGGCGTGGTCCTCGACGTGTCCGCCGAAGGCGTGGCGCATCGCCGATAGCATCTTGTCGCCGAAAGTGTGGTCGCGCCGTGAGCGGAAGCGTGCAAACAGCGAGGCGGCGAGTACGTTGGCGCTCACCCCCTCTTCGACTGCTGCATCGACGGTCCAGCGTCCCTCACCGGAGTCGTGGACGTAGCCCGTGAACGCCGTCAGCTCGGGGTCCGCAGCCAGTGCCGCTGACGTCAGGTCGAGCAGCCAGGAGCCGACGACGCTGCCTCGCCGCCACACCTCGGCGACCGCTGCCAGGTCGAGGTCGTAGCGCCTGGCCTCCGGCACCCCGTCGGCAGCGGCGCCGCGCAGGATGTCGAGGCCTTCGGCGTAGGCCTGCATGATGCCGTACTCGACGCCGTTGTGGACCATCTTCACGAAGTGGCCAGCGCCGGCAGGGCCGCAGTGCAGGAACCCCTCCTCGGCGGTTCCGGAGCGCTCCTCCCACCCCGGCGTCCGGGCAATGTCGCCGCGCCCCGGCGCCAGGGTGCGAAAGACCGGCTCCAACCGCCGGACGGCCGCGGTGGGGCCGCCGATCATCAGGCAGTAGCCTCGCTCCAGGCCCCAGACGCCACCACTGGTACCGGCGTCCACGTAGTCGATTCCCGTCTCGGCAAGGGCTGCCGCACGGCGGACGTCATCCTTGTAGAAGGAGTTTCCGCCATCGATGATAGTGTCTCCGGCCGCCAAGATCCGTGCCAGCGCATTGACCGTACTCTCGGTCGCCGCGCCGGCTGGGACCATGACCCACACCGCGCGCGGCGCGGAAAGCTGCGCCGCAAGCTCCTCGAGAGACCCGGCTCCCTTGGCACCTCGCGCCGTCGCCCGCTCGACCGCCGCCGGATCGAGATCGAAGACGACACACTCGTGCCCTCCGGCAAGGAGCCGTTCCACCATGTTCGCTCCCATCTTTCCCAGTCCCACCATGCCGAGCTGCATTCTGTGTGCTCCCCTCTTCCGGTCCGGGTCTACAGCAGCGCCTCTTCGATCGCGTGTCGCAGGCGCTCGAGGCCGGCCTCTGGGCCTCGGGCCAGGTGCACGCGCAACAGACGCCGTCCGCGTGCCGCCAGGACCTCGAGGTCGCCCTGCGCCTGCGCCGCTTCAACGGCGCCAAAGTCGTACGCGCGGCCGGGTACCGCAAGCTCCTTCTCATCGGCGGCGGTGAGCTGGAGGAAGATCCCCGAGTTTGGCCCTCCCTTGTATGCCTGGCCGGTGGAGTGCAGGAAGCGGGGGCCGAAGCCGAGGCACGTCGCGACCCGGCGGCGGTCGCGCACGGTGTGGCGGATGGCCTGCAGCCGCTCGATATTGGCCGAGCTCATCGCCAGGAAGGCCATCACCGCGACGTAGTCTCCGGGCATCGTGCGGGCGAGGTG
>Ga0315556_1002580_pt1 | contig 10259 bp, 10 predicted proteins | sample SalMarSW160310MG_FD_202112 | JGI IMG/M metagenome (GOLD analysis project Ga0315556, IMG submission 202112) | Salt marsh sediment microbial communities from the Plum Island Ecosystem LTER, Massachusetts, United States - Salt Marsh Sediment SW1603-10 ... | reverse complement strand
CGGCTGTCCCGGAGCGGACGGCGTGCCGCCCGGGGCCGCGGCCACGGCGGGTCTTCCCGGAATGGGATGTGCTTGCACCCGTTCCACCGCCGGGTTGGGACCGTTGCGGGTACAGGTCCATGTGTCTCCCGCGTCGGGCACGCAGACCCAGGCGGCGTCCGCGCTCGGGGGTTGGGCGACGGACAGGGCGGGACCGAGCCCCCCAGAAACAATCAGGATGGAAAACAGGCGCTTATCGAATTTGCCCACGGCTTTATTCTCTTTCTTGCTGCGGCTCGAGACGGCAGCCGCCCCCCATACGGGCCTGGCCGTCACAAGCGCACTAACATGTCACAGAACCGCCCGACCTTCAACGAAAAACCCGGGATTAGAGTGACGTGGCGGCGGTAGGCTGATCTATCCTGTGACTGCCCGAGCCGTCGCCGCTGGCGGCGCGGCGACCGCGGGAACCGTTGGGATCTTTCTGGGGCAGTTCGAGGCGCACATGATGAAACATCTGTTGTTGTGGTCAGTCATCGGTGCGCTGTACGCGGCACCGGCGCTGGCGGAGGACACGGGCGCGCGTATCGACACGGCGCGCGTGGCGGCCAAATCGTTCATGACCCAACTCAAGAGCGAACTGCAGGCGGCGATGAAGGCCGGAGGCCCGGTCAGGGCCATTGAGGTCTGCCACACACGGGCGCCGGCGATCGCCGCGCAAATTTCCGAGCAGAACGGTTGGCGCGTGGCGCGCACCAGCCTCAAGCCGCGCAACCCGGCCAATGCGCCGGATGACTGGGAGCGCGCGGTGCTGGAGAAATTCGAGGCGCGCAAGGCGGCAGGCGAGCCTCTTGCACAAATGGAATATTCGGAAGTGGTGGAGCGTGAGGGCAAGCGCGAGTTCCGCTACATGAAGGCGATCCCCACCGGGCGGGTCTGTCTCAAATGCCACGGCCGCAGCATTGCACCGGCGGCGAAGGCGAAGCTCGATGCGCTCTATCCGCAGGATCGGGCGCGAGGTTACGCGCAGGGCGACATCCGCGGCGCTTTTACCATCACCCAGCCCATGTAGCGCCGGTGTCCGTGCCACCGTCCGCGGTGTTCGCCGCCGACGGTGGCGCTGGTGTACACTTGCCGCCGGTAGTTCCTCCGGCAAGCCCCGATGTCCGGTTCGGCCCCACGCAAAGAGATCCTCGTCGTTGGATGAACGTCTGCAGGCACTGAGCCATTGGTTGGTCAAGGAAGCGCACCTGCCGCGCTTCGATATCGAGCCTGCCTCCGGCGACGCCAGTTTCCGCCGCTATTTTCGTGTGCGCTTCGACGGCGAGAGCCGCATCGCCATGGACGCTCCGCCCGGGCGCGAAGACGTGCGCCCGTTCGTGGCCGTGGCCAATGCCATGGGCGCCATCGGTTTGCATGTGCCGCAGGTGCTGCAGGCCGATGTCGATCAGGGCTTTCTGCTGCTGTCCGATCTGGGTACGCGCCTGTACCTGGATGCCCTCGGCGAGCAGACCGTGGATCGCCTCTACGGCGACGCCCTCGGTGCCCTGGCATCGCTGCAGGCGTGCGGTCTGGGCGAATGTCCGCTGCCGTCGTACGACCGCGACCGTCTGCGCGCGGAGATGGAACTGTTTCGGGACTGGTATCTGGGCCGGCACCTGGGCCTGACACTGAACGATGCGCAGAACGCCGTGCTCGATGCGGCTTTCCAGGCCCTGGAGAACTCGGCCCTGGAGCAGCCGGTGGTGGCGGTGCACCGCGACTACCACTCCCGCAACCTGATGGTCACCGACCGGCACAACCCGGGCATTCTGGACTTTCAGGACGCAGTCCTGGGTCCCGTGACCTACGATCTGGTGTCCTTGCTGCGCGACTGCTACATCGCCTGGCCGCGGGAGCGGGTTGAGAGCTGGGTGCGCGGCTACCACGACCTCGCCCTGCAATCGGGTGTGGTGCGCGACCATGACGAGGAGCGGTTCCTGACCTGGCTCGATCTCATGGGCGTGCAGCGCCACCTCAAGGCCATCGGCATCTTCGCGCGTCTGAACTACCGCGACCACAAACCCGGCTACCTGAAGGACATTCCCCGGACGCTGAATTACGTGCTGGAGGTGAGCGCGCGCCACCGTCCGCTGGCGTCCCTGCACGGCCTGCTGCAGGATCTGGCCGCGGCCGGCTGAGTCTTGCGCCGCCGCGGCGCCAGCCTGTACCTTGCCTTCATGAAAGCGATGATTCTTGCGGCCGGCCGCGGCGAGCGCATGCGGCCGCTGACCGACCGGACGCCAAAACCGCTGTTGCAGGCCGGGGGCCGGGCGCTGATCGAATATCACATCCGGGCTCTGGCCGGCGCCGGCGTCGACAGCCTTGTGGTCAACCTTTCCTACCGCGGTGATCAAATCCGCACCGCTCTGGGCGACGGCAGTCGCTATGGCGTCTCCATCAGCTATTCGCCGGAAGGTGAGCCGCCGCTGGAGACCGGCGGTGGCATCTTCCACGCGCTGGCATTGTTGGGCTCCGAACCGTTCATTGTGGTCAATGGTGACATCTGGACCCGCTACCCGTATGCATCCTTGCCGGCGCAACCCGACGGCCTCGCCCACCTGGTGCTGGTGGACAATCCCGAGCACCATCCGCAGGGCGATTTCCATTTGCGGGATGGACGCGTCTGCAGTGAAGGCGAGGGCGAGCGTATGACCTTTAGCGGCATCGGCGTGTATCGGCCCGAGTTGTTCGACGGCAGCGCTGCCGGCCGTTTTCCGCTGGCGCCGCTGCTGCGTCGCGCCATGGATGCGGACGAGGTCGGTGGCGAGCACTACCGCGGACCGTGGCTGGACATTGGTACGCCACAACGTCTGGAGGAACTGGACCGGAGCCTGCGCCAAGGCCAGGTCGGAAGCCGCCATGGCGAACACCTGTAGGAGCGCCCTCGGGCGCGAATGTTTGACTTGCCGCGGAACTCCCATTCGCGGGCAAGCCCGTTTCTACGACGCACGACGCAGGCATGTAGGGTGCGTTCGACGCCGAAGGCGGCAACGCACCGTAGGATCGAGCGCGAGCCCGCACAATCGGTGCGCCGCCCTCGCCCGACGCCCCTTACGATCTCTGCGCAGGGACTGATCCATGGGCCAGGAAATCAGCAGCAGCGAATTCAGCGCCGCCGACTTCGAAGCATTCGAAGCGCGTCTGGGGCGCGAGACCGAGCTGCTGGAAGCGCAGCTGCGTGACGGCGACTTTGCCGGCGATGCCAGGATGGCTGGCTTCGAACTGGAGGCGTGGCTGGTGGATCGGCATTGGCGCCCGGCGCCGATCAACGATGTCTTTCTGGAGCGCGTGGCCACCGATTGGGTCAGCCCAGAACTGTCGCGCTTTAACGTCGAACTCAACGTCGACCCCCATGAGTTGCGCGGCCCCGCCTTGAGCCGCCTGCACGACCGTCTCGCCGAAACCTGGAATCATTGCTGCGCCGTGGCTACCGGCCTGGATGCCGATCTGATCATGATCGGCATCCTGCCCAGCCTGGTGGAGTCGGAACTGACCTTGTCCAATATGTCGCGCATGAAGCGCTACCGGGCGTTGAACCAACAGGTGTTCCGCCTGCGCGAGGGTCGTCCGCTGCGGTTGGATATCCACGGCCGCGAACACCTGCGTACCGTGCACCATGACGTGATGCTGGAAGCGGCGACGACCTCATTCCAGTTGCACCTGCAGGTGGCGCCCGAGCAAGCGGTGCGCTACTACAATGCCTCGATTATCGCCTCAGCGGCGACGGTGGCGATTTCGGCCAACGCGCCATTCCTGTTCGGCATGGACCTTTGGGACGAAACCCGCATCCCGCTGTTCGAGCAGGCGGTGGAGGTGGGCGGCATCGCCGGGGCCGCGCAGGGCCCTCTGCGTCGCGTGAGTTTCGGTTCCGGCTACGCCCGTGCCTCGTTGGCCGAATGCTTCCGCGAAAATCTGGAACACTTTCCCGTGTTGCTGCCCATGGTGGTCGATGAACCGGCGCAGCAATACGCCCACCTGCGTCTGCACAACGGCACCATCTGGCGCTGGAACCGGCCCTTGGTGGGCTTTGACGCCAACGGACGTCCGCATCTGCGCATAGAACACCGGGTCATGGCCGGCGGACCCACGGTGCTGGACATGATCGCCAACAGCGCCTTCTATTATGGCTTGGTGCACTACCTGGCTGGATTGAAGGAGCCTCCGGAACACACGTTGGACTTCAGCGCCAGCCGCGACAACTTCTACGAGGCCGCGCGTCTCGGGCTGGAAGCGCGAATCGGCTGGTTCGATGACGCCAGGATGGGTCTGCGCAGCTTGATCCTCGACCAATTGCTGGGTCTGGCGCGGGTGGGCCTGCAGAGTCTGGAGATCGACGCCGCCGACATCCATGCCTTCCTGGGCATTGTCGAGGCGCGGGTGCGCAGCGGCCAGAACGGCGCGGCGTGGCAGCGCCGCTATGCGGGCGCCTACGGGCGTGACATGGAGGCGCTGACGGCGGCCTACGCGGAACACCAGCACAGTGGCCGGCCGGTGCACGAATGGGGGGTGTAGACTGACAATCATGCTGCGACGATTTCATGGACTGCCGCCGGGCTTCATTGAGGCGCCGGCGGAAACGCTTTACCGCCTGGTGGGTGGCCCGTGCCTGATTCACCTGTCCGGGCGCCGCGAGCCGCCCTTGTTCGTGTCCGTGCTGCTGCACGGCAACGAGCGTACCGGCCTGGAGGCGGTGCAGGCGTTGCTGGCCAAGTATCATCAGCGCGAGTTACCCCGTGCGTTGTCCGTCTTCGTCGGCAACGTTGACGCCGCGCGCCACGGACTGCGCCGGCTCGATCATCAGCCCGACTTCAACCGCGTCTGGCCCGGCTGCGGCGTTGACGATCGCGAAGAGCACGCCATGATGTGCCAGGTCGTGGATGAGATGACCGGCCGCGGCGTATTCGCCAGCGTCGATGTGCACAACAACACCGGTCTCAATCCTCACTACGGCTGCGTCAACGTCATCGACGACCGCTTTCTGCATCTGGCGACGCTGTTCAGCCGTACGGTGGTGTATTTCGTGACACCCACGGGCGTGCAGTCGGCGGCGTTCGCGCCGCTGTGTCCGGCGGTGACGGTGGAGTGCGGCCAGAGCGGCCAGGAGCACAGCCGCGAACACGCCTTCGAATACCTGGATGCCTGCATGAACCTGGCGGAGATCCCCACTCATCCGGTGGCCGCTCACGACATCGATCTCTTCCATACCGTCGCCCAGGTTAAGGTGCCGGAAACGCTGAGCTTCGGTTTCGACGCAAGCGATGCCGACGTCCGTTTCGAGCGCGATATCGATCATCTCAACTTTCGCGAACTGGCCGCGGGAACGGTGCTGGGAACGGTGCGCGACGGTGCGCGTCTGGAAGCCTGGGACGAGTCGGGGCGCGAGGTGGGCGAGGGGTTCTTCGTCTACGACGGCGGTGACATCCGCCTCAAGCGTGCGGCGATGCCGTCCATGCTTACCCTGGACGAGCGCATCATCCGGCAGGATTGCTTGTGTTATTTGATGGAGAGGTATCCGTTGGACAGGCAGGACTGAGGACTGAGGACTGAGGACTGAGGACTGAGGACTGAGGACTGAGTGCTGAGTGCTGAGTGCTGAGTGAAAAACAGGGGTCGAGAACGGGTTTTCGTAGGAGCGCCCTTGGGCGCGAATCTCTCGGCGTCGGCAGAGTCCCTGTTCGCGGGCAAGCCCGCTCTTACACGTGAAAGCCCTGTTTTTCCGCGACAGTGAAAAACGTGTAGGGTGCGTTCGACGCCGAAGGCGGCAACGCACCGTCGACCCTCAGTTCTCGGTGCCTAATACCTCACCCGGTACCACACCTGCCCGATGTACTCGTGCAATGCCTCCCGCGTGCGATACAACGCCCTGGCATTGGGCAGCCAGGCGCCGGCGCCGGTCTCCAGAGGGTTGCGGTCGGCGTAGCCGATGGGGGCGGGGATGATTTCCATGCCGGTGCCGCGGAAGCTGGCGACGGCGCGGGCCATGTGGCGGGCATGGGTGACCAGGAAGATGCGGTGAATGCCCTTGGCGGAGAGCAGCGCGGCGCTGTTGCGGGCGTTGTCGTGGGTGGTGCGGCTGTCGGGTTCGGTCCAGACCGTGGCCACATGGAAGTCTTCCGCGAGCACCCGGCGCATGAGTTCGGCTTCGGGCAGTTGCTCGTGCAGCGGGCGGCCGCCGCTCACCAGCACCGGCAAGTTCGTGCGCCGCGCCAGGCGGGCGGCGTAGCGCAGGCGCGCCAGCTCGAAGTCGGAGACGTCGTCGCCGCCGTATTCCGGCGCGCCGTAGCGCCGGGCCGCGCCGAACACGACGATGGCGCCGGCGCTGCGGTTTTGCAGATTGGACAGGTCGAGGGGCGGGTAGTGGCGTTCCAGTGAATGGACCAAGCCGTAGCCCACGGCTGGGACCGCGGCCAGATACAGCATCAGCGTGCCGGCGGCGGCGAGGACGAAGGCGGGCAGGCGCCGGCGCCACAGCAGCAGCGCCAGGATCAGCAGCAGCAGGGGGCCGCCGGGCGGCAGCAGCAGGTCTTCGAGGATCCGGGTCAGCAGCACTTCCGACACGGTGCCGGGGCTCCCGGATCAGTGGCCGGCTGCATCCGCGGACGGATCGAGCACGCCCGAGGCCTGCAGGTCCGCATGGTAGGAGGAGCGCACCATGGGACCACTGGCGACGTGGGAGAAGCCCATGGCGTGTCCGATATCCGCCAGACGCTGGAATTCGTCCGGGGTGACGAAGCGCTCCACGGGCAGGTGGTGCAGGCTGGGCTGCAGATACTGGCCGATGGTCAGCATGTCGCAGTCATGGGCGCGCAGGTCGGCCATGACCGCTTCCACTTCCTCCAGGGTTTCGCCCAGGCCCACCATCAGGCCCGATTTGGTGGGCACCTCGGGCCGGCGGGCCTTGTACGCCTCCAACAGGTCCAGGGACCAGTCGTAGTCGGCGCCGGGGCGGGCCTGACGGTACAGACGCGGCACGGTTTCCAGATTGTGGTTGAACACGTCCGGCGGCGACTGCTCCAGCAGTTCCAGGGCGATGTCCAGGCGGCCGCGGAAGTCCGGCACCAGCACTTCCACTTGAATGCCGGGATTGAGTTCGCGGATACGGGTGATGCAGGCGGCGAAGTGGGCGGCGCCGCCGTCGCGCAGGTCGTCGCGGTCCACCGAGGTGACCACCACGTAGCGCAGGCCCATGGCCTGGATGGTGCGGGCCAGATTTTCCGGTTCGTCGGTGTCCAGGGGCAGGGGGCGGCCGTGGGCCACGTCGCAGAACGGGCAGCGGCGGGTGCACACGTCGCCCATGATCATGAACGTGGCTGTGCCGTGGCCGAAGCATTCGCCGATGTTGGGGCAGGAGGCCTCTTCGCATACGGTGTAGAGCTTGTGTTCGCGCAGCACCTTCTTCAGGCGCAGCACTTCCGGGTGGGCCGGCGACTTGGCGCGGATCCAGGCCGGCTTGCGCGCCGGGCGTACGGTAGGCTCGATCTTCACCGGGATGCGCGCGACCTTGTCGGCGCCGCGCTGGTGCTGGCCCGGCACGGGGCGCTTGGGAGTCTTGTCCTCGGGGGTGGGCATTGCAATGTCCTGTGTCGGGGCCGTGCAGGCCGCTAGTTGTCGCTCAGGCGGTAGCCGAGCTGTTCGGCCAGATGGTCGATGAGCCGTTGGCTCACTTCGGCGGCGTCCACCGGGCCGGCGAGGTCGCGCAGCTGGGTGACCGCCAGGCCGGGATAACCGCAGGGGTGGATGTCGGCGAACGGCGCCAGATCCATGTCCACGTTCAGGCTCAGACCATGATAACAGCGCCCGCGGCGCACCCGCAGCCCCAGGGCGGCGATTTTGGCGCCGTCCACGTAGACGCCGGGGGCGTCGCGCCGGGCCTCGGCGGTGATGCCGTAGTCCGCCAGCAGGGCGATGACCGCCCGCTCCATGCGGGTCACCAGTTCGCGTACGCCGAGGCCGCGGCGGGGCAGGTCCAGGAGCAGGTAGGCCACCACCTGGCCGGGGCCGTGGTAGGTCACCTGGCCGCCGCGATCGACGCGGATCACTGGTATGTCATTGACTGCGAGAATGTTTTCTGGTCGGCCGTTCTGGCCCAGGGTGTAGACGGGCGGATGTTCCACCAGCCACAACTCGTCGAGGTCGTCGGCCTGACGGGCCTCGGTGAAGGCCCGCATGTCCTGCCATACCGGCTCGTAATCGCGCCGGCCCAGGCGCCGCAGCCGCAGCGGGGGCGCGGACTCGCTGTCCGCGGCGCCAGCGGTCTCGGGTACGGCGCGGGCGGTCACAGGCTCACCAGAATGCGCTCATCGGCGCTCAATTCGCGGTAAATGGCGTCCAGTTGTTCCTGGCTGACCGCCTCGATCACCACCGTCACCGATACATAACGGCCGTTGCTGCTGGGTCGCACCCGGGTCTGGTCGTCGTCCAGGTCGGGGGCATGGCGCCGGGCGATGGCCGTGACCAGCGTCGGCAGATCGGCCTCCGCCAGGCCCATGGCCTTGATGGGGAAGCGGCAGGGAAAGCTCAGGGGAGAGGGTTGGTTGGTGTCCACGGCAGATTGCGGTTGCGATTCGAGACTGCCTTATATGGTACCGGGTGGGACCGCTTCAAGCCCCGGGCGGGCATGGATTCTTGCTCGCGAAGCGGGAAATTATATAACTATATGATAAATAAATATCTTATTAGTTAATCCCGTATATGGTTTTGGGGTTAACTATAGATTTTCCCTCAGCTCGCGGAGCCATGCCGCAGCCGTGTCTTGTATTCCTGATAGATGCCGCGCATGCGCTGCCACACCGGCCCGGGGTGGCCGTCGCCCACCGGGCTGCCGTCCAGGCTGGTGACGGGCAGGATTTCCCGGGTGGAGCTGGTGAGCCACACTTCGTCGGCCCGGCGCAGTTCCGCCTCCTCGATGGGGGCCTCGCGGGTGGCGATGCCGTGGTCCTGAGCCAGTTCCAGCACCAGATCGCGGGTGATGCCCGGCAACAGCTGCGGGCCCTTGGGGGGCGTGACCAGCACGCCGTCGAGGACCACGAACAGGTTGCTGGCCGCCCCCTCGATGGCCGCACCGTCGCGCAACAGGATGGCCTCCACCGCGCCGGCATCCAGGGCCTGTTGGCGCAGCAGCACGTTGGGCAGCAGGGTGATCGCCTTGATGTCGCAGCGTTGCCAGCGGATGTCCGCCAGGGTCACGGCGGTCACGCCGTGCTCCAGCCAGGCCGGGTCCGGAGCACCGAGGGGGCTGCTCATGAGGAACACCGTGGGCGTGACGGCGTGAGGGAAGGCATGGTCCCGCTTGGCCGCCACGCCGCGGGTGATCTGCAGGTACACCGATTGGTCGCCCCCACCGTTGCGTTGCACCAGTCCCTCCAGGGTTTCCCGCCACTGTGTCGGGTCCATGGGATCGGGGATGCGGATGGCGGCCAGGCTTTGGGCCAGGCGCTCCAGGTGCTGCTCGACCCGGAACAGATGCCCGCCGTATACCGGAATGACTTCATAAACGCCGTCACCGAGGAGAAAGCCGCGGTCCAGCACCGGGATGCTGGCCTCGTGCAGGGGCAGGTAACGGCCGTTCAGATAGACGATGGAGTCGGTGGGCATAAGTTCCCGGTGCGTACTGTGGGGTTGGATGTCCCAGGGATGCGGCCCGGTGGCCGCGCCCGTGGCAGGGCTCAGTGCAACGTCACTTGAACCAGAGGCGGACGCTGTCGCTCAGTCGGCGCCACCAGCCGCCTTCGTCCACGGCCTGCAGGGACACCAACGGGCGTTCCGCCAGCACCTTGGTATCGAGCGACACGTTCAGCGTGCCGTACTGCTTGTTCTTTTGTACCGGGGCGATGATCTCCGGGTTGAAGTTGGCCGAGGCCCGCAGGTGCTTGTATTGGCCACGCGGAAAGGTCACGTAGAGATCCTTGGTCAGTCCCAGCGGCAGGGTCTCTTCGGCACCCTTCCAGATATGCACCTGACGCAGCGGTTGGCCGGCGCGGTAGAGCTGGCGCGTTTCGAAGAAGCGGAATCCGTAGTTGAGCAGGGCCTGGCCGCTGTCGGCGCGGCTCTCTTCGCTGCGGTCGCCCAGTACCACGGCGATCAGGCGCATGCCGTCGCGCTTGGCGGAGGCGACCAGGCAGTAGCCGGCGCTGTCCGTATGGCCGGTCTTGACGCCGTCCACGCTGGGATCGCGCCAGAGCAGTTTGTTGCGGTTGTACTGGGTGATGCCGTTGTAAGTGAATTTCTTCTCCGAATAG
>Ga0315556_1002578_pt1 | contig 10259 bp, 11 predicted proteins | sample SalMarSW160310MG_FD_202112 | JGI IMG/M metagenome (GOLD analysis project Ga0315556, IMG submission 202112) | Salt marsh sediment microbial communities from the Plum Island Ecosystem LTER, Massachusetts, United States - Salt Marsh Sediment SW1603-10 ... | reverse complement strand
CTGTTGTTGCTATGCAAATCGATTCCGCAGTACAGTCTCATTTCGTCGTCTCCTGGTTGGGTGGTAAGCCCATCCGAGTTTATCTTTGGATGCCTCCGGCCGGGAGGCGACGACTTATGATTTTCAGTAACAAATTAGATTAATATTCTATTGTCACCGACCCCTTTTGCATACCGGGGGGCTTGCTCAATATAACCGCCCGGCAGAAACAAGATGACGTCTCCAATATTCGTCCTTCAAGCTGGCATAGGACACCTCTTTACCACTGGAGGGCGCGTGCACGAAGCGGCTACCGCCGATGTAGAGGCCGACATGGGAAATCTTTGGCGGCGCGATGCGAAAGAAAAGCACATCACCCGGACGCAGTTGCGAGAGCGGCACTCGATGCGCCCGTCGCAGCAGTCCGCCTGTCGTACGGGGCACCTTGATCCCGGCACGCTGGTAGGCATAGTGCACCAATCCGCTGCAGTCGAATCCTCTGGGCGTGGAACCACCATAGCGGTACGGCACGCCGATTTGTTGCCGGGCAGTCCGCACCACCACCACGGCGGGACTCTTGCCGTGTACCGGTGTTGCCACGGCCTCTTCCCTGGGCAGGGTGCCACAGCCAAACAGTTGCGCGCACACGGCGACGAGGACCAGCGCCCCCGCAAGCCGTACCGCGTACTTCATGACCAGCCCTGTAGGATCATTTTCATGATGCTCATTTTTTTCGATTTTCATGGTCGATGACCGTATATTCCGTCACAAATAATAACGGCCGGTGACCCGTGATAATTATTGCCGCCAGTCGCCGAGCTTTTCCCGCCTAAGAATGTGGTACCGCCATCGGATTAGCCGAGCGTGGGCGACCCTCGCGCCCTCCCGCGGGGACGCCACCACGCGGACACTGGAATAACGCCTCTCCGATTAGTCGATAGATTCGCTCAAGATTTATCTTGTCAGTCAATGCCTTGATATAAAAGCGATTGTAGCCTGACGGCGGCAACCATGTCCCGAATCTACTAATATTTAGATAATTCGCGAGGTTCCTGTCAGCAAGGGGCAATGCTAAGAAGCGACTCACGCTACGCTGACGGTCACCAAACGAACCTTCGCAGATTATTCACGTCATAGTTATAAATTTTTTGGCAGCCTGCCGGCTCCAAGGGAATTTTTTTCCATCGCGATGAAGGGGTAATCTTGGCAAAGCTTTCTGATGAATACGATCTGATATCCATAAGACCCTTGCGCTAGCGCCTCGGTCTTGCCGCTGGAATCCTATCGCAACGACATTGCATCGGGCGCTCAGAAGTGTTTCCCCGTTTAGGGAGGATGCGGAGATGAGCAATACAGTAAACGGATTGTTTGAGAAACGCATACGGGCATTTCCCTTGGGTCCCGACAAGACGACCCTGTTCCTCGGTCGGGATTATCGCCACACGCTCGAGGGTTTACGCGACGACATGGAACAGGGCTGCCGTTTGCTGTGTCTCGTGGGACCTGCCGGCATTGGCAAGAGTATGTTGTTGCGCACACTCCGGACGCAGTTGCCCAGGGGCATTATCAGTGAAATTTCGCAGCCACCCCTGGGGGGGTTGCTGTCGCGTCTTGCGGTCGGTTTGGGTTCGGATATCGCCGGCGATGACGAGGCCGCCGTGCAGCAGCGTTTCCGGGAATACTTTGCCACGCCGAGACAAGAGGGTATCGCGGTCATCCAGGTCATCGATGATGCCGAGAGCTTAACCCGCGATGATCTTGCACTAGCGCGTCGCCTGTTCGAGTCCATTCAAGGACAGATTCTGTTGGTCGGCCAGCCGCCACTGTTGTCCTTGTTTTCCGCTGATGACGGCGCCCCCACCGAGATCCAACCCGATCGGATCTATTATCTCGAACCACTGTCACCCGAAGAGGTAGGAGCGTATATCCGTCATCGCCTCAATGAGGCAGGTTTCGATCGTGAATTGTTCGTGCCTGAAGCGATCGCCGCCGTCAATGCCTACTGCGGCGGATTGCCACGGCTGATCAACCTCCTGTGTTTCACCGCCCTGGCGAGTTCGGAGTTCGATGTCAGCACCCCCATCGCCGCCGAGTGCATCCATGACGCAGCACGTCAACGCATGGAGATTGGCAATTATCCCTTCATGTGCCCGCCGTTAGCGCCCGGATGGCGACCCATCCCTTCGGCGGCAGCCGGGCACGATGCCCGCGAGGCGAACCGCAGCCACAGCGATGTAGATGAGAATATCGCCTTCATTGCCGGCGAACTGCGCTCGCGGAGTGACAGACCGGCGCGCTTTGGATACGACCGTCTGTTGTTATCCCTGGTGGCCGGCGTGGTGCTGGGAATCTTAATCTCCCGGACGTCGATGATGGGGGGCGTGGAGCAGTCGGACATTGCCCCACACGATTCAGCGACAGCCGCGTCGCACCCGATGCAATTATACCTGCGGCGAATGAAAGCAGGTTTGGTGGATATGGCCGAATGGGTAATTTCCTGGGCCGGACCCGAATCAACATCCGCCAGCAACAGCGCAATGGCACATAGAGACACGCCGCCGCGATCCCAGGCCAAGCATAGCCCTCAGGCGGTCACCGGCATTCAAACACCGGCCGCATCGCCGGCCCGGCCTGCCGACGTCTCCTTATCGAGTGCCGCGGGGGGAAGCACGTCTGAGGAGCCTAAAGAATCGACGGCGGTCGCCGCAACAGCTTCCGAACAAACCGGAAATTCCGCGAGCGTTGAGCAACAACAAGGACAGGATGACCAGGTGGCGCACTTAACGGCAACCCAGCGCGAGCACCTCGCCGATCTCTATGCGGACCGTGCCCAATATGACATTCAGTCGGACAGGTTGCAGGATGCGCGGATCAGCATCCGCCGCGGGTTACGCTTGGTACCCGACGACCCCCGTCTGCTCGAACTCAACCATAGCGTTGTGGCCACCATTGCCTCGCGGCAACATGAAACGCCGCAGCAAAGGGAGGATGGACAAAACCAACAAAAGATACCGCACGCCATCCCCTCGCTACCGGTAGAAATTGTTCCTCAGCAGCAAGAGAGCATCCTGCCTTACTTGCAGCAGACCCATTATGAATGGCCGAACCGGTAGCAGGATACGCCGATCAATGTCGATTACTAACTGCAAGAAAGCCGGAATCGGAGAATAGGTACGCACTAACTCCTCCACCAGATGAGCAAAAATCCGGGGCAGGTAGGATATTGCTCTAATATTCGCACTCGTTAAGACTGAAGTAATTCGATAGATTTCCGTCGCATCCCTGCATGTTCACGAATATCCGCCACCTTACCAGGGTTTCCCGGATTTTCTGACATGGACATAATCACTTCGCTACCCTAAGATTTTGATTGAACAGAGCCAACCGGGGGAGAGCTATATCATGACTAAGCCAGAATGGAGTTTCAAAGGATTACACTTTGCCAACTGCAATTGCGATTATGGATGTCCATGCCAGTTTAATGCACTACCTACAGATGGGACTTGTAAGGCTGTAGTCGCCTGGCAGATCGACGAAGGTTACTGTGGAGAAACCAAACTGGACGGTTTGAAAGTGGCAACCACCTACGCCTGGAACAACCCAATACATGAGGGTAATGGTGAGATGCAGGTCATAGTTGACGATTCGGCCACGGAGGAGCAGCGGCGAGCCTTGGTTGGAATCATGAATGGGGAGTATACCGATCCGGGCAAGATCATGATCCAGATATATCGATCGATGTGCTCCAAAGTACATGATCCGATTTTTGCGCCCATTGACATGGATATAAATATGGATGGAAGACGGGCACATCTAAAAGTGGATGGGATCATAGAAACGGACCTTGAACCCATTAAAAATCCGGTCACCGGCGCTGAACATAGAGCGCGCTTTGACCTGCCCAATGGAAAAGAATTTAACTCTGCCGAAGTCGCGAGCGGTACCACGAAAGGTTCGGGGGCTGTGAATCTTGCTTTCACTGGCACGCATGCTCACATCTCCAGAGACACCATGACCTCAGAAGGGCCAAACAGATAACGCCCTCCATGATTAAGGAAACTCGCAGGTTATTTTATGGCAGGCAAAGCGATCGCCTGATGGTGATCGCCTGCCTGGTTTTCGTGATTGCCCTATCGTGGACATATCTGCTCACAGGCGCAGGCATGAGCATGGAGAAAATATCCATGTCCAAGTTCATGCATCAGACCCAATGGGATGTTGGGTACGCTTTAACAATGTTCATCATGTGGTGGGTAATGATGGTGGCGATGATGTTGCCCAGCGCCCTACCGATGATTTTACTGTTTACCAGCTTACATCAAAAAATGGGCGCGAGGAGCCCGATGGCTGTCACTACATTTGTTACAGCCTATCTTCTAATTTGGGGCGGCTTTAGTGCGATCGCGACAAGTTGCCAGTGGTTGTTGGTTCAGCATGACCTGATAGCGGCAATGAAGCCCTTAAACTCAACGCTGTTGGGTGGGGGGCTGCTTATATCGGCGGGGATATGGCAACTATCCCCCTGGAAGCAAACCTGCTTAAATCATTGTCGAGCGCCAATTCAATTCCTTTCTGAAAACTGGCAAGCTGGCACGATGGGTGCGCTACAAATGGGTCTAAAACACGGCCTATATTGCCTGGGTTGTTGTTGGGTGTTAATGGCCTTGCTTTTTTATGGGGGCATAATGAATTTACTTTGGATAATTGGCTTAGCCATTTTTATCCTGATTGAAAAAGTAATGCCTGTGAATATCAATTTCTCAAGATACTCCGGGATGATACTCATCGCCTGGGGCATACTCCTCTTCTTTTAATTAAAGGGCCACCCATTAGCAATGACGGACGACGAAGCCACTCAGTCCGGCTTGGCGAGCCGTGCAGTAAAGGTGCGCACTAACTCCTCCACCATCGCGTCATGCGGGTGAATCAGGGGGACATCGTCGGCCGTCTCGACAAGACCCTCGACGGTGAGCATACCCAGTACGGACGTATGGGCGAGGAATGCGAGGCGACGCCCGTCGACACCCTGGGCGAGGCGGCCCGCTTGCTGGTCCTGACGAATCTTGTCGGCGACCGCCCCGTACATGCGGTCGTTGAAGGGCCGGATTCGCGCGAGCATCTCGGGACCGAAGCGCGTGGCCGCGGCCGTGCCGACCTGCGGTACCAGGTAGGCCAGTCGCAACTCGTCCTTGCGGCTCCCGTAATGGCCGGCTGCGGCTCGAATCAAGGCCTCGATGGCGGCGGCTCCCGATGTCGCGCTTGCCACTGCTTCGCCGACCACCTCCGCGTGGCTTGCCAGGCTGAGATAGATCAACTCGGAGACCAGCGCCTCCTTCGAGGCGAAGTAGTGGTAGAGCGCGGCCTTGGTGAGCTCGAGCTCGCGCGCCACCGCGGTCAGGGTCAGACCCGCCAGGCCTCGGCTCAGGAGCACCCGGCGCGTGGCGTCGAGGATCTCCTCCCGGACCTGATCCTGGCGGCGTTTCTTTAAGGTACTTCGCCTATCCATGGCAGAATTCTACCATGGGTCATATAATTAGACCAATGGTCATTTTTTTCTACCGCAGGTAGAATTAATGTGCTAGGATCCGCTTATCAACTCGACACCAGAGGAGCTCTCGACCATGGCCAACCCAACGTATGACAGGATTCGGCTCTTCGCGTTCGGCACCGGTTGGGGCGTCCCCTTCGCCACCGCAGCGCCCTTCCCCCTAAAACTCGCCACCTGGTTGCGCATGGCGGAGATCCCCTTCGACTTCGTGGTTGCCAATGACCCGAGCAAGGGCCCCAAAGGCAAGTCGCCGTGGATCGAGTACGGCGCGACGCGCATGGGAGACTCCACGCTCATCATCGCGCACCTCGCGGAGCGCTTCGGCATCAACCTCGACGCGCATATCGACGCAGGCCAGCGGGCGCTCGCCGTGTCCGTCCAGCGCATGCTCGAGGAACACTATCACCAATGCTTCGAACATCAGCTGTTCTTCGGCCGGGGCGGAGAGGAACGACTGCAGGAGCTCGCCGCCACCATGCCGATTCCGCTGCGCTGGCTCGTGCCCACCGTGCTCAAGCGCGCCTTCGGCAAGCAGCTGTATGCCCGAGGCATGGGCCGTCATTCGGAGGATGTCATCATCGCGCAAGGCAAGTCCGATCTCGACGCCCTAGCCGAGCTGCTCGGCGACAAGCCGTATTTATTGGGCGATCGGCCGGCGTCGGTCGACGCCTGCGTCTTCGGCTTTCTGGGGGTGTCGCTTTACGTCGCAGGCGACAACCCGCTGTATCAGTACGGCGCCTCGCTAGACAACCTTATGCGCTACTGCGAGCGGATGCGGGCACGCTTCTTCCCCGAGACTTTGAGTACACTCGCGGCGGTCGGCGGAAAGCTAGACCGCTCCGACACGCACGAGCGCCCAGCATCGAAGCGCGCGGTGCTCGGGTGAGCAATTCCTTAGATTAAGGGAATCTCTTTGTTAGTCACCCCGGCGGATACCCTAAAGGGCACAAGTACCCTAAAGGGCATAAAAACCGGGGGCCAGCTCCTTGATAGTCATGGATTCCGGCTTCCGCCGGAATGACAGCAAATGCCTTAACATTAATCAGGCTTTGCTAAAAATTTACTAAATATCAAAAGAATCACCCATTATTTCTCGACAAAGATATTGCAAGGTGATTACATATTCGGCAACTGCTCCAGAACCGCCCCTGTGGAAATATTCCCCTGCGGGCGTCTCTGAGCCATGATGAACATCGTCCACACACTTGAGAGAACCTATATATGAAGAAGGCTTGGTATATCGCGGGAATTTCGCTATTCGCCCTGACCGCCTACGTTAGCGGCGGGGAGGCTTTGTTACCGTCGGCGGCGCATGCCAAGACGACGGCGGGACCAAATGTCGTCAACGTGGTGGCCAAGGAATATCAGTACGAGATGCCGGACACCCTGCCAGCGGGACCGACCCTCTTCCACTTTACCGACGCTGGCAACCAGCTCCATCACGTAACGCTCGTGAAGCTGGAGAAAGGGAAAACCCTCGCCGACTTCACCGCGCTGCCCCCCGGTCCGTTCCCGGCCTGGGCCGTGTTCATGGGCGGACCGAACACCCCGATGCCGCACGGCGGACAGGATGAAGTCGTCGTTGATCTGTCGCCCGGCAATTATGCCGTGATCTGTATCATTCCGGATGCCGACGGCAAACCGCACATGATGAAGGGAATGGTCAAGTCATTGACCGTGACCCCGTCCAAGCAGGCGCGGACCATGCCCAAGAGCGACCTGACATTGACGCTCACCAATTATCATTTCGCCTTCTCGACGCCGCCGACCGCTGGACAGCACGCCATCCGGATCGTCAACGACGGCACCCAGCCCCACGAAGCGGAGTTGTTCCGCCTGCAGCCTGGCAAGACCGGCGAGGACGTCTTAAAGTGGGTGGGCGGCGGCATGCAGGGACCGCCGCCGGGCGCTCCGGTCGCCGGCATCAGCCCCGAGACACCGGGCAAGGAAAATACGCTGTTGCTTAACTTGAGCGCCGGCGACTACGCACTTATCTGCTTTGTCCCTGATGCCAAGGATGGGAAACCCCATGCCGCACACGGGATGATCTACAACTTCAAGGTGAGTTAAGCGGCTCCACGACTATGCATGCCGTGATTAACCATCTACCGCTGCAGAAGACCACCGATTGGGCGGCGCTTTCGCATACAGTTGATGCATTCGAAGCAACGCTCCGAACGCAATACCCGGCCTTCCGCGGCTGTACACTGATCCGGGCCGGCGACGATGCCGGGATTCTGGTCGTCACATTCGACACCCGTGAGGCTCTCGATGACATCTCTAAGAATGTAGCCGCCCCTTGGTTTGCCGAACATGTGCGCCCGCAGCTCGCGGGCGCCGTGTCGCGATCGGTCGGTGAGGTCGTCGCCGGTTCTGCGCTCCGCCGAATATAAAATAAATGGGACCGGAATCCAGTGCTTTTAACTCAGTCTGTCGCTGGATTCCGGCGCTTGTGCCCTTTAGGGTATGCGCCGGAATGACATCAAAATAATTTATCAGACCTTCCCTCATAATATGATCCTGCTACCTTGAACTCGGTAATCGAGGTCATAGCACGGCTCTTGCCAATAGAAAACCCGGAGTTATAACAACCGCACTGCGCGCCGAATCCTGGCGAGGGCGGAAGAGCCGCGTGATTCAATCCAGCGTAACGAACAGCGAGCGCCGCGGCTTGTTGTTCACGGTGCGCGTGCGGTGGCCGCGACCGCCGACATCTTCCACCAGCAGGATGTCGCCGCCGCGGAAGCGGCGCTTCTCGCCGTCGCTGGTCTCGAGCTCTATCTCTCCGTCCAGCAGCACGATGTACTGGCGCTGCGGCGCGCAGTGCCAGTCGTAATCGTAGTCGCCGTCATTCTCGCGGAAGATGATGTTCTCGACTGGGTGGCGTTCCGACAAACGTCCGATGGTGCCGCCATCCTTGAGCGGAATATCGATCTCGCCAAAGTGCGAGTCGCCGGCGGCGTCCGCATAGACACGCGTAACCTTCAACGCGACGCTCCCTTGCCGGCCTGCCAGCGATCGAGAATAGCGCGCGCCTCGTTGCGCGCCGGATCCATGGACCGCGCATGGTTCGGCATCTTAGCCGCCAGCTCCAGCACGTAGCCGTTGGGATCACGGAAATAAATGGAATGGATGAAATGGTGATCGGAGATGCCGCGCGTCTCGATACCCGCGGCGCGACCCTTGTCTAGCATCGGCTGCAGTACCGCCGGATCGACCTCGAGCGCGATGTGCAGGTCGTAATCGCGCTGCGGCTTGAAGTCGAACGGGGTCTCGGGGTCCTCGAAGAATGCGATGTAGGAGCCGTCGTCTAGTTCGTAGAAAGTGTGCAGCACCGAGGTGTTGCGACCGGTCTTGGTTTCTGAAATCTGGAGCGAACCGGCCAGGCGCAGGCCGAGGAAATCCTCATAGAATCGGCGTGTTTCCTCCGAATCGCGACAACGGTAGGCGCTGTGGTGGAGTTTTCGGATCATGGTCGCCCCCTCTGGCTTCCGGCTCAGATCGCCACGAACTGCTTGTCCTTGAGCGACGCGGCAAACCCGTCGGCGACCTCGTGCACCTTGGCCCAGTGTTCCAGGGCCTTCATATTGCCGATCCAGCGGCGCACGTTGGGATAGTCCTGATACGTGCAATGCACCAGCTCGCCCAGCGCCACCATCTCGGCACCGACATAGTCGGCGAGCGTGATCTTGTCGCCGCAGAGGAACTTGCGGCTGGACCCGATCAGGTCCTTGTCGAGGATGCCGAGCCAGTGCTGGGCCTTCTGCTTACCCCAGGCGATGCTGCCGGCATGGGCTTCCTCGGTCGGGCGCTTGTGATGAGGAAACACCTGCGGGTAGACCAGACCATAGCCGTGGTCCTTGTAGTAGTTGCTGTAAAACCATTCCATTGCCTCGTCGACGCGCGCCCGCTCCTTCAGGTCCGCGGGATATGCGGCCGAGCCGGACTTGCCGGCGAGATAGCGGATGATGGCGCTGCTCTCCGTCAGGAGAAAGCCGCCGTCATCCAGCATCGGGACCAGGCAGTTGGGGTTGAGTGCCTTGTACTCGGGCTTGAGGTGCTCGCCGGTCATAAGATCGACGACTTGGTAATCGAGAGTGATTCCTTCCTCGGCCGCGAACATCATGACGATGCGGCTGGTGGTCGAGGCGGGGTGGTAATAGAGCTGCATAGCGGATTCTCCGGTGGTGGACCTGACCAAGGGCTCAGGCTGACTATATTCTATAGAGTCCCTTATTCAAGCGGAAGCAACGAATTCAAAAGGGAGGTATCCCCGCATTCAGCGGGCATAGCACGTGCTGTTTCGCCATCACACGAGACACTATTGCAATACGCGGCTCGCTCGGAAATGCATTCATAGTCCCCCATCTTAAATTCTCGACAAATCCAGGGCCTCTTTTCGTAAATCATGCAAGTCATGGTGTTTCGGTCCAAGGCCGCGCACCAACCATCTTCTAGCCGCGCCATCTTACTCCCGCCCCACTTATCTATCTCTACAAATTTATCGGGCACTCCGGTATCGGTAATCAGCATTACATCTAAACGGCAACAGCAGGCCTCGCAGTTTACACAGCTCACATCGGTATCAGGCAGGGTTATAGCGTTAAGCACCTCTCGACTCACATTTACACCCATGGTGTAAATGAAACAGCAGCTGACAGATGTCTTTTCACCTTTGATTGCTGGCTCATGAGCTTTCCCGTGCGGCACGTAACCGCCACCACGCAGCCAG
>Ga0315556_1002576_pt1 | contig 10265 bp, 3 predicted proteins | sample SalMarSW160310MG_FD_202112 | JGI IMG/M metagenome (GOLD analysis project Ga0315556, IMG submission 202112) | Salt marsh sediment microbial communities from the Plum Island Ecosystem LTER, Massachusetts, United States - Salt Marsh Sediment SW1603-10 ... | reverse complement strand
TGCTCGAAATCACCGGCGGCGAACAACTGAAAGAACGCGTTTTGCAGCGCGAGCAGCACTTCGTCCTGCGCGCGCGTGACATCGCGCAGCGCTTCGCCGCGCACGGCGCGCTCGATGGCGCTGCGCGCCGGGGTGCTCGCATGCGTGGCCGATGCATGCGCCAGCGCCGCGCGCAGCATCGCGTCGCGGCTGCCGCCAGCGACGCCGGCGGCGATGGCGGCGGAGTAAGCGGCGCAGGCGTCGCCGCATTCCGGGTTGGGGTGCGTGAGCGCCGCATCCTCGCGCGCGGCCGCGGCGGCGCGCGCCGGCTCGCCAGCGGCCCAGACGCCGATGGGCGCAGCGCGCAGCAGCGCACCCGCGGACGCGTCTGCCGCATCGGGGCTGCCCTGCAGCGCGGCGCGCGTGCCGTGGCCGACTGCGTTCGGCGCCGACGCGAGCCAGCTGCGGTAGGCGGCAAACGCAGCCTTTGCATCGTAGCGGCCGGCGGCGAGCATGCTGCGCGCGAGCGCGAGCAGCAGTTCGGTGGCGACGCCCGGCTCCCCGGCGAGTTCCTGCGCGATGGTCTCCGCGCTTACGGGTCCTGTCGGCGAATGGAAGCTATCGCCGACCACCTGGCCGAGCAGGCAGCCCTGCGCGCGCGCGAGCCGTTGTGCGTCGGCTATTTTCGGGTAGGCGGTGGAGGTCCGCCTGGGGCGGCGTTCCTCTCGCTCCACGGGGCTCCAGTCGAAGCGCGCAAGCCGAGCCGCCGCCTGCGGCGCTCCGGCGAAGCAGCCGTTGACGATCACGCCCGGCCGTCCGGTAAAGGCGACTTCCCTGCCGCTGAAATCGAGCACCGCGCCGCCGGAAGCGCGCAGCAGCGCGGCGCCGGCGGCGATGTCGTACTCGTTCACTTCGTGTATCGACAGGGTGGCGACGCCGTCGCCCGCGGCCACGCGTGCCATGCGGTGCGCCACACTTGCGAGGGCCACGAAGCGCGCCGGCGCGACCGCGCGCGCGAAGCCCAGCGGGCGCAGGGCCGAGCCGGCGGTGGCGAATACGATAGCGCCCGGAGTGAGCGTGCCGCCGCGCAGCTCGCAATCCACCGGACGACCGTTGCGGCGCAGCGGTCCCGCGCCTTCGGCCCAGGCGAAGGTTTCGCGTCCGCGGTCGGGCGAGGCGGGCGCATGTACCACGCCCAGCACCGGCACCGCGCCGCGCGCCAGCCCGACCGAGATCGCCGAGCCGCGGATACCTTTGAGGAAGTCGCTGGTGCCGTCGTGCGGATCGACGATCCAGGCCCAGCCGTCGACGGCGCCCGGCTGTTCGCAACGGGTCTCACCGGTCTCTTCGCCGATGAAGGTACAGGGCAGCGCGCGCTGCAGCGCTTGGCACAGGCGCAACTCGATTTCCTCGTCGATGGGCGCCTTCGAGCCGGCGCCGCGCGGACCGCCGGGCAAATGGAACTCGGCCAGCAACAGAGCGCCCTCGGCCTCGACCGCGGCGACTGCCGCGGCAAGCACTGCGCTCAGCGGCGGAAGTTCGTGCGCAGTCACGCGTGGGTGCGTGGCCGCAGCGCGAAGCCCGCGCCGCCGCTGCGCACGGCGTCCAGGGCCATGAGGAAGGCAGCGGCGTTCCAGGACTGGCCACGCATGCCGCGCGGCGCCAAAGTGAGGCCATGCAGCCACTCGTTGAATGCCCAGCCGTCGCGCGCGTTCGCGCCCGCGAGCTTCGCCAATTCCGCCTGTGCCCGCTCTCCTTCGCCCGCCTGCGCCAGCGCTGCGACCCAGAAGGCGCCCACGAAGGGCCAGATGCCGCCGTTGTGATATTGCCATTCGAGATTCTGCAGATGGCGCGACATGTAGGCGCGCCACAGTGGGTCCCCGGCTGGAATCGGCTCGCACACCACGCGCGCCGGCCAGGGTTCGGCAACGCGCGCGCGATCGAGCGCGCGCAGCGTGCGCCGCACAGCCGCGCCGTCGGCGAGTCCACACAGCAGCGCGAGCACATTGCCGAACACGTCGCCCTCTTCGCCGAAGAAGGAGAAGTTGACGAAGGAGAGATAGAGGTCGCGGTTCTTCGCCTCGCGCTTGACGTAATGCGTCAACAGGCGCGCGCGCCGATATTCGGAAAGCGCGGCGCTGAACGGATGAAACAGCTGGTTGAAATTCGCCCGCGTCTCCTCGGCGCGCTCCAGGCCGTAGAGCTGTTTGACGCAGTACCACAGCGCGTTGGTGTAGAGCACGAAACCCGAGCGCGGCATGATGTCGGCCCAGTCGCTCGCTTCGTTCTGCTGCAGCAGGAAAAAGCGCTGATGCTCCTGCGCCTCAAGCCACTGGATGGCCTTCGCGACTTTGGCTTCCAGCCGCTGCCGTAGCGCGCCGACCGGATTGCGGCCATCGAGGTAATCGAGCGCGATCAGCCACCACAGCGTGGCGTCGATGCAGCCCAGGTACCAAAAGTCCGCCTCCTGCCCGCGCAGATCGACGAATTTCGGGATCTGGCCGTTTTTCGCCTGGTATCCTGCGAGCGTGACCAGGCCGGTCGCCGCCTCCTTCTCGAGCAACGCATCTCCGGACAGCGCCATGCCGATGGCGCACACCGCGGCGTCGCGCCCGAAGATCGCCGCGTAGCCACGCGACTCGGCGCGCGCGCCGGGGGTCGCGGCGAGTATGCCCTGCGGCGAAAGGTTGGTGCGCAGCAATTCCACCGACTTCTGCCGACAGGTTTCGATGAGCGTTTCGTCGTCGCTTGAGGGCGGGGTATGCATAGGAACACTCAGCTCCTTTCTGCGTTGTGGCTTGTACTCTGCACGCGGAAGGCCGGCGCGCTGCCGTCGCGGGCCACGCCGGCGTAGATCGTCATATGCGGGAATGGAATTTCGATGCCGCGCGCGTCGAACGCCTTCTTCAGGCGACGCAGATACTCGCGCCGCACACCCCACTGCTCGAGCGGCTGCACCTTGAAGCGGCAGCGCAGAATGACCGCCGAGTCGTCCCACTTGTCCACGCCGGCAATCTCCAGGTCGTCCAGGATCTTCGGACCGAACACCGGGTCGGCGCGCATTTCCGCGCCGATCTCGCGCATCACGCCTACCGCCTCGTCGGTGTCCTCGCGGTAGGCTACGCCTACGTCCACCACCGACTGGGCGTAGCCGCGGCTCATGTTGGTGACCGTGGTGATCAGGCCGTTGGACACGATATGCACGTTGCCGTCGTAGTCGCGCAGCCTGACGTAGCGCAGCGTGATCTCCTCGACCAGGCCGGCCTTGCCCGCGATATCGACGACGTCGCCCTGGCGCATCTGGTTCTCCAGCAGAATGAAAAAGCCGGCGAAATAATCTTTCACCAGGCTTTGCGCGCCGAAGCCCACTGCCAAGCCGATCACGCCGGCGGCGCCCAGTATCGGTGCCACGGCGATGCCCAGTTCGCTCAGTATCAGGGTGATGGCGAACACGATGATGACCACCGAGGCGATGTAGCGGAACACGCGCCCCAGCGTCTCCGCGCGCTTCACCTGCTCGCGGTCTTCCATGCGCCGCGTGAGGCGCTCGCGGAACACCCGGATCAGGCGCTGCGTCACGCCGAGCGCGATCCACGCCGCCACCGCGATCAGCACCACGCGCAGCAGCGTGATGAAACCGTGGTCCCACTGGGCCATGTTGAGAAATTCCATCTTGTGCAGCAATTGTTCCATCGATCACTCCTTCTGCTTCGGTGTTTTTTGCGAGGCGGACGCTGCGCCATAGGCGAGCAGCGCACCCGGAAAATGCGCCAGCGCGCGCGCGAGCGCCAGATGACGCGATGCGTCCGGCTCCAGGACTTCGCCGGTGAGCACGTTCACCAGCTGCGCACCTTCGGGCAGGAACGACAGGTCCAGCGCGGTGTCGCCCCAGGCCGCTGCGCCCACGGGAAGCGCGCCGTGCTCCAGACCCATGGATGCGAACAGCCGACCCGCTATGGCCACGATTCCGGCGTCGCCAAGGCGGCGCGCATAGGCGGCCACATGGCGCGAGCGCTCGCCTGCAACCGCCAGAGGCAGGTAATCCCCCTTGAGGAACAACTCGTCGTGCTCGCGCCGGAACTGCAGCGCGCGCCACATCAGCCAGAGCTTGGCGCGGCCGTCGTACGGGTCGTCAAAGAAGGCACGCACCGCTACGGGCAGGGCTTCGGCCGGTCCCGCGGCGGTCGCCTGCAATTGTCCGAGCAGCGCCTGCCGGCGCGCATAGTCCACCGGCCGGCGATTGTCGGGGTCGACCAGGCTCAAGTCGAAGACCTCGCTGCCCTGGTAGAAGTCCGGTACGCCGGCCGAGCTCAGTTTCACCAGCGCCGTCGACAGGCTGTTCAACATGCCGAACCACGCGATCGGTCCGGCCTGCAGGCGCAGGTCGTCGAGAAACGGGTTCGCTTCCAGCCGGCCGAGCAGCGCGTGCACGAATCCGGCCAGCGCTTCCTCGTACTCGGCGTTTACGTTGACCCAGCTCGTGTAGCGCTTGGCTTCGCGCGCGGCCTTCAGCATATAGCTCTCGATGCGCTCGCGGTAGGTTTCGAGCCCGGTCGCATCCAGTGTCTCGTTCGGGAAGGTGCCGAGCAGCGTCTGGTACAGCAGGTACTCGTCGTTGCGCGAGGGTGCAACGGCGCCGTCGATCGTACGCCGCTGACCTGCGTTCATGCGGCTCCAGCGGCGCAGCGTCAGGCGCCAGGCAGCGGGCATTTCCGAGATCACGTCGATGCGGCAGCGCACGTCCTCGGCGCGCTTGTTGTCGTGGGTCGAAGTGGCGAGCATGGTATGCGGCCAGCGCAGGGCGCGGTCGGCGCTCGCGCCGTGAAACGCCGACACCGTCATGCCGAACATGTCCGGGTCTCCGCCGACCTCGTTCAGCGAAACCAGGCGGTTGAAATTGTAGAACGCGGTGTCCTCGACGCCCTTGGCCGCGACCGGTGAGGTGAACTGCTGGAACTTCATCGCAAAAGCGCGGTAGTGCTCCTGCAGCGCCGGCGGCGCGTCCCCCGGCGGACTGACGAGCAACACCATACGCAGGAAGTCGAACGCGGTCGCGTCGGCCGCGCGGATCCGCTTGCGCGCATGGGCGATCGCCCAGTCGATATAGCGCCGGTCCTGCGGCGTGAGACCCTCGGCGACATAAGTGCGATAGACGGGAAAGTAGGCCGCGGTCTCCGCGATCGCGCGGCGCAGCGTATTGAACGTATAGTCGCGCGTGCGCCGGTCTGCGCGCGCGATGCGCAACAGCTCGGTAGCGAGCACGGTCAGCTCGGAGGCGAGCGCGCCGCGCGTGATGTCGCGCTTGCCGCGATAGGCGATTTCGTCGAAGTCGACGCTTTCGCCGGTGAACGTGCGCCAGACGCGGCCGAGCTTGGCGCGTGCCTGGCGGTCGACGAACAGGGCGTTCACCACCGTGGCGAAGCGGTAGCCGGTGGTGCCGTGCACCGCCCAGGTGGTGGGGACGTGTTCGTGGCGCGCGGTGATTTTCTCCACCACCACGTACAAGGGCCGCGCGGGCCGCCCGTCCGGCTCATCTGCCGGCGCATCCAGGCCGGCGAGACGCGCGTAGTGTTCCTGCAGCCGGCGGAAATACTGCGCCGGATCGTACAGCCCGTCGGAGTGGTCGATGCGCAGGCCATCCACCTTGCCCTCGGCGGCGAGCCCGAGCACGAAAGCGTGCGTCGCGTTGAACACCGCCTCGTTTTCCATGCGCAGCGCGGCGAGATCGTTGATGTCGAAAAACCGCCGATAGTTGATCTCGTCCGAGGCCACGCGCCAGAACGCAAGCCGGTAGGCCTGCGCTTCGAGCAGTGCGTCCAGGGCATCGAAGCTCGCGCGCTGACCGGGCGTGCCGTTGAGAGCGTGCACCGCGTGCCCGATCGCCTCGCCGATTGCCGGATGCTCGCGCACGAGCTGCGCCAGGCGCCGCTTGTGCAGCTCCTTGTCGCGGTTGCGTTCGGCGGTCTTTTCCACTGCGATTTCGTTGCGCGAGGGCAGGTGCGCGAACGCGGCGGCCAGACTCGCGGCCTCCGCCACGGCGTCTTCGGCCACCTGCATCCCCTCCAGCGAGCGCAGCGCGCGCTCGAGTACGCGCGGGTAGTCGCGCGGATCGACCGGCAGGCGGTTGTCATAGTAAAACACGCTGAACGAGCCGCGCTCGGCCTCGAACGCGAGCCTCAACTCGCCGGCCTCGAGGACCATGCCGTACTGATCGCCCAGCACCGGGACCAACACCCGGTTCACCAGTTCCGGGTTGACCGGCTGCCAGTCGATGTCGAAAAATTCGCCGAACGCCGACGCCGGGCCGTTCTCGAGCACGTCCATCCACCAGGCGTTGTCCGCTCCCATGACGCCCATGTGGTTCGGCACCATGTCGAGGATCTGCCCCATGCCGTGCTGGCGCAGCTCCTCGCACAGGCGCTCGAAGCCTTGCGCGCCGCCGAGCTCGGGATTGAACGCGTTGTGGTCGACGATGTCGTAACCATGCGTGCTGTCCGGCCGCGCGCGCAGGTAGGGCGAACAATAGACATGGCTCACGCCCAGCGCGTCCAGATACGGCACCAAACGGGCCGCGTCGGCGAAATCGAATTCCCGGTTGAGCTGCAGGCGGTAGGTCGCGCGCGGAACCCGCGCGCCGGCCAGCGCGCGGCGGACACGCCTGGGCTGCGCCAGCGGCCGCAAGGCCGCGAGCGCGCGCGCCAGCCCGGTGAAGCGCTCGTCCTCGGGCCAGCGCTCCAGCGCCAAGGACAGTTTGCGGCGCCAGTTCGGATATTCGTTGGTGGTGCCGGGAACGTTTACCTGCTCGCGCGCGCCGAGCACATCCTCCAACTGCACCACCAGCACGCGCGCCGGACTGCGTGCGAGGTAGGTGTGCAGCTGGCGCAGCAATGCGCTCGTCATTTCCGGCAGCGACACGGGATCCACGCTCGCGCCCTCGGGCAGCAGCCCGCCGCGCTCCAGCGCGAGCAGCAGGCGCGCGCGGTCCTGCGCGCGCCCCATGACCTGCGCCTGGTGCGCTTCTTCGGTCGGAAACAGTCCGAGCTCCCGGCGCAGAGCGAGGTCGCGCCCCTCCCAGTAGGCGGCGAGCGTGGGCAGATCGTGAGTCGCGGCCGTGACCAGCGCGTCGGCCGGGTATTCGTCCGGGGGCTTGAACTCGCCCGATTGCGTACGCTCGAAGAACAGCACCCGGTAGGAAAGAATGCCGACGCGATTGAGCGTGGCGCGGACTTCGTCGGGCACCGTGCCGAGGTCTTCGCCGATGACCATGCAGCGGTTGCGATGGCTCTCCAGCGCGAGGATGCCCACCAGATCTTCGAACGGATAGTGCACATAGGCGCCGTCGCGCGGCTCGCCGCCCTGCGGCACCCAGAACAGGCGCGCCAGCGCCATCACGTGGTCGATGCGCAGCGCGCCCGAATGGCGCATATTGGCCCGCAGCGTGGCGATGAACGGCGCATAGGCCGCCGCGCGCAAGCGCTCGGGAACCAGGGGCGGCAGCCCCCAATCCTGGCCGCGCAGATTGTATTCGTCCGGCGGCGCGCCGACGCTGGCCGCGATGGCGTACAGGTCCTGGTTGGCCCAGGCCTCGGCGCCGCCGCGGTCGACGGAAACGGCAAGGTCCTGGTACAAACCTACGCCCAGACCCAGTTCCATCGAGCGCCGGCCGACGCCTTCGAGCTGCAGCTCGGCCTGCCATTGCAGGTATTCGTAGAACTCGACGCGCTCGGCGTGGGATTCGGCGAAACGCGCGACTTCGGGCGCGGCCGGATCGCGGTACGCTTGCGGCCAGACGGGCCAACCCCAGACCTGCGCGTCCTCGCGGTGAAACTGCTCCTGCAGCGCCTCGAACAGGGCCTGCCGCCTGAGCGCCGTGGAATAGATCGCCTGGTAGGCGCGGAACGCCTGCGCGCGCTGCGTGCCCTTGGCAAGATGGGCGCTGCGGAAATGCGCGAAACAGCGCTCGAGCATGGGCAGCTTGACTTCGGCGACACCGGCGTAATCCACCAGATCGGTGTCGCGCAGCGCCTTCAGGCGCGCCTGGAACTCGCTTGTCCGCAACAGTGTGTTTGCCTCCTCGCACTCGGCGAAATCGCTTACGGCCTCGACGTCCAGGTAGAGCACGTTGACGAAGCAGCGCGAGGACGGGCTGTAGGGGCTCGCGTGGTCCGGGTTGTGGGGGAACAAGGCGTGCAGGGGATTGACCCCGACGACGCCGGCACCGCGCGCGCCCCATTGCCCGAGCAGCGTCACCAGGTCGGTGAAATCGCCTATGCCCCAGTTGCGCTCCGAGCGCACGGCATAGAGCTGCACCGCCGCGCCCCAGACGCGGCTCTCATTCTCCACGGCCTCCGGGCGGAAACACCGGTCGGGTACGACGATGAAGCTCGCTTCGCCCAGCGCTACGCCGTCCTGCAGGATGGCGAGGCGATGGTAACCGCAAGACGCGGCGACCGGCAGCGTGAAATCACGCTCGACGAAGCGCTCGCCGTCCAGCTCTGCCGCTTCGGCGACGTCGATCGATGCAGGGTGGAACACGCCTTCGCGACGCCCGCCATTCTCTTCGGTAAGTCGCCAGGTCAGCGGCGAATTCGCCTGCGCCGCGGTGAGGTTCAGCCGCAGCTTCCAGGGCGCGGCTTCCTCGCGCACCACGATCGCCGGCGGCAACACCGCGCGCCAACGCTCCGACTCTGCTGCGCGAATCGAGTCTTCGACTTCCTGCGGCGTGCCCGCGCGCACCCCTAGCGCGGCGAGCAGCGCGCGCAGGCTCGTGTCGGGAACCTCGTGGCGCTGGCCCCAGATATCGTAGTAATCGGGCGCGATCTCGTGGATCCGGCCCAGGCGTTGGAGGGCTTCACGCTGCGCCATTTGTATGCTCCAGGGTGAATGACACAAACCAGGGCGGAAGCTGCGCTTGCCCGGCGCGACTCTCAGCCGGAGGCTCGGTCGCGTAGGCCAGTTGTCCGGGCGGCATCGCCACCGGGCCACTCGCGCTCGCCGCAAAATTCGCGAGCAGGTGCAGGCGCGAGCCTTCGCCCAGGGTCCATTGCACGCGCAGCACACCGGTGTCTTCGACGCGGAAATCACCGCCCGTGCGCATGCCCGCGAGCCGCGGCACGATCAGCCGGTGGCGCAGCGCGAGCAACTCGCGGTAGAGCGCGAGCCATTCGCTGTGCGGCGCGCGCTCGATCTCGGCCCAGCGCAGCTTGGACGCGGCGAAGGTGGCAGGGTCGTTCGGGTCGGGAATCGCCGCCTGCGCCGCGGGATCGGAAAAGCGCGCGAAACGCGCGAACTCCTGGCGCCGCCCGCGCGTCACTGCCGCGGCGAGCTCCGGCCCGAAATCGCAGAAGAACTGAAACGGGGTGCTCGCCGCGAACTCCTCGCCCATGAACAAGAGCGGCGGCGAGGGCGCAAGCAGGACGCAGGCGACCGCGGCGCGCAGCGCCTGCGGCTCGGCGAGAGCGCACAGCCGCTCGCCCAGCGCGCGGTTGCCGACTTGGTCGTGCGTCTGCAGAAACGAGACGAACGCGGCCGGCGGCAGGTGCGCGCTCGGGTCGCCGCGCACGGCGCCGTCGCGGTGCGGCGAGGGCTCGCCCTGGTAGCCGAAGCCCTGCGCCAGCGAGCGACCGAGATACCACAGCGGACGTTCGGCGTAGTCCTCGTAGTAGCCGTCGCGCTCGCCCGTGGTCAGAATATGGAAAGCGTGGTGGATGTCGTCGTTCCATTGCGCGCTCGCCGCAAGCGCGCGACCCGCGGCGTCGCGCTCGAGGTAGCGCGCCTGGTTGCGGTCGTTCTCGAGAATCAAATGGATCTGCCGCTCGCGCCCCGGCCCGGTGCGCATCGCGCGCGCGAGTTCGGTGACGATGTCGGGATCGGAATCGTCGGCAATGGCATGCACTGCGTCCAGGCGCAGCCCGTCGAAGCGGTATTCCTCCACCCAGTACAGCGCGTTGTGGACGAAGAAGTCGCGCACCGTGCGCGCACCCTCGGCGTCGAAATTGATCGCTGCGCCCCAGGGAGTATGGTGCTTGGGGTTGAAGAACTGCGGCGCGTAGGCGTTCAGGTAGTTACCCTCCGGCCCGAAATGGTTGTAGACGACATCCAGAAACACCATGAGCCCGCGCAGATGCGCTTGCTCTACCAGCCGCTTCAGGTCCTCGGGGGTACCATAAGACGCATCCGGCGCGAACGGCAGCACGCCGTCGTAGCCCCAGTTGTGCCGGCCGGGGAAATCAGCCACCGGCATGATCTCAAGTGCGGTGACGCCGAGCGCGGCGAGGTAGTCGAGG
>Ga0315556_1002575_pt1 | contig 10267 bp, 8 predicted proteins | sample SalMarSW160310MG_FD_202112 | JGI IMG/M metagenome (GOLD analysis project Ga0315556, IMG submission 202112) | Salt marsh sediment microbial communities from the Plum Island Ecosystem LTER, Massachusetts, United States - Salt Marsh Sediment SW1603-10 ... | reverse complement strand
CGGCGGCCATGTCATCAGCACGGCCCGGGCCCTGAGCTATAACGGCTTGATGAACGCCTGCTTCGTGGCGGCGATCAACGGCGGTCGGCACGTCAATCCGAGCTTCGGCGGCGACACGGTCTATTGCTGGAGCGAAATTCTCGACAAGGCCGAGATCAAGGGCCGGTCCGATATCGGGGCGCTCCGGGTCAGGACCGTCGCCACCAAGGACCGCGCCTGCGCCGATTTTCCCTATAAGAACGAGGCCGGGGAGTACGATACGGCCGTCACCGTGGATCTCGACTATTGGGTATTTATGCCGCGCCGGGTATAAGGGGGCACGACGTCTTGGGGGTCTCGCTTCCTGCAACCCGGTTATGCACGCGCTTCGGTTGACCGTGCGCCGGCCCGCCCTATTGTTAAGACCCGCAAGAGCCTGTGGACGTTTCGAAAGCTGATCCCATGGCAGAACCCGATACCAAGTCCCGCCGTCCGACCTCGCCCCATCTGTGGATCTACCGATGGACGATCACCATGGCGACGTCGATCATCCACCGCCTGACCGGCCTGGCGCTGGGGCTCGGCGCGCTTCTCCTCACTTGGTGGCTGCTGGCGGCGGCGAGCGGGCCGGATGCCTTCGCGGTGGTGCATCTTTTCGTGACGAGCTGGGTCGGCCGGCTGGTCCTGTTCGGCTTTACCTGGGCGCTGTCGTTCCATCTGTTGAACGGCATCCGCCACTTGGCCTGGGATACCGGCTGGGGCTTCGAGCTCAAGACCGCGACCGCGACGGGCTGGACCGTCGTTATCCTCTCCGTGCTGATCACGCTCCTCGCCTGGGTGATCGGCTATCACATGCTCGGGGCCTATTGAGATGAGCATCAGAACGCCGCTCGGAAAGGTTCGGGGACTGGGCGCCGCCAAGAACGGCACGGCCCATTGGTGGATGCAGCGTCTGACCGCGATCGCGCTCGTCCCGCTCGGGATTTGGCTTCTCGCCTCGCTGGTCGCGCTCGTGGGCGCGGATCACGCGACGGTCGTCGCCTGGCTGAACCGGCCGGTGCCGGCGATCCTGATGATCCTGCTGGTCACCGCCGGCTTCTATCACCTGAAGCTCGGCCTTCAGGTCGTGATCGAAGATTACATAGGGGCGGAATCGTCGAAGCTGGTCCTCCTCGTGCTGGTGAATTTCGCTTGTATCGCGCTCGGCTTCGCCTGTGTCTTCGCGGTGCTCAAGATCGCGTTCGGGAGCTAGAGCCATGCCGCAGTCCTATCCCATCACGGAACACAAATACGACGTCGTCGTGGTCGGCGCGGGCGGCTCGGGCCTCCGTGCGACATTGGGTCTCGCCGAAGCGGGCCTGCGCACGGCCTGCGTCACCAAGGTGTTCCCGACCCGCAGCCACACGGTCGCCGCCCAGGGCGGCATCGCCGCCTCGCTCGGCAATATGGGCGAGGACAACTGGCGCTGGCACATGTACGACACGGTCAAGGGGTCCGACTGGCTCGGCGACCAGGACGCGATCGAATATATGGTCCGCGAGGCGCCCGACGCCGTCGTCGAGCTCGAGCATTACGGCATGCCGTTCTCGCGCACCGAGGAAGGCAAGATCTATCAGCGCGCCTTCGGCGGCATGACCACCAAATTCGGCGAAGGCCCGCCGGCTTTGCGCACCTGCGCCGCGGCCGACCGCACCGGCCACGCCATGCTTCACACGCTCTATCAGCAGAGTCTGCGGCACAACGCCGAATTCTTCATCGAATATTTCGCCATCGATCTGATCATGGACGATGAGGGCGTGTGCCGGGGCGTCATGGCCTGGAACCTGGACGACGGTACGATCCACCGCTTCCGCGCCCAGACGGTCGTGCTCGCGACCGGCGGCTACGGCCGGACCTATTTCTCCTGCACCTCGGCCCATACCTGCACCGGCGACGGCAACGGCATGGTGCTCCGCGCCGGCCTGGCGCTTCAGGACATGGAATTCGTTCAGTTCCACCCGACCGGCATCTATGGCGCCGGCATGCTGATCACCGAGGGCGCGCGCGGCGAGGGCGGCTATCTCGTGAATTCCGAGGGCGAGCGCTTCATGGAGCGTTACGCGCCCCACGCCAAGGATCTGGCCTCGCGCGACGTGGTCTCGCGCTCCATGACCATCGAAATCCGCGAAGGCCGGGGTGTCGGCAAGCAGAAGGATCACATCTTCCTGCATCTGGATCATCTGGACCCGGCCATCCTGCATGAGCGGCTTCCCGGCATTTCCGAATCCTCCCGCATTTTCGCCGGTGTCGATGTCACCAAGGAGCCGATCCCGGTCCTGCCGACGGCGCATTACAACATGGGCGGCATCCCGACCAACTTCCACGGCGAGGTGCTGAATCCCAAACCCGGCGACCCCGAAGCCGTAGTGCCCGGTCTGATGGCGGTCGGCGAGGCGGCCTGCGTCTCGGTTCACGGCGCCAATCGTCTAGGCTCCAACTCGCTGATCGATCTCGTGGTGTTCGGCCGCGCCGCCGGACACCGCGCCGCAGAAGTGGTCGAAGCCGGCGCGCCGCACAAGGATTTGGGGCCGAACGCCGGCGAGCAGGCCATCGCCCGGCTCGACAAATACCGTTATGCCGATGGCGGCTCGGGAACCGCCGAGGTCCGGCTCGACATGCAGCGTACGATGCAAAGCCATTGCGCCGTGTTCCGCACCGCCGAGGTGTTGGAGGAAGGCATCGGGCACATGGTCAAGGTCGCCGCGCGTATGGGCGACATTAAGACCTCGGACCGTACGCTGATCTGGAACAGCGACCTCGTGGAGACCTTGGAGCTGGACAATCTGATGGGCAGTGCCCTGGTGACGATCACAGGAGCTGGTGCGCGGCAAGAGAGCCGCGGCGCCCATGCCCGCGAGGATTTCCCCGACCGCGACGATCAGAACTGGATGAAGCATACGGTCTCGCGGATCGGTCCGGACGGCAAGGTCAATCTCGATTACCGCCCGGTCCACAGCCACACGATGTCCAACGACATCGCCTATATCGAGCCCAAGAAGCGGGTGTACTAGGAGCCCATCATGGCCGAGTTCAGTCTGCCGAAAAATTCCAAGATCAAGCAGGGCAATACCCATAAGGCACCCGACGGGGCGACGAACATCCGCCGCTTCCATGTCTATCGCTGGAACGAGGAGGACGGCGACAACCCGCGCATGGACACCTACGAGGTGGACATGGACGAATGCGGGCCGATGGTTCTGGACGCGCTCATCAAGATCAAGAACGAGATGGATTCGAGCGTGACCTTCCGGCGGTCCTGCCGCGAAGGCGTGTGCGGCTCCTGCGCGATGAATATGAACGGCAAGAACGGCCTCGCCTGCACCACGGGCTCGGGCGAATTGAAGGGCGACATCACGCTTCGGCCGCTGCCCCATATGCCGGTGACGAAGGACCTCGTGCCGGACATGACCAATTTCTACGCCCAATATGCCTCGATCCAGCCCTGGCTCAAGACCGAGACGGCCGCGCCGGACCGCGAGCGACTCCAGACCGAAGACGACCGGCGCAAGCTCGATGGGCTCTACGAATGCATCCTCTGCGCGTGCTGCTCGACGAGCTGCCCGAGCTATTGGTGGAACCCAGAGCGCTATCTCGGCCCGGCGATCCTGCTGCAGGCCTATCGCTGGCTGGTGGATTCGCGCGACGAGCACACCGGCGAGCGGCTCGACCAGATCGAGGATTCCTTCCGGCTTTATCGCTGCCACACCATCATGAACTGCGCCCATGCCTGCCCGAAGAGCCTCAATCCGGCGAAAGCCATCGCCGAGATCAAGAAGATGATGGTCGAACGGCAGGGCTGATCCGTCCTTATCGTCATTCCCGCGCATGCGGGAATCTCAACGACCGAGCCTGAGCCTGGATTTCCGCTTTCGCGGAAATGACGGTGAAGGGGGAGCGCGGCTGACTTGTGACAGAGGCCACTCTTTCCGTTTCAAAAACTAGCGCCTTCTTCACCACTTCCTGTTATAACGCCGCGCTCATGACGATGGCTGGGCAACACATTCCGGAGCGGGAGGCAGGGCCGCTTGCGGCGTATCACGCGCTGCGCGAGGCGGGCGAGCTCAAGCCCGATATCGGCCAGGCGCGCGCGGCCGAGAAGCTCGACGCGCTGGCCAAGGCGCTGGCCGGCTATCACCGGCCCGGCCCCGGGAACGGCCTGATGGCGGCGATCAAGGGACTTGCGGGGGGCGGCAAGGCGGCCTCGGCGCCCAAGGGCCTCTATCTGTTCGGCGATGTCGGCCGCGGCAAGTCCATGCTGATGGACCTGTTTTTCGCCCATGCCCCGGTCGCGTCGAAGCGCCGGGTGCATTTCCACGAATTCATGCTCGAGGTCCACGCGCTGCTTCGCACCGAGCGCCAGCGTCTCAAGGCCGAAGGCGGCGACGGCGATCCCGTGCCGTCGGTCGCCCGCGACATCGCCGAGACCGCCACGCTCCTCTGCTTCGACGAGTTCCAGGTCACCGACGTGGCCGACGCCATGATCCTCGGCCGGCTGTTCACCGCGCTTTTCGATCTCGGCGTCGTGGTCGTCGCCACGTCGAACCGCCCGCCGGACGACCTCTATAAGGACGGCCTCAACCGCGGTCTGTTCGTGCCCTTCATCGATCTCCTGAAGCAACGGCTGGAGGTCGTCGAGCTCAACGGGCCGACCGACTTCCGCCTCGCGCGCATGGGCGGCATCCCGGTCTATTACACGCCAGTCAACCAGGAGACGTCCGACGCGCTCTCCGCCGCCTTCTTCAAGATGACCGATTACGACGTCGCCGACCGCGCCAATGTGCCGACCGCCGAGATCGACGTTCAGGGCCGCACGCTGTTCGTGCCGAAGTCCTTGAAGGGCGTCGCCGTGTTCTCGTTCAAGCGGCTCTGCGTCAATCCGCTGGGCGCGGCGGACTATATCGCGATCGCCCGTCGCTACCATACGGTCTTCGTCGTCGCGATCCCGCGCTTGACCGCGGAGCGCCGCAATGAGGCCAAGCGCTTCACCACGCTGATCGACGCCCTCTACGAGCACAACGTCAAGCTCTTCTGTTCCGCCGAGGCCGGCCCCACCGAGCTCTATCCCGCCGGCGACGGCAGCTTCGAATTCGCCCGCACCGCCTCGCGCCTCATCGAAATGCAGTCCCAGGACTACCTGGCGCGCGGCCATGGCGTGTAATCTTCCGCCGGCCGTCCGAAATCCCGCCTTCGCGCTTGCAGCATTGCGCAAATCGCGTTAAATCCTGCCGAGAATCCAATCGGGTAGCCGCCTTCTCAGATCACCGGCCGGTGTGCGGCGCCCCTGACCCCTCCTGGAGGAACCCCATGGCACGCAAGAAGATCGCGCTGATCGGCGGCGGAATGATCGGCGGCACCTTGGCGCATCTCGCCGCCTTGAAGGAACTCGGCGACGTGGTCCTGTTCGATATCGTCGAAGGGTTGCCCCAGGGAAAGACGCTCGATCTCTCGCAGGTCGGCCCGGTCGAGGGCTTCAACGCCAAGCTCAAGGGGACCCAGAAATATTCCGATATCCGGGGCGCCGATGTGGTGATCATCACCGCCGGCGTGCCGCGCAAGCCCGGCATGAGCCGCGACGACCTCCTCGGCATCAATCTCAAGGTCATGAGCCAGGTCGGCGCGGGCATCAAGAAATACGCCCCCAAGGCGTTCGTGATCTGCATCACCAACCCGCTGGACGCGATGGTCTGGGCGGTGCGGCAATTTTCCGGCCTGCCCCATAACAAGGTGGTCGGCATGGCCGGCGTGTTGGACTCGGCCAGGTTCCGCTACTTCCTCGCCGACGAGTTCAACGTCTCCGTCGAAGACGTGACGGCCTTCGTGCTCGGCGGACATGGCGACAGCATGGTGCCCCTGCCGCGCTACTCGACGGTCGCCGGTATTCCGCTTCCGGACCTCATAAAGATGGGCTGGACCACGAAGAAGAAGGTCGACGACATCATCAAGCGGACCCGCGGCGGCGGCGGTGAGATCGTCGGGCTGCTCAAATCCGGCTCGGCCTATTACGCGCCCGCTTCGGCCGCGATCTCCATGGCCGAGTCGTATTTGAAGGACATGAAGCGCGTGCTGCCCTGCGCCGCGCATCTGACCGGCCAGTTCGGCGTGAAGGGCCTCTATGTCGGCGTGCCGGTGGTGATCGGCGAAGGCGGCGTAGAGCGCATCGTCGAGATCAAACTGAACGCGTCCGAGAAGAAGAATTTCGATAAATCCGTCGCGGCCGTGAAGGGTCTCCTCGACGCCTGTAAGAAGATCGACCAATCCCTGGCCAAATAGGCCGGCCGGGACCCGGAGGAAGGATGGCCGATGTTAAGGGATTGTTCAGCACGATCGGCTCTAGTTCTGAGTTGCTTGCCCGATTTCGGGTGCTATAACCTTCAGACCCCTGTTCGCGCGTGAACCCCCGATCCCCATTCACTAAATTTCCCGCCGCACTCCCGGGCGGGACGGGCTCCGGCTCCTTATGAATATTCACGAATACCAAGCGAAAAGTCTCCTGGCGACCAAAGGCGTGACGGTGCCCCAGGGGAAGGTGGCCTATACGCCCCAGGAAGCCGAACAGATCGCCAAGCAGCTCCCCGGCCCGGTCTATGTCGTCAAGGCGCAGATCCATGCCGGCGGCCGCGGCAAGGGCGGCGGCGTCAAGCTGGTGAAATCGCCCGAGGAGGTGCGCGCGACCGCCGGGGGCATGATCGGCATGACCCTGGTGACCCACCAGACCGGCCCCAAGGGCAAGGAGGTGAAGCGGGTCTATATCGAGCAGGGCACCAATATCGACCGCGAGCTCTATTTCAGCATCCTGGTGGATCGCGGCTCGGGCCGGATCGCGCTTCTCGCCTCGACCGAGGGCGGCATGGATATCGAGCAGGTTGCCGCCGAGACGCCTGAAAAGATCGTCACGGTGACCATCGACCCCGCCATCGGCATGCGGCCGTTCCATGCCCGCCAGCTCGCCTATTCCCTCGGCCTCACAGGCAAGCAGGTTTCCGCCGCGGTCAATCAGTTCACGGCGATGTACAACGCGTTCCAGGATTTCGACGCGAGCCTTCTGGAGATCAATCCGCTCGTCGTCACCAAGGAAGGCGGGATCATCTGCCTCGACGCCAAGATGAATTTCGACGACAACGCGCTGTTCCGTCACAAGGACGTCGTCGAGCTCCGCGATCCCGACGAGGAGGATCCGGCCGAGGTCGAGGCCGCCAAGCACGAGCTCAGCTATATCAAGCTCGACGGCAATATCGGCTGCATGGTCAACGGCGCCGGCCTCGCAATGGCGACGATGGACATCATCAAGCTCTATGGCGGCGAGCCCGCCAACTTCCTCGACGTCGGCGGCGGCGCCACCAAGGAGCGCGTCACCGAGGCCTTTAAAATCATCCTGTCCGACCCAAATGTAGAGGGCATTCTCGTCAATATCTTCGGCGGGATCATGCGCTGCGACGTGATCGCGGAAGGCGTGGTCGCGGCGGCGCGGGAAGTTTCGCTCGGCGTGCCTCTGGTCGTCCGGCTGGAAGGCACCAATGTCGATCTCGGAAAGAAGATTCTGCGGGAATCGGGACTGCCGATCATACCCGGCGATGACTTGGGCGACGCCGCCCAGAAGATCGTCAAAGCCGTGAAGGACGCCACCTGATGGCTGTGCTCGTCAACGCCGATACCAAAGTCATCTGCCAGGGCTTCACCGGGGCCCAGGGCACGTTCCATTCCGAGCAGGCGATCGCTTACGGCACCAAGCTGGTCGGCGGCGTGACCCCCGGCAAAGGCGGTACGATTCACCTCGACCTGCCGGTTTTCGACACCGTCCATGACGCCGTCGCCAAGACCGGCGCGGATGCCAGCGTCATCTATGTGCCGCCGGCCTTTGCAGGCGATGCGATCCTGGAAGCGATCGACGCCGAGATCGGGCTGGTGGTCTGCATCACCGAAGGCATTCCGGTTCTCGACATGGTGACGGTCAAGCGCGCGCTCGGCGGCTCCAAGACCCGGCTCGTCGGCCCGAACTGCCCCGGCGTGATCACGCCCGGCGAATGCAAGATCGGCATCATGCCCGGCCATATCCATAAACCCGGCAAGGTCGGCATCGTGTCGCGCTCCGGCACCCTGACCTATGAGGCGGTCTGGCAGACCACGGCGGTCGGGCTTGGCCAGAGCACCTGTATCGGTATCGGCGGCGATCCCGTGAACGGAACCAATTTCGTCGATTGCCTCGACATGTTCCTCGGCGATCCCAAGACCGAATCGATCATCATGATCGGCGAGATCGGCGGCAACGCCGAGGAGACCGCGGCGGATTTCCTCAAGCGGTCAAAAACCAAGAAGCCGGTGGTCGGATTCATTGCCGGCCGTACCGCGCCTCCTGGACGCCGCATGGGGCATGCGGGCGCCATCATCTCCGGCGGCAGCGGCGGTGCGGAGGATAAGATCGAGGCCATGAGAAGCGCCGGCATTACCGTCGCCGATTCACCATCCGCGCTGGGGACGACGCTTCTCGAGGTTCTGGGGGGTTGAGCGAAGGTTTGCAACCCATTGGAAGAAAGGGCGCATCCGCCCGTTAATGTCGATGTCCACAAACACGAATAGCCCGTCGTTTCTCGGCGGCAGCACTGCGTATATCGAAGATCTCTATGCGCGGTTCCTGAAAGACCCCGATTCCGTCGATCCGAGCTGGCGCGACTATTTCGCGCAAATGACCGATGGCGGCCTGCCGGTGACCAACGGCAATGGCGCGTCCTGGGCGCGCAAGGACTGGCCGATCCTGGCCAATGGCGAGCTTGTCTCTGCCCTGGCCCCCGGTATGGAGCCGCCGTTGGCGGTACCGGCCAAGAAGCCCGTCAGTGCCCCGGCGAGCGAGGCGGAGGTCCGCCGCGCGACCTTGGATTCGATCCGTGCGCTGATGATGATCCGGGCCTATCGCGTGCGCGGCCATCTCCAGGCCAATCTCGATCCGCTGGGCCTCGAGGTTCCGGGCTACCACCCCGAGCTCGATCCCGCGACCTACGGCTTCAAGGACGATCTCGACCGGCCGATCTTCATCGACAACGTTCTCGGTCTCGAGACCGCGACGGTGCGCGAGATCGTCCAGATCCTGAGGCGCACCTATTGCAGCACGATCGGCGTCGAGTTCATGCATATCAACGAGCCCGGCGAGAAGGCCTGGCTCCAGGCGCGCATCGAGGGCCGCGAGAAGGAAGTCCATTTCACCGAAATGGGCAAGCGGGCGATCCTGCAGAAGCTCATCGAGGCGGAAGGTTTCGAGAAGTTCCTCAACGTCAAATATACCGGCACCAAGCGCTTCGGCCTCGACGGCGGTGAGTCGCTGATCCCCGGCATGGAGCAGATCATCAAGCGCGGCGGCCAGCTCGGTCTCAAGGAGGTCGTGATCGGCATGCCCCATCGCGGCCGCCTGAACGTGCTGGCGAATGTGATGCTCAAGCCGTTCCGCGCGATCTTCAACGAATTCCAGGGCGGCTCGAACAAGCCCGACGATGTCGGCGGCTCCGGCGACGTGAAGTACCATCTCGGTTCCTCGGCCGATCGGGATTTCGACGGCAATGTCGTCCATCTCTCGCTCACCGCGAACCCGTCGCATCTGGAAGCGGTCGACCCCGTCGTGCTCGGCAAGGCGCGCGCCAAGGAGGCGCACCGCCATGCCGAGGGCAAGCAGGAGGTCATGCCGCTATTGCTCCACGGCGACGCGGCCTTCGCGGGTCAGGGGCTGGTGGCCGAATGCTTCGGTCTCTCCGGCCTCAAAGGCTACCGCACCGGCGGCACGATCCACGTCATCGTCAACAACCAGATCGGCTTCACCACCAGCCCGCGTTTCTCGCGCTCCTCGCCCTATCCGTCGGACGTGGCGAAGATGGTCCAGGCGCCGATCTTCCATGTGAACGGCGACGACCCCGAGGCCGTCGTGCATGTCTTCAAGATCGCGACCGAGTTCCGCCAGGAATTCCAGAAGGACGTCGTGATCGACATGTTCTGCTATCGCCGCTTCGGTCATAACGAAGGCGACGAGCCGGCTTTCACCCAGCCGATCATGTACCGCAAGATCCACGAGCACCCGACGGTCGGGGAGATCTATTCCCAGCGCCTGATCGACGAAGGCCTCGTCAAACCCGGCGAGCCCGATGAGATGGTCGCGAATTTCCGCGAGGTGCTGGAGCAGGAATTCGAGGCGGGCGAGAACTACCGGCCCAACAAGGCGGACTGGCTCGAAGGCCGCTGGTCCGGCTTCAAGGTCGCCAAGGGCCAGGCT
>Ga0315556_1002573_pt1 | contig 10273 bp, 9 predicted proteins | sample SalMarSW160310MG_FD_202112 | JGI IMG/M metagenome (GOLD analysis project Ga0315556, IMG submission 202112) | Salt marsh sediment microbial communities from the Plum Island Ecosystem LTER, Massachusetts, United States - Salt Marsh Sediment SW1603-10 ... | reverse complement strand
TCGAAAACGGACAAGGTTATGAAAGTGAACAGTTTTTTTCTATGGACGATAAAAAATTGTTTGTTATAAAAATGAAGAATTTGAGTGATAAAAATATTTATACGCAATTAAGATTACCGGTCGAGAATTTCAGATGTTCTTATAGAACAGACAATATCATTAAAGCACAAAGCGATGAAAACGCATTTACGCCGGTTTATTGGAAACTATCCAGCAATCAAAAAATAATCAAATCATTTTTAGAGGATTATACAGCCAATCTTCCTAATAATATTGGAAAACGAACCAATAATTTTCCTTATTGTCAGGATACTTATGAAGTAATAATACCTGCAAACGATAGTCTTATTATAACTTATTCAATTTCCTCACAAGATGATTATGGCGCAGACCATCAGGTTAGCTATAATCAACTATATATTAACAACAAACAAGCCTGGAGCAAACTTTGGCATAATACCGGAGTTCTTATTCTGCCCGATTCTAAATACGCCGAAGTATTTTACCGCTCTCTTTTCTGGCTTTATTGTACTTCGGGCAGTAGTAATTATTTACCAGGTGAAACACAATATGCTGAATTTAATAGTAATATGGCTTTAGAATATGGGTATTATTCAGATCGTTTTCCACTTGATGAAGGTACCTGGTACAACCATTCATTTACATACGGGGCGCCAGGATGGGCAACACTGGCTTTTATCAACCTTGGTAACAGAGAAAAAGCAAAAAACATTTTAGAAGTATATTATCGACCTGAACAATTAAACAATAATGCAAGAATTTCTTTTCCATCGGAAAAGGAAGAAATAAAAACTGATGAAGATAATTTTGGATTATGGTCATATCTTAACAAGAACTCTGAAGCCTGGTACTTTGGTCACGAATTATCAATGAATGGAAAGAATCTTTATTTCAAGGGACATCGCTGGGATTGGCAGGTTCATTTAAATGCTTTTGGAGCAGCCTTGTTTCATAAATACGGGTTATATTATCCTGAAAAAGGCTTTATTTCAGACACTCTGTATTCAGTTATGAAAGGAACCGCACAGTTTTGGAGCGAATTATTAAAATGGGACGAAGTTAGAAAAGCATTTATCTTACCTCCATTATTATCATTAACAGAAGACCTTTTTAAAAAAAATGTGATTGATGCAGCACTAGCCGCCAAATGGAATTTAAATGAAGCGTCCAAATGGGCGGGTTTATTAAACCGTGATAAAGAATTAAGTAAAATTTGGAAAGACAAAGCCTCAAAAGTCTATCTGCAACAAAATGAACGGACTTATCTGGAATACCTTGATGATGATAGAACCCATATTGGGGGAGGTTATCAGGGAATAAGAGGATTTGTATATTTAGTATATCCCACCGTTGAGCTTTTACCTTATATTGATGTCAAAAAAGCAATTCATACTTTAGATCTGACGTGGATAAGGAATAAAAAAGGAGAAGGCATGATTAACTTCGTAACATGCTGGTTTGCTTTAGCTGATGCGTACTTGAAAAACGCAAAAGGCGCATATGAAAAATCTTTGTTTTGTACCACTCAGCTCGACCCATCGGGTACCGCTATGATGGAAACACTTACTTCCCGACCTTATTATTTAGATAGTTATGCAGCATTTGTGTTAGTCCCCATTTCAATGTGTTTGCAGTCTTATAATAATACTATCCGGGTATTTCCGGCAATCCCTGAAGAATGGAGAGATATAGAATTTTATAATCTTCCTGCTGTAAATGGGATAAGAGTTTCCGGAGTTTTGAAAAACGGAAAAGTAAAATCAATTATTTATAGTAAAGACGGAATTGAATTATTAAAATCTAATACGCTTACCAATGTTCAGGTTTATGAAGATAAAGGAAAAACTATTCTAAAAGAATTAAATGACTGACCATAACACGCGGTATATTAATAAGAGTTTAAATGGATTGCCAAGCGCATCGCTCTCTGGCAAGGTTCTTATTGGGTAATAGGTTCGTAATTACTAATTCCCCAACGTTTCATTTTGCAGGAAGGTTGTGCGCAACCCCGCCAGCTACTAACAGCTAACTCAATACCAATAAAAACAGACCAGCCTTTTCGCAACCTTTCCAATTGTCAGGCCTTGTACCATAATTGAAAAAGCTATCTTATTTAATCTTTATTTTGTATAATTGCAAAAATTAATGAGTTGTAAGCTATTTAAGACTGTGAGACGAATAAATAATTAAGCAAATGAAATTAGAAACAAAACGACTGATACTTAGACCGATTACTCTTGATGATAAAAACGAAATATTTGATTATCGTTCCGATATAGAGACCAATAAGTACCAGGGATGGATTCCAAAAACAATAGTTGATGTGGAAACCTTTGTTGGAAAGATTTCGAAAAAAATTAATGAACCCGATACTTGGTTTCAATTCGTCATTACAGAGAAAGAGACTAAGAAAATAGTTGGAGATTTAGGGATTCATTTTTTTGACAGCGAAAATAAACAAGTTGAAATCGGATGTACTTTGAATAAAGCTTTTCAAAATAAAGGTTACGCAACAGAATCTATTAAAAGAATAATTGACTATTTATTTAAAGAATTGAATAAACATCGAATTATTACATCAATTGATCCCGACAATAAAAGCTCTATTCGCTTGGTTGAACGAATTGGATTTCGAAAAGAAGCTCATTTTGTTGAGAGTTTATTAATAAATGGAAAGTGGGTTGATGATTTGATATATGCATTGATTGAGAAAGATTGGGAAAAACTAGACTAATGATGATTTTAATAAGCAAATGAATAAAAACAGCAAGCTACCAGGTAAGTCGGGTTTTGGTGGCTCGCTTACAGGAAAGTAGCAAATTGAAAAGCAGAGCTTAGCGGGAAGTTCATAGGGAAACTCGCGCTCTGAGTGTAGAGGCAAACCGTTAGCCGTAATTATAACAGACCGATAGTGCAAACACAAATAGAGTAATAAATATGATGAGAAAAATTTTAGGTGTTATCACAGGTTATGCATTTTTTGTTGTGACCTCGCTTGTTTTTTTTAAACTTTCGGGACACGATCCTCATTCGGACTCAGCGACTATCTTCATCATTTTGACAGCAGCTTATGGAGCATTATTTTCATTTATCTCTGGATTTATTACACAACTTATCGCCAGGACAAAAAAATTAAAAACCAATTTCGCACTTGCCTTAATAATAGTAGGATTCGCAGCATTTTCATTTTTTAAATCGGGCGGTAGTCATTGGACACAAACACTTGCAATTTTTATATTTGCACCAGTATCAATTTTAGGCGGACTATGTTATAACAAACGACAAAAGGATAATCCAGGAAATTAAGAATTATGGGCAATTTTAGGGAGACGCCTCATAATGTACCTTCGGACTGACTTTTCAACAATCAAAAAAAATAAATAAAAAAATTTGCGAAAAAGAAAAGTTGTACATATATTTGCAACCGATTGGTTTCATAAATAATAAATCGAGCAAATGAGAAGAGACGTTTTTCAAGCAATTGCAGATCCGACAAGGCGGGCTATTATAGCACTAATAGCACTACAGGCAATGACACCCAACGCCATTGCCGACAATTTCAACACGACACGACAAGCAGTGTCAAAACATTTACGCATTCTCACGGAATGTGAACTTGTAAAACAAGAGCATCAGGGCAGGGAGATTTATTACTCTCTTGAAATTGACAAAATGAAAGAAATAGACAAATGGTTAGACCAATACAGAAAGATTTGGGAAACCCAATTTAATCAACTTGACCAGGTATTATCAACAATGAAAAGGCAGAAAAAATGAAAAACAATTTGTTATTTGATTTTACTGTTGACAAAGCAACAAAAACGGTATTCATAAACAGGGAATTTGATGCCGAGCTTTCGTTCGTTTGGGATGCTTTTACTAAGCAAGAAATTCTTGACCAATGGGTGGCTCCTAAACCATGGGTATCAAAAACAAAATTTATGGATTTCAAAGTTGGCGGGCGAAGATTTTATGCTATGGTAAGCCCCGAAGGACAAGAGCGGTGGGCAATCCAAAAATATACTTCTATTAGCCCCAAAACCAATTTCAAAATGTTTAATGCTTTTGCAGACAAAGATGAAAACCCTGAATTACCGGGTTCTGATTGGGATTACACTTTTAGCGAACAGGACGGAAGGACAACAGTGCGTATCACTATTTATAATGAATCCCTTGCCCGAATGGAGAAGATGATTGAAATGGGCTTCACTGAAGGATTTAAGATGTCAATGATCAATCTGGAAAATCTGTTGGTGACTTTATCGCAACGATAGTAGAAAGATAATTTACAATCACATTGAGCAAAAATAAAGCGGGATTGAAACGACAAAATAAACAACCACTAATTTTATATGAACGTACGAGAACAAATCAAAAAATATATCAGCAGCCAACCTGAACCAAAACAAAGCGATATGCAAGCGTTGCATCGCATCATTCTGCGAGTAATGCCGGCAAGTAAATTATGGTTCTTAGATGGCAAAGACGATAAAGGTAAAACTGTTTCCAATCCTAATATCGGATATGGAATTCAAACCATAAAATATGCTGATGGAAAAACCAGAGAGTTTTTTCAAATTGGTATGAGTGCAAATAAAACCGGAATCTCTGTCTATATACTTGGTATCAAGGATAAGACATACTTAGCCAAAACGTATGGAAAAAAACTCGGCAAGGCGAGCGTGACGGGATATTGCATTAAGTTCAAAACACTAAAAGATATAAACATTGATATACTTCAAGCAGCAATACGATATGGGGTTGATGCTCAAAATGAAAAAATGTGAGCTGCTTAAATAAATGATTAGACGAATACCGAATAATTCGGGAAACCCAATTTAATCAACTTAACCAAGTATTATCAACAATTAAAAGGCAGAAAAAATGAAAACTATTTGTTATTTGATTTTTCCGTTGACAAAGCAATAAAAACGGTATTCATAAACAGGGAATTTGATGCCGAGCTTTCGTTCGTTTGGGATGCTTTTACTAAGCAAGAAATTCTTGACCAATGGTGGGCACCAAAACCCTGGAAATCAAAAACAAAATTTATAGATTTTAGAGTTGGCGGAAGAAGGTATTATGCAATGATTAGTCCTGAAGGACAAGAACATTGGTCAATACAAGACTTTACTGCCATTAACCCCAAAACCAACTTTAAATTCAGGGATGCTTTTGCCGACAAAGATGAAAACATCAACACAGGATGGCCAGGTTCTGATTGGGACTTAAATTTTGTTCAACAGAATGGGATAACAAAAGTGAGCATTTCTATCAGACATAAAACACTTGCCGACCTGGAGAAAATAATTGAAATGGGCTTTAAGGGAGGATTTACAATGACATTAAACGAATTAGAAACCTTATTACAAGAACAAAAAAAATAATGACAATAAAAAAGGTAATTAACAGAATGAAAATTTCAAAAAAAATATTGCTGATTGCTCTATCTCTTTTCACAGTATCTCTAGCGAATGGACAAATGACTAAACCTATAGAAAGTGGCTATGCACCTGTCAATGGCATTAAAGTTTATTACGAAGTATATGGTGAGGGTGAGCCTATTATTTTATTGCACGGTGCTTTTTATACCATTCAAATGAATTGGGGACAATTAATACCTGAATTATCAAAAACAAGAAAAGTAATTGCAATTGAATTTCAAGGACACGGACACTCACCTTATTCAGACAGAAAATTAGATATTGTTACATTAGCAAAAGATGTAGAAGGAGTAATGGATTATTTAAAAATTGATAGTGCAGATGTAGCAGGATATAGTATGGGTGGCTCAGTGGCCTACCAGTTTGCCGTGCAATGTCCTAAACGATTAAAAAAATTAATAATCATTTCTTCTACTTACAAAACGGATGGTTGGCTACCAATAGTGAACACAGCGTTCGAAGATTTTAAACCTGAATTTTTTGATAACACACCTCTAAAAACAGCATACGATGCAGTAGCACCTGATAAAACAAAATGGAGGAAATTTATAGAGCAAATGATAGCTTTTGCAGAAGTTCCATTCAATGTTGGGGATTCCAATATTACAAAAATTGCTTCACCTGTATTAATAATATGTGGCGACAATGATGGAACTGATAAAATTGAGTTGATGAAAACTTATCAATTGCTCGGAGGTGGTATTTCTGCTGATTTAAAACCAATGCCCAAATCTCATTTAGCAATTGTACCTTCACAGGGACACGTGAGCCTGATGATGCAAACGAAAATAATTTTAAGTTACCTAAAAGATTTTTTAAATTAATAAACAGATAAAAACTGCCCATAACAAGGTGTATAAGCAATAGCGGGTTGATTGTTATTTTGAAATGTAAATCTATAAACCAAAAGTCAGTGCTATCTGACAGCTTGGTGGCTTGGAACCGCTACTGCTCATACACGAAACCGTCACAACTATTAAATCTGCCGGTGGTTAAAACAATAAAGTTTATTCTAAACTCTCAGCTTACTGTGTTTAAACCCATAACTTCTGTAAACCATCATACCGACAATTAGCCAGCCTGCAAACCTTACCCAAGTAATCCATGGAAGCCCCATCATTAAATACAAACAGGACGCTATTCCAAGAAGAGGTACCCACGGGACGAAGGGAACCCTGAAAGACCTTGGTCTATCCGGTTCTTTTTTGCGGAGAATAATAATTCCGATACAAACAAGGACGAAGGCAAACAATGTACCAATGTTCGTAAGATCGACCATTTCGTCTATGCTGGTAAACATTGAAGTTACACCAACAACAAGCCCTGTAAGAATTGTAGCAAAATACGGCGTCCTGAATTTGGGATGAACTTCTGCAAATTTTTGAGGAAGCAGTCCGTCACGCGCCATTGAAAAGAATATTCTTGGCTGCCCCATCTGAAAAACCAAAAGCACTGCAGTGTGCGCTATTACTGAACCGAAAGCAATAATACCAATAAAGAGGTTTGAATTCTTTTCAATATTTGCATATTGGAAAGCAAGGGTAAGGGGTTCTGCCTGCTGGGTTGCAAGCATTTTTACAAGGGCCTGATAAGGAATAATTCCTGTAAAAACTGCCGCCACCGCAATGTAAAGAATGGTACAAATTATTAGTGACCCGATTATACCAATTGGCAAATCCCTTTTGGGGTTTTTAACTTCTTCAGCAACTGTTGAAACAGCATCAAACCCGATGTAGGCAAAAAACACAACCGCCGCTCCTGCCTGAATTCCTGACCAGCCATTAGGTGCAAACGGTGTCCAATTTGCAGGCTTAACATAGTGCGCACCAACATAAATAAAGAAACCGAGAATAATTAATTTTATAATTACCATTGTCGCGTTCATACGTGCACTTTCTTTTATACCAATTACTAAGACTATTGTAATCAATGCAACAATGCTGACAGCGGGGACATTAAAAACCAAAGGAACTCCAAATATATGCGGTGCATTTTCAAAAAGGCCGGGAATTTTTGCAGCAGTCCTGTAATCGGTAGACATCCAATCGGGAATTATTACTCCAAACCCCGCAACTAAAGTTTTAAAATAATTTGCCCAGCTAATTGCTACAGCAACATTTCCTACTGCATATTCAATTATCAGATCCCATCCGATGATCCAGGCAACCAGTTCGCCAAGAGTTCCGTATGAATAAGTGTATGCACTTCCTGATATTGGTACCATTGCTGCAAATTCCGCATAACACAAAGCCGCAAAACCGCATGCTATAGCTGTAAGAACAAATGATAGCATTAATGCCGGTCCAGCACCCGGCCTTGCAAGATCGCCGGCGGCGGCTGTACCGATCGTTGCAAATATTCCTGCCCCTACAATTGCGCCGATTCCCAAAAGTGTAACATCTAATGCCCCGAGTGTGCGTTTAAGCTGCTTACTCGGATCCTCACTCTCGTGCATAATCGCATCGAGGCTCTTAGTCTGAAATAACTGTTTAAACAAAATCACTCCGTTTGTTTTTTAAAGAATGTATTTTTATTTAGAAGAAAATAAATGCGAATGGAATATGGAATAAAGCCCAGAGAATATATCTCCACATAACCTGTTTCGATTCCTGCTTAGAGAAAAATACGAAATATATTCCTTTAACAATAGTGTTACTCATCATTGCTATAACGATTGAAGTAATTATAATATTTTCAACAGGAATGGTTCCTCTAATCAGAGACAGGATAAACGGATCTATATCCGTTACCCCGGTAATGGCTGAAAGCGTGATTAATCCACCGTTACCAAAATAATTTTTTACTACAACAGTAAGCACTGACAATATAACAAATAATCCGGCAAAAATAAGAGCCGGTTTTATTTCAAACGGGTTTTGCAATGTTGAGCCAGCGTTATCCGCCTTTTCTTTTGATTTCTCTTTTATCCCAAATGAAAGAGCTATTCCAATTAACGACAACGCAACCAATTTCCACCATAGAGGTCCTACAAAGGAAGGATTGATTATCCAAATAAGGAATAAAATTCTAACATACATTATACTGCTGGCTAGTAGAGCCGCCTGAAGTGCACTTTTATTTTTCGTATGATCTTTTTCGGCGATACGCGCAACAGCAATTGTTACTGCGGTGCTCGAAACAATTCCGCCCATAATTCCCGATAACCACAATCCAACTCTGTCGCCAAATTTCTTTATCAGAAAATATCCTACAAATCCGAGCGTTGAGACAAAAACAACTATCAACCAGATTTTGTAAGGATTTAGTTGATATTTTGTGTACTCTTTATCAGGTAGAGCGGGTAGAATTATTAATGTAACCACTAAAAATTTTATTACGGCAAGAAATTCCGATTTATCAAATTTCTCAACATATTTTTCAAGTTCGGATTTTTCTGAAAGAAGAAAAGTAGTAATGATTCCGAGTGCCAGAGGGACCCAGATATCGGTAAGAATTGTAAGTGCGCCGATTACGTAAGTTAACACGGCAGCTATTTCACTAGTCCATCCGTAGTGTCCTTCCTTAATTTTTGCAATGTAACCAACGAGTACAAGCGCAGTAACTGAAATTAATCCGACAGGAAGGACAAAAGGTATATTAATTTTATAGAGCCAACTGCAGCCGAAGCCTAAAAGACTTATAATAGTATAGGTTCTTAGTCCTGCAAATCTCGATTTATAAATGTAGCTCGAACTTTCTCTTTCAAGCCCGATCAGAAAACCAAGCGCAAGTGCAACTACAAATCTTATTTCGTTTGTCCATTCAAATGTATTCAAACGGATAACTCTGTTATTGTTTTTATTAAAATAAGAAAAGAAATTTAAACCTCCGAAGGTCCTGGCAAAAATTACCAGCAAACCAACGGAGATTAAATAATATCAGAACCGTGACATCTGTTTTACCAAAGGTTTTCTCGGAAGCATTTCATCGCGCATTGCCGTGTTGTAAACAAATGCAGCCATAATCATTGCAGACTGCATTAAATCACTTTTACTTGCATGATCATAATTATCCATATTTGAATGATGAATTCTTACCGAGTAATCCAGCGGATCCTGTATAAACTGGAAGCCGGGGATACCGATCGCGTCAAACGCAAGATGATCTGTTCCCCCTGTTGTTCTGATCGTTACAGTTGAAGCTCCCATATCGTGGAAAGGTTTCAGCCATTCTTCAAAAATAGGACGAACAGCTTCATTACCCTGCAGGTATATCCCGCGGATTTTTCCTGATCCATTATCATAATTAAAATACCCGGACACTTTTGATTGTTCCGGCTTTAATTCGAGTGTTCTGGGATTTCCAAAATGTTTTAAAACATACCCGCGCGAGCCGAGCAACCCTTCTTCTTCACCATCCCACAATGCAATGCGGATTGTTCTTCTTGGCTTTACTCCGAGAGCTTTTAAAATTCTTACAGCTTCCATTGCTACTGCACTTCCGGCAGCATTATCCGATGCACCTGTTGCTGCCTGCCAGGAATCAAAATGTCCGCCGAGCATAACAACCTGATCTCTTAAATCAGGATCGGTACCGGGAATTTCAGCAATTATGTTATGCCCGTTTGTATCTTTATCATAAAAAGCTGTTTTAAGTTCTGCTGCAATCTTAACTGGAATTTTCTTTTCAAGAATTCTTACTATTCTGTTGTAAGCTTCTATTTCTACCTGGAAAGATGCTATTCCTCCATCTTCGCCAACTTTATATGAACCGCCTGATGCTGCAAAAAGAGTTCCGTCCTGTCCACGGCTTGGTTCTAAAATTACTGCTATACCTTCAGTTTTTAAAAATTCACTTACCTTATTTCT
>Ga0315556_1002571_pt1 | contig 10277 bp, 10 predicted proteins | sample SalMarSW160310MG_FD_202112 | JGI IMG/M metagenome (GOLD analysis project Ga0315556, IMG submission 202112) | Salt marsh sediment microbial communities from the Plum Island Ecosystem LTER, Massachusetts, United States - Salt Marsh Sediment SW1603-10 ... | reverse complement strand
GCCGCGTGGCCCGCCGCGCGAGCTCCTGTGCCTCGAAGAAATCCAAGGATTACTTGAAGGACACTTTCGGCGCCTGGCGCTCGGCGGCCGACTCGGTCGCCTGCAGCAGCTCGGCCTGAGTGAAGCCGAAGAAGCCGGCGAGCAGGTTGTCCGGAAACGACTCGCGCGTGGTGTTGTATTGCATGACCGAGTCGTTGTAGGCCTGGCGCGCGAAGGCGATCTTGTTCTCGGTGCTGGAGAGCTCCTCCTGCAGCGCGAGGATGTTCTGGTTCGCCTTGAGGTCGGGATAGGCTTCGAACACCGCCATCAAACGCCCCAGCGCGCCGCCCAGGGCCCCTTCGGCCTGGGCCAGGCCCTGCATCGCCCCCGGGTCGCCCGGGGCGCCGGCTGCGCGCTGCGAGGCGCTCACCGCGGCGCCGCGCGCCGCGACCACCGCCTCGAGCGTGCCGCGCTCGTGCTGCAGGTAGCCCTTGGCGGCCTCGACCAGGTTCGGGATCAGGTCGTAGCGGCGCTTGAGCTGGACGTCGATCTGGGCAAAGGCGTTCTTGAACCGGTTGCGCAGCGCGACCAGACGGTTGTAAATGGTGATGCCGAAAACCACCAGCAGGACCACCACCGTGATGAAGATCCAGCCTCCAGTGCTCATCTTTCCTCCCTGTCGCGCGATTACGCGCCAGGACTATTCTAGAATGAAGGCATGGTTCGCCGCGAGTTCCGCCCCCGACGCCGGCGCGCGCTCGGCCTGCTGGCCGGCGCGCCGGCGGCGCTCGCGGTGAATCCGGCCATGTCCGCGCCGTCTCCCCTCATCACGCGCCCGATCCCCTCCAGCGGCGAGCGGCTGCCGGTGATCGGCCTGGGCACCTGGCAGACCTTCGACGTCGGCGGCGACGAGCGGGCACGCGCACCGCTGCGCGAGGTTCTCTCGGCGATGGCCGCGGACGGCGCAAAGCTGATCGACAGCTCGCCCATGTACGGCTCAAGCGAGTCGGTGGTCGGCGACCTGGTGGCGGAACTGAAGCTGCGGCCGCGGCTCTTCCTCGCGACGAAAGTCTGGACCAGCGGCCGCGAAGAAGGGATCCGCCAGATGGAGCAATCCTTCAGGCGGCTGCGCGTCGAGCAGCTCGACCTGATGCAGGTCCACAACCTGGTGGACGTCGCCGTGCACACCCGGACGCTGGCGGACTGGAAGCAGGCCGGGCGCGTGCGTTACGTCGGCATCACGCATTACACCTCGTCGGCGTTCCGGGAGGTGGAGCGCTGGCTGAAAGGCGGCAACTACGACTTCCTGCAGATCAACTACTCGCTCGACGAGCCGGAAGCCGCCGAGCGGCTGCTGCCGCTCGCGCACGACAAGAACGCCGCGGTGATCGTCAACCGGCCGTTCGGCAAGGGCAGCATGTTCCGCCGCACGCGCGGCAAGCCGCTTCCTGACTGGGCGCGCGAGCTGGGCATCGCCAGTTGGGCGCAATACTTCCTCAAGTGGATCGTCGCCCATCCCGCGGTCACCTGCGCCATTCCGGGCACCAGCAAGCCGGAGCACATGCAGGACAACCTCGGCGCCGCGCACGGCGCGCTGCCCGACGCGGCGATGCGCGCTCGCATGGCCGAGTATTTCGCCTCGCTCTGAGCGGTTAATCCGCCCGCGCGAGATGGCGGCCGGCGATCCAGCCGAAGGTCATCGCCGGGCCGAGCGTGATGCCGGGTCCGGGGTAGTTGCCGCCCATGATCGAGAGCGCGTCGTTGCCCGCGGCGTATAGGCCGGCGATCGGACGCTTGTTCTCGTCGAGCACCTGGGCGTTGCCGTTGGTGACGATACCGTCGTAGGTGCCCAGGTCCCCCACCACGACCTCGACCGCGTAGTACGGCGGCGCGGCGAGCGGGGCGACGCAGGGATTCGGGCCGATGTCCGGATCGCCGTAGAAGCGGTTGTAGGCGGTGCCGCCCTTGCGGTACGCCGGGTCCTCGCCCTGCGCGGCGTGGCGGTTGTACTCCGAAACGGTCGCCTCCAGCGCGGCCGCGTCGATCCCGGTCGCCCGTGCCAGCTCGCTCATGGACGCGCCGCGCCTGAGGTAGCCCGAGGCGAGATGCGGGCCGAGCGGCAGCGGGCGCGGCTTGACGAAGCCCAGGCCGTAGGCGCGGATCGCGCGGTGATCGGTGACGAGCCAAGCCGAGGTCTCGCCCGCGGCAAGCAGCGCCTGGATGAAGTCGTGGTACGAGTTGCCCTCGTTGACGAAGCGCAGGCCCTTGCTCGTCACCGCGATGACCCCGGGCTTGGCACGGTCGATGAAATGGGGAAACAGGCCCCAGCTTCCGTCGCTGCGCGGAACCCGCGACACGGGCACCCACGCCGCCGCGTTGGGCAGGGACTCGTCGATCTTCGCGCCCGCGGCCGCCGCGAGCCGCAGGCCGTCGCCGGTGTTCGAGTCGGGCGCCGGCGAGTGGTGCTCCCGATGCGGAAACAGCCGCGCACGCCGCGCGCGGTCCTGCGGGAAGCCGCCGCAGGCGAGCACCACGCCGCGGCGCGCGGTCACGTGCGTGCGCACGCCCTCGCGCTCGACGATGGCGCCGCGGACTGCGCCGCCCTCCCTCACGAGCTCGACCGCGGACGCCGAAGACCAGAGCTGCACGCCCGCATCGAGCGCGGACTTGAGCAGCCTGCCGGCGAGCGCGTTGCCGTTGGTGAGCCTCACGCCGCGCCCGTGCGCCAGGATCGCTGCGGCGTGGCCTAGCAGGCGGCGCGCCACGAAGGCCGCCGAACGCAGCGATTTCGACCAGCGCATGAAGTGGACCAGCTCGACGCCCGAGCCGATCATGATGCCGAACACGGTCAACTCCGGCAGCGGCGGACGCAGCCTGGCGAGCATCGGACCGAGCTCACGGCCGTCGAACGCGCTGGCGACGATCGAGCGTCCGCCCGGCTTGCCGCCCGGCGCGTCGGGGTGATAGTCGGAGAAAGTGGCCGACGGATCGAAGCGCAGCGCGGTTTCGCGCGTGAAGAATTCGACCATGCGCGGGCCGTTCGTCAGGAAGGCGTTGACGCGCTCGGGGTCGAACTTCTCGCCCGCCTGGTCGAGCAGGTAGGTGCTCGCCTCCTCCAGGCTGTCGGACACTCCGATCTCCTTCTGCATCGGATGGTTCGGAATCCACAGCCAGCCGCCCGAGCGCGCGGTGGTACCGCCGAAGACCGCGTCCTTTTCCGCGACGATCACATTCAGCCCGTGCTTGGCCGCGGTCACCGCGGCCGACAAGCCGCCGGCGCCCGAGCCGACGACCAGGACATCGCATTCGACGTTTTGATCCATCTGTCCTCCCGATGCAGGAATTATGCCTTCCGACGGCCGCCGACTCTGCGAACCACTACGTTGACAAGCGGCTTACGGCAGAATCTAATCGCCGCGCGGCTGTCGCTTGGGGGGCGGCGGCTCAAAGGCACAAGAACAACAATCCACTGTCGGTGAATGCACGAAGAGGAGGCACCAAGATGTCACGCAATCCGAAACTGCTGTTGGGCGCGACTGTACTCGCCGCGGCGATGCTCGCCGCTGCCGGCGCGCAAGCGCAGGGACTGAAGCATTACGACTCAAGCAAGAAATCGTTCTGGGAGCATCCGCCCGCGGACTGGTTCCTCGGCGACGAGACCGCGGCGCAGAAGGGCCTCGCCCCCAAGGCGCCTCCCGCGACCGGCGTGCCGCTCGAGGAGATCCAGGCGACCCTGAAGAAGATCAAGCTGCCCAAGGGCTTCCACATCAGCCTGTGGGCGCACGACGTGCCGAGCGCGCGCCAGATGGCATGGGGCGACAAGGGCACGCTGTTCGTCGGCGCGTTCGGCGTCGGCAACGTCTACGCGATCACCGGCCCCGAGGGCAACAAGCAGGTCAAGGTGATCCTGAAGGGCATGAAGATGCCGACCGGCATCGCGTTCCGCGACGGCGCGCTCTACGTCGCCGACATCGACAAGATCTACAAGTACGCCGACGCCGAAGCCAACCTGGACCATATGCCGGCGCCCCAGGTGGTTTACGACGACATGCCCTCGTACGTAGCGCACGGCTGGAAGTACCTGGCCTTCGACAGGCACGGCTGGCTGTGGCTGGCGTTCGGGCCTCCGTTCAACATCGGCATCCCGCCGACCAGCGTGTCGCAGATCCGGCGCGTCGATCCCGCGACCGGGCTGGCCGAAATCAGGGCGCTCGGCGTGCGCAACAGCGTCGGCGGCGACATCGATCCGCGCACCGGCGACTACTGGTTCTCCGAGAACGCGCGCGACTGGCTGAGCGACAACACCCCGAGCGACAAGCTGAACCACATCTCGCGCATGGGCGAGCACTTCGGCTATCCGTATTGCCATCAGGGCAACATCCCCGATCCGAAGTTCGCCATGGGGCACAAGTGCTCGGAGTTCACACCGCCGGTGCTCAACCTCGGTGCGCACGTCGCCCCGCTCGGGATGAAGTTCTACACCGGCAAGATGTTCCCGAAGAAGTACCGCAACAACATCTTCCTGGCCGAGCACGGCTCCTGGAACCGACACGTCTACCAGGGCGCGCGCATCATGCGCATCGTCGTCGATCCGAAGGGCAGGCACGCCAAGCAGTACGTGTTCGCCTCGGGCTGGCTCAAGGGCAAGCAGGATTTCCATGGCCGCCCCGCCGACGTGATCGTCGCCCCCGACGGCGCGCTGCTGATCGCCGACGACTGGGCGAACGCGATCTATCGCATTAGCTACGGAATGTAAGTTCTGCGATCGATAATCATAAGAACGGCGCTGGCCGCGGCGGCGATTTCCGTCGCCGCGGCCGCGAGCGCCGCCGATCCCGCCGCGGGCAAGGCGAAGTTCGAGCCCTGCCTTGCCTGCCATGGCAGCGGCACCGCGCCGCAAGGACGGGTCGCACCGCTGCTCGCAGCGCAACCCGATAACTTCATCCAGTGGCAGCTGGTCTACTTCCGCACCGAGACGCGCAATGATCCGGTGATGACGCCGATGTCGCAGCCGCTCAGCAACGCCGACATCCGCGACATCGGCGCCTATCTCTCGTCTCTGCCGCCGCCGAATCATCCGTCGGGCAAGGACGAACGGCCCGACCTCACCGAGGCCGGGGAGCAGCTCGCGATCGCGAACCATTGCGCGAGCTGCCACATGGAGGGCTTCGTCGGCAAGGACGCCACGCCGCGCCTCGCCGGCCAGCGCGAGGCCTACCTGCTCAAGGCGCTGCGCGACTTCAAATCCGGCGCCCGCCGAGGCGGCGGCGTCGCCGCGATGCCGGACGCGGTGTACCCGCTCAGCGACGCGGGCCTGCAGGCGCTCGCGCACTACCTGTCGCGCTTGCGCTAGACGCAAGCCTCCCGTCAGGAGTCAAACTTTTCGCGTTGTATCCTGTCCATTTGCCTTTGCAATGGGAGACAACACGATGTCCGAACACGACAGCAGGAAGATTGGCCGGCGCGACATGCTCAAACGCGCCGCGCTGGTTGCCGCGGGCCTGGCGGCGATCCCGGTGATCGCGCGAGCCGGGGGCACGGTGCCCAAGGCGGCGATGAAGTACCAGGATCATCCGAAGGGCAACGAGGATTGCAGCAGCTGCATGCAGTTCATCCCCGGCAAGTCGCCCACCGCGATGGGCGAATGCAAGGTGGTCGCCGGGCCGATCAGCCCCAAGGGCTGGTGCGTCGCCTACGTGAAGAAGAGCTGACCGCCCCTCAAGCCGGCGCCGCGGTCGGCACTTTGATGCCGTCGTAGAGCCAGGCAATACCCTCGAAGCTCGGCTGCCCGGGGTCGGCACCGGGCTTCGGGGCGAGAAACTGGTTGCGCAGCTCGCGCACCACGCCCGCCGCGTGGTACAGGTCCCCGTAGTAGCGCGAGGTGATCTGCACCCTCGCGGTGCGCAGGTAGCGCTCGTCCTGGTACCAGCGGAAAGTCTTTTCCCAGTCGCGGCCCGAAAGCTCGGCGTAGGCGGCGAGCACCACCGCGTCCTCTATCGCCATGTTCGCGCCCTGCGCCATGTACTGCAGGGTCGGGTGCGCGGCATCGCCGAGCAGGGCGACGCGCCCGCGCGACCACTCGCGCACCGGCTCGCGGTCGCACAGTACCCACATTCTCCAGGCGTTGATCTTGGCCAGCAGGCGCAGCACCTCCGGCCGCTCGGACGAGAATTTCTGCTCGAGCTCCTGCGGGTCGCCGTAGACGTTCCAGCCTTCCTCGTACCGGTCGCTGTGGAAGACCGCCACCAGGTTGTAGAGCTCGCCGCGGCGCAGCGGGTAGTGCACCAGGTGCGTCTTCGGCCCGGCCCACAGCACCACGTTGTTCTGCCAGAGGTCCGCAGGCACTTCGGCGCGGGGCAGCACGGCGCGATAGGCGATATGGCCGGAGACACGGGGCTTGGCATCGCCGAGAAGCTGGTTGCGCACGCGCGACCAGAGCCCGTCGGCGCCGATCAAGGCGCAGCCCTCGATGCGCTCGCCGCTTTCCATGTGCAGCGTCACGCGCGCGCCGCTTTGCTCGAAGCGTAGCGCCTTGGCCAGCACGTTCAGCTCGACGTTCTTTTCGCCCTTGCAGGCGTCGAGAAACACCTGATGCAGATCGGCGCGGTGGATGACCCCGTAGAGGTAGCCGTCGAAGCGCTCGCGGAACGCGGCGCCTCCGACCGGAAGGCGGATCACCTCCTCGCCGGTCAAGCCGTCCATCATCACCATGTTGTCCGGGTGCACCGAGTAGCCTTCGATCGCCTCGGTCAGACCCAGCACTTCGAACATCCGGTAGACGTTCGGACCGAGCTGGATGCCCGCGCCGATTTCCTTGAACTCCGATCCCTGCTCGAACACGCGCACCTTCAGTCCCTTGCGCGCCAGCGCGAGCGCCGCCGCGAGGCCGCCTATGCCGCCGCCGACGACCAGTACCGGAAGGTCTTGCGCCATGTCTTCACCTCACCAACAGGTCGGGGCCGACTTCGGCCAGGGTGCGCGCGCCGCACAACCGCAGCGTGCGGTCGATTTCGTCGGTCAGGATCTCGAGCGCGCGGCGTGCCCCCGCCTCGCCCGCCGCCGTCGCACCGTACAAAGTCGGCCGGCCGATCGCCACCGCCCGGGCGCCGAGCGCGCGCGCCTTGATTGCGTCGGCGCCGCGCCGGACCCCGCCGTCGATCAACAGCGGCAGCCTGCCACCGAGTGCTTGCGCGACCGCCGGCAGCGCGTCCACCGCCGCGACGGCCGCGTCGAGTTGCCGCCCGCCGTGATTCGACAGCCAGACCGCGTCCGCGCCGAGGCGCGCAGCGCGCTCGGCGTCCTCGGCGCGCGAGACGCCCTTGACGATCAGCTTGCCCTTCCACATGTCGCGCAGCCTCGCGAGCCCCTTGTCGTCGAACGAAGCATCGTGCTGCTGACCGACCGAGGACGCGGTGGAGATCATGTCCGCGCGCTGCCGGCCCGCCAGCCCGCGCATGTTGATGAGCTCGGGGATGCCGCCGGCGGCGGCGATGCGCAGGGCCCACGACGGGTGCGCGACGCCGGCGAGCAGCTCGCGCCATCCGGGCCGGAACGGCAACACGAGGCCATTGTGCGTGTCGCGCTCGCGCTTACCGCCCACCGGCAGGTCGACCGTGACCACCAGCGCCTCGTATCCCGCGGCGCGCGCACGCTCGACCAGGCGGTCCGTGAAGTCCCGGTCGTGGAGCACGTAGAGCTGGAACCACAGCCGCCCCGGCGCCTTGTCGGCGATTTCCTCGATCGAGACCGTGGCCGCGGTGGAAAGCGTGAACGGGATCCCGTAGGCGGCGGCCGCGCGGGCGATCGCCAGATCGCCGCCAGGCCATCCCATGCCGATGCCGCCGACCGGCGCGATCACGAGCGGATACTGCGACGGCCCGCCCAGGATCTCGGTCGAGGCGTCCACCTCGGCGACGTCGCGCAGCACCCCGGGCGCGAAGCGGATACGCTCGAATGCCTTGCGGTTGTCGCGCAGGGCGACTTCATCCTCGGCCCCGCCATCGAAGAAGTCGAAGACGACCTTCGGCAGGCGGCGGCGGGCGAGCTCTCGCAGGTCGTCGATGTTCGCAGTGCGCGTCAGGTCCATGGCCCGCGAGTCTACCGCGGCAGGGTCGCTTCTTACATATAATCGCGGACATGAAAAACCTCAAACGCATTACCGGCGTCCTTTCGCCGGTCGTCACCCCCTTCGGCAAGGACCTCGCGCCCGACGCGGCGCGCTTCGTGCGCCACTGCAAGTGGCTGCTCGCGAACGGGTGCTCCGGCCTCGCGGTATTCGGCACCAACAGCGAGGCGAACTCGATGTCGGTCGGCGAGAAGCTCGAGCTGCTCGAGGCCCTGGTGGCGGGCGGTGTGCCCGCGGCGGCGCTGATGCCAGGCACCGGCCACTGCGCGCTCACCGACTCGGTCGCCATGACGCGGCGCGCGGTCGAGCTGGGCTGCGGCGGCGTGCTGATGCTGCCGCCGTTCTACTACAAGGGCGTCTCCGACGAAGGGCTGTACCGCAACTTCGCCGAGGTGATCGAGCGCGTCGGTGACGACCGGCTGCGGCTTTACCTCTACCACATCCCGCCTGTGTCGCAGGTGCCGATCACCCTCGGGCTGATCGAGCGGTTGCTGAAGCAATATCCCGGCGCCGTGGCGGGACTGAAGGACTCCTCGGGCGACTGGTCCAACACCAAGGCGGTGCTGGACGCCTTCGCCAAGGCGGGATTCGACGTCTTCGCCGGCAGCGAGGTGTTCCTGCTCGACAACATGCGCCACGGCGGCAAGGGCTGCATCACGGCCACCGGCAACGTCAATCCCGGGGCGATCGACCAGGTCTACCGCAACTGGCAGGCGCCGAGCGCCGACGCCCTGCAGGCCGGAATCACCGCAACGCGCAAAATCGTGCAGAAAGTGCCGATGATTCCGGCCCTGAAGGCGATCATCGCCAGCTACGGCAACGACCCCCAGTGGCGCACCGTGCGCCCGCCGCTGGTCGAGCTCGAGCGCTCCCAGGAAGAAGGCTTGATCGCCGAGCTGCGCGCCGCGGGCTTCGCCATGCCGGGGCTCTCGGCCTGAGATGCCGGCGGCGCTGGTCACCGGCGCAGGCAGGGGCATCGGCCTGCGGGCCGCTCACGCCTTTCTCGGCGCCGGTTGGACGGTGCTCGCGCTCGACAAGGATTTTTCGCGCTGCGACCTGCCATCGTCGGTGCGGCGGCTGCAGTACGATCTCACCGACGTCGCCGGCATCGGCGCGCTCACCGGCACCCTGGGCGAGGTCGACACGCTGGTCAACAACGCGGGGGTGCTGTATTGCGAGCCCTACGACGCGATTCCTGAAGCGCACCGGCGGGAGATCATGGCGGTCAACGTGGAAGCGCCCGTGGCGCTGATGCAGGCGCTCGCCCCGCAGATGATGGCGCGACGATCCGGCCGCATCGTCAATGTCGGCTCGGTGGCCGCCTTCACCGGCCACCCCGACCTCTGGTACGGCGCGAGCAAGGCGGCGCTTCTGAACGTCACCAAGAGCTTCGCCGGCTGGCTCGGTCCGCACGGCGTGCTGGTGAACGCGGTGGCGCCGGGGCCGACGCAGACGGACATGTACGAGCAGCTGCCGCAGTCCCGCAGGGACGGGGTGATGCGCAGCGTCTACTCGGGCCGCGTGTGCCGCCCCGACGAGGTCGCGCAGGCGATCCTGTGGCTCGGCTCGGCCTGCCCCGAGTACGTCAACGGCGCCACGCTCGACGTCAACAACGGGTCGTACTCGCGCTGAGGCGCCATGGCACAGCCTCGGACCGCACTCGTCACCGGCGCCGCACGCGGCATCGGCCGCGCGACGGTCGATGCGCTGCTCGCGGCCGGAATGCGCGTCATCGCGCTCGACCGCGATTTCGAAGGCGGCAAGCTGGTCGCTTCCGGCCCCCTCGAGCTGGTGCGCCAGGACCTCGAAGACCTCGCGGCGATCGCGCCGCGCGTGGCGTCGCTCGGACGCATCGACGTTCTGGTCAACAATGCCGGAGTGCAGAACGGATTGTCGATCGAGCGCTATACGGACGAAGCGCGAACGCGGCTCCTGCGCATCAATCTCGAGGCGCCGGTCGAGCTGATCCGCGCGGTCTCGAAACAGATGATCGAGCGGCGCTCGGGGCGCATCGTCAATCTGACCTCGGTCGCCGCGTTCATGCCTCACCAGGACCTGTGGTACGGGGTGAGCAAGGCCGGGATCGTGAGCTTCACCCGCAGCTTCGCCGCGGCGCTCGGCCCGCACGGCATACAGGTGAACGCGGTCGCGCCGGGACCGATCGAGACCGACA
>Ga0315556_1002570_pt1 | contig 10279 bp, 10 predicted proteins | sample SalMarSW160310MG_FD_202112 | JGI IMG/M metagenome (GOLD analysis project Ga0315556, IMG submission 202112) | Salt marsh sediment microbial communities from the Plum Island Ecosystem LTER, Massachusetts, United States - Salt Marsh Sediment SW1603-10 ... | reverse complement strand
GGGCACCTCGACGTGGTGCCGCTCGGCACCCGCAAGTGGGCCAGGGATCCCTTCGCGGGCGAGACCGACGGCGACCGGCTCTATGGGCGCGGCTCGTCCGACATGAAGGCGGGCGTGGCGGCGATGCTGCTCGCGGCCAGGGCCTTCGCCGGCAAGCTCGCCGGCACGCCGGGCGTGGTGCTGGTGCTGACCGCGTCGGAGGAGAACGGCTGCATCGGCTCGCGCCACCTGGCCGAATTGCCCGCGCTGATGGGTAGGGCCGGCGCGATCGTGGTCGGCGAGCCGAGCGCCAACCAGCCCTACGTCGGGCACAAGGGCTCGCTCAAATTCCACGCCGCGTTCCGCGGCGTGTCGGCGCACGGCTCGATGCCCGAGCTGGGCGAGAACGCGATCTACAAGGCGGCGCGCGCGGTTGCGGCGCTGGAGAAGTTCGACTTCCACGCCCACGCGCACGCGGTGATGGGCGCGCCGAGCATGAACGTCGGCACGATCGAAGGTGGCGCGGGGGTAAACCTGGTGCCCGACTCGGCGCGCATCGGGGTCGACATCCGCACCGTGCCCGGCATGGACCACGCTGCGCTGATCGCGCGCCTGAAGCAGACGCTCGACGACGCCGAGCTGGACGTGTTCTCCGACCTGCAGCCGGTATGGACCGAGCCGCAACAAGCCTGGATGCAGCGCGTGTTCGAGATTTGCAACGCCGCGCTCGGCGTTGCGCCCGAGGTGAAGACCGCTACCTATATGACCGACGCCGCGAACCTGCTCAAGGTCTACCGCGGCGCGCCGGCCGTGGTGCTGGGGCCCGGCGAGCCGGGGCAGGCGCACCAGACCGACGAGTACTGCAGCATGGAGCGGATCCGCGAGTCGGTCGCGCTGTACGAGGCGCTGATCCGCGACTGGACGCTCAGCGCTTGAGCGACTCGAGCAACTGATCCATCGTCTCGTCGGCCCAGCGCTCCGGATCCCTGTCGATCTCGGCCTCGCCCTTCGCGACCAGGTCGGCGGCGATCTTGCGCCGCTCGCACCAGCCGCGCCAGAACTGCTTGATTTCTTCTGCTGAAATGTCCATGGCAGGGGCGATCCTACACCAGGAGCGAGGTTAGAATCAGCGCGGCTTTCGCTAGGAGAACGTGTTGCGCATTTGTGTCTTCGGCGCCGGCGCGGTCGGCAGCCATGTCACCGCGCGGCTCGCGGCCGCCGGCAACGAGGTCTCGGTGCTGGCGCGCGGCGCGCAGCTCGAGGCGCTGCGTGCCGGCGGCGTCACGCTGGTGTCGGGCGCCGAGCGGGTAAGCGCGCGCGTGCGCGCGAGCGACCGCCCGGCCGAGCTCGGGGCGCAGGACATCGTGCTGCTGACGGTCAAGGCGACCGCGCTCGGTGAGGCGGCCGAGGGCCTCGCGCCGCTGCTCGGGGCGGACACCGCGGTGGTGTTCTGCCAGAACGGGATTCCCTGGTGGTACGCGCTCGGGCTCTCAGCGGCTCGTCCGCGCCCGCCGGACCTGTCGCGCCTCGACCCGGGCGGTGCGCTCGCGCGCGCGGTGGCGCCGGAGCGGGTGGTCGGCGGCGTGGTCTATTCGGCCAACGAGGTGACCGCACCCGGCGTGGTGGAGAACCACACCGCAGGGCGCAACATGCTGGTGATCGGCGCGGCCGACGACCGCGCCTCGCCCCAGGTGGCGGCGCTGCGCGCCGCGCTCGACGCGGCGCAGCTGCGTTCGCCCGCGACCGGCGACATCCGCCAGGCGGTGTGGAACAAGCTGGTGCTCAACCTGGCGAGCTCGCCCCTTTGCCTGCTGGCCGAGGATACGGTGGCCGGCGTGGGCGCCGACCCCGCGCTTGCGGCCCAGCTCGAGCGCATCCGCGCCGAGGGCCGCGCGATCGCCGCGGCGCACGGCGTGGCGGTCGAGGGCGCGCCGCGCCGGCCCGGCGGCGCTCCGAGCGGCGCCGCGCACAAGCCCTCGATGCTGCAGGACTTCGAGCGCGGCCGGCCGATGGAAATCGAGGCCCAGGTAATGGCGCCGCTCGCCTTCGCGCGCGTCGCGGGGATTCCGGTGCCGGCGTTCGAGCTGGCCGCGGCGCTCGCCGCGCACAAGGCCGCGGTGCGCGGCCTGTACGAGCTGAAGCCGTGAAAGTCGCCGTCATTCCCGTGACGCCGTTCCAGCAGAACTGCTCGCTGCTGATCGACGAAGCGACGAACAAGGCGGCGATCGTCGATCCCGGCGGCGACCTGGACAGGGTGCTCGACGCGCTCGAGCGCTCGGGCGCGCAGCTGGAGAAGATCTTCCTCACCCACGGCCACATCGACCACTGCGGCGCCGCCGCCGAGCTGCGCCGCCGCACCGGCGTGCCGCTCGAAGGCCCGCAGCGCGAGGACGCGTTCTGGATCGCCCAGCTAGCGGCGCAGGGCGAGCGTTTCGGCTTCGAGGGCGCCGAGGCCTTCGAGCCAGACCGCTGGCTCGAGCAGGGCGATAAGGTGCGCTTCGGCGGCGTCGAGCTCGAAGTGCGCCACTGTCCGGGACACACCCCCGGGCACGTGGTGTTCTATTCGCCGGAGAACCGGCTCGCGATCGTGGGCGACGTGCTGTTCGCCGGCTCGGTCGGGCGCACCGATTTCCCGCGCGGCGACCCGGCGGCGCTGGTGCGCTCGATCAGGGAAAACCTGTTCCCGCTCGGCGACGACGTTGCGTTCATTCCCGGGCACGGCCCGACGTCGACCTTCGGCGCCGAGCGCGAAGGCAATCCCTACGTGTCGGACCGCGCGCTCGGAGTTGCAATGCGCCGCTAGACGAGGTGCAGCGCGGCGGAGAACCAGAACCCGACCACGCACAGCGCCGCGCCGATCGCGCCCAGCGCGCCGGCGATCCAGGCCAGCAGCGGCATCGCGGTGATGATCGAGGCCGAGGCGAGCACGATCCCGATCTGCACCGCGGCCGAGGCGAGCTCATAGTAGTGGTAGGAGGTCATCGATCGGTCGCGTTTTTGTTCGGCCGTCGTTGCGCGCGCCGCGAGCTCCTTGCGGCCTTCGCTCTTTTCCGGCTGTGACTCGTAGCGTTCGGCGTTGGCCTTCCACGCTTCGACCTGTTTCTTGGCAGCCGGGCTGGTGCTGAGCAGCTCGAGCTGCTCGGCGGCGGTCTTGAGCGTGGTCTGGCGGATCGTCTTGGCCTGGAAGAACGACCACAGGTTGGCGGCCTGGATGTTGGCGTCGAGCGCCGCGGTCTGAGCCGACTTGCCGAGCGTCTCGGAAAACGCGAGCACCAGCGCGAGGACCGAGATCAGCAGGGCGATGCCCTTGTTGTGCTCTGCGTGCGATTCGATGTGCGCGCCCGACATTGCATTTCCTCCGTCGCGGGAACCGGGTGCGGATTCTAGCGCGAGCGGGCCGCCGCCAGGAGCCCGGAGAGCGCGATCGCGGTGAACGCGGCGCCGGCGTAGAAGGTTGCCGCCGGGCCGTGGGCCTGCCACAGCCAGCCCGCGAGCAGGCTGGCGCCGATCAGCACCACGCCGATGACCAGATTGAAGATTCCGAACGCGGTACCGCGCGCCTCGGCCGGCGCGGCGGCGGCGACCAGCGCCGAGAGCAGGCCCTGCGTGAGCCCCATGTGCACGCCCCACAGCGCGACGCCGGCGAACACCGCGCCGACCGAGCGCGCGCCGCCGAGCACCAGATCGGCCGCGATCAGCGCGGCGAGCCCCCATCCGATCAGCGCGCGCTGCCGGCCCCGGTCGGCGGCGATTCCCGCCGGGTAGGCGACCAGGGCGTAGACCAGGCTCATCGCCGCCATCACCAGCGGCACCCAGGTCTGCGCCAGCCCGACGTCGGCGGCGCGCAGCACGAGGAAGGCCTCGGAGAAGCGCGCCAGCGTCAGCACCGCGCCCAGCCCGACCACCAGCCAGTAGCGCGCGCCGAGCAGGCCGAGCATCGTCTTCGTCAGCGGGCTCTTCGCCTTCGCCTTTGCCGCGCGCACGCCGTCGGGCTCGCGCACCGCGAACACGATCACCAGCACCGCGGCCAGCGCCGGCAGCACCGCCGCCCACAGCACCGCGCGCAGACTCTCGGCGAACAGCGCCATGAGCACGACCGCCGCGAGCGGTCCGAGCACCGCGCCGATCGAGTCGAGCGTCTGGCGCAGGCCGTAGGCCGTGCCCTGGGCCTCGCGCGGGGTCACGTCGGCGATCAGCGCATCGCGCGGGGCGCCGCGGATGCCTTTGCCGACGCGATCCATGAAGCGCGCGCCGGCCACCAGCGCGATGCCGTTGGCGAGCGGGAACAGCGGCTTGGACAGCGCGGCCAGGCCGTAGCCGAGCCCGATCAGCAGCTTCCTGCGCCCGAGCCAGTCCGACAGCGTGCCGGAGAAAACCTTGGTGATCGCGGCGGTGCCCTCGGCGATGCCTTCGATCAGGCCGACTTCGAGCATGCTCGCGCCGAGCACGCCGGTCAGGTACAGCGGCAGCAGCGCGTGGACCAGTTCCGATGAGCTGTCCATCAGCAGCGACACCAGGCCGAGCGCCCACACGGTGCGCGGCAGCGAGCGGCGCGAGGCGGCCGGGCTCACGGGGTGTCGGCCTGCGCGGTCTCGCGCGGCGGCGGGCGGCCGCCGCCGAATTGCGCCCACGCCACGCCCGCCATGGTGACCGCGGCGCCGGCGAGCTTGAGCGCGGTGAATTTCTCGCCGAGCGAAAGCCAGGCCACCAGCCCGGCGATCGGCGGGATCAGGTAAAGCAGCGGCGCGCTCTTGGCCACGCCGCGCACCGCGTTGACCCAGGCCCACACCAGCCAGCCGAGGAAGGCCGAAATCAGGACCGCCCACAGCACACCGAGCCAGACCCGCAGCGGCAGGTGCGCGAGCGGCGCGGCGAAGAAGGCCGGCGCCGACGCGAGCACCAGCAGCGGCGCGCCGAACACGAGCGTGTAGGCGAGCACCGGCAGCGGCCCGTAGCGCGCGGTGATCGGGCGTGCGATCACGGTATAGAGCGAGAACAGCGAGGCGGCGAACAGCAGCACCAGGTCGCCGGCGCCCGCCAGCGCCACGCCGCGCACGAACTTGTCGGACAGGAAGATGACGATGCCGGCGAAGGCGATCGACGTGCCGGCGAGCTGGCGCGCGCGCAGCTTCTCCGCCCCGGCGAAGGCCAGGATCAGGAGCGTGAACAGCGGCCCGCTGGTAAGCACCAGCGCGCTCGAGAACGCAGTCGACAGGCTAATGCCCCAGGTGACCAGGCCGACGTGCGCGGTGTGGCCGATCAGGCCGCAGGCGACGAAGCGCGGCAGGTCCTCGCGCCGTGGCCACGATTTGCGCAGGTGTCGCCGGTACACGACCGCCAGCAGCGCGAGGCCGAGCAGCGGCATTATCAGGTAGCGGATGAACAGGAACGGCCCGACGCCCATCTGCTCGAGCACGTACTTGATGACCGTGAAGTTGACGCCCCACACGACCATGATGGCGAGCGCGGCGATGAGCGACCAGCGCTCTACCGACGGCCCGGTGAGATTGGATGCGGCGCGGAGAAGACTCATCTGCGCCGGGCAGCTTACAATAGGCGCCTTCCGCTGTCCGCTTCCCGTTCGCAGCCATGCCTATTGCCCGCGCCCCGGTGCGCGCCCTCGCCGCCTCGAAGATCCGCGAGCTGGTGAACGAGGGCCTCGGCAATCCGGACGTGCTGCCGTTCTGGGTCGGCGAGCCCGACGAGCCAACTCCGGATTTCATCCGCCGCGCGGGCATCGAGTCGATCGCCGCCGGCGAGACCTACTATTCGCACAACCTCGGCATCCCGGAGCTGCGCGAGGCGCTGGCGGCCTACCTCACGCGCCTGCACCGTCCAACCGCGGCGGGAGAGGTGGCGGCCACCAGCGCCGGGGTGAACGCCCTGATGCTCGCCTCGCAGCTGTTGGTCGACCCCGGCGATCGCGTGGTCGAGGTGGTGCCGCTGTGGCCCAACCTGCAGGAGATCCCCAAGATCCTCGGCGCCGAGGTGGCGACCGTGGCGCTCGATTTCTCGCCCGCGGGGTGGACCCTCGACCTCGATCGCCTGCTCGATGCGCTCGTGCCCGGCACGCGTGCGCTGTACCTCAATTCGCCCAACAACCCGACCGGCTGGAGCGTCACGCGCGAGGCGCAGCGCGCGATTCTCGAGCACTGCCGCCGCCGCGGCATCTGGATCTTCGCCGACGACGCCTACGAGCGGCTGACCTACCGCGAGGCCTCGGGCGTGGCGCCGTCCTTTCTCGACCTCGCCGGGCCGGGCGAGCGTGTGGTAAGCACCAACACCTTCTCCAAGGCCTGGCGGATGACCGGCTGGCGGCTCGGCTGGCTGGTGGTGCCGCCGACGCTGGCGGCCGATCTGGCGAAGCTGATTGAGTACAACACGTCGTGCGCGCCGGTGTTCGTGCAGCGCGCGGGCATCGCCGCGCTCAACGAGGGCGAGCCGCAGATCGCGCGCACGCTCGAGCGCCTGCGCCGCGCGCGCGATTTCCTGCTCCGCGAACTGGCGTCGGTTCCAGGCGTCACCGCCGCGGTGCCCGACGGCGCGATGTACGCCTTCCTGCGCGTCGAAGGCGCGGCGGACAGCCTGGCGTTCTGCAAGCGCCTGGTGCGCGAGACCGGCCTCGGCCTCGCACCTGGGGCGGCCTTCGGGCCCGAGGGCGAGGGTTTTGTCCGCTGGTGCTTCGCCGCCGGCGAGGTGCGCCTCGCCGACGGCGTGGCGCGCCTGCGCCGGATGCTCGGCTAGGCGCCGCCCAGCGGGCGCGCCGCGCGCAGCGGTGCGGCGTTCGCGTTCGCGTTCGAATCGAGCATGCTGATCTCGCCGGCGATCTCGGCGCCTTCTTCGACCTTGATCTTGGCGTAGCGGATCTTGCCCGACACCTTGCCCGTGGCGTGGATCACGAGCTGTTTGCGCACCGTGAGTTCGCCCTCGAGGCGGCCGTGGATCTCGGCGTTGTCGACCGCGACGGTGCCGCTGAAGATGCCCTGCGGCGCGATCTGCAGCACGCGCGCGTCGAGCGTGGCCTCGATGCGGCCCTCGACCGCGAGCGTGTCGCAGTCCGTGATCTCGACGCCCTTCATCTTGATGTCGGGCCCGACGATCAGCTTCGCTTCGCCCTTGCCGACAGCCTTGCCGGCCTCGGCGTGCGGTGCGGGTGGAGGCGGGGGCGCAGCGACGCGCTCGGGCGCGCTCGCCTGCGGCGCGGGCGCGGCGGGCGTGCGCGCGGGAAACGTCTCTTCGCGGCGGCGGAACAGACCTTCTTTTTGCAGCATGAGGATTCCTTGGTGAGTGGTTGAACGGCGCTGATGCCATGCATATTGCGTGCCGATGACGAAGTCGTACAGAAACAGCGAGTTGTAAAACCGGCCGCTGGCTTGAGTGTCGCCGCAGGCCGACGCCGGCGATCGGCGCGTTCTCTGACGGCGCGCGCAAACATGCTTTCGGATGTGCTGACGCATCACTTGCGCATGTGCTGACGCATCACTTTCGTGGATGCAAAGCAGCGCTTTTTTCGCGCGCGCATACTGTTTGCGCAGGGCACGAGAAAAAAACTGGACGCGTCAACCCAACACGAGGAGGGAATATGGCAGAAGAATCGAAATCCACATTCGCCAATCCGGCGCCGCTCGGCTTGATAGGTTTTGGATTGACCACGGTGATACTGAGCCTGGTCAATGCCGGAGTGCTGCCGCATGGCGGCGAGCCGGTGGTGTTGCCGCTGGCGTTCGCCTTCGGCGGCCTGGCCCAGATGATCGCGGGCATACTCGAGTTCCGCACCGGCAACACCTTCGGCATGACGGCGTTCGTGAGCTACGCGGCGTTCTGGTGGTGGTTCGCGTTCCTCCTCCTGCTGGGCGACAACCACGTGCTGGATCTGTCGCAGGCCGGCAGCACCATTGGCGTGGCGCTGGTGGTTTGGGGCGTGTTCACGCTGTACATGTGGATTCCGACCTTCAAACTGAACAAGGCGCTGTGGTGGGTATTCCTGACCTTGTGGATCACGTTCTTCCTGCTGGGCGGCGGCATCCTGCTGGGCATGCCGATCCTCACCAGGATCGGCGGTTGGATCGGGCTGGTATGCGGCCTGCTCGCCATGTACACCAGCTTCGGCGTGGTGACCAACACCACCTTCGGCAGGCCGGTCGTTCCGCTCGGCGCGCCGAGCTGATCAAGACTCCCGTCGAACCTTGCGGCGGCCGCGTCCTGCGGCCGCCGCGCGCGCATTGAAGGAGGCCCGGATATGAGCAAAGTAAACGCAGAGCAACCGAACGAAGCCCAGCTCGCGGTGCACTGGAAGGAAGAGCAGTACTACTACCCTCCGGTCAGCTTCGTGGCCCAGGCCAACATGACCGACGGCGACATCCTGGAGCGCTTCGGCGAGAAGAACTTTCCCGAATGCTTCAAGGAGTACGCCGACCTGCTGACCTGGTACAAGTACTGGGAGCAGACCCTCGACACCTCGAACCCGCCGTTCTGGAAGTGGTTCGTGGGCGGCGAATTGAACGCCTCCTACAACTGCGTCGACCGGCACCTGGCGCAGCACCGCAACAAGACCGCGATTCACTTCGTGCCGGAGCCGGAAAACGAGCGCATCCAGCACATCACCTACCAGGAGCTGTGGGTGCGCGTGAACGAGCTGGCGGCGCTGCTGCGCGACTTCTGCGGCCTGAAGCGCGGCGACCGCGTGACGCTGCACATGCCGATGATCGCGGAGCTGCCGATCACCATGCTGGCCTGCGCGCGCCTGGGCGTGATCCATTCGCAGGTCTTCAGCGGCTTCTCGGGCCAGGCCTGCGGCGAACGCATCGCCGACTCGGGCAGCCGCGTCCTGATCACTGCGGATTCCTATTACCGCGGCGGCAACCTGCTCGACCACAAGAAGCTGGCCGACATCGCCTTCGACAAGGCCAAGGAGGAGAAGGTTGTCACCGAGAAGGTGCTGGTGTGGCAGCGCTACCCGGGCAAGTATTCGGCCCAGACTCCGCTGGTCGAGGGGCGCGATTTCGTCATCAACGATCTGCTGCCGAAGTACCGCGGCCAGCGGGTCGAGCCGGAGCGCATGCAGGCGACCGATCCGCTGTTCCTGATGTACACCAGCGGCAGCACCGGGCGCCCCAAGGCCTGCCAGCACAGCACCGGCGGCTACCTGTCCTACGTCGCGGGCACGTCCCGCATCATCCAGGACATCCACCCGACCGACGTGTACTGGTGCATGGCCGACATCGGCTGGATCACCGGCCACTCGTACATCGTCTACGGCCCGCTCGCGCTGGGCGCCTCCACGGTGATGTACGAGGGCGTGCCGAACTATCCCGATGCCGGCCGGCCGTGGCGCATCGCCGAAGAACTCGGGGTCAACATCTTCCACACCTCGCCCACCGCGATCCGCGCCTTGCGCCGCGCGGGCCCGGACGAGCCCAAGAAGTACAACTATCACTTCAAGCACATGACCACGGTCGGCGAGCCGATCGAGCCGGAGGTCTGGCGCTGGTACTACAACGTGGTGGGCAAGGGCGAGGCCGCGATCGTGGACACCTGGTGGCAGACCGAGAACGGCGGCTTCCTGTGCAGCACCATCCCGGCGCTCGCGCCGATGAAGCCCGGCAGCGCGGGGCGCGGGGTGCCCGGCATCTATCCGATCATCTACGACGACGACGGCAAGGAGATCCCGGCGGGAGCGGGCAAGGCCGGCAACATCTGCATCCGCAACCCCTGGCCCGGCCTGATGCAGACCATCTGGGGCGACCCGGAGCGCATGACCAAGGTCTACTTCGAGCGCTACTGCAAGAACAAGAAGAGCAAGGACTGGCGCGACTGGCCGTACTTCGCCGGCGACGGCGCGGTGCACGCGGCGGACGGATACTTCCGCATCCTCGGCCGCATCGACGACGTGATCAACGTCGCCGGCCACCGCCTCGGCACCAAGGAGATCGAGTCGGCGGCGCTGACCGTGACGGAGGTGGCGGAGGCCGCGGTGATCGCGGTGCCGGACGAGATCAAGGGCAAGGTGCCGGAGGTGTACGTGTCGCTCAAGCCGGGCGTGGCGGGCGATGAAGTGCTGGCGCGGCGCATCTCGAAGGCGATCGAAACCGAGATCAGCCCGATCGCGCGTCCGCGCAAGGTGTGGATCGTGCCCGACATGCCCAAGACGCGCTCAGGCAAGATCATGCGCCGCGTGCTCGCCGCGCTGTCGACCGGCGGCAATCCGGGAGACATCACCACGCTCGCCAACCCGGACGTGGTGGAGAAGATCCGCCAGCAGGTGGCGCGCGTCTAGCGCCCCCGGCGCGGTTCAGGCGGC